>Ga0255336_100034_pt1 | contig 330404 bp, 281 predicted proteins | sample MeOH1_35cm_T3_17_FD_189102 | JGI IMG/M metagenome (GOLD analysis project Ga0255336, IMG submission 189102) | Sandy soil microbial communities from University of British Columbia, Vancouver, Canada - MeOH1_35cm_T3_179 | ecosystem: Engineered > Artificial ecosystem > Sand microcosm > Unclassified...
CCATGAAGGCACCCAAAGCCGGGCTCGAACAATTCCTCACGTACCGTCTGCATGTTCTCAACAAACTCGCCGAGCGCGGCATCAGCGAACGCTATCAGGACAAGCTCGGCGTGACCTTGCCCGAGGCGCGGGTGATCGCGTCGGTGGGATCGTTCGGGCCGTTCTCGATCATGGAATTGGCAAGGCATGCCAATCTCGACAAAAGCCAGGCGAGCCGCGCCGCCGAAGCGTTGATCAAACAAGGGCTCGTGAAGCGCGAGCCGAGCGCCGAAGACGGCCGTGTCGTGCTGGTCTCGCTCACGCCGGAGGGACGCGCGCTGTATCGCAAGGTGATGCCGATCGCGCGCAAGTGGAACGGCGACATGTTCGCCTGTCTCGACGAGCAGGAGCAACTCGCCTTCGGCCACGCGCTCGACAAGATTATCGGCACGATGACGGCGCGCGAGGAGTGACCTGCGCGCCGTATGCGGGCGCCGGCTTCAGCCGTTGCCGCCTTGCCCGGGCACGCCACCGCCGCCGGGCGGCTTAGCCGCGGCGCTCGCTGCCTCGGTCCCCGCAGAGCCGCCGGGCGCGCCGCCCGGCGCAATACCTGCCGAACCTGCCGAACCTGCCGAAACCGCTGAACCTGCCGAACCTGCCGAACCCGCTGAACCTGCTGAACCCGCCGAACCCGCTGAACCCGCTGGAGCCTGAGCACGACGCGCAAGCCGCCACGCGATCGCGCCGAGCGACCCGACAGCCAGCAGCAGCGCCGCCCACAGCCCATACCGGCGCATCGCATCCGGGTCGTGGCTCGCGGCCTGCGCGCTTGCTGCCTGCGCGGCGGACAGCGCGTCACCCAGGTGCGCCGTCGCGGGCACCGCTGAGGCGCCCATCAACAGATCGCTCCGGCTCACCGCCGACGACGCCGTCGCCGCGTTCCCCACCGCCAGCGTGAACGGCGCCGCGCCGCGCGCGACGAAAGTCAGCGTGGCCTGCCGCCAGCCCGCGGCAATGGTCAGTGTTCCGCTGCCCAGTCCGCCGTTGCGCGTGTCGACCACCACCCGCCATTGCCGATCCGTGTCGGGCGTCAATTCGAGCGACGGGTTGCTCTGCTCCACCGCGCCGTTGTGCAGGCGGAACAGCATCGCGCCCGCCACTTCGCGCCACGGCGTCTCCAGCCCCGCGCGCGAATAGACGACGGCAGGCGCGACGGTATTCGGTTGCGGCAGGTTCAGCCGCAACCGGTCGACCGGATACGGCCCCCCGGTGCTGAAGAAGTACTCGCCGGGCTTCGGTCCCGCGTGGGCGACGATGCCTTCGCGCCACGCCCGGTCCGCGCGTTGCGCCGGCTCGACGGCAACCGCCTGCATCTCCATGTCCATCGAGTCGACATACGGCGCGCCGTCGAGCCAGTGCAAGCGCAGATAACGCGCCGGCGTGCCCGCCAGTTCGATCCGGTCCTGACTCAACGTGCTGCCGTTGTAGCTGACCTTGAGAAGTTGCGCGTCGCCCGCGGGTTGCCAGTGACGCAAATCGTCACTGGCTTCGACGCTCACGCGCCCCTGGTAATTGTCGTCGCGCAGATGCACCAGCAATGCGCTCACGCGACTCGTGCGCGGCATGCGCCCGACATCGATCAGGTCGGTGTCGTGTTGCGCGCGCGACGGCGGCGCCGAGGTCGCGCGCAACGAGCCGTCGCCGGCGATCGTCACCCCGAGCGGCGCGCCGGAACTTCTGGCGGCGGCAGGCGGCAACGGAAACCAGCGCGCCGGCCGCAGCGTGGGCGGCGTGCGAGAGGGCTCGCGTGGCGCATCGAGCGAGTACGGCACGGGTTCGCCCGCGCCGTTGAAGACGCGCACGTCGCCCAGGTCGCCGCGCTGGCTCGCCGCATAGACGGCTGCCGGCAGCGTCACGCTGTAATACGCGGCGCCGTCTTCCAGTTGGAGCGCGAAACGTTGTGCGAAATCATCAGCCGCGAACGCGGGTGCGCACGCCCCCGCCACGACGATCGCACAACACCAGCCAGTCAATATAAAAACACGCTTCATTGCTCAGTTTCCAGGACCAAAGCCTTGGGCGGCAACGGCGAGAAGTAGCCGATCAGCAGCAACATCACACCGATGCCGATAAACGATACGATCCGCTCGATCCCTGTCACGTGGGACAGGTCGAACAGGAACAGCTTGACCACGGTGGCCGCCAGCAGCGCGGCGCCGATGAACCAGAACATCCGGCTCGCCCGGTGCGTCGCCCAGATCATCACGGCGAGCGCGCACACTGTCCAGAATACCGATATTGACGCCTGCACGAGCATGGCGTGTGACATCGTCTCGAACTCATACGGGATACCGGTCCAGTGATGCAGCGTGCGCAACAGCATAGCGTTCAACCAGAAGAAACCGGTCGCGCCGGCCACCACCTGCAGCGGGACGCGATACTCGCCGATCGGCACGCCGAGCCGGTGAATGCGCACGAGCCAGAACGTCGCCAGCGCGAACACCACCGCCTGCACCAGGTCAAGCGGATTGAGCAGCGGCAGGCGCGCCCACGCGCCGCCGTCCTGAGTGAGGTTCGCATAGAACGTCCACACCCACATCACCAGCACGAGCGGCGTCGACGCAATCGCGCACAGCCGCACGAGGCCGTCGCGGTGCGCAAGCCATAAGCCGGCGAAGGCAAACGCGCTCCAGCCGACCAGAAACACCTGCTGCAGCTTGAACGACGCGAGCACCGCGTCGACATCGTACGCCGCGTCGAAATGATGATGCAGCGTGCGCAGCAGCAGCGCGTTGAACCAGAGGAACAGCGTGGCGAGCAGCAGATAATCGAAGCCGGGCGGATGCCACCGCACGCCCAGCGCGCGCAGTCTGCGCAGCCATACCGCGCAGGCGACGAACACGAGGATCTGCGCGACATCGAGCGGGTTGAGGAGCGGCAGCCAGATGAGCGGCGCGGCGCTGCCGTCGCTCATCACGCTTGCGATACTCCACGCCCACAAGAGGACGGCGAGCGGCGCCGGCGCCCACACCTGATAGGCCCGCATGAAGCGCGCGACCGGCCAGCGCAGGCGGTGCCCGGCGCCCGCCACCCACAGCAGGAGCACGCCGAAGCCGTACGCCCACGCACTCCAGCTCCACGCGCCTTCGGGCACGTAGGCGCGCAAACGCCAATAGCCTTCGAGCGCGGCAAGCGCGCCGACCGTCCAGAACATCAACGTATGCAGCGCTCCGAGCACACTGTCGCTGCCGTCGCGCTGCTGACGCCACAACAACGCATACGCGCAGAGCGCGGCGAGCGCGCAAACCAGCCAGCCGTAAACGTTCACCGGCGCCATGTGCAAGGTAAAGAGACTAGCGCCCAGCAGCGCGAGGACCGGCACGAGCGCGAGCGCCGGCAACCCGGCAAGCGGCCAGCGCAGCGTGCGGCGCACGCCGTGCGCGAGCCACGCGCTCAGCGCGGCGAACAGTGCGACGGCGGCGGTATCGAAGCGGGCGTGGCCGTGTGCAAGATGGGCGTTTGCGTACGCGTGAATTTCGTGAAGGCCGCCGAAGGTCCACCACCACAGCCCCCACACACTGGCGACGAGGCCGATCCGTGGCATCCACCGGTGCCACTCACCCGCTTCGCTGCGGCCGTGCAAACGCCATCCCGTGAAAATGCCCGCCGCCGCAATCAGGACGGCGGCGATGCAGGCGCCGTTCAGTACCGGCCAGACATTTGGGTCGTGGCTCGGCGTGAGCATGCCGACCGCGTAGGCGCCCGCCGCGGCCAGCTGCAGCAGCAAGCCGAAGCCGAACGCCGTCAAGCGCCGCTGACGCACGGCGAGCCAGATGAGCGCGGCGCCTTCGATGGCCCAGGTTGCGCTCGTCGTCGGCCCGGTGAACGCGAGCGGCACGGCAAGCGTGGCGAAGATCACCGTCAGCGCGAGCATGGCCTCGAACATCATGCCGAGACGTTCGCGGTGCCGCGACAGCCAGCCCGCGATCGCCAGATAGAGCGCCGCCAGCGCCACCGCGCTCCACGCGAGACCCAACGGGGTGTCTTTCACCAGCGCGGCCTGCAGGCCGATCGCCACCAGCGGCGTGCCGAACACCAGGGTGCCGTCGACATAGTGCTTGAGCGCGATTTCGCGCCGTACCGCGTAGAGCAACGCGATGCCGACGTACATCAGGAAGAACAGAATCAGGAACGGCTCGGTACTGGCAAACAACTCAGGACGGTAGGCGGTCACACCCCACGCGGCGCCGATTGAAAACGTGAACACGAAACCGAGCAGATTCAACGGACGCCATGCCTTGAACCAGGCAATCGCGAAGATGCCCGCATTGAGCAACGCGTAGTAGCTGAACAGCATGACATGGCTGCCACCGCCGGTGGACAGCAGCATCGGCGCGAGAAACCCGCCCGCGCTGCCCATGAAGGCCAGCGACGACGCGTTCTGCCGAACCGCCAGAAATGCGCTGAGCGCGCAGATCGCGATCATCAGCGGCAAGGCCGCGCCCGCCGGCAGCAGATGGTAGAGCCGGGTCGCGGCGAACACCGTCAGATACAGCGCCCCGACGCCGCCACCTTGCACGATCAGTCCGTACGCGCCGCGTCGCTCGCCGATGCGCCAGCCGAGCACGAGCAAGGCGGTCGCGGCCAGGGCCACGCCGGCGAGGCGGAATTCGATCGGCAGCAGGCTGTTGTCCGCGGCGTATTTGAGCAGGAAGGCAATGCCGAAAAACAGCACGATGATGCCGGCCCGCACGACCGTGTTGCCGCCCAGCAGCCAGTCGCGGCCCGCTTTGAAAAGGCGCTCGGCGAGGCTCGGCCCGCGTGGAGGCGACGGCGCAGCAGGCACGGGCGGCTGGACGAAAACGGCGTGGGTGATCGGGCTGGCTGGAGGTGCGTCCGTTGCACCCGGTGTGCCTGTTGGGCCCGGTGTGCTCGTTGCACCCGGTGTGCCTGTTGCACTCGGTATGCCTGTTGGGCCTCGTGTGCTCGTTGCACCCGTTGTGTCCGTTGCACCCGTTGTGTCCGTTGCAGCCGTTGTGTCCGTTGCAGCCGTTGTGCTCGCCGCACCCATTGCGTCGGGTGCGCTCGTGGCGCCCATGGTGCCGCCTGCGCCCATTGCCACCGCAGCGCTCGCCATGCGCTGCGCGGCTGAGGTCGAAGTTTCGACGCTTGTCGAAGAAGCGCGCCCGCCGGCGAGCTGGATCGCCGGCACCCCCGTTTGGGGACGCGTCGGCTCCCCGCTCTCAGACGCGGCGACATCCTGACGCGATCCCGCGTCAGGTGCCGGCGACGTGGCCGCCGCTGTATCCGCAGTCCGCGCCCCAGCATTGTCAGCAACCTCGCCGCCCCCTGCGCGCAACCGATGAATTTCACCCCGCAACTCGACGATCTCCCGTTCGAGCCGCTCGACGCGAGCCGCAAGTCCCGCCGACGACTCCCGGCTATCCGCTGCGTCCAATTTGCCAGCACTTTCCGTCGCCGCGCCTGGAGACTTCTTCCGCAGCAGACGCGCAAGCGCAATACCGGCCGCGGCGCCGAGGAGCGCCCCCAACCTGATCGAGAAGTCATTCGACAGGGCCGCCAACGTGCCCACCAGCGCGCCAAGCAGGGCCAATATCACGCTCATCGCATCCCTCTTTTTTTTATTGTGTTGTTCTGCAGCGAGATTTGTTTAGTCACGCACGGATCGATCCGCGAGTCATGCGTCAACAATACGGCAAAAAGCGGCGCGCAGAATACCATGCAAAGCCCTCGCTCGCGCCAGCGAGCCGGTGCCTGCAACGCAAGGCGATCGCTACGGCGTCGTACCGGCCGGCGCACACGATCTGCCGCCAACCATGTCAAAATTCGGCACCGGGCGATCGAGCCTCAATCTCTCACATTTCATCCAGGGAAGTTGCAGTGGACATCAACAAACAGGTCGCGGCCCTCACCGCTTCGGAACTCCAGACGGCCGGCGCAAGCCAGGCCACGGCGATTGCCGTCAGCGTGCTGCTGCGTCATCTACGCTCGCCTGAGCTGGCGAAGCTGTTGTCGGCGGCGTTCGAAAACCATCAGGCGGTCATGTTGCAAACGCCATGGCCCGATCAGATGCTGCAGGCTTTCGAATCGACCCGCCGTTTTCTCGAAGGTGCCGCACAAGCGGACTTGCCAGGCACGCAAGCGCCCCAGCAGACGCCTGACGTCTGAGCGCCTGAGCGCGGCCGGGCAGCCGTCGGCGGCGACGCCGAAACAGAAAAAACTCCCGCCAGTCCCGGTCAGTCGAACGGGCGCCTCGCCTGTACGACCCATACGCACGCGCTCACGCTCGCGGGCGGCGCAAGCCGCCGGGCGAAGGCAGCCCGATCGGCGAGCGCGACGCATGGCGTGCATGCGTACCTCACGGGGGCGGCGGCGGATGCCTTTGGCAGTTTTCCCGCAGGCGCGACGTCATCGCCACGGGCTGCCGATCTGGACGTAAAAGGCATTCTGCGCAGGCCCGCGCGCGATGTCGATGCCAATGGTCAGCCCGATCTTTCGAACCAACAGGTAGCGGAACCCCGCGCCGACGCCATACGCTGTCGGAGCATCGGAGAAGGAGTGAAGCCTTCCGTACGAACGGCCCACTCCTCCGAACGTGAGCACCGACCAGGCCGGCGTGACGTTCCAACGAATTTCCAGCTCGGTCGTGAGCTGATTGCGATCCTGGTATTTCGCTGCCGGCACGCCGCGCAACGCGACGTACGGCTGGGCAAAGAAAGGAATATTGCCTTGAGAAAATCCCGCATCCGCCCGTAATCCAAGCACCCAGCCCGGACTCAGCGGAAACCAATGAAACGCCTTTGCTGACTGCACCTCGAAGTCTGACGTGCTGCCGAGCACGCTACGCGCGAATTCGGCGACGAACTCGGCATAGGTTCCGTCGCGCGGATAGAAATTGTCGTCTCGGGAATCGTAGTTGGCGAGAATGCCGCCCTTGGCGACATTCTGATCGACATCGAAGTTTTGCAACGTTGAAGGCAGGCCATTGTTAAGCGATGTGCGCGACCGGAAGAAGGTGTATCGCGGGCCTACGTACCAGCGGGTCTCGCCTAAGCGGAAGAGAACCTGTTGATACAGGAAGGCGCCCTCCAGCTGATACGACTGCGGATTGCCCAGAATGCCGTAGTAGTTCAGGTGAAAACTGGCTTTACCCAGGATCCCGATGTACCGGATGCTGTCCTGATTCCACGAATGCGTATGCAGCAACGCCCCGCCCCAGCTATGCGTGCCCGTCACACATCCGGCGATTCCGGTGATGTTCGGGCGGGGCGTGCGTACAGCGGAAGATGCCGAATCGTCACCCGCCTCCTCTGGCAAGCTGAAATGCAATAACGCCAGCCCGAGTCCATAACCGACCGCCGGCTCGGTAACGAAGATGGGGACCGGCAACACTCCGTTGCGAGTGAGCAAAATATTGTTCTTGTCGATGCCGGCATCCTGTGCGCCCACCATGCCGTCGTCCGCACTCGCATGACATGCGTATAGCAATATCCCTGCAACAAGCGCGGCAAAGCGCAATCCGGATGCCGGGTATCGGGCGGTTCCACGGATTGTCTACGGTCCGTGCCGCCGGCTTCAATCGTCACGGCGATCGGGCCGATCGAGCCAATCGTGAAGATCGAACAAAGCGATGCGCGATCGACACCGTCGGTCACTCCGGCAACGCGCTCAACCGGAAGAAGCGCAGTGCGTCCTCATCAGGTTGGCCAAACCACGTCGCGTACATGGCCCGAAAATCCGCGGACGCGAATGTCTGGCTGAGGGTCCGGTCGACCAGCAGGCGCAGGTCGTCGTCTCCCCGCGGCATCCCGATGGCGACGGGGAGATAGGTGAAGCGGCGGGTGAGCACGCTCAACTCCGTCGCCGAGGGACTGCTCTTTGCCTGCGCCAACAGAAGCGCTCGCTCCGCGAAGAAGACGTTTGCCTTGCGCGCGAGCACCTGCTGCACGCCCGCTTCAACACCGGCGACCGGCGTGACCGTTGCCGTGATATCGAATGAATCGAGCTTTCCCGCCACCCACCGCTCGGTGGGCGAGCCCGCCACCACGGCAATGGTCTGCTGCGAGAGAACTTGTGCAGGCGACGCCCGCCAGAATGGGCGATTCGGGAGCTGCGAGCCGTTGAGTATTTCCCTCAGCCCAGTCGGCGCGTCGGTGCGAAGAATCGCCCCGACGCCGCCGGGATAGACAGGAATCGAGAACGAAATCTCCTTCCTTCCGGTCAGCGTGTCGGCTTCGCCGCACAGCAGATCGATGCGCCCCTCCTGCACGGCGCGAAAGCGGTCGTTCACCGGAACCGGCACCCACTGCACCGTCAGTGCGGAAAGTCCGAGCGCGTCTTTGACATGGTCGGCAATCTTCTGGCACAGCGCCACCGTGTAGCCGGCGGCATGACCCGCGTCGTCGCGATAGGCGAACGGCTGCGCGTCACTGACATACCCAAGCACGATCTTGCCCGACTGTTTGATCCGCGCGAGGCTGCCCGCCGGCGCATTCGTCACGGCGGCAACGCCCGCCGCATGCGCCCGATGCGGCGTGAAGGCGGCCGCCATCCCGATCGCGATCACGAGGGCGGCCGTGCCCGCCGCCGCTGCCGCACGTACGGCGCCGCGCGAGTTGGAGAAGCGTGGCGCGATAAAACCAAAGATCACGTAGCCGATCGCCATCACCAGCATACCGCCGAGCACGGCGTCCTTGCCCGCCGCATAGAGCGCATACACGGAGTAAAGCATCGCCACTACCGTGACAATCGCATTGCGCCGGTAGACGGCAGGCTCCGTTCCGGCGTTGCGCATCATCACGAATAGCGCCGACAGCGAAACGATATACGGCACCACATTGGTCACCACCGCGAGATTGACGAGGGCCTCGAATTGTTCGCTGAGGTTCGGCGAAATCGTGGACAGGGCCATCAGCGACTGCACCGCGCCCATGATGATCATGCCGACAAGCGGTGCGCCCATGCGGTTCGCCCTGCCGAACACGGCCGGGAACATGCGGCTATCCGCCGCGTCTTTTGCCGTCTGCGCGAGCGTGAATTGCCAGCCCAACAGGGAACCCACGCACGCCATTGCCGCGAGCGCCATCACGATGTTACCCACCAGCGGAGTGAACATGCGCGCATACGCCAGGCCGAACGGCCCGGTCGACTTCGCCAGATCGGCGTTGGGCACGATACCCTGGATGACAGCCGTCGAGAGGATGTAGATCACCGCCGCGCCCAGCGTTCCGAACAGGCTCGCGAGAGGCACGTCGCGCTTCGGATTCTCGACGGCTGACGAGTTCTGCACCGCCGACTCCATGCCGAGAAACGCCCATAACGTGAGCGAGATGCTCGAACCCATGCCCTCCACGAGACCCAATCCCTTCGGATTCCACGCCGCCGCGAATGTGCCGCCGTGGAACCAGAACCAGCCTCCGATGGAGATGAATCCCACCGGAAGGATGACGCCCCACACCGTTATCGAGCCGATCTGCCCGGTCAGTTTCGGACCGCCGAAGTTCGCGACGGTAGTGAGCCACAACAGGGCGATCACGCCGATGCAGGTGGCGATCGGCGAGGCCGTCAGTCCGGGAAAGAAGGCCGCGAGATATCCCAGCGCCGAACTCGCGACCGCCACATTCGCGATGGCGACCGACACGAAGTAAAGGAAGAACACCTGGAAGTAGCCCGACTTGCCGTAGGCGTCCTCGGCGTAGGCCGCCATGCCCCCCGCGCGCTGATTGAGGATACCGGCCTGCGCGAAGCCATAGGCGATCGCCATCGATCCCACCGCTGTCACCACCCACGACAGCAACGAAATCGCGCCGACTTTGGCCATATTGGCCGGCAGCATGATGATGCCCGAGCCCATCATGTTCACGGTCACGATGAACGTCAACTGCATGACGTTCATTTTCTTCTTCGCTTCAGCCATGGCACCTACTCCTGAAAAGGTTGCGTGCCGCCTACTCGCGGACTACATAGGTGTAAAACCGGATTCGACCGTCTTCCTTTTCCTGGAACACGCCTTGCACCTCGTAGTTGAAGCCCGGGAACCGGTTGAACGATTCCTGAAATGCAAGGAAGTAATCGAGCATCGGCGCCGCGCGTTCATCCCAGCGTTCGCCGGGCACCACCACGCCGATTCCGGGCGGGTAGATCAGCGCCAGCGTGGCGGATATGCGGTTGCTGACGCTATCGAGCGGCACATAGTCCACTTCGTTTGCGACGAGGGCGTCGTAAGCCTCCTGCGCGGGCATCGCGAGCTCCGGGAAGCTCGACGCGCGAAAGCACAGCCGCTGCAGATTCTTCACGTTCGCTTCGCGATAGAAGGTGTGCATTTCGTCGCAGACCTGACGCAGCGTATAACCGGCGTAGCGCGCATGGTGCACGGCATGCAGGGTCGGCAGGACCTCCGCCAGCGACGCGTCGCGGTCCCACAGGCTTTTGAATCTGACCAGTCTCGCGAGCAGCGTGTTGAGCTTGCTTTCGTCCTCGGCCGGCGTCATGAGAAAGAGGATGCTGTTGAGGTCGCACTTCTCCGGAACGACGCCCTCTTCCCTCAAGTAATTGGCCACCACCGTTGCGGGCACACCGAAATCCAGATACTCGCCGGTCTTCCGGTTGATGCCGGGCGTGAGCAGCGTCAGCTTGTTGGGATCAACCATCGCGTAGCCATCGGCATACCCTTCGTAACCGTGCCAGCTTGCGTCGGGGCGGAACGTCCAGCACTGCTGTTCCCGTTTGATCACATCGGTGGGGACATCCTCCCACGCGACGTCCGTGAGATCAACCGTAAACCGCGAGTCCCTTACCGTCACGACATCGGGCACGAAGGGGTCGAAGAACCATTGTTCCAGTAACGTACCGCCCGTCTTCGCGTAGTGGCGCGAGAACTCGCGGAACTTCTTGCGAGTCTCGATACCAAGTTCGATGCACCCGTCCCAGAGCACTTCACCCGCCTTGCCTTCATGGATCTTCGCGTTGACGTCGATCGACGCAAACAGCGGATAGAACGGCGAAGTGGAGGCGTGAATCAGGAACGACTCGTTAAAACGCTTATGTTCGATATAGCGCTTCTGACCGCGAATGTGCTCGTCACGTTTATGGATCTGGGAGGCTTGCGAAAAACCCGCGCCTTGTTTATGGACCGATTGCGTGGAGAAAAGCCCTGCCGTGTCCGGCGTCAGACCTTTCAGCCGCATCGGACTGTGATCTTCGAAGAGCGGGTGAAACGCGTTATAGCCGATCCACGCCTCGTCCCACAGCACATACTCGCAAAGGTGGCCGATCTTCTCCATGACTTTGCGCACGTTGTAGATCGTGCCGTCATACGTGGCGAGTTGAATACAGGCAAGGCGGAATGGGCGCTCCATCTTGCAGCGCTCCGGATCCTTCACGAGGGGATTCGCGCGGATCTGCTCGCGCAGCGAGGTTTCATCCCAGGCATCCCAGTCCACCGCGCCGATCATTCCGAATGGATTGCGGGTGGTCGGCAAGAAGACCGGGATGGCCCCCGCCTGAACGAGCGCGCCCTGATGCAGGGATTTGTGGTTATTGCGATCGAACAGCACCAGGTCGCCGCGTTTGAGCACGGCACCTGTCACGACCTTGTTCGACGTGCTCGTCCCGTTGAGAACAAAATAGGTCTGGTCGGCGCCAAATATCGCCGCGGCGTGACTTTCTGCTTCAGCCGCCGCACCTTCATGAATCAACAGATCGCCCAGGTCGACGTCGGCGTTGCACAAGTCGTTGCGAAAAATGCTCTCACCGAAATGCTTGAAGAACAACTGCCCCGCCGGCGATTTTCGATAGAACTGCCCGCCTTGATGTCCCGGGCAATCGAAGGCGATATTGGCTTCGGCATCGTAGGCCACCAGTCCGCCGAAAAAAGGCGGGAGCAGGCTCATCCCGTACTTGACCAGACTCGCCACCACCTGCTTGGCGTAGAAGCCCGGCGATTGTTGCCCGAGATAGATATAGCCCGTCACTTCGCCGAGTGCGCCCGTCACCGCAAGATCCGATATACGGTGGGAATCCGCGAGCGCCCAGAGCGGCGTCTGAAACCCCTGCGCACGAATCAATATCGCCATCTTGCGTGCGTGCTCGAGGTTCTCGCCGTCCACCAGCGCGATGTACGCCCCTACCCCCGCATCCTCGTTGATGTCGCGAATGAAGTTGTGCCTGACTTCGACCTGAAAACCTTCCGCCACGATCAGATCGAGCAAGGCCCGGGTCGGTTCGCTGGCCTGATCGACGATCGCGACAACCTTTAGCAGCCGATTGAATGGAACAGGAATGACAGGCGCCTTAACGGAGCGAGGAATCATCACCAGTCTCCATGATTATGTGGCGCATGCTGGTGATGCCGCTCGCCAAAGCAGGAGCAAAGCGGCGACCTCGCATGCCCGTGTGCGGCTTCAGGAAAGTCGAGTCAAACTCATCGACGGTTGTCTGAGCACGACCTTATGGAAGCACAGACAGCGCGAACCCGTAATCGGACCTTGGTCTTACATGAATGCCGCAGGGGCATCGATGCACGAGACGTCGCGATGCGCCGCCCGATGTAGGACGTTGGTCCGATACACGTCGCCGGCACGGAATGATTAACTATCGCGGCGGAAAACGTCACCTCGCCCGACTCACCTACCGCAGTCACGTCCTCGTCTCAGCGTTGCCGAAGAACTGACCTGCACCAGGAGACTGTCATGCCCAATCCCCCCACTCTCCTGCGCGAGAAATTCCCCATTCTCATCATCGACCAGGACCTGCACGCGGACAACTCGGGCGGACGGGCGATTCGAGAAATCATCACCGCGCTGGCGAGCCACGGCATCACGGTCATGACGGCCAGCGATTTCGAGGATGGCGGCGCGCAAATCCTGTCTCATCCGGAAATTGGCGTCATCGTGCTCAATCAGGCCACGGTCGCGGAAATCCCGGTCGAGAATCTCGTGCAGGCAATCAAGCGCTTTCGTACCCGCTACCCGCGCGTGGGGATTTTCCTCGATTCGTCGGTGGACGTGCTGGACAAGCTGCCCGTGGAGTTGGTCGCCCAGCTCACTGGCTTTATTTACAAACACGAGGACACGGCCTCCTTCATTGCGGGCAGACTCAAGGAATCGCTGGAGGCCTACCTCGACAAACTACTGCCGCCGTTCTTCAGGGAACTGATGGAACATACGGACAAATATAAGTACTCGTGGCATACGCCAGGCCACTCCGGTGGCGTGGCGTTTCTCAAGTCACCGGTTGGCAGAGCGTTTTTCGACTTCATTGGCGAAGCGACATTCCGTTCCGACCTGTCGGTGTCGGTACCCGAGTTGGGATCATTGCTCGAACATACCAGTGTGGTGGGCGAAGCCGAAAGAGAAGCCGCGATCACTTTCGGCGCCGATCGCACCTACTTCGTGACGAACGGAACCTCGACTTCGAACAAGATGGTGTGGCACGGGTCCGTGTCGCGCGGAGATCTTGTCCTCGTTGACCGGAACTGTCATAAGTCGATACTGCATGCGATGATCATGACGGGAACCGTACCCCTCTATTTTCGTCCCACGCGCAATCGCTACGGAATCATCGGCCCCATTCCCGAGGCCGAATTCACGCCGAAGGCGATTCAAAAAAAGATCGACGCTTCGCCGCTCATCCAGAACAAGACCATGAAGCCGCGGCTCGCCGTCGTGACCAATTCGACTTACGACGGCATCTGCTATAACGCGCCGGCCATTCGCACGGCTCTCGCGCATCAGGTCGAGGTCCTGCATTTCGACGAAGCATGGTTCGCGTACGCGAGATTCAGCCCGTTCTACGAAAACCGCTATGGCATGGCGGCCAGCGCCCATCCGCAACCGGGAGAACCGGTCACCTTCACCACCCAATCCACTCACAAGTTGCTGGCCGCGCTGTCCCAATCCTCGATGATCCACGTGAAGAACAATGCCGAGGGCGATTATTCGCACGCGCGCTTCAATGAAGCCTTCATGATGCACACGTCGACGTCTCCCCAGTACAGCATCATCGCTTCCTGCGACGTTGCGAGCCGCATGATGGCGGGAGGCGCGGGGCGTGCCCTGATTGAAGACGCGATTGCCGAGGCCATGGCATTTCGCCGGAAGATCGCGAGAACGAACCATGAAATGAATGAAGTGGGCGACTGGTTCTTCAACGCCTGGCAACCCGACAAAATAGTCGATAGCAAGAATGCGAAGATCGCGCCGCTCGCTCCGATCGACGTCAATCCCAAAGACTTCATGCTGAGGGCCGACGCGACGTGGCATGGGTTCAAACAAGTGACGAAAGACCATGCGATGCTTGACCCGATCAAGGTGACGATCCTGTCGCCGGGGCTCGACATCGAAGGCCGTTTGCAGTCTCGCGGCATTCCGGCGGCCCTTGTCAGCCGTCATCTGTGGCGGCATGGCATTGTCGTGGAAAAGACCGGTCTCTATTCGTTCCTTGTGCTGTTTTCCATCGGCATCACCAAGGGGAAATGGGGGACGCTGCTGGCTGAACTATTCCGCTTCAAGGAGCTCTACGACCTGAATGCACCGCTCGCCCAGGTCTACCCCGAACTGGTCCAGCAATATCCCGACGCCTACGCCGGCATGGGTCTACAGGACCTCGCCGCCAGCATGCACGCATTCTACGAGGCGCATGGCACACTCAGGCTAATGGAAGACATCTACACCGACCTGCCGACACCCGTCATGCTGCCTTGCGATGCTTACGACCAGCTGGTGCGTAACGCGGTCGAACTGGTGTCGATAGACAACCTGGCGGGGCGCATTCCCGCGGTCATGCTGGTGCCCTATCCTCCGGGTATTCCCGTGATCATGCCCGGCGAAACTTTCGACAAACCCGCCATAGTCGACTACCTCGCGAATTGCCGCGACCAGTACGCCGCATTTCCCGGTTTCGAAACCGAGATCCACGGTCTGGAGATCGTTCGCGACGCAACAGAAGTTCGCTACGAGGTGTGTTGTCTGAAGGAAGCCAAACGCTGAGCGGCCATTGCCAGATGAGCGATATATCGGCTGCGGCATGACGAGGGCAAGCCATCTTTCGTGCGGTGAAAATGGTTGTGGGTTCATGCTGCATAAGCGCCATGTCCTTTGTCTAATTTCCAAAGCACATGCGGCGGATATTGCACCGCTCACGTCGCCATGAGTTGCACCCATATAGGACCTTGGGCCGATAGTATTGCGCCGCGTGTGATGATGTACTGTCAGTGCGGGCATCGCATGCCGAAGGGCGAGCAATCGGCTTACGTGGTTGGCGCTCTTTCAAAGCAATGACGGGGGCATCCACGACGCAGTGCGCAGATCTGTTGCGACTCGCGCCCGACAAGCGGACTCAGTGCCGCCAAACATCTCTGAAAGGAGCAGCCATGACCCAGTGGAGCGCACGACTCTCTTATGGGGTGTGCATGGGGTTCCTCGTCGTGCTGACACTTGGTTCAAACAGTGCGCCTGCCCAGGAACCGTCGAACGGTGCCCCGGGGCAGGCTCAAGCGCAGCAGCCGACATTCAAGCCGGAGGAGATCGAGGCGCTGGTTGCGCCGATCGCGCTCTATCCGGACTCGGTCTTGTCGCAGGTATTGATGGCCTCGACCTATCCGCTCGAGATCGTGCATGCCGCGCGCTGGGCCAAGGCGAATCCGAAGCTCAAGGGTGATGCGGCTGTGAATGCCGTCCAGGACCAACCGTGGGACGTTAGCGTGAAATCGCTCGTCGCGTTTCCGCAAATACTCGAACCCATGAACGACAAGCTCGACTGGACGCAAAAGCTCGGCGACGCGTTTCTTGCGCAGGAGAAGGACGTTCTCGATGCGGTGCAACGACTGCGCGCGCGTGCGCAGAAATCGGGCAACCTCAAGTCCAACGAGCAGCAGAAGGTGTCGACGGAACCCGCCCCGGCACCGGCTGGCGGCCAACCCGCGCAGGCGACGCAGACCATCGTCCGTATCGAACCGGCGAACCCTGAGGTGATCTACGTGCCGGCCTACAACCCGACAGTCGTGTACGGCACCTGGGCTGCGCCGGCCTATCCCCCGTATTACTGGCCGCCGGCGCCCGCATATTATCCCGGCGCCGCGCTTGCCACCGGCTTTGCATGGGGCGTGGGTCTGGCCGCCGCCGGCGCGATATTCGGCAACTGCAACTGGGGTGGCGGAGACGTCAATATCAATGTCAACAAGGCCGCCAATATCGATCGCAACTTCGATCGCAGCAAGGTCGAGGGCGGTAAGTGGCAGCACGACGCGGGCCATCGCCAGGGCGTCGCCTATCGCGATAACGCATCTCGTGAAAAGTACGCAAAGAACGTCTCCGGCGCCGACGCGCGCGGCGACTACCGCGGCCGCACCGGAAGCACGGCCGACCGCACCGCCAGATCCGACAGGGCTGCCGCAGGAGACCGTGCGGGCAACCGCGGCGGCGGGGCGAATAACGCCAGCGCGGGTAACCGCGGTGGTGGCGCGGCGAATAATGCCGGCGCGGCTAACCGCGGCGGTGGTGCGGCGAATAATGCCGGCGCGGCTAACCGCGGTGGTGGTGCTGACAATACCGGATTGGGTAACCGCGGTGGCGGTGCTGACAATGCCGGCGTGGGCAACCGTGGCGGCGGAGCGAATAATCCCGGTGCAAGCAACCGCGCTGGTGGGGCGAATGTTGGCGGATCGCCCAATCGTGCGGACGTCTCCAACCGGGCTGGAGCCGGTGCCGGAGCCGGAGGCGGTGGTCGGGACAGTGCGTTCCAGGGTGTGGGCGGTGGCCACGCCTCGCAGCAGGACTTCAACCGGGGCCGCACGAGTGCGCAGTCTTCGAATTTCAGTCGAGCGGGCGGCGGAGCGCGGGCTGGCGGTGGCGGACGTGGCAGGCGCTAAGGAGACAGGAGCATGAAGTCACCACTACGATTCCTCGCGGCGCGGCTTGGCGCAATCGGCAGTGCGGTCATCGTCGCGCTGACGCTTTGCCTCGGGGCGACCAATGCGGCATACGCGCAGAAGGACTTCAAATCCCCGGAAGAGGCGATGACTGCGTTTGGAGAAGCTGTGGCCAAAAACGACCAGGCGACGTTGAAGGCGTTGCTTGGCAACGACTTTCGGGAGCTTATCCCGCCTGTGGGCGCCGAGTTGCGAAGCCGCTTCGTGACCGCCTGGAACACCGCGCATGCGATTCAGGCATCGGGCAGCGACCGTGCGGACATCACGGTAGGCGATGACGGCTGGACCCTGCCCATTCCTCTCGTGAAATCGCCGCAGGGATGGCATTTCGACACGCGCGCCGGTGCCGAGGAAATGCGCTTGCGGCGCATTGGCCGCAACGAGCTTGCCGTGATCCAGACAATGCTGGCGATCTACGATGCGCAGCGCGAATATGCCAGCACGGACCATGACGGTAGTGGCGTGCTCGCCTATGCGAGGAAACTATCGAGCGCACCTGGCAAGCACGACGGCCTGTACTGGCCCGCCAGCCCCGATGAACAGCCGAGCCCGCTCGGCGAGGCCTTCCTCACGGCGGGCACGCGCAACCCGAGGCAGGCGGGCTACTACGGCTATCACTACAAGCTGCTGACCTCGCAAGGCCCGCACGCGCCGGGCGGTGCGTATGACTACGTCGTGAACGGCAAGCTTTTTGGCGGCTTTGCCGTGATTGCCTGGCCGGTCCGTTACGGAGATACCGGCATCAAGAGCTTCATGGTCAGTCACGACGGGCAGGTCTACGGGCGCGACCTCGGACCCGACAGCGCAGCCAAAGCCGCCGCGACGACGTCGTTCGATCCCGCCCCGGGATGGACGAAGGAGGAACCTTGATACGCGTTCTGCTAGCCGCCGGGTGCTGCGCCCTGATCGCTCTGCCGGCCTGCACGTACTACGCAGTACCGGTCGCCGGAACGGTGGTGACGACACCAGCGAGCTACGATCGCTCATTTGCCGCGGCTGCGGATGCGATGCGCGACGAAGGACTCGTCCTCACCGTCGTGGATCCGGCCAGCGGCATTCTTGTCGGGAGAGTCGACGGCGGCACCGTGACGACCAGCGTGCAACGGCAGTCCGACGGTAGCGTCCAGGTGCGTTTCGACTCCAGCGATGCACGCGATCCAACCCTCTTACAACGCATCTCGCGCAGCTACGATCGCCGGATGGGACGGTGAGCCGGGTCGACGCAATGCGAGGACATCCCTTCGTTGGGAGTAGTAGCCGCCCGCCTGCCTGGCGAGGAAGTCCGACATGGCCTGGAACCGTCGATACAGTCTGATCAGCCACGTCAGGTCGTCGCTCTGGATCGTCCCCATTCTCGCCCTGATGGCCGCGATCGCTCTTAACAGGGCGATCGACAAAATGGGTCAGTGGATGGCTGCGCTCGGCGGCCCCGATCTGCAGCAAGGACTGCTTGCCGTGAGCACCGAGGAAGCGCACGGAATACTCGATCGCATCTTTACGCTAAACCTCTCCTGCCTGGTGTTTACTTTCGGCTCCCTGCTCGTTGCGATCCAGGTTGCGGGGGGCCAATATACGCCGCGCATCATCGCGACGACGCTACTACGCGATAACGTGATCCGGTGGATCGTCGGGCTCTTCGTGTTTTCCTTGCTCTGGACGCACCGGACCATGGCGGAGCTTGGGCAACCCCGGTCTGTCCCGCAACTGCAAGTGCTCATTGCCACGGTCATCGGGCTCGGCTCACTCGTCGCGTTCATCGTGCTGATCGACTATTCCGCACGACTGCTGCGGCCGGTCAGTCTCGTGGGGCGTGTCGCGGAACAGGGGTTTGCGGTCATTGAAAGCATCTACCCTCACCCTGCCTCGGAAGAACCCGCTCGCCGGCTGTTCGCCACTGAACTGGCAAGGGGGCCCCGTTCACGCACCGCCGGAACCGACCCCGCAGCGCAACCGGGCACGCCGGCGGTAGCCGAGCGGGTCGTGTATCACACCGGCGGTTCCGGGGTTGTGCTGGCCGTGAATCTGCGCGGACTTTATCGCGAGGCGCAGCGAGCCGGCTGCTTCATCGAGTTCGCCGCGCAGGTCGGCGATTTTCTCGCAACGGACGAGCCGCTCTTTTACCTGACCGGCAGCAGCGATACGATCAGCGACCGCCGGCTGCAAAACCTGGTGGCGCTGGGCTCCGAACGGACGATGGAGCAGGATCCGATGTTCTCGTTTCGCATCGAAGTGGATATCGCGCTGAAGGCCCTTTCGCCGGCCATCAACGATCCGACCACGGCGGTGCTCGCCGTCGATCAGTTGCACCGGCTGCTTCGTCTGGTCGGACAGCGTTCCCTCGCCAATAGCACGCTCGACGACGAGAGCGGCAGGCCGCGCGTGGTCTTTCGCACGCCGGATTGGGAAGACTTCGTCCATGTCACCTTCAGGGAAATACGGCACTACGGCGCGGGCAGCCTGCAGATCGAGCGGCGCCTGCGCGCCATGATCGTCAACCTGACGAACACGCTGCCTGCGTCCCGCCACCCGGCGTTGCGCCGTGAACTTGCGCTGCTCGACGCCACCATCATGCGCCACCACCACTTCAAGGCCGACATCGAGCTGGCCCGTGTCTCCGACGCGCAGGGGCTCGGCGGGGCGTTGGACGCGAATGCGCAGAAGCGCGCTGCCGGCGAAAGGCATTCAACCACTGCCACGCGTGGAAAAAACGCATCCCGGCAAGGACACAGCTCACCCTATGCGAGCACTTTGCGTTCGGCGCAACGGCGCAGAAAATCCTGACCGCCATAAGGACGATCTTCGCGTGAAGGCGCCCCGGCCGAAGCGGTTGCCCCCTTCTAACCCTCCCTTCCCTGACGCTCCCGGTCTTCCCTGTCCTCCCAGTCCACCCAACCGACCGGATGGGTCGCAAGGTAGCTGCTGACAGCGGAGCCGGTTGTCGGAAAGAACGCGGTCTCTCCGAGCCGCGCAAAGAGGCCGAACCGCTTTAACTTGTCTTTGACGGGGTCCTTCAATTCGGCCACGCACAACTCGATACCCGCCGCGTGCAATGTCTCGTCCAGATCGGCCAGCATATCGGCGGAAGTGACGTCGACGCTGGTGACCGGTTCCGCCGCGACCACCAGCCAGCGCACCGGCGTTGGCGATGTGGCCACCGCGTCCAGAACCCGGTCGCAGAACAGCTCGGCGTTTGCGAAGAATAACGGTGCATCCCAACGAAACAGGACGAGCCCGGGGATACGGTGTGCGTCGCGATAACGCGTAATGTCGTGGTAGCCCTTCAGGCCATCGACGCGCCCCAGAATCGCCGAATACGGGCGCCATGCATCCCACAGGAATTCGATGATGGCAATCACGATAGCGAGACCGATGCCCTGAATCGCGCCCAGCAGAAACACGCCGACCGTGCAAACGATCGATAGCCAGAACTCCCAACGCTGGATGCGATAGATGCGGCGCAGGTCAGCGGTTTCGATCAAGCCAATCGCCGATGCGATCACGACCGCAGCCAGTGCGCTAGTGGGCAGATCACGCAGCATGTCAGGCGCGACCATCAGCAGCAACGCCACCGCGAACGCGCCGACCACAGCGGTCAACTGGGTCTTCGCGCCTGCGGCCTCGGCCACGGGCGTGCGTGACGAACTGCTGCTGATCGGAAAGCCCTGAAACAGGCCCGCAGCCAGGTTCGCCACGCCGAGCCCCACCATTTCCTGGTTCGGATCGACATAGACACCGGTCCGCGCCGCGTAGACACGCGACAGCACGCTGGTGTCGGCAAAAGACACCAGGGCGACGGCGCAGCCGCCGATCAGGACGGGCACCATGTCCGCCGTGGAGATCCATGGAATGGAGAATGCCGGCAAGCCTTGCGGGAGCGAGCCGAGCACCGCCACTTCAGCGCGTGCGGCAAGGTCGAACACGCTCGTTACGACCGTGGCGCCGACCACGGCGATCAGGACACCCGGGAGCCACTTGCGGCCCTTGAGCAACAGGATGACGGCCAGTGTCCCGGCGCCGAGCATGAAGGTGGTCCAGTTAGCCTCGCCTTTCATCACCGCGATGACGAGGGCACGCATGTTTCGCAGCGGTCCTTCGCCGGCGACCGGGCAACCGAACACTTTGGGTAGTTGGCTGATCAATACCGTCAGCGCGATGCCATTCATGTACCCGTAGCGGATCGGCTTCGAAAGAAGTTCCGTGACGAAACCCATGCGCGCCAGGCCGGCCAGGATGCACACCGTCCCCGACACGATCGCCATCATGCCCGCCAGCGCGACTGCGCGAAGCGGGTCGCCCGCCGATAGTGGCAGGACGACGGCCAGAATGACCGCGGCCAGCGAAGAATCCGGCCCGAGCACCAGAATCCGGCTGGGTCCGAACAACGCGTAGGCGAGCAGCGCAATGATCGAAGCGTAGAGGCCATGAATGCCGGGCAGGCCCGATGCCACCGCGTAGGCGATGCCCGCCGGCACCAGCATCGTGGTCAGCACCAGCCCGGCCGCGATGTCGTGAGGCAGCCAGGCCATCCGGTACGTCCGCAACGTACGGATGCCGGGCAGCCACCGCAGCAGGCCGGTCTGATCGGCGGCCTTCGGCCGCGGCCCGATGCGGCCCGGTTTCGGCTCGGGAGGCGAGAAATCCGGCTTGCTCATTCGATCGTGGACGCCTGGTGAACAGCACACCCGCTGAGGTGTGGTGCGAAACACATCAACCTCTGTGGCGATCAGTCTTCGCGAACAGCCCGCTCAGACATTCGCGGCAACACGGCTTCGATCCATGCAGCGCGATGTATCGCGTCGCCCCATTGCCCGGAACAGTCTGTCTAGAACGTCACGCGCAGTGCCCAATACAATACCGCAGCCAGTCCGATCGAAGCTGGCAGCGTCAAGACCCACGCCAGCAACAGGCTTCTCACGGTGTTCCATTGAAGACCCGAGCCGCTGGTCACCATCGTGCCGGCGACGCCCGACGACAGCACATGCGTCGTCGATACCGGAAGTCCGTAAACGTCGGCGGCGCCGATCGTCAGCATCGCCACCATTTCAGCCGATGCACCCTGTCCATACGTCAGACGCTGCCGGCCGATCTTCTCCCCCACTGTGACGACGATCCGTCTCCAGCCGACGATCGTACCGAGGCCGAGCGCGATCGCCACCGCGACCTTCACCCAGCTCGGGATGAACTTCGTCGCGTGGTCCAGATAGTGTCTGTAGTTGTCTATGACGAGCCGGTCGGCCGCGGCAAATTCCGGGTTGCCGGTTTTCTCCATGACGCGAATCGCTTCGGAGACGACATACATGTCGTTCCGAACGTTATCGACCATGCTCTGCGGCATCGCGGCGATCGATCCCGTTTTCGCCACTTGTCCCGCCACGGCATCGCTGAGTTGCTGCATCGCGGCGAGCGTCCCCGTCGTCAGTTGATGACGGCGCACGTACGCTTCGACTTCCTCGTGAGCCTCGGCGGAAGCGGGCGCGGCGTGCGTGTATTTGCCGAATACCACTGCCGCCTGCCGCGCCACGGCGACGAAAGAAAGCGCTTCCTGCGCAGTGACTGTCTTGTTCAGCGCATAAGCGGTGGGCACGGTGCCAATCAGGATCAGCATGATGAGACCCATCCCCTTCTGTCCGTCGTTCGAACCATGCGCGAACGACACACCCGTGGAAGTCAGGATCAGAAGGACGCGAATCCAGAGCGGCGGTGGCCGGTTGCCGGTCGGCGCCTCATAGAGCGCGGGGATGCGCACGACGGTCTTTAACGCCAGCAGCAGCACTCCCGCGGCGAAGAATCCGATCAGCGGCGAGAGGAACAACGACCTGGCCACCCCGAGCGCCTGCGTCCAATCGACACCGCTGGTACCGGAGGGTCCACGCATCAACTGGTTCATCAGCCCGACGCCGATGATCGAACCAATGAGCGTGTGGGAACTCGACGATGGCAATCCAAAGTACCAGGTCGAGAGATTCCACACGATGGCGGCAATCAGCAATGCGAACACCATCGCGAAGCCCGCGCGTTCCCCCACCCTGAGAATGAGTTCAACCGGGAGTAACTGCAGGATCCCGAAAGCGACTGCGCCGCTCGAAAAAAGGACACCGGCAAAATTCCATACACCTGACCAGACGACCGCAACATTCGGTGTCAGTGAATGCGTATAGATAACCGTCGCGACCGCGTTAGCCGTGTCATGAAAGCCGTTGACGAACTCGAACCCGAGCGCGATAAACAGCGCGATGCACAGCAGCGCGTACGGGAATGCCGAACTCCTGCGCACCGGTTCGAGGTCCGCGGCGAGATGCACGCCCACGAAGATCATCCCGAACGCAATCACGAGCAGAATCAATGCGCGGCCCGCGCGGCGGCCTCGCACACTCACTTCATTTGCTTGTGGCGACAGGTGGTCCATTACGGCAGACCGGTTACCCATAAAAAAGGCGCCTGGATAGGCAGCGGCGCGGGCGGTGGCGTGCCGCCAGCGCATTGCGTTCGGCGGATGTGCCCTTACTCAGAGCGGTCTTTCATGACCTGCACGTTGATTTTCCGATTGTTCCAGAACATGTCGTGCACCCTCGGTTGCAGGCGACGCAGCACCTCTGGTCCCGTGCCTTCGAAGCTCACCACCACGGCCGGCCGCGAACCTTCTCCAGGAACGTGGACAAGACTGTCGAAAGGTGGAAAACCGTACTTCACGAGAAACGCCTTGATTTCATCTTCGGTGACATGCTCGTCGATATTGCCAATTAATAGATCAGCCATGACGCTCTCCTGTTCGCTCTCCTATGCCACGATGTTTGCGCCGCCGACGTTGCGCCCCGCCTTCCATTCGTCGATCGTATCGGCAACCGAGACGCCACGTTGGAGGTAGCCCACCAGGTTCTCGACACCCGCTGCGCGCAGAATATCCCGCACCTCCGCATGGGCCGAAACGAGCCGCAACGTGATGCCGGCCGCCTTCAGCGTTTCATGCAGCTTGGCCAACATGCGCGCGCCCGCCAGATCGACAGCGGGAGATGTCGACAAATCGCCGATAACCAGTTTCAACGACCCATCGCCGGTACGGATTTTTTCCCACACTGCGGCGCGCACATGCTCGACATTGAAATAGAACAGCGACGCTTCGACGCGGAACACCAGCACCCCTGGCGGGGTTTCATTGTCCGGGTGACGTTCAGCGTCGGAGTAGATTCGCGTACCGGGAATCCGGCCGAGAAAGGCGACGTGCGGATGTGCGGCGCGTCTTATCAGCAATAGCATTGAAACCAGCACGGCAACAATCACACCTTTCAGGATACCTAGCAGAAGCACAGCGGCAAACGCCACCATCGACACGCAGAATTCAAACCGGCTTACCCGCCAAACGTGACGCATCTCGTCGATATCGATCAGCCCTTTGACGGCAACCAATACGATGGCGGCCAGCACCACACTCGGCAGATTGGTCAGCAATCCGGTCAGGAACAACAGACACAGCCCGATCGTGACAGAAGCGAACACCAGTGCGAGCGGCGTCCTGGCGCCGGCTTTGTCGTTGACCGAGGACTGGGATAAACCGCCCGCCACCGGATAGGCCTGAAACAGTCCCGCAGCCAGATTGGCTGCACCCAGTCCGAGCAGTTCCTGTTGTGGATCGATCTCGTAACCGTTCGCCTGGGCGAGCGCACGAGCGGCGGAAACACTCTCGACGTACGACAGCAGCATGCACGCGAACGCCAGCGAGATCGCACCGTCCACATCGCGTACGCGCAGGCCCGGCCAGCGAAACTCCGGCAGACCTTGCGGCAGTGCGCCGACGGTTTTGAAGCCAAATCCAATTAGCGGTGTGACGGATAACACAATGATCGAGATCACCACCACGAATAAGGCGACTGGCCGGCCTGGCAGGAATTTCTCCCCCAGTAGCAGCACGACGAGCGCTGTCACACCGAAGGCGAGCACAGCGAGATTGGTGCTGGGAATTTGACCCGCCAGCGTGACGACGCGCTCGAAAAATTGCTCGCCGCCGCCTTTCACCCCGAACAACTTTGGCAGTTGAGTCAAAGCAATCGTCAACGCGGCACCGGCCTTGAACCCGAGCAGGATCGTCTCGCTAATGAAGTTGACCAGTGAACTCAGGCGCAGGATCCATGCAACAAAGCACATGCCGGCGACCAGAAGCGCAGTCAGGGCCGCAATGGCAGCGAATCTTCCCGGATCGCCGCCGGCCATCTCCGAGACGCTCACACCGACCAGCATCGAGATCGCCGACGTCGGCCCGATCGCAAGCTGACGGGATGACCCAAACAAGGCATAGGCCAGCCCGCCCACCAGATAACAATAGATACCGTACTCCGGCGGCAGTCCGGCGAGTGTGGCATAGGCGAGCGACACCGGAATCGCATAGGCCGCAAGCGTGACCCCCGCAATCGCATCGTGCGAAAGCCATTTCGGCTGATAGGACGAGAGCCACGTGACAGGCGGGAACACGGCGCGCCATCCGGAAGGCGCGGCTTGCGTCAGCTGGCTGGCTGGACGAGGATCCTCGGTCATCGGGCTGTCTCCTCTGCTCAAGGCTATTTCACGCGAGTCCGTCTGGCCCGATACGGCGCATTCGGTCCGCAGCGGCTTCGAAGCTTGCCTGGCATTGTCTGAGCGTAACGCCCAATCACGACAAGGGGCATCGGACCTTGGTCCTAGATCCGGCAGGCCGCGGCACGACGCGGGCGCCTGTTCAGTAATAAGACCAAGGTCTGATTGCCGCGCTTTTTCGCTGTGACATCATGGATCCAGGAGAGAACTGGAAGTCGTCACAACGCGTAATAGTGAAGATTCCGGAAAACGTTTCGGTGAATCAGCATGCTCATAGTGAGGTAAGGGGCGGTATCGATTCCAATGAAATTGACGATCTGATTGAAGGCCCAGACACCGGGGACTCGCCTCGGAACCGAAACGGAGGACGATAATGAAACGAAGGAACTTCGTATTGAATACCGCAGCAATCGCTGCCGCCGCAGGCCTCGCGTTCGCGGGCTGCACCATGACATCAGGCAGCGGCAAGAGTCCCGAAACGGATGCCTCGAAGCGTCAGGCGATCGACGCGAGCGTCGACGGAACACTGTCGCGCCTTTACGCCACGGTGGGCGGCTCACATGAACTGGCGTCCAAAGCTCAAGGCATCCTGACTTTCCCGGCAGTCAAGAAAGTGGCCTTCATCGCGGGTGCCGAGTATGGTGAAGGCGCTTTGCGCGTACATGGCTCAACGGTCGGCTATTACAGCACCACGGCTGCTTCATTCGGCTTCCAGGCCGGCGCCGAGTCGACCGCGGTCATCTTCCTCTTTATGACGCAGGACGCTCTTGCCAAATTCTCGAGCTCCGCCGGCTGGTCGGTGGGCGGCGACGTGGCAGTCTCCGTGCTCAAGGTGGGCGCGAACGGCACCATCGACACGACATCAGCATCCTCGCAGGTCGTCGCCATTGTTTTAACCAATGCCGGTCTGATGGCGGATGCGTCGCTGGCTGGAACCAAGGTGACCAAGCTGAACCTCTGAAGCCGAGGTATCGCCCAACCCTGCGTCCCGGAGACTGCCTTACCGGCAGTCGTCACCGGACGCCAATCCACGCTCTACGGCCTGAAGGACTTTCCCGAGACCTGGCCTCGTTCCATCTATCGACAACCCAGCCGATAGCAGGTCAGGTGAAACAGCGCGTTGTCGGCATCGTCATGCCTGCGGCGTGGTTTTACGCTCACTGCTTCCGTATCTTCCACGGCCCATTGCCTTGTTTGCAGACGGTAGGCGTCCAGGTCTGCGTCTGTCCTTTCGCGATGGCGGTCAGCGTGGCCGATCTACAGGTCTTGTCACCGTCCTTCAATGTATCGCGTGGAGTGACCGTCCCGTGGATCGGCACTGCGTTGCCAGTGCCGCTGTTACTCCAGTTGCTCGACTCGCCATCTTTATTGCGGTCCAGCGCGATCTGCGCGGCGTCGTTCAGCGCCTTCTTGTCCGCGTCCTTCATGTAGCTAATCGGTGTGTCTTTCAGGAAATTCAGATTGCTGGCGAAGGTGACGCCTGCGCCAGCAAGCAGGACGGCACTCGTCAAAATCCGTGTGACACTGCGCGCGGTAAAGAAGGATTGAACTGGCATCGAAGCACCTATAAAGGTAGACGAATTCCAAACTGGGCGGCGCGCGGCGAGCGCTACGCATCACATAGATTACGTCAGCGCCGAAGAATCAGTGAAGCCGCCTGAGAAGAAAGGACTTCGGTCGCTCTATATCTTCTGCGGCCAGGTGTGCTCTATTGCTGGATCATCGTACCGACAGCCGCCGCAATATCAAGGCTGACCACGACAAGCGCGCGGTCCCAGGCCTTGGTCAGCTGCTCGAAGCCCGCACCGGCAACCGGCTCGCGAGCAATGGTTCGCCCCGTACGCATAGCCTGCTTTCCCGGCGGACGGATGACCCATTGCACATCCACCATGACGTCCTCGCCTGGTTGCGCGTCGAAGCGCATCACATCCAGCCTCACGTGCCATGTCGTCAGTGGATCGGCCGTACCCTCGAAAACCGTCACTTGCCGCGAATTCAGCAACGTACCAAGATCCGCTGCGATGACCCGCGCGATGTTGCCCTTCAGAGGCTGAGCCCAGCGAGCGAATTCGTTGATCGCCACTTCGTTGCCGGCCGCACGGGTCACGATTTGCGGGCGGTCCACCAGGTCCGGCACGGTAACCGGCCATATGACCAACGGAATGGCGTGAGACGTCTCCAACCCGGCGGGAGCCGCCTCGGGGCTCAACGTGTAGAAACTGGCAGGTGGCGACTTGCATCCTCCGAGCCCCCCCGCCACCAGGCCGGCCACGAGACACGCCGCGATACAACGGAGGGCAACGGCAAGACGGCATCCGCGCATTGGCATGGCGCTTTCAGGCCGAGCCCCGTGCCTTGCATTGCCGGCGCGATGTCGGTATCGAGTCATGGCTGCCCCCCGGACTTTCCGCGTACCAATGCCTCAGGATGCTGTGACAGATAATCCGCAAGCGTACGCAGTGCCGCGGACGTTCGGGCCAGCTCTCGCAAAGTCTCTTCTGTGGTCTGCTGCAAGGAGGATTCGGGTTGCAGCGCGGAGTTCGCCGAATCGAGCGCCGTTTGCGCAGAAGCCAAAGTATCGTGGGCGCGCGGAATGACATCCGCGTCGAGTTTCGAGAGCATCGAGTTCGTGGTTCGCAGGGTCGTGCGGGCATCGTTTCCGATCGCCTCGAACGGAATATTGTTGAGCTTGGTCAGCAACCGGGTAACCGAATCCTGCAGCGATTGCAGCGTGCGCGGCACTGCGGGCAACTCGGGTGGCGACCTGCTCCAGTCGATCTTTGCCTTTGGGGCGTCGGGAAAGTAGTCCATTGCCAGATAGAGTTGCCCGGTCAGCGGATTGCCGCTCCTTAACTGAAAGCGAAAACCATTTTCGACGAGGTAATTCGCGATTCCTTTTGGATCATCGCTGATCCGCCCGCCTGCTCGACCCGTCTGATAGCGGGAAGTAAAGCGTTCGGGATAGATCTGGATCTCGACGGGAATGCTGAAGCGCCGGTGTTCGGGATCGAATCGCGTATAGATCTGGGTCACCTCGCCAATCACTACGCCGCGAAAATCCACCGGCGCGCCAACCGTCAGGCCGCGTACGGAATCGATGAAGTTCACCACATACTTGTCGACAATGCGATCGTGCTGCTTCATCGCATCCGCGCGAGTCGCATACAGTTCGAATTGCGCATTGGCCGCCGCCGCAACCTGCTCGATCGAATCGGCGGGAGATTCAAATGCCACGCCGCCGATGATGATTGAAACGATCGACTGGGTCTCGACCCGCAACCCGTTGGTATCGAATGCCATATCCACTCCACTGGCGTGCCAGAAACGCGTGTCGCCCTTCACGAACCGGTCATAAGGGGCGTTCACAAATACCTTGAGCGTGACGCCTTTACCGTCCGGGTCCAACTGATACGAGGCAATCTGTCCGACCTGAAGCCTGCGGAAAAACACCGGCGAGCCGACATCCAGCGAGCCGAGCCCTGCGCTCTTTAACGTGAACTCCCGCCCGGGGATGTCACTGGCAAATACGGGGGGCACCTCCAGCCCGACAAAATCGGTACGGGGCTTCACCGCATTGCCGACATCCACGTCGATGTAAGACCCGGACAGAAGCGTGCCGAGTCCGGACACGGTGCCTCCGGAAATGCGCGGACGTACCACCCAGAAGCGCGTGTTGTCGACCAGAAGATTGGCCACGTCGCGCACCACCTCGGCCTTCGCCACGACGTGTTTGCGATCCGTCGACAGCGTGACAGCTTCGACGACCCCGATATCGACGTCCTTGAACTTGAGTTTCGTCTTACCCGCCTCCAGCCCTTCCCCCGTCTTGAAGCTGATGGTTATCTTTTCCCCGCGTTCCAGCACCGCCTTCGTGGCAAGCCATCCGCCGACCAGCAGTGCCACGATCGGGACCAGCCACACCAGCTGCATGCGCCAGCGCGAGCGCGGGACCACGTCCGCCTCGACAAGCTCACGCGTATCGGGTTTTTCACCAGGCGTGCTCATGATCCCGCTCCACAGCGTCCCAGATCAAACGCGGATCGAAAGACATCGCCGCGAACAGCGTCAGCACCACCACCGCGCCGAACGCAATAGACGCCGGACCTGCTTTGATCGTGGCGAGCGCCTTGAATTGAACCAACGCGACGAGCATGGTGATGACGTAGATGTCGAGCATCGACCAGCGTCCGATAAGCTCGATAGCGCGATAGATCTGGGTACGCTGTTCAGGCAGCCATCGCGAATGAAACTGGGTCGAGATTGCCAGATACGCGAGGCCAAGAACCTTCAGCATCGGCACGGCGATGCTTGCGATGAAGACCAGAACGGCAAGCAGCCAGGACCCCGATACCCACAGATACACCACGCCGCTCAGGATCGTGTCTTTCTGCGCGCCGAACAGCGAGCTCGTGTCCATCACCGGTAGAACGTTCGCCGGGATGTAGAGCACGGTGGCGGCGAGGAGATACGCCCACGTGCGCGTCAGACTAGCCGGCTTGCGCATGTGCAGCGACGCTTTGCAACGCGGGCAAAGCCGCGCGGCGGAACCCGTCGGGGCACCCACCAGCAGGCCGCAATCGTGACAAAGCGTCAGCCCGCAGGCTGCCGCTGTAATCGCACCAGTCGCCGGCGTACCTCGCGGCAGGCGTACGTGCCCACCCGGGTTTCGCGCTGCCGTCATGCGCGACCATACCTCTTGCGGATCGAACGACGCTGCGGCGGCGGCCAGTATGATCATGAGCACGATGAACGACCACAACGCCGTGCCTGGCACCACCTTCGCGATATGCGCCAGCTTGACGAGCGCAACCAGCAGCCCGAGGATCAGCACCTCGGTCATTCCCCACGGGCGTGCCCATTGAAATAGCCGGAATGCGCTTACCGGCCCCCACGGCACCCGCCTGAAATGCAGAGGCAGTAGAAGCCACAACATCGTCAGCGTCTGCAACACCGGCATGAAAATCGTCGTGATGCCCACCAGCGCCGCCAGCGGCCACATGCCATCCGAGTACAACACGCGCACGGATCCGGCGAGCGTCGTTTGAACCAGAGTGCCGTTCACCGACAGACCGACAATCGGAAACACGTTGGAGATAACGAGCAACACCACGGACGCCATCGTAAACGCCAAAGCGTATTCGGGACCATTGGAGCGGCCGCGACGCAGCTCCGCGTGGCAGCGATGGCAGCGCAACGTGCTGCCGGCTTTCACCTGCGTTCCACGCTGCAGCAGATCGCAGTCGTGGCACGCGATGATATCGTCGTCGATCATCGCGCCTCCTGTGCAGTTGGGCGCTCGGTTGACAGGACCTGCTGCGCGACCGGTTCAGCGCTCGGGGGGGAAGCCGGCACCGGCGAGGATGACGGAGCCGGTGCGGGAATCGACATCTTTTCGGCTTCCAGAACCCAACCGCCCCCCAAGGCTTTGTACAGATTGACAAACGAGGTGAAAACGGTCCCCTGTGTTTGCGTGTAACTGAGCTGAGCGTTAAAGAGACTGCGCTCGGCATCGAGCACTTCGATGTAGCTCGTATAACCGCCCTCGTAACGCAGGCGTGCCAGCCGCGCGTAAGTATGCAGCGCCTCCACCTGATTTCCCTGCGCCGCGAGTTGCTCGTGCGTTTTACGCACTGCGATGAGGGCGTCCTCAACCTCCTGGAAGGCCACCTGAATCGTTTTTTCGTATGTAAAGAGCGCTTCCTGTTGCCGGGCCTCGGCCTGATGCACCTGTCCTGAGATGTTGCCCGCCGTAAAGATCGGCTGGGTCAACGACCCCGCGAAAGACCACACTCGAGCGGGCCCGGTGAAGAGATTCGAAAACTGCGTGCTGAGAGAGCCGAATAGCCCCGTCAACGATATCGAAGGGAAATAGAGCGCGCGTGCGGCGCCTATCAACGCGTTCTGCGAGACGAGCACCTGCTCCGCCTGTAAAAGATCAGGACGGCGTTCCAGCAGCTCCGAAGGCAGACCCGCGGGAATCTGCGGCGTCCCCAATGCCGACAATTCCCGGCCTCGCAGAATCTGGCCAGGATTTCTGCCTATCAACACCGATAGCGCGTTCTCCTGCTGGCCTATCTGCGCTTCGATCTGCGGGATGGTCGCTTGCGCCGACTCATACTCCGACTGACTCTGCGCGAGCTCCATTTGCGAGACCTCACCCGCCTGGAATCGCGCCGTGAATACGCGTACCGATTCCGCCCGGCTCACTGCCGTGTCTTTCGCAATCTCCAGTTGCCGATCGAGGCTGCGCAAGTTGATGTACGAAGAGGCCACGGAAGCCACCAGTGCGAGGATGGTCGCGCGACGGCCCTCTTCGCTTGCCAGCAGGTTCGCCCGCGCCGCCTCGGTTTGCCGCCGATACTTGCCGAACAGATCGATTTCCCAAGCGACCGACAACGTCACGTCGAACTGGTTATAGACGGGGCTCACATTCGCCGGGAGCGGTACACCCGCGCTTTGTGACGCACGCTGACGTGAGGCGTCGGCGGCGGCGCCCACCTGCGGGAACAGGAAGGACCGGGTCGTCACGAACTGGCCACGGAACTCCTCGACGCGCGCGGCCGCCACCATCACATCACGGTTTTCCGCCAGTGCCGTGGCAATGAGCTGGTTCAGCACGGGATCCAGAAATTGCTCCCACCAGATCGTGTTGGCGACGTTCACCGACTCGTCCTGAGCAAAGCGGAACGTAGCGGGCACATCGACTTTCGGCCGCACGTAGTCGGGCCCGAGCAGGCAGCCACTCAAAGGAAGAAGCATGAGCGAGGCCAGCAGGCGCGTAAGAGCCAGGCGTTCCATGTCAGTCGCCCTCGCGCGGTGCCGAGGGCGCCGGGTGCGTCGAGCCTGGACCCGGCGTCGCATCCGGAGGCGTGACGGGAGCCGCCTTGCCGCCCCCCTGGTCCGGCGTCTGCTTGCCTCCGCGTGAGCGTGAGGACATCGACTCGAGCAGGTAATAGAACATGGGAATGAAGAACACGGCGAGCACCGTCGCGCCGAGCATCCCTCCGATCACCCCGGTGCCGATCGAGTGCCGGCTATTCGCCGAGGCGCCTCGCGCAATCGCAAGCGGCACGCAGCCGAGAATAAACGCCAGCGAGGTCATGACGATCGGACGCAGCCGTTCTTCCGCCGCTGTCATCGTGGCGTCGAGCACCGATGCGCCGGTGCCACGATTCAACACGGCGAACTCGAAGATCAGGATGGCGTTCTTGGCGGCCAACGCAACCAGCATCGTGAGACCGATCTGGAAGTACACGTCGTTGGTCAACCCGCGCAACAGAATAGCGAGCAACGCGCCGAAGAGGGCGAACGGCACCGCCATCAGCACGCCGATCGGCAAGGTCCATTTTTCGTACTGCGCCGCGAGGATCAAAAACACCATCACGAGGCCGAATACGAACACGAGCCCGGATGTGCCCCCCGATTGACGCTCCTCATACGCCTCGCCGCTCCATGCGACGTCATAGCCTGGCGGCATTTGCGTGGCGAGGTCTTCCAGCGCGGCGATGACCTGGCCTGAGCTGTAACCGGGGGCGGCATTCGCCGTGACCTTGATGGCGGGAAAGTTGTTGAACCGGGTGACGAGATCCGGGCCGGTCACGTACTGATAACTCGCGACCGACTTGATCGGCACCATCGTGCCGCTACGGCTGCGCGCAAAGATCTGGTCCAGATCTTCGGGCTTGAGGCGATACGAAGGCTCCGCCTGCAAGATAACTTGCCAGAGGCGGCTCGACCGGTTGAACTGCGACACGTACAGTGATCCGAACATCGTTTGCATCGCGCTGTAAACGTCCTCGACCGGGACGCCGAGGGTTTCCGACTTGTCGCGATCCACCTTCACCAGCAACTGCCTCGACGACGCGTTGAATGTGGAGGTCACCCCTGTGAGCTCCTGTCGCTGCTTCGCTTTCTGGACGAACTGGTCCGCCACTTCCGCCAGTTGGGCGACGGTTGCATCGCCTTTACTCTGGATCCACACTTCCGTACCGCCCGTGGTGCCCAGCCCCGGGATTGACGGCGGGTTGACCGGAATCACCACGCCCTCTTTCACCGTCGAAAATCCGCGGTAGGCGTCCACCAGAACGGCTTGTGCGTTCTGCGTCTTTCTGTTTTCCGAGGAATAGCGCTCCTCAAAGCTCTTGAAACCGACAAAGAACGCACTCGCATTATTCTTGTTCTGGTTATCCAGCAGACTGTAACCATCCACCACGGTAATGCTGCCCACCGCCCCCTGTTTCCTGAAATAATCGGTCACCTGCTGCGACACTTCACCGGTACGGTCGAGACTCGCCGAGTCAGGCATGATGACCGCGCCGAGCAGATACCCCTGATCTTCGGGCGGCAGGAAAGCCCCGGGGATAGACCTCATCATCACGACGGCCAGCGCGATCATGCCGGCAAAGAGTAAGAGTCCGATCACAAAGCGCTTGATCAACAATCTGACCGCACTCGCATATCCTGCCGTCATTCGCGCAAAGCCGTTTTCGAACCAGCGGAAAAAGCCCTTTTTCTCGCCATGCGAGCTCTTCAGCAGCAAAGCGGCGAGCGCGGGCGACAGCGTGAGCGCCACGATGCCGGAGATGACGACCGATATGGCGATCGTGATGGCGAACTGCTTGTACATCTGCCCGGTGATGCCACCGAGGAACGCCACCGGCACGAAGACCGCGCACAGCACCAGCACAATGGCGATGACCGGCCCCGACACTTCGTCCATCGCCTTCTTCGCAGCATCCTTCGGGTTTAACTTGTGCACCGTCATATTGCGCTCGACATTCTCGATGACGACGATCGCATCGTCCACGACAATCCCGATGGCCAGAACCATCCCGAACAGCGTGAGCATATTGATCGAGAAACCCAGCGGCAGCATGAACATGCACGTGCCCACGATGGAGACCGGGACCGCCACGATCGGGATCAACGTTGCGCGCAGACTTTGCAGGAAAATAAAGACGACGATCACCACCAGCACGAGTGCTTCAAAGAAGGTGTGCACGACGTCCGAGATGGACGCCCGGGTGAACTCCGTCGTGTCCATCGCAATTTCGTAGCTCAGCCCTTCCGGAAACGATTTCTTCAGCTCCAGAAGCGTCGCCCGCACCTGCTTGGACACCTCGAGCGCATTCGCGCCCGGCTGCTGGTACACCGCAATGACCGTCGCAGGCTTTCCCTGGAACCGGCTGCGAATCGAATAGTCTTTTTGCCCAAGGTCCGCGCGCCCGATGTCCTTTAGCCGGACAATCGCTGCTCCGCCGCTCGCCGCGCGCACGATGATGTTTTCGAACTGGGCCGGCTCGGCGAGGCGGCCTGTCGTGGTGACGGCAAAGGACTGTTCAACCGGGCGCCCGGTAGGCGATTGCCCGATGCTGCCCACGGCGAATTGCTGATTCTGGTTCGCCACGACCCGCTGAACGTCAGCCGCGGTGACCCCCAGTTGCGCCATCCGATCCGGCTTGAGCCAGATACGCATCGCATAGTCCGGATTGCCGAAGATACTCGACTGATTCGCGCCAGGAATGCGCTTGATTGCATCGAGCACATAGATGTTGGCAAAATTCGCGATGTATACCGAATCATAACGTTCGCTCGGCGAATAGATCGCGATCACCATCATGAACGCGGATGACTTCTTCTGCACCTGAATACCCTGCGCCTGGACCGACTGCGGCAATTGCGGCAGGGCGAGGTTCACGCGGTTTTGAACATCGACCTGAGCAAGCTCGGGGTTCGTGCCGATCTGAAAATAAGCATTGATCGTCAGGTTCCCCGTGGAGGAGCTGGACGAGTTCATATAGATCATATTGTCCGCGCCATTGACCTGCTGCTCGATGGGCGCGGCGACGTTATTCGCCACCACTTCGGCATTGGCTCCCGGATAGGTTGCTGAAATCGTGATTTGCGGCGGCGTGATGTCAGGATATTGCGCGACCGGAAGCGCAAGCATCGCCAACGCGCCGCCGAGCGTAATCACTATCGAGATAACCGACGCGAAAATCGGACGATCGATGCAGAAGTGCGAGACATTCATGTCGTTCATCCATTCACTGGGTGGCGTTGCTGGCGGTTCCGTCCGGCCCCGCATTGCGCCCTTCGGCCACGGGCTCTACCGCGGGGCTTGCTGCCGGACCAGAAGCCGAAGCCGCCGCACCCGCTGCTGCCGGCGCCGCTTTGACGATATTGAGCGGCATGTCGGCCACGACGCGCAAAGCGCCGTCCACCACAATGCGTTCACCCGGCTTCAGCCCGCCGGAGACGAACCAGTCGTCACCGTGCCAATCCCCTACTTCAACCACACGCTGGTGAGCTTTGGAGTCTTTATCGACGACCCACACGAAATGGCTCTTTGCCCCCTGCAATACGGACCGCTGAGGCACGAGGATCGCATTGGGGCGCGTTGCCCCGGATACGCGAGCTTTGACGAACTGGCCCGGGCGTAAAGTCCCCTTCGGATTGCTGAATACCGCTCTAACGAGAAAGGTTCCGGTTTCCGTGTTAAAGGCCGGGTTCGCAAAATCGATATGGCCTTTCTCGGAGAATAGGCCTCCGTCCGCCAGAATCAGCGTCACCACGAAATCGCTGTTGGCGGGAAACTTCAACCGCCCTGCGGCAATCTCGTCCCTATATCTCAACATTTCGTTTTCGGAAATGCTGAAGTTGACCCACATCGGGTCAAGTTGATATACATAGGTCAGAAGACCGCTGGTCGTCGCCGTGACGTAGCTTCCGTCCTGCTGTCGCGCGAAGCTGGACAGACCCGTCAGCGGGGATTTGATCGTCGTGTAGCTCAGATTGAGCTGGGCCGTCTCTACTTCTCCCTGTGCCGCTATCACGGCCGCGGCACTTTGTTTTTCGTTGCCTATCGCGTCGTCCAGATCCTTCTTGCTTAACGCGTTCTGCTCGGCAAGCGGACCCACCCGGCCGAGATTCGCTTTCGCGACCTGGTATCGCGCCTGCTGTTGAGCCAGTTGTCCTTTCGCTGTCTGCAGTGCGGCCTCGAAAGGCTTCTTGTCCATCAGGAACATAGTCTGGCCCGTTTTGACCACCTGCCCCTCTACGTACGCGCGTTTGTCGAGAAAGCCGTCGACCCGGGCCCGGATCTCCACTTCGCGCGAGCTTTGGGTCTGGGCCGTGAACTCGAAGTCGACAGGCGTATCCTGCTGTGCCACCGACACCACCGTCACTTCAGGTGGGCGCGCCGCCGGGGCCGCCGCCTGCTTCTTGCAACCAGGAAGCAGCGTGAGCGCCGCGAGGAAAAGCAACGGTAGTCCCGCGTGCCATAACCCGGTCCGGTACGTCCGGTGAGACGGAGCACCGCGACTATCGATCCATGGCTCTGCCGCGCTGAAGCCGGTATCGCAGATGAGATGCGCCAGGCGCCGCGCTTGCCCGCGTTTGAGAAGCCGGACCAGTGCGCCGCGAGAGCAGCACAGCTTGCTATACGGGGCAAAAGGAAGCGAAGCTGTTTTCATGGCACTATCCCTGATCAGGAGGGTGTGCAGTTGCCAAACAACACGATTGCATCGCCACTATTCGCGAGCATCAATGTCATTGACCCGTCGGTCGAATCGAGGATCAGGGTCCATGCGTATCCCATCTCGGTTCCCTCCATGACTATCTGGTCGGATTGTTTGTCGACTATGAGCATGGGTGTGGTATGGGCCGGACCGGTCACCTCTTTCTTTTTGAAGTCCAGAGTCAGGAATCGGGGCGCGCCGAGCTCCGCAGGCAACGAACGCTTACACGCGAGGCCAGGATCGCATGCATGCGCTTCGACGGTCGCGCAAACCAGCTTCTTGCTGCCATTGAAGTCGTCGGCGTAGACGTTGAGCGTGCAAAGCGCGAACGAGATCGCGGCGACTGTCGACTCGAGTTTCATTGCGTGTCCCCTTCAATAGCATCCCTGTCGGCCACGCGACGTCCTGCCCCAGGCTTGCGCAAAGGAAGCCAGTGGGAATCGCAACGTATGCTTCGACGCAATTCAGTTTGCTTGACGACCCTGCGCGAGACAATCGGACCTTAGTCTCATATCCAGCGACGGCTCAGGAATCGGCACTATTGCCCGGGACCACTGCCCAAGGCCAGTTCAACGGCTTTAATCAAGTCCGACCCGTTGAACGGTTTGCGCAGATAGGCGGTCGCGCCGGATGCGATGGCTCTCTCCCGCACGGTGATATCGTCATGAGCGGTGATGATGATGACGGGCAGAGCGCGCGGAGCAAGTTGCCGCTGGACCTCCAGCCCATTGATACCGGGCATCTGGATGTCCAGAATCACGCAGTCTGGAAAGAACGAGGGAATCGCCGACAACGCGTCGAGAAAATCTTCTCCGCTGACAAACGTTTCCGCTCCGATTCCGGCGGAGAGCAACAAACGTTTGATGGAACGACAAACCGACTCGTCGTCATCCACCACGGCGACTATTCGACTGGACTTGACCATTATGTGGACGCAATCGCGCGGGCGCTCCTGTGAGTGGTTCCCAGCAGGTTCATCCTAAAGACACATGAGCGATCGTGGTATAGGACTTTGGTCCACTAGATAACGCTGCACAAGAAATGATCAAGCGAGCTGCGCGCTCGCGGAGTCGGTCACCTGGAAGGCGATTGGTCATCGGCCGCGTGCACACCGGCCTTATCTGCGAGGCGAATGAGTTCGACGATCGATCTCGCCCTCATCTTCTCCATTACACGTCCGCGGTGAATCTTGATTGTCTTCTCAGCGGCCCCTAGATCGCTCGCAACCTGTTTGTTCAACCGCCCGGTCAGCACCAGCGCCATGACTTCCCGCTCACGGCGCGTGAGTTGATTGACACGCCCCACTAACTCCGCGTGTTCCCGCTGTGTCTCAAACTCCTTGCAGGCAAATTGCAGAGCTCGATCGACGGCGGCAAGCAGGACCGATTCACGAACCGGTTTAATCAGAAAATCCAGTGCGCCCGCCTTCATGGCATCGACACTCGACGTCACGTCGCCACGGCCGGTGAGAAAGACGATGGGAACCTGTCCATTCAGTCTGTGCTGTACGTCGAGCCCCGTCATTCCGGGCATCTGCAAATCAAGCAGGAGGCACGCGGGATAGCTCGACAGGTCCGCCCGATCGAAAAATACTTCAGCACTGTCGAAGGAATGCACGCAATAACCGGCGGCGCGAAGCAGCCGCGAGATTGCGCAGCGTACCTGCTCGTCGTCGTCCACAAGGAATACCCGGCTGTTAGGCTGACTCATGGTCGCTTGCTCCAGAAATTCCGCCGAATGTTTGAGGTGGTGGCAACGTTATGTGAAAGCACGCACCCGGGCCAACGTTCTTATCAGCCCACATGCAGCCACCATGAGCGTTGACGATGGTGCGGCTAATTGACAATCCCAAGCCCAATCCTTGGGGCTTTGTGGTGAAAAACGGCTGGAAAACCTTGTCGATATGATCCCCTGGTAGTCCGCTACCGCAGTCTTTCACCGTAATGTGCACGCCTGAGTCAGGCGCCCGGTGCACCGCCATCTCGACGAGACGCTCCTGTGCCGCGAGTCCCTTCACGGCGTCGAAGCCGTTCAGTAGCAGGTTAAGTAGGACTTGCTGCAACTGAACACGGTCACCTCGCACCATTGGCAACGCATCTTCGACATAAAAGGTCACATGCACGCCACGCACCATTGCGTCGCTGCGCACGAGCGCGGCCACATCTGCGACCACCGTTCCCAACTCCAACGGCTGCATTTCGATATTGCCGTTTCTCACCAGCGTCCTGATTCTCTGAATGACCTCACTCGCTCGACAGTCGTCAGAAACAATATCCTGTAACGCCTCGCGCAGTTCGCCGTTCTTGCTCGCCCCAAGGTTAACCAGCCTTTGCGCGGCCTCGGCATTACTCAGAATCGCAGTCAGCGGTTGATTCAACTCGTGAGCGAGGGAACCCGCAAGTTCACCTAACGACGAAACCCGTGCTAGATGAGCAAGTTCGTTCCGGTTCAATTCGAGCTCGCTGCAGTCGCTACGGTCAGATATAGCGACTATCTGAAATTCCCGATTACCGGATTTGCGCCGGACACTCCTGAATTCTGCTGGGAAGTCCCCGCCTCTGCGTCGCCTTGCGAGCAACTGTCGCACCTGCACCCTTTCCGAGCGTTCGTTGAATATGGACAGACAGTCAATTGCATCGTGTCTATCGTCTTCAACAGCCGGCGGAAACAGGGTCCTAACCGGTTCACCTATCATCTCGTCCCGGCTGCGTCCGAACATTTCAGCGGCGCAGCCGTTTGCGAAAGTGATCCGATTTTTCACGTCGACCGTCACGATAGGCACGGGCACCATTTCAAGCGCCTCTCGCAAAGACATGCTTTCACCAAGCATCGGACTCGCTGGCTGGGCGGGCACTCGAGGCCACGAAAGTGGCGGGATGAGCCGGTGTGACAGTTTGACTTTGCTGTCCGGAAAACCGGCCGCGGACGGGTTATGTTCTGAATGGGATGCAACGCGCGCCAAAGCGGGGATTAGGTCGCTTTTTGGCAACCGGGAAGGGGCCCGATCTCCCGGAAATGGAACCTCCATCGAAGAGCCAACTTCAACGCCAGAACGACTAGCTGCAAGTTGCCTGCGAGGCAAATACAAAGCAGTCAGGTTTACAGCAAGGCGAATGGCGAACTCCTTCACCTGCCCAAGTCGAGTCATTATCGATGTCTCCGCGCCATGTTCAGATTTTTTTTCGGGTCGATGCGACTGGTCTGCTCGCTTGACATATGTATCGAACCACGGGGACCAATCCATTACAACTTTGACTGCCGACCTCTGAACTTACTCTAGCGCATTTTCTTCCTCATTTTCTGATTTGAATCATCAATTCCGGACGAAATTACTGTTTTATTTTTTTACCTAACTCGATAACCATCACTGTCGCCGTCATTTAATTAAGAGAAACGAACATGACAATTTTTCGAGGAAATCCACCTTCAAATTATTCCGAAGCAGGCACGCAGCCATCTCCGTCCTTTTGCCGAAAACCTAGCTTCCTGCCGCCACATGGCGCCTAATAGCGAGATCACTAAGAATGCCACATTATCAGAATACCTCCGGTACATATCGGAACGGGTACGCAGGATCGACATATCCCTTTGGCTTCTGACGTGCCGGCAGCGAAATCCGTTTCCGCGGCAATTCTTGATATGGAATCGAGCTTAAAAGATGGCTAATGATATTCAACCGGGCCCGCTTCTTGTTATCGGAAAGCACGACAAACCAGGGCGAGCCTTCGGTATCCGTCGATGAAAACATCTCATCGCGTGCCCGCGAGTAGTCGTACCACCGGCGGTATGACTCAAGATCCATTGGTGAAAGCTTCCATATTTTTCGCTCATCATGTATGCGCGCTTCCAGCCTGCGTGTCTGCTCTTCTTCACTTACTTCCAGCCAATACTTAAGGAGGACGATTCCCGAGCTCACAATTGCCTTTTCGACGAGGGGAACTGCCCTCAGGAATGTTTGCGCCTGCTCCTCCGTGCAAAACTTCATCACGCGCTCCACTCCCGCGCGGTTATACCAACTCCGGTCAAAAAGTACGATTTCACCCGCCGCGGGCAAATGCGGAAGATATCGCTGGACGTACATCTGGGTTTTTTCTCGATCAGTGGGTGCCGGCAAGGCGACGACACGGAAGATCCGCGGGCTGACCCGTTCGGTGATGGCTTTGATCGCCCCCCCTTTGCCCGCCCCGTCTCTACCTTCAAAGATCACGCAAATCTTGGCTCCCGTTTGGACAACCCACTCTTGAAGCTTCACTAGTTCAACGTGCAACCGAGCGAGTTCCTTCAGGTAAGTCTTGTTGTCGATCTGCACCACCTTGGCGGCATCGGTGCTCTCCTGTTTTTCAAGTGTTCTTGACATTGCTCCCCCCTCGAAACGCGCGAAATCCGCGACATCACTTCACTATCGTACGCATATCACGGTGCGGCAATAGGACTTTCGGCCCATCCACGTCTGCATGGCCAGGTCGGACGTCCATGCCCCATTCCCGCCGGCGGAAGTCTGCGGTCTGCGAAAAACTTGGCCTCGATTCGTCCTCGGCTTCGTCAAGAGAATTGACGAGCCCTCGGCTTCGTCAAGAGAATTGACGAGCCTCAACAACTGGGCCCGTCTATGGACTAGCTTTCAATGGAGCAACCCGAGCGGAGCGCACGTCCGCCATTCGATGTCAACTTGCGGGACGTCAGATACCCGCACAGAAGCGGAGTCCGATCTTCCAGATGACCCTCTGACGCACGTTGCCGACAGCAGCGAACTTATCGTTCGCGCTTCACTTCCGTCGCCAGACCCAGCGCGCACCACCCCAATCGCAACGGTAGAAAATCCATGAAAAATATGAAGTTCAGGCGGCTCCTGGATCCGATAGATCGCACGTCTGAAATATTGTTCGGCATTATCATGGCCGTCACTATCGTCGGTACGGTCTCGCTCGCCTCGACTGCAAACGAGCAAGCGCGTGCCGCAACAAGGGCTGCGCTAGGCTGCAATCTCGCATGGGGCCTGGTCGATGCGGTCATGTACCTGCTAAGGTTAGTCACCGCGCGAACTCGCAATCGAGTGATCGCGTCACAGATCGCCTCAGCGGACTCTGAAGCAGGGTTCAAGCTTGTCAGTGACTCCCTGCCCGATTATGTCGCCGCGATCAGCGGACCAGAGGAAATTGCAGGCATGCGGCGCCGCTTGCTGACTTTGAATGTCACCAGGCTGCCACTTCTTCACGCGGAGGATTTCGCGGCGGCCACAGCGATCTTCCTGCTTGTCGTTATCGCGACCTTTCCGGTCGCGCTCCCATTTCTTGTCACGCAGAATACTCAAGTCGCTTTGGCTTCATCTCGGGGTATTGCCGTCGCAATGCTCTTTGCCCTAGGCGCGACACTCGGACGATACGCTGGCGTCGGAAAGCCTGCCTTCACTGGCGCATTGATGGCGATACTCGGCGTCGTGCTCATTGTGATCGTCATGGCGCTCGGCGGATGATCAAGCATTTGCCGGCTTCGTTTTAGCGCAATTCATGGTCTATCGCGGGACGTTTTCGCCTGCTTGACCATTGGCGGGGTCCACCCGCATGGACCGGCTCACGAGGAACTTGCCACACTGCGACGACGAACACGCATGTCCCGACGAGATTCAGGCGCGAACGGCGCGAGGATACCCAGAATAGCCTTCAGAACGCGATGCCTCCGGTGATCATAAGACCACTGGTCCACAGAAATTGCGTTTCAATCCGCACGGGCCCCAATCTATAACCGATGGCAGGGATGACGCCGGGAGCGAAGCCGCCAACGTTGATTGGCATCTTGTCTTTGTATTCGCCGGTGTAACCGTGAACGATACCACCCACCAGCTTCGCGTAAAAACCCGTGTCGGCGACGTTCCAGAGATATCCACCGTACACCGTCTGTGAAAACTGCCCGAACGAATTGATAAATGCCCCGCCTCCGATCAACCACCCGTCGCCTCGACGCCACTCTGCGACGACCAAAGGTGAATAAGGTATGTGGCCGGGATCGTAGTGGTAATGTGTGTTGTACAGGTTCGTTTGCAGAGTGATTTCGTCGCCGCATGCGAAACCGGCTGCAATTATCTGAGTAAGGAAAACGAGAGCGATTGCGCAAAGTTCCCGACTCGATCGACGGTCACTACTCACCTCGACTCTCCAATAGACGACGGCCTCAAGGGGCAAGGCCAGCAGCAACATGCGTTATTAGTTGTCCGTTATCTTCGACTGCGCCGGACGCGGGCAATCTGCCAGGAAACCTGGAGGAACTGAACACGCGCGCCACATTGCGTCTCTGCCCACGCTGTTTCCTCGTGTTATGCCTCCTCGCAGTCCGAGCTTCATTGCTATGGCAAGCCGCGAATCGAGAAAGCGCGTGCGTGGTCGCGACGCTCGCCACGAGCCCTTTCATATCTCACTAGAACATTCCGGACGAAGTCGCATCAGAACCGCTAGTGAAGTTTTAACCTCGGGCCCGACTTGGCGACTTCACCCGAGTTCATTCGACGTGGGTCTTACTGCCGGAAGCATTCAATGAGATCCGCTTGCGGTCCAGCGCCCACGACGATCGGCACCGGACGCACCTACGCCGTGGCACATCCGATTTCAGGCTACCTTACTGGGAAACCGTTAGATATAGGACTTTGGTCCGCCACGAGATCTGCGTCGTCAACGTGATGCGATTAATCCGATCTACAGCGTCGGTGAGTGCAATGCAGCATTGACGCATGATAAAAAGAACAGTCTCACGTTTTCGGCTGACTGAACTCGTAGCTGATATTCCATATCTGCAGCCAATCGCACAGGACGATAAAGTCATGCAATTGGCTAATGGCACTTTCAACGAAGTCCCCCCTTGCGCGTCTCTATCGGCACGCATGAGAGCGTGCCTACCAATAGCGACGTACCAGCTGCAAAGCTAGGCGACTCAGCATTACCGATGCAGGACCGATTGCGCCCACTAAAGCGCCCTGATGGCGGGATCGATATGCAATCCGGCCGGCAGCAACTCGCGCCGAAAATACCGCACCACCGAAAAAGCACGCTGCTCCGGCTTGCTGCCGGGGACTCGAGCAAAATTGAATTCGATATCGTGGCTACCTCGCGCGCCGTGGGGTTGCACCACGTTCATCAAATCGATGCGCAACCGTTTCTTCGTCAGGTAAATATGTGCGGAAGACTCTGACAGCACTTCGCAAACGCGTTCAAATTCGAGTTCGATCACCTCGGTGGGTGCGCTGAGCGCGGCGAGTTCGGCGGCATTCGCTTCTATCGCGGCGTGCAGACGCGCCAACTCGTCAGCACTGGCCTCGTCGCCGCCGCCAGCCACGGAGCGCATACCTACGCCTTGTGTCTGAAACAAAGCGAAGCGCTCCTGCAGTAGTTCGCGTCCACGCGACTGCAGTTCGCGACGGTCCGCCGCCAGCTTTGCCAAACCCTCCAGCGCCAGTTGCTCGACGAGCCGCCCGCCAATTTCCCGATGAAGGGCGGCCTCGCTGCCGGCGCATATTCGGACCTGATGGTCCCCGAAACAGATCGTGGTTTGCGCAACGTCGCGACGAATAGTTTCGCCCTCCATCGCGACGCCGAGCACGTGGCGTTCGGTCATCGCCATCCCGAGTACCGCATAGGCTTCCTCCAGATCAGGGTGCCGGTCGAAATATTCACGCAACGCCTCTGAGCGGCTGAACGCCGCCGTCAAGTCTTCGGGCGTTGCAAAGAATGCGCGCAGATAGGGATCGGAGGACCATGCGCCAACACTCGCCTCGTGCGCTGCGGGCAACGAGGCAAGGATTTTCGCCTCGTCACGCAGATAGGCGGCGACGGCGGACGCAAGGCGTTCACGGTAACGCCTTGCCATGCGCAACCGGGGGATCATCGTGACGATACGCTCGATCGTTGCGTCGATCCGCTGCTGCTGATCTTGCGTGGGGCGTTCGTCATCGCGATGCCATAGTCTGCTGAGTATGCTCATTGCCGCGCCTCCTGAAATATCGATTTACTCCCTGCGCCGCGTCACGACCTGCTCGCCGATGTTTCGATTCATCACTCCTCGCGCCGACAATATGAGCCGGAGGCGAGCCGGATTCAGCTGCCTGCCTCGACCGTCTTCATCATCGGCGCGCGACGACCGGCGGTAATGATCCAGATCAACCCCGGCAAGCCCCGCTGATCTGCGAATCATGTCACCCATAAAGCCGGCACCGTCAAGGCAGTGTCGTGGCGGGATGTCCGGCAGAAGAAGGAAGCGGCGCCTCGCGCGCATCGTCAGCGGGATTGGCCAGCGTTGCATCACCCGGCGGCGTGATGGCAGGCAGCAGCACAAAGTCGCGCTCCGCCTCGGGCATCTTCGCGATAGCGTGCAGCGTAACCCTCGTCGTCCAGCATACGTCAGCGGGCGTTGCAACCGAACGATGCGTGCTGTAGAACTGGTACCGTTCGAGGTCGACCGGATCCGCATGGAGCTCGATGACAATTGCGCGAGACAGTTCCTCGACCGCCGCCGCGAATTGCTGTGCCGTCGGCAAACGCACTGTCGCGTCCGTCCCGCCGCTTACCAGTACCTTATAAAGAAGATCGAGATACAGTTCAGCATCGGCGTCCGACATCTGAGCGATGGTGATGCGGTTCATCACGGCGGAGATATCGACTAGCCCAAAGCAATTCACTGGAACGAGTTCGTCGAGAAGACGGGTGAACAGTTGCAGGTAGCGTAGCCGGTCCGCAGGAGTAAGACGTGCCAGACCGCCCGAGATCAGCGCGGTCCGTTTGTCGGCGTCCAGAAAGTCATGCTCGAGTTCGCGCGCGCCGCCCGGCATACGCTTCCTGATGGCCGGATCGCGCAGCACCGCATCGAGCCACGTCGACAGAATGCGCGCTTTTTCAGAGCCACGCCCGATTCCGTAACGGCGCAGCGCGCTGTCGAAATCCGCCTCTTCCGGCGCCGAAGCCGCTCCCGCGGTTGTCGACCTCTCGTGCGAGTCATCGTGAAGGTCCTGATGGATAGCTGCGCTCGCGGTCAACGACAGGAGCAGAGTCAAGCAACCTGACAGCCTGAACATGTTTCTCTCCGCACCTCCAATCAAGCTTGACCTCGCGGCGGCCCCTATCGAACAGTTCAGCTTTCAATGATCGCTTCGATCCGTCCGTCACGGATCGCATGAACGAATTGCCGGTAGTCTCGCCGGTTCTGCGAACTGTATTCCGCGGCGAACTCGGTGATCGCGTCGTCGAAAGTCTGGCCCGAACCCATATACCCGGCGATCATTGCGGCGTCGCCCGAGCGCGCATGAGCACGTGCCAGCGCATGCGAGCACATGCGCGCATATTGCCGGAGCATGCCCACGTCGAGCGACTCGATCACGACCGACATTTTCATGTCGCGAAGCTGGCGGATGTAAAAGTCGCGCCCATTCTGACCGCGGCTCCAACCGAGAAACACATCGCTGGCGGACTGCATGATGCGATAACCGGCAACGACCCGTTGCCCATGGTTGGGATGCAGGCTTTTCCCCGCATAAGGTTCGAGGACCGACTTTTTTGCTTCCTTGACCTGCAGGAACAGCGGATCGTTGTCCGACGCCATGAACAGACCCACTCCGCACATCGTGCCGACGCTGCCCACGCCGACCACCTTGAGCGCCAGATCAACGAAGTGGAACCGGTCGAACAGGCAGCGCACATGTTCCGGGAGACTCTCGCGATACGAGGCAATGGCGTCCGCGTAGCCCGACTGAAGACCTGGAGCGATATCCTCGGTGGGATGAAAGATGAGCGGCGGCTCTTCCTTGATACGGGGCTGCCCGTCCGCCTCCGTGACGAGCTTCGGATATAGATGGTCCGGCACGGTCCTGCGGCGTTCCATTTCGATTCGCTGCGCGATGCGCTTGCGCGCGGCCTCGACGATCGCGGGGTCTCCTGTCCGATCCTGGTACTTTTGCAGGTCGATGCGGTCGTACCACACGTCGAGCGCGCGCATGGATGCATAGTCGTGCATGCGTTCGCGGTACTCGCGCACGAGATCCATGGTGATACGTGTTGTGTCACCATAAGGCAACTCCAGATGCTGCGCGGCGATCACGACACTGGCGGCGAGCCGCTTCAGATCCCACTCGAAGGGAGCGGGCAAGGTTTCGTCCAGATCGTTGATGTCGAAAATGACGTTGCGCTCCGGCGTCGCGAATCCGCCAAAGTTCATCAGGTGTGCGTCGCCGCACGCCTGGACCCGCAGCCCGCTCGTTGCCGTGGTCGCCAGATCGGCCGCCATCAACGCCGCCGCGCCGCGATAGAACGCGAATGGAGAGGCGGCCATACGCCCGAACCGGATCGGCACCAGGCTCGGCAGGCGGCCCTCATTGGATTCGTCGAGAAGCTCGAGGATATCGCGGCGACTATCGGGCTGCTTCCATCCGCCCTGTGACGAGCGCGGCACCGAATCACGCAGGAGTCGGCCTTCAGCCGCCCTCTCGTCCGGCGTGCGGTGGGGAGTGCCCTTGGCAGACGCAGCGCCTGCCGCCTTTCGTGAAACAGCCTTATCCATGATATCCCCTGCCTGATCTGCTCTTGCCTCGTTATGCCCGTGTCATCGGTCCGTCCCTCTGACACAACCGTTACGCCACCATCCGTCTTCAATGATCCTGGGTGCTTCAATGCACACTGCCCTGTCTCGCGTCCGGCGCCGCGTGCTTTCGCTCTTGCGAGCACCAGGCGGCAAGCGCCTGCTCGAGGTTGAGAAACATGCGCCCATGTCCCAGCGTCTTGCCGAGCGGCGCGTTTTGCACCATGGCGAATACTTCAGGGTTCAGGCCGACGAGCCAGACGGCTATTCCGTTTTCGCGGTATTGCTTCTCCGCTTCGGTCAGCATCTTCAGTGCCGTGTATTCCAGATCGAATACCGCCCGCATATCAAGTGCGATTACCTGGGGATGCGCGCGCTCCACAAGCGGCACGATCTTGTGACCAATGTTCGAAGCGTTGACGAAGAAGATGCGCCCCTCGGGCCGCAGAAGCAGTATTCCGGGGAACTGTTCATCGTCCGGATGCTCGTCTGATACCGGGCGAAATACGTTGGTGCCACGTTTGCGGCGCAACTCATAGACGGGCGGATCGGAGACCTGATAGGCGAGCGCCGCGAGTGATACCAGAATGGCAACCAGAATACCTTTCAACGTGCCCAGCAACACGACCCCCGCGAGCGCCACGAGCGCCCAGACGAACTCGGTCCGCCTGACCGCCAGGATGGCGCGAAAATCCGCTGGTTTGAGCAGGCCGATCGAGTAAACGATCACCACGGCGGCGAGCGTCGCATGCGGCATCAGGCCGATCAGTGGTGCGAGCAGCAGCATCGTCCCCAAGGTAACGGCTGCCGTGACCAGTTCCGCCAGTTGCGTATGCGCACCCACGAGACGATTAACCGCCGTCTGGGTCGTGCCGCCGCCCGCAGGCATCGAACCCAACAGCGCCCCCGCGGCATTGCCCAGGCCTGTGGCCAGCAATTCCCGGTTCGGCAACGGCGCCGCCTCTCCGCTGTGCACGAACGCTCGTCCTGAAGCAATGGTTTCAGTAAAGCTCATCAATGCGATGCCCGCGGCAGCCGGCCATAGCTGCTCGATCAGCGAAAGGTCCGGCATTACAAGAGAAGGCAGGCCCGTCGGAATATGACCGACGACATCGACCCCGTACTTCTGCAGTCCGAGCAGGCCAACGCCGGCAATCCCGCACGCTACCGCGATGAGCGGCGCAGGTGACTTCGGATACAGATGCTCGAGTGCGACGAGAATCGCAATCGTCACGACGCCGACGGCCACCGTCGCCAGCGATGCGTGCGGCAGCCCTGCAAAGAGCGAATACACGTTGTGAAAAAACGAACCCTTTACGACGTGAAGGCCGATCAGCTTGGGCAATTGATCGAGCACGATGACAATGGCGATGCCGCCCTTGAACCCCGTAAGCACCGGCTCGGAAATGAAGTTCGCGACGAACCCGAGCCTGAGCAGCCCGGCGAGAATGAGCACGATGCCGACAAGCAGCGTAAGCGTAGCCGTTGCAACAGCCAGTTGTGCCAACCCGCCGCCGGGCGCAACCTGGCCGAGCGCGGCGGCGGTCAGGATTGCCAGCGTTGCGCTCGTACTCACGCTCAGTGGCCGCGATGTGCCGAACAGAGCGTAGATCACCATGGGCACGAAAGCCGTATAGAGCCCGACCTGAACAGGAAGGCCTGCAACCGTCGCATAAGCCATGGCCTTCGGCAATACAACCGCCGATGCCGTGACACCGGCAATGACGTCCGGTTTGATCCATGACTTCTGATAGCCGCGAACCCATTCGAGCACGGGAAGATGGAGTCCGGCACCGTGGCGCGGCAAGGACCGATTGCGCATAACCGTGCCCCCTCAGGACGCGAAGCGTTACCGGCAGGCGCGAACGTTGTCCGTAGTGCCGATGGGCGAGCAGGATTTCTCCTTCTTGCCTTCTCCACAACACGGCGCCCCGAGCGGCCAGCCTCGATCTTCAAGCGTAGAGCGTGCGCGGGACGATGCGCATCGGACCAAGGTCTTAGATGGTCCGGTATCCGCCACGTCCGGATCATCAGACCTCTGCGCCTCTGCCACGCGGCGATCCGCGCGCATCGGTCGCCGGCGCCGCAGAGCCGCGCTCTCCAATACGACCATAGTCTGATTGCGCACGAGCCTCGTGAAACGCAATGATGAACGCGATCCGGTCACTTCCGCGCTGGAGCAGGACTGCACGCGTCATCTGACACGCCGGCCAGCACGAGACAGGGTCGCCACCGTCCAACCTCCGCCGTGGCGGTGGCCGCGTGACCACCCGTTTGTATCGGCGAAGACTCGAGCAAGGAGTTGCCGTGAATAACTTAACGAAGTGCTGTATTTGCGCTGCGTTGGCCGGCGGGTTGTCATTCGAAGGAGGCGTAGAGGCCAAACCCATCGCCTATCCGTCGAAGGGACAAAGCCAGCAGGTGCAGCAGCAAGACGACGCCGCGTGTTACTCGTGGGCGAAAAGCAATACAGGTATCGACCCGGTTGCGGTCGCCAACACCCCGCCTCCACCTTCAGGCCCCGCGGTAGGCGGTGGCGAGCGCGTCCAGGGTGCGGCGCGTGGCGCGGCCGGCGGCGCAGTGGTCGGCGCAATCGCCGGCGATGCAGGCAAAGGCGCGGCGATCGGCGCGACGGCGGGCACGGTGGTCGGTGGATCGCGTGCGCGCCAGAACCGGCGCGCGGCCGGGGCGGCCGCCCAGTCACAGACTCAAGGCGCGATGGATACCTTCAATCGCGCCTGGGGCGCGTGTATGGAAGGCCGTGGGTACACCATCAAGTGAGCCACTGCCCGAAGGCGAGGCTCAACGCTTCCCGATGACGGCATCCCATTACCGACTCCGTGGCGAGACGTGCCCGGGGGTCCAAGGAGAGAGCATCATGACCAACAAGAAACTGATCATCGTCGCGACGCTCGCGGCCCTTGCACAAGCGGGATTCGCCGAGACAGACCCCAGCGTGGCCATCAAAAGCGCGCCGGGCCAGGTGTCCGTCACGGGATCGGTCAAGACAACGTCGACGGTGGTCGGCATAGAAGCGGACACGCGCACGGTCTGGCTAAAAGATGCGAAAGGCAAAGTCGTGCAACTCGTAGTGGGTGAGGAAGCACATAATTTCAGCCAGCTCAAGCTCGGCGACCACGTCACGGCTGAATACACTCAGGCGCTCACCGTCACGCTGAAAAAAGGCAGTGCGCCACTCTCCGCGAGTGAAAGTCAGAACATCTCGCGCGCACCGCTTGGCGCGAAGCCTGGGGGAACGGCCAGTCGCGAGGTGACGGTCATGGCCAATGTCACCGCGGTCAATCATCAGACCGGCCTCGTGACCCTGCGAGGACCGCAAGGCAATTCACTGGACCTGATCGTGCAGGACCCCGACCAGCTCAAGTTGATCAAGAAAGGCGATCAGGTGCAGGTGGTGTACAACGAGGCCGTCGCCATTTCTGTGGAGCCCGCGGCGGTCAAGTGATCGCCGGGCGCCGTGCCCCCTGCAGGCCGCGATTCGGCCGCGCTCGGCGCCCTTCTCCCTCCCCCACTGACCAGGCGCGAAGCGGCACGACCTGAATACATGGCATGGCGGATGACCTCGGCAGCCAGCGTCGGACCAAAGTCTTATTGTGTGCGTTGCCTTTCGAGCCCACATTGTACGAAGGGCAATCGAGCCGCTGGCCGATGAAGAAACGCGTTCATATCTCATCCCACCTCGGCCATTCATTCGCACGGTGCTCCCGCCGCCGACACGCCTCGTGCCGCACACGGCATGTTGTCGCCTGGCGCGTCGACCGTGCCTGTCGTCGGGTCGATGGTCGGCGGTGCGACATTCCTCGCTCTCTAACATGAGGAGACACATGATGACCATGGAAAAGACCGCATTCGGCGTTCACTCTGAAGTGGGCAAATTACACAAAGTGATGGTGTGCTCGCCCGGGCTTGCTCATCAACGACTGACGCCCAGCAACTGCGACGAACTGCTCTTTGACGACGTCATGTGGGTCAGTCAGGCAAAACGCGATCACTTCGACTTTGTCACGAAGATGCGTGAGCGCGGCGTCGACGTCGTCGAGATGCACAACATGCTGACGGAGACCGTGCGCAACCCCGAAGCACTGGGCTGGATACTCGATCGCAAGATCCGTACGGACACGGTGGGTGTCAGCCTTGCACCGGAAGTGCGCCAGTGGATCGAGGGACTCGAGCCGCGCGCCATCGCTGAGTTCCTGATAGGCGGCGTGGTGGCCGAGGACGTGCCCGACACCGAGCACAGCGGCATCCTGAAGATGTACAGGCAGTATCTGGGCTATTCGAGCTTCGTTCTGCCGCCTCTGCCCAATACGCTCTTCACGCGCGATACGACATGCTGGATCTACGGCGGTGTGTCGCTGAATCCCATGCATTGGCCCGCTCGTCGCCAGGAGACGCTGCTGACTTCCGCCATCTACAAGTTTCATCCTGACTTCGCCGGAGGAGACTTCCAGATCTGGTACGGCGATCCGGACAAGGATCATGGGTCAGCCACGCTGGAGGGTGGCGACGTGATGCCGATCGGCAACCGCGTGGTTCTGGTCGGCATGGGCGAACGCACGACGAGACAGGCCATCGGCGAACTTGCCCAGGCGCTGTTCAGTAAAGGCGCGATCGACCGGATCGTCGTTGCGGGCCTGCCAAAGTCACGCGCTGCGATGCATCTCGATACGGTGTTCAGCTTTTGCGATCGCGACCTCGTCACGATCTTCCCCGAGGTCGTCCACCAGATCGTTGCCTTTTCGGTGCGCCCGGACGAATCGAGCACCTCCGGGCTCACGATTCGCCGCGAAGAGAAGCCGTTTGTCGACGTAGTCGCCGAGGCACTCGGTCTGCCTCGTTTGCGCGTGGTCGAGACCGGCGGCAACAGTTTTGCCGCGGAAAGAGAACAGTGGGACGACGGTAATAACGTGGTCTGCATCGAGCCCGGCGTCGTAGTGGGCTACGACCGGAACACCTATACGAATACGCTGCTACGCAAAGCCGGCGTGGAGGTCATTACGATTGCGGCCAGTGAGTTGGGGCGCGGCCGGGGCGGCGGTCATTGCATGACATGTCCGATCAGCAGGGACGCAGTCGATTATTGAAACGCACCCTGAGGCCCATCAGGCAACCCGACTACCTCCTGCCGCACTCATCTCAGACGGAGAAGCATCATGGCCTTTAATCTGCGAAACAGAAGTCTGCTTAGCCTCGTGCATCACACCAGCCGGGAACTGCGGTATCTGATCGATCTTTCCAGGGACCTCAAGCGCGCGAAATATACGGGAACGGAGCAACAGCACCTGAAAGGCGTAAACATCGCGCTGATATTCGAAAAGAGTTCGACCCGCACGCGTTGCGCGTTCGAGGTCGCCGCGTACGATCAGGGCGCCAACGTCACTTATATCGATCCGAGTTCGTCGCAAATCGGCCATAAGGAAAGCATGAAAGATACAGCCCGGGTGCTCGGGCGCATGTACGATGCGATCGAATATCGGGGCTTCAAACAGGAGATCGTCGACGAACTCGAACGATATGCCGGCGTACCCGTGTTCAACGGCCTGACCGACGAATACCACCCCACGCAAATGCTGGCGGATGTGCTGACCATGAGGGAGAACACCGACAAACCGCTCCCCGCCATCAGTTACGCGTATCTGGGCGACGCTCGCAATAATATGGGAAACTCGTTGCTGCTGATCGGCGCGAAGCTCGGCATGGACGTGAGGATCGGCGCGCCGAAAGCGCTCTGGCCGCTTGACGAGCACATTGCCATGTGCCGGCGGTTTGCCGAAGAAACGGGAGCACGTTTAACGCTGACCGAAGATCCGAAGGCTGCGGTAAAGGGCGTCGATTTCGTTCACACCGACGTGTGGGTATCGATGGGCGAGCCGGTCGAAGCGTGGAAAGAGCGCATTCACATGCTTCTGCCCTATCAGGTCAATATGGAACTGATGAAAGCAGCCGATAATCCTCAGGTCCGGTTCATGCACTGCCTGCCTGCGTTTCATAATAGCGAAACCAAGGTCGGCAAGCAGATCGCCGCCCAGTATCCGAATCTCGCGAACGGCATCGAAGTCACGGAAGAAGTCTTCGAATCGCCGTTGAACATTGCATTCGAACAGGCAGAGAACCGGATGCATACGATTAAAGCCATTCTCGTCTCGACACTTGCGGACCTCTGATCCGGCGGGACGGGTTTTCATTCACGGTCGTGCCCACGCGGGACCGTCACTCGGGAGCGCATCATGCGGATAGTCGTGGCATTAGGGGGGAATGCGCTGCTGCGCCGTGGCGAGCCAATGACCGCGGAAAACCAGCGCGCCAACGTGCGAATCGCAGCGGAACAGATTGCGCAGATCGTGCCGGACAACGAAATTGTCATCGCGCATGGCAATGGGCCTCAAGTCGGTCTGCTCGCGCTGCAAGGCGCGGCCTATAAAGACGTGGAAACCTATCCTCTGGACGTGCTGGGCGCGCAAACCGAGGGGATGATCGGCTATATGATCGAACAGGAGCTAGGCAACCTGCTGCCCTACGAAGTGCCTTTCGCCACGCTTCTGACACAGGTCGAAGTCGACGCGGCCGATCCCGCGTTCGAACATCCCACCAAGCCCATCGGCCCCGTCTATACGAGGGAAGAAGCCACGCGTCTCGCCGCAGAGCGAAACTGGACGATCGCCCCCGACGGCGACCGGTTCCGCCGTGTGGTCGCAAGCCCGCGTCCAAAGCACATATTCGAAATACGGCCGATCAAGTGGTTGCTCCAGCACGGCACGATCGTCATCTGCGCGGGCGGCGGCGGCATTCCCACCGTATATGACGAGCAGCACAAGCTGTCCGGCGTCGAGGCCGTCATCGACAAGGATCTGTGTTCAGCGTTGCTCGCCCAGGAACTCGACGCCGACATGCTGATCATTGCGACCGACGTCAACGCGGCCTACGTGGACTGGGACAAGCCAACCAGAAAAGCGATTTCGGTCGCGCATCCCGATGCGCTGGAAGAGCTGGGCTTCGCGGCGGGATCGATGGGTCCGAAGGTTATGGCGGCAATCGAATTTGCCAGAAACACCGGCAAGGATGCGGTGATCGGAGCGTTGCCGGACATCGTCGCCATCACCGAACGCCGGGCGGGGACCCGGATCAGTACGGCCGCGCGCGGCATTGAATATTTCAGCTAGGCCGCGAGGGAAGACGCGCGATGGACACCCCGGCTCAATCGACCCGGCCGCCGGAATCCGGGCGTCAGATGGTCCGGCCCGCGGTCGACCTTGCCCGAATCGTGCTGGCTGTCTGCGCACTGCTTCTGCTCGTCGGCGGTAGCCTGTATATCGTGCATCCGTTCGTGCCCGCTCTGATGTGGGGTACGACGATCGTCGTGACGACCTGGCCGCTCATGCTGAGGATCCAGCGGCACCTGGGAGGGCGCCGCTGGCTGGCCGTGACCGTGATGCTGCTGCTCGAGATTGTCGTTATCTGCGTGCCGGCATACGGCGCCGTGTCCACGCTTGCCGACCATGCGGCGGACATCATGGCCTTCGTCAAAGCGCTGCCGGACTATGCGCTCCCATCACCGCCCCACTGGTTCGCCAGCCTGCCGCTCACAGGAAGTCTCACGCGGGAGTGGCAATCGCTATCCGACGCGGGCCCCGGCGGCATGCTCGCGAAATTGCAGCCTTATGCGGCGGTCGCCGCCAGGTGGATGATGGTTCAGGTGGGGCTCGTTGGCGCGTTCGCCGTGCAACTGATCTTGCTGATCATCGTTTGCGGACTGCTCTATGCCAAAGGCGAAGCGGCCGTGCGGCTCGTGACGGGGCTGGCCTTGCGGGTCTCGCCGGAGAACGGCGCCCATATCGTTCATCTCACCGGCCAGTCGATCCGCGCCATCGCACTGGGCGTGGTGGTGACGGCAGTCGTGCAGGCTTCGCTCGGCGCGGCCGGCATCTGGATCGCGGGCATTCCGTTCGCAGGCGTGCTGAGCGCACTGTTGCTTTTGATGTGTCTCGTGCAACTCGGACCGCTTCTTCCGATGCTCGGCTGCGTCGCCTATCTGTTCATCCATGACGCTCGATTGCCGGCCATTCTGCTGTTTGTCTGGACCATCGGCGTGTCGGTGCTCGACAATATTCTGCGTCCCATCCTGATCCGTCGCGCGATAGCACTGCCCATGGTGCTTATTCTGACGGGCGTAATAGGCGGTCTGCTCGCCTTGGGACCGGTGGGCCTGTTCATCGGTCCGGTCATCCTCGCGGTCACCTATCATCTTCTTCTCGCGTGGATCGAGGCTCCCCGGTCTCTAGCGGCGGAAAACCCGGACACGCAAGCTCCGCCGCCTCAGCCGGTTGACAGCGCGCAGCATCCCGTCGCGGATGGGTGAAATGCCGCGCGACCACCTGCATCACGCCATGATGTTCAGGCCCCCGTCGATATACAACGTCTCGCCGGATAGCCGCCGCGCGTACGGCGTGGCCAGAAATGCGCAGGTGTACCCCACGTCCATGATGTCGACCACCTCGCCCAGAGGCGCACGCTGCACGGCTTCGTTCAACATCAGTTCGAAATCCTTCAGCCCGGACGCCGCGCGCGTTTTGAGCGGGCCGGGCGAAATGGCGTGCACGCGGATGCCCTTCGGCCCGAGTTCGTGCGCCAGATATCGCGTGCAGGCTTCAAGAGCGGCTTTGACGGGACCCATCACGCTGTAGTTCGGCACCACCTTGTTCGCACCGTAATAGCTCATCGTCAACAACGTACCGCCCTCTTTCATCAGCGGCGCGGCAAGGCGCGCCATGCGCACGAACGAGTGGCACGAAATATCCATCGCGCTCAGAAAGCCCTCGCACGAAGAATTCAACAGGCCGCCGTGCAGATCCGCCGTCGGCGCCCAGGCGATGGCGTGCACGACGATGTCGAGTTGCCCCCACAGTTCGTCGACTCGCCCGAAGACGGCTTCGAGCTCGCCCTCCCGCGTCACGTCCAGCGGCATGAAAACCTGCGCATCGAGCGATTTTGCGAGCGGCTCCACGTAAGGCTTCGCCTTGTCGTTCGCGTAGGTGATCGCGAGGCTTGCCCCAAGTTCATGAAAAGCCTTCGCGCATCCGTAGGCAATCGAGTGTTCGTTGGCAATGCCCGTGACTAGCGCTTTCGCATCTTTCAGAATCAAACGCGGTTGCTCGATCGGCATGATAAAACTCCTGGATAGGGCGTTGGGTCGCGACAAGCGTCATGCTTCGCGACGTGGGCCGACGCTCACGAATTCAACGCTTCGACAGCCGCCCGCGTGTGGCGGGCAATCATGAGTTCCTCGTTGGTGGCGACGACCCAAACCGACACCTTGCTCGACGCAAGGCTGATCAGTGGACCGCCCCGCTGATTCGCCGCGCCATCGAGCTCGGCTCCCAGCCACGCCGCGTCCATCACTACACGCTCGCGAATCGCGGCCGCGTGCTCGCCGATTCCGGCGGTGAACACCAGAGCATCGATGCCCTTCATTGCCGCAGCAAGGCTGCCGATTTCGCGCGCAATCCGGTAGACGTAGACATCCAGCGCAAAACGGGCACGCGGCTCGGCGCTGTTCAATAACGCCCGCATGTCGCTCGACACGCCCGACATTCCGAGCAGGCCCGACTGCCTGTAGATCAGATCCTCGATCGCCCGCGCATCCATTTTCAGTTCATCGAGCAGGTAGAGAATCACGCCCGGGTCGAGGCATCCACAGCGGGTTCCCATCGGCAGCCCATCTACCGCCGTGAATCCCATCGTACTGGCCACGCTTTTTCCGCCAACCACCGCGCACAGGCTGGCGCCGTTGCCGAGATGCGCGACGATGGTCCGGCCGGCCGCGGCCGCAGGGGAAAACGCCGGCAGCACGCTGGCGATGTACTCGTACGACAGGCCGTGAAATCCATAGCGCCGCACACCGCGCTCCGTAATGGACGCAGGCAGTGCGTAGGCCCGTGAAGTCCCGGTCTGCGTGTGATGAAATGCCGTGTCGAAGCACGCAACCTGCGCAATGTCGGGACGCAACTGCGCGATGATCCGGATCGGCTTCAAGTTGTGCGGCTGATGCAGAGGGGCAAGCGGCGTGAGCGTGTCCAGTTCGTCGACGACGGCCGGCGTCGTCACGACGGCTTCGGAAAACCGCGGGCCGCCGTGCACGACCCGATGGCCGACCGCCGTCAGGCGATGCCCGTCGCCATGGTCGCGCAGAAACGCCGACAGGTACTCGATCGCACCCAGATGGCCGAGTTCGTAGCCGGCGCCCCACTCCTTGCTGCCGGCATCGCCATGCCGGTCCGTCGCGCTAAATCGCGGGGACGTGTACAGCGCCTCGATCTGGCCGCGCAGAACGAGGTCGAGGTGGGCCGTTCTTGCGTCGAAAGCCGAGAACTTCAGGCTTGAAGAGCCTGCATTCAATACGAGAATCACGTCGGCCATGGCGTCACCCGACGATCTTGCCGGCCTCGCGCCGTGCCTTGGCTACAAGCGCCGCGACCGCGCACGAAGCAAGACGCGTCGTCACCGAGTCCGCGCGACTCGTCAGAATGATCGGCACGCGCGCGCCGAGAACGATCCCCGCCGCGTCCGCGCCGGCAAGAAAGGACAGGCTTTTGGCGAGCATGTTGCCCGCTTCCAGGTCCGGCACCATCAGCACGTTGGCACGGCCGGCGACGGGCGAGTCGATCTGCTTGATCCGTGCGGCTTCGAGGTTGATTGCATTGTCGAGGGCGAGCGGGCCGTCGACCAGTGCGCCGGTAATTTGCTGGCGGTCCACCATTTTGCACAGTGCGGCCGCTTCGATGGTGGACGGCACTTTCGGATTGACGGTTTCGGTCGCGGACAGAATCGCCGCGCGCACTTCCGGAAACTGCAACGCGTGTCCCAGATCGATCGCGTTCTGCAGGATATCGACCTTCTCTTCGAGCGTCGGCGTGATATTGACCGCGGCGTCGGTAATGATCAACGCCTGGTCATACTGCGGAACGTCCATGACGAAGCAATGACTGATGCGCCGCGCCGTTCGCAGTCCGGTATCGCGCTTGACGACTTCCGCCATCAACTCGTCCGTGTGCAGACTGCCTTTCATCAGCGCCTCGGCCTTGCCCTCACGCACGAGTTGAACGGCAGCGGCAGCCGCCGCGTGGCTGAACGGCGCATCGATGATAGGGTAGCCGGAGATGTCGATACCATGCTCGGCCGCAAGCGACTCGATACGTGAGCGCGGGCCGACCAGCAACGGCGCGATCAAACCCATCTTTGCGGCCTCCACGGCTCCTTCGAGTGAACTGCGTTCGCACGGGTGCACGACAGCTGTCGGCAGCGCCGGCAAACTCTTGCAGTACTCGATCAGACGCTGATACTTCGCATGCCTCGCTTCCATCGGCTTTCCTATCGTCGGTTCTGATGTGGCGTGCGGGCTCATCGGCGAGCCCGGTCGAGCACCGCGACCGGACGCTTGCGCTCCGGCCGCGGCGACAATACCGAGCGGATGCGTTCAAGGGCCGACCGTTGGCTGTCGGTGGGCGCTGAGTTCAATACGCGCTCGTCCGCGACAAGTTTGGCGATCAATTCGAGGAAGCGGTTTCGGTCCTCGCCATGCGCGAGCAGAGTGGGCAGCGTCGCGATCGCCTGATCGGGCTCGTAGCTGGCGATAATCTCCTGTTCGCCCCGAATGCGCCGCCATTGGTCGGGAGCAATGTCGGGAAGATAGTCCGCATAGCTTTCCGCCAGTTCCTTGCGCATCTCGAGGCGAGCGAGCGGCAAGGGCTCGCCCTTGCGGGCGAGCAGGAAAGCCGCACGGGCCAGCGCCTCGGTGTAGCCGCCTTCCCCGATCGCCTGAAGCGCGCTCCGCACGAACGGCAGCTCGCGAGGATCGGTCGTGACCGGCTCCTTGTGGCCGTCATCCGGATTGCGGTCGGCAAGATAGATCGAGTAGAGATTCGCGTAAATGCCGAAAAACGCCGCCTCGGTCGCGGCATCGCGCATCGCACGGTAGTAGTCGAGCGAGGCGCTGACGATATCGGAGCCGGCTTTTTCGGCTTTACGCCAGGGGTTGTCTGGATCAGCCGGTTGGCGGCTCGCCTTGACTGCAATGGCGGCGGGATACAGCCAGCCCAGCCAGGGGTTCATATCGGACAGCGCCCAACGCTGCCATCGCAACGGATGAAAATCGCGCAGCATGCGGGCCGTCGCCTCATTGCTGAATGACTGCACGATGGGCCGGCCCAAGAGTTCGTAGGCCCGCTGATTGAAATCCGACAAAGCGGCAACCGCTTCGAACGGTTTCTCGTCCTCGCGCTCGAAACGGTTGAAATGCGCACCGATCTCTTCGAGCCGATGTTCGCTGAATTCGACTTCGTATCCGCTCTCCCCCGAGTCGCTCCTGACTTCCTTGATCGACATGCCATAAAGACCCGGCGGGAACGTTTCGATGGTCTCCAGAACGGAAAAGATCTGGGTATGTTCCTTTCTCGCGACTTTGCCGGAAACAAAGATGCCAAGGTGGCCGATGTCCTGATGCATCAGACCCACGATCACCTGGCCGCGCGACTTGATTTCCTCCGTACTCTTATAGATATCGGCGACCCAATTGAACGCCTGTTGAGGTGGCGTGATGTTGTCTCCCATCGACGCGAACAGAATGATCGGCGAGCGGATCTCCCGTAAATCGAAGGGCTTTCCGCCGCCGTCGCTCACCCCGCCAGACCACAGCTTGTTGCCGACGAAGAGGTTGCGCGTGATCCACTCGATCTCCTCGCGGTTCATCAGATAGTAGCTGCCCCACCAGCGCTCGAATTCCAGATAACGGGGCGGCTCCGTATCGATGTTCGAGAACAGGTGGTAATACTTGTCCCATAGCGTGTTGGCGGGGTTCAGGTTTTCGAAGTTCTGTACCAGATGAGCGCCGTCGAATTTGCCGTCGCCGAGATCCGCCGCGTACGACGCGAGCCACGAACCGCCGAGGATCCCGCCCGCGTATCGCATCGGATTGTCGCTCGCCCCTTCGCTCCAGGCGCCACTCCAGTACGACATCGGCGCTCCGTTGATGACGACGGGTCCGGTGTCGTCCGGGTCGGAGCTGGCCAGCATCATCGCGGCCCAGCCGCCCTGGCAGTTGCCGACGAGAGCCGGCTTTGGGCCCGACGGATGCCGCGAACGCACTTTCCTCACGAACTGCTGCTCTGCCGTGCATACGTCGAGCAGAGTCTGACCAGGTTCGGGATCGGGAAAAAACACCACGAAGTACACCGGGTGTCCCGCGCGGAGCGCAACCCCGGCTTGCGAGTCGTCCTTGAATCCGCCGATGCCTGGCCCGTGCCCCGCGCGGGGATCGATGATCAGATAAGGGCGCTTGTTCACATCCACGACAGCGCCTTGCGGCGGGCGAAGCTGAAGCAATGCGTAGTTCACGGGGCGTTCAAACCGTCGCCCATCGAGGATCACGTCATAGTCGAAATGCAGCACGGGGGTCGGCCCTTGTGCGCTTCGCTCCACGAACTCGGTGCCGCGCTCGACCAGCACGTTCCAGAAGAGCAGCGACCGTTGCGCGACGTCGATCGCGTACTGCCATGCCTGCAATGGATCGAATGACGCGGCCACTGCGCGCCCGGTCTGGTGATTGGCGCGCTCACCGTCGAGCGCGTCGCGCACACGTTGAGTCAGCCGTTCCTGCGCGCCCTGGGTGCGCTTGTGCAGCACGCGAGTAATTTTCGTGGCGATATCCTGACTGCGAGACAACTGTGCTCCTGCGTCCATCACGCCACCCTCGGAAAGGAACAAGACATGGTCATCGGCGGGAAACTACGGTCACGTTTTTCACGCTCCCGCACACGCCTCGCGTACCGTCACATCCGGCTCGCGGCGCTTGCGCCATGCGCGGCGCACCAGCCGACTCGAAATCATTTCATGGTATGGCCCGCGTCCAGCCCATGAAATCGGACCAAAGTCTTATACCTCTGTCATCAGGCAACCGGTACGCTCGGTACATCGTGCCCTTTTCTACCTCTTGAACGTTGCGGCCAGCCGGGTTGCCCAGGGCCGCGTGCCCACGCCGACTATGAGGCATCGTCCATGCCGTTGGGCCCTGATCCGCGATAGCGCAGTCGGACTTCTGTTTCCGGTCGCCGTAGCGTGTGCTCAAGAACTGGAACCCCGCACCTACTCTCCGTCTCCGGTCGGCACGCATTTTCTGGTCGGCACATGGTCGTATCTCTCTGGCGATGTGCTGACGGATTCGTCGTTACCCATCACGGGCGTGCGCGCGCAGTTCAATCTGTGGTCGCTTGCCTATGTGACGACATTCGGCTTTCTCGGGCACACGGCATCGTTGGGGCTGGGGCTACCGTTCGCGCGCGGGAACGTCAGCGGAGATGTCGTCGATTCACCGACAGAAGTGCACCGTGCCGGTCTGGGCGACATGCGGCTGCGCTTTGCATTCAATCTGTTCGGCAATCCGCCATTGCCTCCCGATGCGTTTGCCACGCATGAACCGGCAACCGCGGCCGGGACCAGCTTGACGATCATCGTGCCTACGGGTCAATACGATGGCTCGCGGCTAGTCAACATCGGAACCAACCGATGGGCATTCAAGCCGGAGTTCGGGGTATCGCAGCCGCTCGGCAACTGGTTCGTCGACGGCTCCGCGGGGGTGTGGTTCTTCACGGCCAACAACGCGTTCTTTAACGGTAAGCAGCGCACTCAGGCCCCGCTGATGACTTTCCAGATACACGGCGGCTACACCTTTCGGCCCGGGCTGTGGCTCGCCGGCGACCTCGGATACGTCAGCGGAGGTCGGACCTCGACCAACGGCATAGAGGCGCAAGACCGACAGGCCAACGTGCGATACGGCGTCACGGTGTCCGCGCCGATCGCGCGCGGATGGTCTACCAAACTCGCGCTTTCGCATGGTCTGGTGACTCGTGCAGGCGGCGACTTTACGTCTATCACGCTGACACTACAGTATCGCTGGTTCGATCGATAGCTCCATTGCGCCACCTTCTCCGCGCGATGCCCGGCCTCTGATCGCGACGCGAATGATCACGGACGGAGCACCGGGCCAGTGTGAAGCAAGCGACTTTATGCCTCGCGCGCTCTCAGGAATCTGAAGAACTCCACGCCTTCCTGCAGGCGACGTTTCATCATCTCCCAGCTCACCAGCATTTCGCTGACGATCTCCCAGATCTTCGTCGGCCTGAAGTAGAAGCGTTTATAGAACTCCTCCACGCCGTGATAGATCTCTTCGCGCGACAAGTGTGGATAGCCGATCGCCGAAACCTGCACGCCCGTGGAACTCACCAGGTTGATGACCTTATTCTCTTGCAGCCACCCATTTTCGATGGCCTGCTTATGAAGGCTCGTACCCGGATAGGGCGCGGCGAGCGACACCTGGATGGTGTGCGGATTGATCTCTTTCGCGTATTGGATCGTCTTCTCGATCGTCTCGCGCGTTTCACCCGGAAGCCCCAGAATGAAGGTGCCGTGAATCTTGATGCCGAGCTTGTGGCAATCTTCCGTGAAGCGGCGCGCCATATCGGTTCGCAGCCCCTTTTTGACGTTCACGAGGATCTGGTCGTCGCCTGATTCGTAGCCGACGAGGAGGAGCCGCAAACCGTTTTCCCTCATCACCTTGAGGGTGGAATACGGCACGTTCGCTTTCGCGTTGCACGACCACGTCACACCCAGCTTGCCAAGACCGCGGGCGATTTCCTCGGCTCTCGGTTTCAGATCGGTGAACGTATCGTCGTCAAACATGATCTCCTTGATTTCGGGCATGTTGTCCCTGATCCATTTCACTTCTTCCAGCACGTTCTCGACGGACCGTGTGCGATAGCGATGGCCTCCCACCGTCTGCGGCCATAGGCAGAAGGTGCACCTGGATTTGCAACCTCGCCCCGTGTAGATGGAGATATAAGGATGCTTGAGGTAGCCGCTAAAGTAATTCTCTGTCTTGAGGTCGCGCTTGTAGATGGGTGCGACGAATGGCAACTCGTCCATATTCTCGAGAATAGGCCGGGCTTCGTTGTGCATGATTGCGCCGTCGGGCAGACGGTAGCTCAGTCCGAGAATCGACTCGAACGGGAGCCCCTGCGCGACGTCGCGGCACGTGAAGTCGAATTCTTCGCGACACACGAAGTCGATCGCCTTGCACGCCGTAAGCGAACCGTGCGGGTCGACGGCGACTTTTGCTCCAACCATGCCGACCAATATCGTGGACTTGCGCTTCTTTAAGTGCTCTGCGAATTGAGCATCGCTCGGGAACGAAGGTGTGCTCGTATGAATGATGACGAGGTCGCACTGCTCTGCAATGTCCAGCGACGCCTCCAGAGACAGGCCATCTGCCTGCGCGTCCAGAACGCGGCTATCCTCGATCAGCGCGGCGGGCTGGGCGAGCCACGTCGGATACCAGAACGATCGAATCTCGCGTTTCGTCTGGAAACGCGAGCCCGCTCCGCCGTCGAAGCCATCGAATGAAGGTGCCTGCAAAAACAGTGTTTTCATAGATGCTCTCGAAGAAAGTTGTCTGCCTGCGCGAGATCGATCACCCGCACAAGCGCGCCGGGCGTCGGCGATGCTCGGGAACTGGATGCATGTACTCAACGTTGAGCCGGTCGCTGCGATCGATGGTATTAACGCCACCCCCCCTTCAGGGAAATTCGAGGACAGCCAGAAAAGGCGGGGCCATCGTCGTCCCGTGCGAACCGAACGGCAGGGACATGGCGCAGCGGAGCCTGCGGCTGTCACTGGGGAACGAAGGGACGTTCAAGAATACTACGAATCATCGGCTCGACAGAAAGGGTTTTTCTCGCATAGTCTAGTTGAGGATCCCTTGAGATTGTGTTGCCCGTCGGCAAGTTGTAAGCACTGTTTCATCAAGCGGGAGGCGATGTATGACGCAAGGTCGACACAACGTGCGCGGTGTGCCTGTCGGCGCAGGCCGGCACATCAGTCCGGCGGAATTCCTGCTAATGGCAGGCTTTCTTGTGTACCGCGCGCCCGATGCGCCGGCCTCTGCCCGAGCTGCGGCCCGACGTGTACTGGATGCCACTTTCGGGGCAGCGGCGGCTCTCGGATTCGCCGATTCGGCCGCTCTCGAAACCATGATGGCGCATGCGGACAGGTCTTCGCGCATATGGGCGCTTGCGGAACGGGCCACTTCCGCCGTCGGCGATACGACTGCTTTTCTGCAGGTCGTCCGCAGTGCCGGCGTGACGCTCGAGTGGGACGCGTAATTGGGCAGGCGCCGCATAGCGGCAACGATTCCAGAAGCTGGCTCGTTGGCGCGCGACGGTTTAGGGTAACCACTTGTGCATGGGAAACAACATAGGTAGCGCAGTGCCTCTCTCCTGTCATATTTCCCAACGCAGTGCCGCGCCGCAGTCATTTCCGCACAGTCCACTCTCTATTCGTCGCCACCCTCTGTTCGCAGCACAAACCGCTCTTTTTCGATCTATAAAGGCAAGACAGAATCAACGACGTGAGCGCGTGAGCGTCATGCCACGTTCTTGTTAGCCAGTGCGCAAATCGACCCGCAACAGATATCGGCAAAAAGCGACAAACCCCCTATACTTCCGAACACTAATGGGCAGGAAGTGCCGCCCGTTTTCCCGTTGCGCCATAGGGAAGGCAACGCGCAGTCGGGCCATACTGGTTGTACATCATGCGTGAGTTTCTGGCTTGCGAATGTGGACGACTTAAGTAGCTGATTCAGGTGTCCGGTGTTCGATTGGAAGTGTCAGGCAAACGGAAAGGGGACGCTCACGCGGAACTGAATTCGACCGCCAGGCTCTTCTTCGTTGTTGACAAGGAAGATCAGGCCTCGTTGCATTCTCGTCAATCACGTTGATCTTCAGAGGCCTCTCGCGTGTCTCGTACCTGATATCCGCATGCTCGCCACGACGGGACTCGAACTGCAGCGCGAGTTGGAACCCGCGGGCCCTCGGATATTCTTCGCGACAACGCGTACGTCGCCGCGAGCGTCAGGTGATGGTGCTCGGGTTAGCCGGCAAGAGCAACAAATGGGGCTGATCGCCTTCGCAGGGTCTCTACACGGGGTACCTATGTTTCTCATCGGGCTTGCGCTTCTATCCGGCGCGTGCGTCGTGCTGGGGATTGTCTACACGCTACTGGCCGGCGCATTGATCGGGCGTTTCTTCGCCCGCACGACATCGGAGCCCACCAGCTTTCCGCCCGTCACGATCGTCAAACCGTTGCACGGCGACGAGCGGACCTTGCTAACCAACCTGTCGAGCGCTTGCCAGCAGGACTATCCAGGCCCGGTGCAATTCCTGTTCGGCGTGCACGACGGCGAGGATCCGGCGTTGCAGGCAGTCGAACAATTGCGCCTGCTGCACCCCAACGCGCATATCACGGTAGTGGTCGATGCGCGCCTCTATGGCCCCAACCGCAAGATGAGCAACATTCTCAACATGCTGCCCGAGGCACGGCACGATGTGCTGGTGTTCGCGGACAGCGACGTCAGCGTGGGCAGCGGCTATCTGCGCCATGTGATCGGCGAGTTGCAGAAGCCAGGCGTGGGACTTGTCACGTGCGCCTATCGCGGACTGCCCGATCCGGGTTTCTGGCCGCGCCTGTCGGCGATGGCGACCAATTACCAGTTCCTCCCGAGCGTCGTGACGGGGCTTGCGCTCGGTATGGCGCGTCCGTGCTTTGGGCAGACGATTGCAATGCGGCGCGAAACGCTCGAGAAGATCGGCGGCTTTGCCGGGTTCGTGCATCACCTGGCCGAGGACCATGCGATCGGCGAAGCGGTGCGCATGATCGGCGAGAAGGTCGCGATTGCGCCGTTCACGGTGTCGCACGCATGCGTCGAAACCAGCGCTGCCAAGCTGATTACGCATGAATTGCGCTGGAGCCGGACCATCCGGACAATCGATCCGCTCGGTCATCTAGGCTCGGCGCTGACTCATCCGTTCGCGTTCGCCCTGTTGGCGGTGCTGTTCTCCGGCGGCGCCGTATGGGCGTGGCTGCTTGCGGCGCTGGCGCTGCTCGCGCGGCAGACGTTGAAGGTTCTGTCGGACCGGGCGTTGCGGCAACCACATCGTGACCTGTGGCTGTTGCCGCTCTGGGATATCGTGTCATTTTCGATCTTCGTGGCGAGTTTCCTGTCGAGCCGGGTCCGCTGGCGCGGCTTCACCTTCAAGGTAGACCGCAACGGCCGGTTATCACCGGTCAGAACCAATGACGGCAACGCTGATTCACGTGGAAGGCTGCGCGAGTTCGAAGCACCGAGCCCGGAAACGGCGGAGTGTAGCGGCGCAGTCGATAAAGCCATCTAATCAGGATAACTATTCTTGAGATGTTCCTGGGCGCCTAGGATCGCCTTGTACCGTATTCAATATTCGTTGGGCAATGAAGCTTGCGCGAACAACCTCTCCTTGCGCTGACGATTCACTGGTCGAGGAGGCCATCGCCACTTCGTCGTTTCGAATGTAACGAATACATCTGACAGCAGCGCACACCTGCCTCCGCTCGTCGAGCCGGGGCGCAACGCTCCATCCGAGCGGGACTGCGAGGCGCGCTCACCTGTCGTGGAGCACTTCCATGCTTAACCGACTTGCATTCCTGATCGTGGGTACCGCGGCGTTGATGCTCGCGGGTTGCACCGCACCGCATCAGCAGGTGGAGGCTGGCGCGGACCAGTCCGTACTCGTTGCACGCCTGGGTCCCCCCAAGGAAACGTACGATCTGCCGAACGGCGGCAAGCGGCTGATGTGGCCGACCCAACCCATGGGAACGACGACAACGGCAGCGGACATCGACGCTTCCGGCAAAGTACTCAGTGTCCGGCAAGTCCTTCAGGACAATGAGTTCCATCGTGCGGAGGTAGGAAAGTGGACCCGGGACGACGTGCTGGTCAACTTCGGCCGCCCTTTCGAAACCTCCTACTTCAAGCGGACGAGCAGAGAAGTGTGGTCCTACCGGTATTTGGAGAACAACATCGACCATCTGATCTACCACTTCTACTTCGACGATCAGGGCGTTCTGCGACAAACGCAGAGATCACCCGATCCGCAATTCGATCCGAGCCAGCGCAATCGATTCTAGCGACAGCAAGCGGGCGATACCGTCATCTCACGCCATGGACCTGGCTGGCGGGCGACGATGCCCGTGCCGCAAATCGCGCGCGAGACCATTCGAATTGGGGGCGCGGCGAGGTTATGACGTAGTTCGTGTAGTCGACGGCGACCCGTTGTTATGAACGCACGCGTCACCCGGTCTTGCCTGCAGAACTATCGACACTCATTTCACTTCTGGAGACCAACATGAACGGACGCCGTGGACCCGCTCTCGCATTCGTTGCCTACGTCGCCCTGGCGTTCCTGCCGGCGCCTGCGGCATTGGCTCAGACTGGTGCCGCGGGAACCAGACAGATGCAGGACACCCAGCGCAAAGCCCACCAGAAGGCTCGCGATGCCAAAAAAGACACCCACCATGACGCGGACACCCAGAATGAAAAGAAAGCCAAACCGGCTTCCGACGCTCAATGACCGTCGCAAACGCCGCACAACGCTGCGTTGTGGCGGGTGTTGAATCAGAGAGGCGGATTGGCAAACCTTCAGCGCTGTGCGCTGTGCGCTGTGCGCTGTGCGCTGTGCGCTGTGCGCTGTGCGCTGTGCTCCGCTTCAGCGAAGTGGGCGGGGCGGGCAAAAGCAAAAAAGGCCACGTACCTTTGACGGTACATGGCCTTCTTTATGGTGCTTCTTTATGGTGCGTGAGGCCGGACTCGAACCGGCACGAGATTGCTCCCGTCAGGACCTAAACCTGGTGCGTCTACCAATTTCGCCACTCACGCGAATATTTATACCTAGCAGGCAGGACCGCTGCGATATGGCGTGCGATACAGACCTCCGCGACCCGCCGACCTCTGCGAGACGCGGCAAAGACCCTTATTGTACAAGGATTCCCGGGCGTTTCGGACCTGCTCCCGCTGTACGGAGCAACAGAACCTGAACCCGGTGCGTCTGCCGATTTCGCGACCTTCGCGGCCGGACATGGCGCGAGGCGCCTGCCCGTTGTCCTGCATGCTGTCAGTCGCGCCGGAAACACGCGCCCGAAAGCGTAAGCGCGAGATTCTAACCGATTGATTCGCGCTTGTCTGCATTTGCCCGGCATCTGTCGAGGCGGCGCCGATGCTACAATTTTCGGCCCGATGCACGCATGACGTGCTCCCTGTTCGCTTGCCCTTCCGCCACATTCCCAATCCAGTGAATTTCGAAGAATATTGCCAGCAGAAAGCGGCGCCGCCCGGATCGAGCACCTACTATGCGCTTCGGCGGGCGCCCGCAGCCAGTCAGCCGCTGTTGACCGCGCTGTTCGCGCTGCGGCGCGAATTCGAGGAAACGGTCAAGGAACTCAGCGATCCGGCCATCGGCCGTACGAAACTCGCGTGGTGGCAAAACGAAATCGCCGCGCTGGCTTCGGACTCGCCGTCGCATCCGGTGTCCAAGGCGCTGGCGGCATACCTGCCCGATGTGAAGGCCGAGTATCCGGCGTTGCAGACCTTGCTCGCCGGTTTCGAAATGGACCTCGACCAGGCCCGTTACCTCGACTACCCGAATCTGCGGCGCTACGTGCAAGGGGTGGGCGGCACTTTCGCGTCGCTGGTCGCGCGCGCCACGGCGAAAGATTCGGCACAGGCGTCGACGTGGTCCGCGCCGCTCGGCGAAGCGCTGATGCTTGCGCAATTCGTGGTCGAAACCGGCCACGATGCGCGTCACGGCCGCATCTATATTCCGATCGACGAAATGCAGCGCTTCAATGTCACCGCCGCGGATCTGATCAATCGGAAATACACCGAGGCGTTCACCGAACTGATGCGCTTCGAGACCAAGCGCGCCCGCGACGCATTGCAGAACGCGCTCGGCGCCGTGCCCGCGAGCGAGCGCCGCACGCAGCGCACGCTGGTCGCGCAGGCCGCGCTGGCGTCGGCGCTGCTGGATGAAATCGAACGCGACGGCTATCACGTTCTGCATCAACGCATCGCGTTGACGCCGATTCGCAAGCTTTGGATCGCGTGGCGCGCAAAGTGACCGGGTGGCGCGGCCGTCTGGCGCCAGATCCGCTCAGCGCTTTGTCAAAGGCGTTGTTGAAGAAGGCGCGTGAAAGCCGCCGATAAACACGTCGCCAAAGGAGTAGGTCGCCAAAGGCTTCGCAAACGCGTTGCCGCCGGCGCAGTCAAACGCGTAGCAACGGCAGCGGTTCGAACCGCTGCTGCAGAATGGCCGGCGCGTCGAGCCCCCACCACGGCCCGAGCACCGTGGCGTAAAGCTGCCGGAAATCGACGCCGACCGGCAAGTTGCCGTTCCCGTCGAGCCGCGCCAGCGCCGGCGGCACGCCGTAAAGACCGCCCCGCACGCGTGCGCCCATGACGAAATGCGGCGCCACGGTGCCGTGATCGGTGCCGTTGCTCTGGTTCTCACGCGGGCGCCGGCCGAACTCGGCATAGGTCATCACCAAAGTATCGTCCCAACGGCCGAGTTCGACGAGCGCCGACTTCATCGACGCCAAACCTTCCGCGAGCTGCTTGAGCAGCACCGCTTGCTGGGCCGGCTGATTCTGATGCGTGTCGAAACCGTTCAGCGTCAGGCGGATTACCGCGACGCCGTGGCCGTTTTTCGGGGTGTCACCGGCCGCGAGCACCTGCATTGCCGTTTTGATCGAGCTGCCGAATGCGCCGCCCGGAAACACGGTTTTCAACTGAGGCTGGCCTTGCGCGGGACGCAGCCGGCCGGCCGCTCTCACAATGTCGTTTTCGACGTCGAGAATATGCGCCAGTTCGGGATTGCGCTCGTGCAGCGATACCGGCGTGGCAAGCCGGGAAGCCGCCACGAATTGCGCCGGGTTGACCAGCGCGATCGCGCGCGCGCCGTTCGCGAGCGGGCCCATTTCCGCGCTGCCGATCACCACGCCGTCGGCGGCGAAACCGGCGGGCACCGGCGCCTGCGCAAACGCGCGCGTGAGCCATCCTTCGCGCAAATACTGGTCGGAGCGCGACGCCGTATCCCAGATCTCGATTGAACGGAAGTGTGACAGGTTCGGTTGCGCATAGCTCACGCCCTGCACGATCGCCAGTTGCTGGGCGCGCCACAGCGGCATGAGCGGCTGCAAAGACGGATGCAACGCGGTGCGCTCGTCGAGTTGAATCGCCTGCTCGCGTTTGATGCCGATGTTCCCGCGCAACTGATAGTACGCGGGGTCCGCAAACGGAATCACGGTATTCAAACCGTCGTTGCCGCCTTTCAATTCGACGAGGATCAGCAGGTTGTCGTAGCCGCGTGCCGTGGATGCGCCCGGCGCCGCCGCCTGCGCGCCGCCGAATGCACGGGGCAGCCAGAGCGTGGCGCTCGAGGCCGCGCACATCGAGAGAAAGCTGCGTCGTTTCATTCTGCACCTCGTTCGATTGGCACGGCGCGAGTCGTGTGGCCGTTGACAGCCAGGTTCATTTCAAGCGTCTGGCTCGTGCTTATTTGGGTGGGTCACTTCCTCACTTCAATTGATAAGCGGGGTCCATCAACAACGCTTCCAGATAGGCGCCCGCGGTCGAATCGGTTTCGATCGCGTCCACCGGCGGCAGCGGCAAGACCGCATGCTGCAACTGCAACTCGGCCGACAATCCCGGCCTCGCCGTCGGCGCGGTGTTGTAACGCGCGAGCCATGTGCCGATGTCGAAGCGCACGCCGCCCTGGCCGCCTTGCTCGCCTTGCCCGCTTCGACCGCCGTAGCCGCGCTGGCTCTGGGCGGCATGCGCCATCGCGCGTTGCAGCGGCGCGCCTGTCGGCATGCCGGGCAACGCATTGCTTGCCGCGCTCCTCGCGCGCGCCGGCAGCGTCGTGGGCGGCGGGCCGGCTGCCTCGGTCGCACGGAACAGCTGCTCGACGAATTGCTTGCGCGCGAGCAGCGTGGAGCTGTTGATCCATGTCGTGCCGCCCGGCCATCCTTTGACGTTCGGCGGATAGAACAGGTTCTCGCCGAACGCGCGGATTTGCAACGCGAACGGCGCGGTACTTCCGTAGCCGATGTCGAACGCACGCAGCGTGCCGACCACGAACTCCACGGGCGACTTCACGAGGACGCCGCGCTTGTCGTCGTCCCAGAACGCGTCGCTCAGGAACATGCCGCGCAACGCGACCTTGATATCGTAGTGGCTCGCGCGGAATCGCGCCGCGATCGGTGCGAGGCTCGACGGCTCCGGCGTATCCGAGATGAACTCGCGCCATAGTTTCGTGGTCACGAAGGTGGCGGTGTCCGCCCGCGCGAGCAGAATGTCGAGCACCTGATCGCCGTCGAATCGCCCGGTCTCGCCAAGCACGGTCTTCTCGCCGTCGTCGTGCTGGTTGGCGCGCCATACGAAGGCCTGCGTGTCCGGGTCCAGACTCCACCCGGTGTAGGCACGCGCGGCCTCCGATACGTCGCGCTGCGAGTAACGCCCCTCGCCGAGCGTAAACAGTTCCATCACCTCGCGCGCGAAATTTTCGTTCGGCTTGCCCTTGCGATTGCTCGCGCCGTCGAGGTATTGCAGCATCGCCGGATCTTTCGCGACGTCGTGCAGCAACTCGCCGAAATGACCGAGCGCATTCCGGCGCAACACCATGTTCTGCAGCGCCATCTGCTGCGGATACGGCACCTTGTCCTGCCCCGACGTGAAATGGTTATGCCAGAACAGCGTCATGCGCTCGGTGAGCGGCGACGGCGTGACCAGCATTTCGCGCACCCACCACGCGCGCAATAATTCGTAACGCAGCGCGCGCAATCGCTGCGCGTCGCGACGCTGATCATCGGTCCACGCGTTGCGCGTCTCGCGTGTCGGGATCGGTTCGAGGACCCAGTCGGGCAGCGGCGTGACCGCCTCGGTGCCTGCGCTCGCGAGCACTTTGTCGACGGCCTGCTCCCGAGTGAGTCCGACGTATTGAGCGAGCTCGGCGCTATCCGGCGCGAAGCCGACGCGTGTCAGGAAGAAGCGCGCATCATCGGCATCAAGCATGTTTTGTTCACTGCCGGCACCGGCGCTCTCGCTGTCCATTGGCACATGATGACCGCTGTGCCGGACATGCAGTGCGCCTGACTGGGCGGCGCCGGCCGGCAGAACGCTTGCCGAAACCGCCAAGGCAATGGCCGATGCGGCAAACCTGCGGCGGCAATGACCGCGCGTGAGCAATCTCATCATCGATCATCCGGATTGACGGAACGTCAGGGAAAAGGCGTTGGTGCGCGCAATGCCTGCACCGAGCGCTTCGCTTGACGATTCAACGGCAGACGGAGTGGGAAGTTGACTTGGGAAGTGCAACGCATTCTTTCACGCGGGCAGGATGCGCGAATGAACCGCGAGGCGCGTGCCGACAGGCAGGCACGAAAATAGCTACCGCTTATAGAGTTCTCGGACAGCATCTTCGATGTGCTGCCGTAACAGACGCCGTTCGTCGGGCGTCATATGACCGTCACGACGGCGTTGATCGAGATCGGGGGGAACTGCGGTGCGCAAGATCGTATCTGACGCGGGACGTTCGGCGGCGGGTTCGCGGCGATTTGCTTTGCCCGACCTGGGCGCATGCTCGCTCGCAGCTCTGTCGGCGGAAGGCTGGGCATGGGCGAGCGTTGGTCCCAGTGAGCCTGCAAGCGTACCGGCAACCGCCAGTGCAATAACGCTGAGGCGCACATTCGGCCAAACCCCTCCCTTCATGTTGTTCCCTTCGTGGCGCGGCAACCGGCTACCTCAAATGCGTATACAAACCCCGGTAACGGGCCGGGTACGAGAGTTTTATTCGAGTGAAGTATCCACCGAACAGCCGCATTCAGTAAAGGAGTCTACCTGCCCCCGCTTTACGTCGTGCCACACTGCGGGTAAATTTTGTAACTGACTGTAACCCCGAAAACGATGCAAACGCGCACCACTTTCTAATCGCGCTAAGATGCCGACCATGGAAACCAAAAACCCTTCGAAAATTCTCGTCGTCGACGACGATCCGCGCCTGCGCGATCTACTGCGCCGCTACCTCGGTGAACAGGGCTTCAATGTCTATGTCGCTGAGAACGCCCCTTCCATGAACAAGCTCTGGGTGCGCGAGCGCTTCGATCTGCTGGTGCTCGATCTGATGCTGCCCGGCGAAGACGGTCTGTCGATCTGCCGCCGCCTGCGCGGCAGCAACGACCGCACGCCGATCATCATGCTTACGGCCAAGGGTGAAGACGTCGATCGTATTGTCGGCCTCGAAATGGGCGCCGACGACTATCTGCCCAAGCCGTTCAATCCGCGCGAGCTGGTTGCCCGCATCCACGCGGTGTTGCGCCGCCAGTCGCCTTCGGAGTTGCCGGGCGCGCCGTCCGAAACCACCGAAGTGTTCGAGTTCGGCGAGTTCGCCTTGAATCTCGCCACCCGTACGCTCACCAAGGCCGGCCAGGAAATTCCGCTGACCACGGGCGAGTTCTCGGTGCTCAAGGTGTTCGCGCGTCATCCGCGCCAGCCGCTGTCGCGTGAAAAACTCATGGAGCTTGCGCGCGGCCGTGAGTACGAAGTGTTCGACCGCAGTCTCGACGTGCAGATTTCGCGTCTGCGCAAGCTGATCGAACCCGACCCGGGCAGCCCGCGTTTCATCCAGACGGTCTGGGGTCTGGGTTACGTGTTCATCCCCGACGGCGCAGCCTGAGTTTGTTCTCGCCTCCAGTTTTTGATTTCAGATAAGAAGGGCCCATGCGGATCGACCGGCGCCTCCTGACGCTCGCATTCGGTGGCCTTTTCTGGCGGACCTTTCTGCTGATCGCGCTGTTGATCGCAGTGAGTCTCGCCGCGTGGTTCCAGAGCTTCCGGGTGATCGAACGCGAGCCGCGCGCGCAGCGCGTGGCGTTGCAGCTCGTCGCCATCGTCAAGCTCACGCGCACCGCACTCCTCTATTCCGATCCCGACCTGCGGCGCGCACTGCTGCAGGATCTGGAGAGCAATGAAGGGGTGCGCGTGTACCCGCGCGAAACCACCGACAAGTACAAACTGCAGCCCGACGAGTCGCTGAACCGGCTGATCGAACACGACATTCGCGGCCGCCTCGGTGACGACACGGTGATCGCGCAAAGCGTCAACGACATCCCCGGCGTCTGGATCAGCTTCAAGATCGACGACGACGACTACTGGGTCGCGCTCGACCGTGATCAACTCGACAACGCCACCGGTTTGCAATGGGCCGGCTGGGGGGTGTTCGCGCTCGCGCTCTCGCTGTTCGGCGCGGCCTTCATCACGAGTCTCGTGAACCGGCCGTTCGCGCGGCTCGCCATGGCCGCTCGCAAAGTCGGCTCGGGGCAGTCGCCCGAGCCGCTGCCCGAGCGCGGCATGGGTGTGGCCGCGGAAACCAACCGCAGTTTCAACCAGATGGTGCAGGACCTCGAACAACTCGAGGCCGACCGCGCGCTGATGCTCGCGGGGATTTCGCACGATCTGCGCACCCCGCTCGCGCGGCTGCGGCTCGAAACGGAAATGAGCCCGTCGGACCAGGCCACCAAAGACGCAATGGTCGACGACATCGAGCAGATGGACATGATCATCGGCCGCTTCCTCGATTACGCGCGGCCGGTGCAACGTGTGCCGGAACCCGTCGACCTTTCCGTGATCGCAGGAGAACTGGCGGCGCGCATGCAGAGCGAAGACAGCATGCGTTTGATCACGCGACTCGCACCGTCGGCGGTGATCGAGGCCGACGAAACCGACATGCGGCGCGTGGTCGGCAATTTGCTGGAAAACGCGCGCAAGTATGGTTTGAGCGACGGCGACGGCATTCCGCACGTGATTCTCGAAACGCGGGTGTCGCACTCGCGGGTCGAACTGTCGGTGGTGGACGAAGGGCCCGGCATTCCCGAGGACCAACTGGCGCTTGTCACACGGCCGTTCTATCGTGTGAATTCGGCTCGCACCCAGGCGAACGGCACGGGCCTTGGCATGGCTATCGTCCAGCGCCTCGTGGGCCGTTATCGCGGCGCGCTGCGCTTGCGCAACCGCACGCCGGGGCCGGGGCTCGAAGTCACCATTGAGTTTCCGCTCGCCAAGGGCATCTGAGCCGCGCAGGTTCATCCGCCCGGTTGGCAGCTGCCGCGGCGAACAGTAACTCTCCGAGAAAATAGTTAAAAACTATTGGATTAATAGTTCAATAGATGTATAGTGAATCACACGTAACGCGCTCGTCTGGACGAGCTGGTAGCCTCAACATGCTGTTTTTCCAACACACGAAGGAGCACTCGCATGAAAACCGTTGGCGATAAACTCGAAGCGTTCACCGTTACTGCCGCGAAGCCCGGCTTCAACCATCACGAGGAAAACGGCGTCTCGGCATTCGAAGAGATCACGGAGCAGTCGTTCCCGGGCAAGTGGAAGATTCTCTATTTCTACCCGAAGGATTTCACGTTCGTGTGCCCGACGGAAATCGTCGAGTTCGGCAAGCTGGTCAAAGATTTCGAAGAACGCGACGCGGTGCTGCTGGGCGGCAGCGTCGACAACGAATTCGTGAAGCTGGCCTGGCGCCGCGAGCACAAGGATCTGGACAAGCTGAACCACTACTCGTTCGGCGACGTGAAAGGCGAGTTGATCGACCAGCTCGGCGTGCGTGACAAGGAAGCAGGCGTCGCGCTGCGCGCCACCTTCATCATCGATCCCGACAACACGATCCAGCACGTCTCGGTGAACAACCTGAACGTCGGCCGCAACCCGGAAGAAGTACTGCGTATTCTGGACGGCCTGCAAACAGACGAACTGTGTCCCTGCAACCGCGCAGTCGGCGGCGCAACGCTCTAAGCCGTGCTGCCCGTCAAAAGCCCGCTAAGCTTGAACAGGCAGCGGGCTTTTTTATCGACAAGCTGATAGGAGATGTCAATGGAATTCCCGGCTTCGATTAAGGCACACGTGCCTGACTATGCCAAAGACATCCGGCTGAATCTGGATGGGACGATCGCGCGCTCGTCGCTCGAAGGCAATGACGCGGTCGGCGTGGCGCTAGCGGCGGCATTCGCCGCGAAGAGCACGGTGATCGTGGACGCGATTCGCAATGCCGGCGTGTTGTCACCGGAAGAAACTCAAGGCGCGCTGACGGCCGCTGCGCTGATGGGTATGAATAACGTCTGGTATCCGTACGTCGAAATGACGGAGAGCGCGGACTTGAAGACCCAGCCGGCGCAACTGCGCATGAACGCTTATGCGTCGCATGGCGGCGTGGATAAGCGGCGCTTCGAGATGTATGCGCTGGCGGCGTCGATCATCGGCAAATGCCATTTCTGCGTGAAATCGCACTTCGACACGCTCGTTGCGGAAGGCATGAGTTCCACGCAATTGCGCGACGTTGGCCGCATTGCGGCGGTGATCAACGCGACCGCGCAGTGCATTGCCGCGGAAGGCAAGTAAGCGTCGCAACGCGCGCAGCGCCGCTGCGCGCGTTGCAAAACCGCTCTCAGTGCTTGATCAGCAGAACCGCGGCCTGAGCTTCAATGCCCTCGCCCCGGCCGAGATAGCCGAGCTTCTCGTTGGTCTTGGCCTTGACGTTGACCCGCTCGATCGGCAAACCAAGATCGGCGGCGATATTGGCCCGCATGCCCTCGATATGCGGCGCCAACTTCGGCGCCTGCGCCACCACGCTGCTGTCCACGTTGGCGATCGAAAATCCTGCCGCCGTCACCCGCGCGAAACATTCGCGCAGCAGAACCCGGCTATCCGCGCCAGCGAACTTCGCATCGGTGTCGGAAAAATGCCGGCCGATATCGCCCATCGCCGCGGCGCCGAACAGGGCATCGGTAATGGCGTGCAAGAGCACGTCCGCATCCGAATGGCCGAGCAAGCCACGCTCATAAGGAATCGTCACGCCGCCGATAATCAACGGACGTCCCGGCACCAGCGCATGCACGTCGTACCCTTGCCCAATTCTGAAATCCATATGCGTCAAATCCTCAAGTCCGCTCGTTAAATTTGAAATCGCCCGTCACGAAGCCGCGGGCCGGCTGAGAATGGCCTCGGCCAGATCGAAGTCTTCGGGATAAGTCACCTTGAAGTTGCGCAAGCTGCCCTGCACGAGTTTCGGCGCATGACCGGACCACTCGATCGCGCTTGCTTCGTCGGTCAGGTCGTGACCGTCGGCCTGCGCGCGCAGAATCGCCTCGCGCAACATGCCGATGCGGAACATCTGCGGCGTCTGCGCCTGCCACAAGCCGTCACGCGCCTCGGTGCGGGCGATCCGGTCGTCGGACGAGTCCGCGTCGATCCGCTTGAGCGTGTCCGCCACCGGCAAGGCCATGATGCCGCCCACCGCGTCGTCCTTCAGCGCGCCGACCAGCGTGCGGATCAGCACGGGCGTGATGCCGGGGCGCGCCGCGTCGTGCACCAGCACCCAGTCGTCGTCATGGGCGCCGAACTCGGCGAGCGCATGCAGACCGTTGAGCACCGAGGCCTGGCGCGAGGCCCCGCCGCTGCGGCGCACGGCGAAACGCAGGCCACCGAAGCGGCGCGCGTCGAAATGCGTGTCGTCGGGGGCGATCACCACGAGGGTTTGCGCAAACTCGCTGCAGGCGTCGAACGCCGCCAGCGAGTAATGCAACATGTCGCGGCCGGCGACAGTGCGATATTGTTTGGGCATCGCGGCGCCGGAACGGCTGCCGGTGCCAGCGCACGGAATCAGGGCAAATAGACGGGAAGTCACGAGTGCGGATGCCGCGAAGTCAAAGTAAAGGACGGATTTTATAATAGGTCCTTCGCATCCACGCCCCGACACGCGTAAACTTGCCGGTCACGTGTGAGCCCGAGGCCGCTTTTTCTCATCTATGCCAGACATCGCCGCATCATCGCAGTACTCCCCGCCCGTCGCGCTCGTCAAAGCCGGCCAGCGTTTCGCCTTCGACGGCACGCACGGCTCGTCCGACGCGCTGCTGATCGCCCGCTACCATCTCGCCTATCGCGAGAAGGTGCCGCTGCTCGCGGTCGTGTGCGAAAGCGCCGTCGATGCACAGCGTCTTGCGCAGGAAATCGGCTTTTTTGCGCCCGAGGCGCGCGTGCGCCTGCTGCCCGACTGGGAAACGCTGCCTTACGATACCTTTTCGCCGCACCAGGATCTGGTCTCGGAGCGTCTCGCCACGCTGCACGATCTGGGCGAAGGCCGTTGCGACATCCTGTTGGTGCCCGCCACCACGGCGCTGTACCGCATGCCGCCCGCCTCGTTTCTGGCGGCCTACACGTTCTCGTTCTCGCAAGGCGAGCGCCTCGACGAAGCCAAACTCAAGGCGCAACTCACGCTGGCCGGCTACGAACACGTGAGCCAGGTGGTGCGTCCGGGCGAATACTGCGTGCGCGGCTCGCTGCTCGATCTCTATCCGATGGGCTCGCCCTTGCCCTACCGGATCGACCTGTTCGACGACCAGGTCGACTCGATCCGCGCGTTCGACCCGGACACGCAGCGCAGCCTGTATCCGGTGAAAGACGTGCGCCTCTTGCCCGGCCGCGAATTCCCCTTCGACGAAGCCGCGCGCACCGCTTTTCGCAGCCGCTGGCGCGAGACCTTCGAGGGCGACCCGAGCCGCGCGTCGATTTATAAGGACATCGGCAACGGCGTGCCGTCCGCGGGCATCGAATATTATCTGCCGCTTTTCTTCGACGACACGGCCACGCTGTTCCATTACCTGCCCGAAGGCGCGCAACTGGCGTTCGTCGGCGATCTCGACGCGGCGATCCGGCGCTTTACCAACGACACGAAGCAACGCTACAACTTCCTCTCCCACGACCGCGACCGGCCGATTCTCGAGCCGCAGCGCCTGTTCCTGTCGGACGAAGACTTCTTCACGCTCGCCAAGCCGTTCGCTCGACTCGCGCTGCCGGCCAATGCGGGCGGCGGCTGGTCCACTCCGTTGCCGAACCTCGCGATCGACCGCCATGCGGAAGATCCCGTCGCAGCCTTGCGTGCGTATCTCGACACCACGCCGAACCGCGTGCTGTTCGCCACCGAATCTGCGGGCCGGCGCGAAACGCTGTTGCAGCTGCTCGCCGACAATCATCTGCGACCGGCATCGAGCGACAGTTTCCAGGCGTGGCTGCTCGGCGACTCGCGTTTTTCGTTGGGCGTCGCGCCGCTCGCCAACGGTTTTGCCGTGCCCGTCGACGGCATCGCGATCATCACCGAGACCGAGCTTTATGGTCCGCTCGCGCGGCGCGCGGGGCGCCGCCGGCAGGAGCAGGCGAGCAACGTCGATTCGATGGTGCGCGATCTGTCCGAGCTCAAGGTGGGCGATCCGGTCGTGCATTCGCAGCACGGCATCGGCCGCTATATGGGCCTCGTCACCATGGATCTCGGCGAAGGCGAGACCGAGTTCCTGCACCTCGAATACGCCGGCGACAGCAAGCTCTACGTGCCGGTCGCGCAGTTGCACGTGATTTCGCGCTACAGCGGCGCCGATCCGGAAAGCGCGCCGTTGCACTCGCTCGGCTCCGGCCAGTGGGAAAAAGCCAAACGCAAGGCCGCGCAGCAGATTCGCGATACCGCGGCCGAGTTGCTGAATCTCTACGCCCGCCGCGCCGCGCGTTCGGGCCATGCATTCGCGCTCGAACCGAAAGACTATGTGAAGTTCGCGGAGAGCTTCGGCTTCGAGGAAACGCCGGACCAGGCCGCCGCGATCGCGGCCGTGATCGGCGACATGACGAGCGGCAAACCGATGGATCGGCTCGTGTGCGGCGACGTCGGCTTCGGCAAGACCGAAGTCGCGTTGCGCGCGGCGTTCATCGCGGTCATGGGCGGCAAGCAGGTGGCGCTCCTCTCGCCCACCACACTGCTCGCCGAACAGCACACGCAGACCTTCAGCGACCGCTTCTCCGACTGGCCGGTGCGGATCGCCGAACTGTCGCGCTTCAAATCGACCAAGGAAGTCAACACGGCGATCCAGCAGATCAACGAAGGCAGTGTCGATATCGTGATCGGCACGCACAAGCTGCTCTCGTCCGATGTGCAGTTCAAGCGGCTCGGACTCGTGATCATCGACGAGGAACACCGTTTCGGCGTGCGGCAGAAAGAAGCGCTGAAGGCCTTGCGCGCCGAAGTCGACGTGCTCACGCTCACGGCCACGCCGATTCCGCGTACGCTCGGCATGGCGCTCGAAGGCCTGCGCGATTTCTCCGTGATCGCCACCGCGCCGCAAAAGCGCCTCGCGATCAAGACCTTTGTGCGCCGCGAGGAAGACAGCGTGATTCGCGAGGCCATGCTGCGCGAGTTGAAGCGCGGCGGCCAGGTCTACTTCCTGCACAACGAAGTCGAGACGATCGAGAATCGCCGGCAGATGCTCGAAGCGCTGGTGCCCGAAGCGCGCATCGCGGTCGCGCATGGACAGATGCATGAACGCGAACTCGAACGCGTGATGCGCGACTTCGTGGCCCAGCGCGCCAACGTGCTGCTGTGCACGACCATTATCGAAACCGGCATCGACGTGCCGAGCGCCAACACGATCCTGATTCACCGCGCCGACAAGTTCGGTCTTGCGCAATTGCATCAGTTGCGCGGCCGTGTGGGCCGCTCGCACCACCAGGCGTATTCGTATCTGCTGGTCCACGATCCGCAAGGACTGACCAAGCAGGCACAACGCCGCCTCGAGGCGATCCAGCAGATGGAGGAACTCGGCTCCGGCTTCTATCTGGCCATGCACGACCTCGAGATTCGCGGCACGGGCGAAGTGCTCGGCGACAAGCAATCTGGCGAGATTCACGAGATCGGCTTCCAGCTCTATACGGACATGCTGAACGACGCCGTGAAGGCGCTCAAGGAAGGCAAGGAGCCGGACCTCACCGCGCCGCTCGCGGCGACCACCGAAATCAACCTGCACGCGCCGGCGATTCTGCCCGCGGACTATTGCGGCGATGTGCAGGAGCGTTTGTCGCTTTACAAGCGGCTGGCTAATTGCGAACACAACGATTCGATCGACGGCATTCAGGAAGAGCTGATCGACCGCTTCGGCAAGCTGCCGCCTCAGGCGCATGCACTCGTGGAAACGCATCGTCTGCGGCTCGCGGCGAAGCCGCTGGGGATTCTGAAGATCGATGCCGGCGAAGCCGTGATCGGCTTGCAATTCATCCCCAATCCGCCGATCGACGCCATGCGCATCATCGAGATGGTGCAGAAACACAAGCACATCAAGCTTGCGGGCCAGGACAAGCTGCGCATCGAAACGCGCAGTCCCGATCTGGCGGTGCGTGTCGCCACAGTCAAGGAAACCTTGCGGGCGCTCGGCGCACCGAGCCGCGGCACGGCCGCCAGCGTCGCCGCGCGATGAGGCCGAGCGCCACGCGGCTGTCGCGCCGCGTAAAAAAAACGGGGGACGTCTAGCGTTTTTTCGTCCATGCTGCGGTGCGCAAACGCGCATCGCAGCGTACGGACGGCCTTTTTTTGGGTATGATCAGAAGACTCAAATGCTGGAGTCTTGTCATGTCGCATGTCGCTGATTCAGCGCAGTCCTCCCAGTCGCCCGACTCTCCTTCCAATCCCGCCTCGCCCGCTTCTCCGCCCGCTGCTCTGCCCGCTGCTCTGCCCGCTGCTCTGCCCGCTTCCCTGCCTTGGGTCACCCGTCTCGTGTCGATGGACACGGTCAGCCGCAATCCGAATCTCGGCTTGATCGAAACCGTGCGCGACGAGTTGCGCGCCGCCGGCATCGAGGCCACGCTCACGCACGACGCCAGTGGCAAGTGGGCCAACCTGTTCGCGACGATTCCCGCGCATGATGGCGAAACAAACGGCGGCGTGGTGCTGTCGGGCCATACGGACGTCGTGCCCGTGGACGGCCAGCAATGGGACAGCGATCCGTTCAAGCCGGAAATCCGCGGCGACAAGCTGTACGGCCGCGGCACCTGCGACATGAAAGGCTTCATCGGCGCGGCGCTTGCGCTCGTGCCGGAGATGCAGCGCACTCAACTCGCCAAGCCGATTCACTTCGCGCTGTCGTTCGACGAAGAAGTGGGCTGCGCGGGCGCGCCGCTGCTGATTGCCGACCTGATGAAGCGCGGCGTGAAGCCGGACGGCTGCATTGTCGGCGAGCCGACCAGCATGCGGCCGATCGTGGCGCACAAAGGCATCAACGCGTACCAGTGCTGCGTGCGCGGTCAGGCAGCCCACTCGTCGCTCACGCCGAAGGGTTTGAACGCGATCGAATACGCCGCGCGGCTGATCTGCTACATCCGCGACATGGCCGACCAGTTCCGCGAGCAAGGTCCCTTCGACGAACTGTACGACGTGCCCTTCACCACCGCGCAAACCAGCACGATCGTGGGCGGCAATGCGATCAACACGGTGCCGGCCGAATGCAGGTTCCAGTTCGAATTCCGCAATCTGCCCACGCTCGACCCCGAGCCGATTTTCGCGCGCATCGACCAATACGCACGCGAAACGCTGCTGCCGAAAATGTTGCGCGAGCATCCATCCGCCGCCATCGAGATTACGAAGATCGCCGCGGCGCCCGGACTCGATTCGTCTGAACAAGCCGCGATCACGCAACTGGTGCGCGCGTTGACCGCCGACCAGGACAAGCGCAAGGTCGCGTACGGCACGGAAGCCGGTCTCTTCTCGCTGGCGGGCATTCCGAGCATCGTGTGCGGTCCGGGCAACATCGAACAGGCGCACAAGGCCAACGAATTCGTCGCGCTGGATCAGCTGGTGGCGTGCGAGCGCTTCCTGCAGAAATTCATTCACAGCATGTCGGTCGGCGCGCACGCGCACTGAAACCGCGCCGCCCGAAAAGAGTCTTACCCATACCGACCCTCGCACGCTCACGCCATGTCAACTGCCACGCCGCAACACACTGACCATACGATCGACGGCGAGCCGATCCCCACGCTCGACGACATCGCCGCGCAGCATTTTGCGTTGACGCCGTGGGTGACGCGAACACCGGTATTCGACCGACAGGACTTTCCGTCGCTGGAAGGCACGCTGGTAAATTTCAAGTTCGAGCTGTTGCAGGCGGGCGGCAGCTTCAAGGCGCGCGGCGCGTTCACCAATCTGCTCGCACTCGACGAATCCCAACGCAACGCGGGCGTCACCTGCGTGTCGGGCGGCAATCATGCGGTGGCGGTTGCGTATGCGGCCATGCGTCTTGGCATCAGCGCCAAGGTCGTGCTGTTTCGCGCCGCCAATCCGGCGCGCGTGGCGCTGTGCCGGCAGTATCGCGCCGACATCGTGTTCGCGGAAGACATTGCCGAGGCATTCGAACTGGTCCGCCGCATCGAGGCCGAAGAAGGCCGCTATTTCGTGCATCCGTTCAACGGCTATCGCACGGTTCTGGGTTCGGCCACGCTCGGCTACGAGTGGGCCACGCAAACGCCCGATCTCGAAGCGGTGATCGTGCCGGTCGGCGGCGGCGGCCTCGCCGCGGGTGTCGCGACCGCCATGCGTCTTGCCAATCCGAACGTGCATCTATATGGCGTGGAACCCGAAGGCGCGGACGTGATGGGCAAAAGTTTCGCCGCCAATCACACCGTCAAGATGGGCCAGATGCACGGCATAGCCGATTCGCTCATGTCGCCGCATACCGAGGAATACAGCTACGAGTTGTGCCGCCGTCATATCGATCAGCTCGTCACAGTGTCCGACGACCAGTTGCGCGCGGCCATGCTGACCTTGTTCGGACAACTGAAGCTCGCCGTCGAACCGGCGTGCGCCGCGGCCACCGCCGGCTTGCTCGGCCCGCTGCGCGAACAGCTGCAGGGCAAACGCGTGGGCGTTCTGTTATGCGGCACCAATACCGACCCGGTCACATTTGCCGCGCATATAGAACGTGCGCGGCATAGCGAGTCACTGTTTCCTCGCTAGCGAAACAATCCTCGGTTCCGGGCCAAAAAACTAGCCTATCCTTCACAGGTTGGTATCATTCGATTATCGACTTCTGGGAGGAACCTCTATGAGCATGGTCAAGGAATTTAAGGAATTTGCCCTCAAGGGCAACGTGATGGATCTCGCGGTCGGTGTGATTATCGGCGGCGCTTTCTCCACCATCGTCAATTCAATTGTTAAAGACCTGATCATGCCGGTCGTCGGACTTGCCACCGGCGGCCTCGATTTCTCGAATAAATTCGTTCGCCTCGGCGCGATTCCACCGAGCTTCAAAGGCAGCCCCGAGTCGTATAAAGACTTGCAAACGGCGGGCGTCGCCGTATTCGGTTATGGCTCGTTTATCACCGTGCTGATCAACTTTGTGATTCTCGCGTTCATCATTTTCCTGATGGTCAAGTTCATCAACAATCTGCGCAAGCCGGCTGAAGCCGCGCCGGCAGAACCGCCGCCCACGCCGGAAGACGTTCTGCTGCTGCGTGAAATCCGCGATTCGCTGAAGAACTCGCCGCGCTAGGCATCCGCGCACCTGAGCCGTTCACCCAGTAAAAAGGCCTGTTGCGATTCATTCGCAACAGGCCTTTTTCATGTCGTACCCTACACCGGCGGCACAAGTGCTCAAGCCTCCTTCTGCTCCTTCCGGCTCACCGCACCTTCGATCATCGTCTCGAGTTGGCCGAAGTTGACAGGCTTGGTCAGATGCGAAGTGAAACCGGCACTGAGGCAACGACGCACGTCTTCGTCGGTGCCGAAGCCGGTCAACGCGACGGCGGGCGCGTCGGAGTGCTCGCGGAACGCCTTGATGAAGTCGAGGCCGGTGCCGTCGGGCAAACCTACGTCGCTGACAACCAGATCGAAGCGCTGCAATTGCGTTGCGGCCAATGCGTCGTCCACCCGTCCCACGGTCGTGACCTCGTGACCGAGGCTGCGAATCAGCTGCGCCATGACCTCGGCCGTGTCCACGTGATCTTCGATCAGCAGGATGTTCAGCAGACCGGCAGGATGCACTTCGTCCGGCTCCACGACTGGCGACTTCGCCTCCGGCGGCATGGCGGTCGGCAAGGTGATCGTGAAGGTCGCACCACAGTGCGCACCGGGGCTTTGCGCGGTCACCGTGCCGCCGTGCACGTCAGTCAAGGCCTTCGTGATCGCGAGCCCGAGGCCAAGCCCTCCGAATTGCCGCGTCATGTTCTGGTTGCCCTGCTCGAATGCATTGAAGAGTTTGCCGATCTGCTCCGGCTCGATGCCGATCCCCGTGTCTTCGACCGATATCTGCACATGCATGCGTTCGTCGCGGGTGCGCACAAAAATATGGCCGCCGTCCGGTGTGAACTTGGCGGCATTGCGAATCAGGTTCCACAGCATCTGCTGGAGCCGGGCCCGATCGCCCAGCACGTAATGATGCCGCGCGCCCTTATGAACATGCACGTCCTGCTGCTTGACCTGAATCTCGCTGCGAAACAGTTCGAGCACGCTGTCCATCACGTCGTGCACGTCGACGGTTTCCAGCGTCAGGCGCAGCTTGCCGTTCGCCACGCGCGTCAGGTCGAGCAGGTCGTCGATCAGCCGCGCTTCGAGTTCCACGTTGCGGCGAATCATGCGCACGCTCGCGCGCGCCTGCTCGGGCAGATCCGGAATCATCTCCAGCACGCTGGCGCCGGCGAGCACCGGCGTGAGCGGCGTGCGCAATTCGTGCGACAGCATGGCCAGAAAACGGTCTTTCGCGCGATTGGCTTCTTCGGCAATCTGGCGCGCGGCCTGCTCCGACGCAAGCAGGCGTTCGCGCTCCTCGATCGCCTCGCGCTGCGAATGAATGTCCGTGCAACTGCCGAACCATTTGCTGACATTGCCTTCGGCGTCGCGCATCGCCACCACCCGGACGTCGAACCAGCGGTATTCGCCGTCATGGCGGCGAATCCGCAGCTCGTGCCGATAGTCGCCGGCATTGGCCGATACCGCCTTGAGCCAGCTGCGGCGAATTACTTCGCGGTCGTCGGGATGCACGGCGTCGAGCCAGGCGAGGCCATACGAGCTGCCATCGGCGAGGCCGGTGTAGTCGTACCACTGCTTCGACAGAAAATCGCAGTCACCCGCGGCGTTGCAGGTCATGACGAGGTGCGGCAATGCCTCCGACAAGTTCCGATAGTGCTGTTCGCGATCGCGCAGCAGCAAGGCTTCGTCCGACGCGCGCTGCAGACGCACTTGCGAGAGCACACGTTCGACGGCTTCGGGAAGGTAATCGAGGTAATCGCCGGATTTCGGCACCACGTCGGACACACCCGCGCGCAGCGCTTCAATCACACGCGATTCGTCCGTAAAGCCGGTCACGAGGATGGCGGGAATCCGTACGCCTTCGGTACGCAACCGGCGAAAGAAGTCGAGGCCGGTCTCCGGCCCGCTCAGTTGATAGTCGAGCACCAGCAAATCGGGAGCGCCGCCCGCAAGCCGCTCACGGGCCGCGTCGACGCCGGCGCAGATGGCGACCCGGCAGCCGGCGCGCTCGAGCGACTTGCGCGCGAGCCGCAGGATGCCTTCGTCGTCGTCGACGACCAGCACGTATGCGGCATGCTGCGTGGACACGTCTTCGGTCATGCGGAGTCTTCTCTGGCTAGGGTCGTCAACGGGTCTATCTTGTCACGAGCGGCTTTCGGCCACCTTCATGCAGGCCTTCCATCACGGCGCCGCGAGGCGATGCCCCGAGGGCAGCTTGACCACCTGCAGGAAAAACCCGAGGCGGCGCACGGCTTCAATGAACGCATCGTATTCGACCGGCTTGGTAATGTAGACGTTGCAGCCGAGTTCATAGCAGCGCTCGATTTCACGCGGATCGTCGGTCGTGGTCAACACGATCACCGGCACGGCGGCGGTCTGCGGCGACGCTTTCAATCGTCGCAAGACTTCGAAGCCGTCCACCCGTGGCATTTTCAGATCGAGCAGCACGACGAAATTCATCAGATCTTCACGCGCCGGGCAAGCTTTGACCTCGGCGCCGGCAGCGGAACTCGCGGCGGCATCCGCCGGCGCCGGGCCGAAAAAATAATCGAGCGCCTGCTGGCCGTCGTGAAAGCGCACGAATCCGTTCGAAATACCGGCACGGCGCAGATTGCGCTCCACCAGCGTGGCGTGGCCGTCGTCATCTTCGATCAGCACGATGCTGACCGTTTCCCCGTGATTCATATGCTCTCCATGCTGAACCATGCGTTGGTGCCTGCCGCGCGCGATGATCCCCTCAGCCGCCGTCCGGGCGCTCGCCTTCAAAGGCGCGCGGGCTGTTCCGGCAACACGACGAAGAAGGTCGAACCCGCGCCTTCCGCCGACTCGACCCATACGCGGCCGCCATGCCGCTCCACCATGCGCCGCACCACCGCGAGGCCGATGCCGTCGCCATGGGCGACGTCGCCGTGCAGGCGCTGAAACGCCCTGAACACTTTCGACATATAGGCCGCCGGGATGCCGAGGCCGTTGTCGCGCACATAATAAGTGCGCATGCGCACAGCGCGCGGCTCCGTCTCCTCGACCGGTTCGGGCTCCAGCGCGCCGACTTCGATGCGTCCGTTGCGCGCCGGATCGAGATAATTCAGCGCATTGCCGATCAGGTTGCTGAATATCTGCTCGATTGCGCTCGGGTCGCCCCATGCGGGCGGCAAGTCGCGCACCGTCACGACGGCCGAGCGCTGCCCGATCAATCCTTGCAGCGCGTCCACCACCCGGCCGACCACGCGCCCCACGCTCACGCGCTGCCACTGATATTCGAGCCGGCCGGCGCGCGAGATCCGCAGCAGCGCGTCGATGATCGCGGCGGCCTGCGTCACCGCGGCGCGCAGATAGTGCAAGGACTCGCGCACGTCGCCATCGAGAATATGCGCCATGCGTTTATGCTCGGCCTCCGGCAATCCGGCCGCCTCGACAACGCTGTCCAGTTCGTCGCAAGAGACTTGCAGCTCCTTCGAGAAACCTTGCAGATTCACCAACGGCGAGCGCAGATCGTGCGACACGCTGTAGATGAACATTTCATTGTCTTGCGTCTCCTGACGCAGTTCCTCGTTGACGATTGCCAGCTCGTGCGCACGCGCTTCGAGCCGCGTTTTCAGCATGGCTTGCTCGACTTCGGCCTCGCGCAGACGCACGCCGGTTTGATGCAGCACCGCGTCGAGCGCGGCAATTTCGTCGCTGCCCGACAGCGGCGCCGCGAGCGTGCGCCCGTTGCCCAGGCGCTCGGCGTTGTCGGTCAGCACTTCGAGCCGGCGGCCGATGCTGCGCGCGAACACCACCGCGGTAGCCGCCCAGATCAGCATCGAGCCCAGCACCGCGCCGATCAGCGCGTATTGCTGACGGGCTCGGCGCCGCGCGAGCGCCGCCGAGCGATCGGCGTCGAGCCGTGACGCTTCGTCGCCGAACGCCGCGAGCTCCGCGCGAAACAGCGCGATCTGCTGCGGCAGCGCGCCGGTGTCCAGCGCGGCAAACGCATTCGGCGTGCGCCCCGCGTGCAGCGCCTGCGAGATCTCGACAGTCTGCGCACGATAGGCTTCGATCGTGCGCTGCATCTTGTGCACGCGCTCGACCTGCTGCGGCGCATCGGCAACCAGCACCTCGAGCTTCGACAGCCGGTCGCCGAGATCGACCCATACGGTATGGCGGTCGATCAGCGACGCGTCGCCGATAACCATGGCGGTGCGAACCCGCGCAGCCTGCCGCAGCAACGGATCGACAATGGCCGACGACTGATACAGGATCTGCTTGCTGTTGGTGACCCACTGCGCGGCCTGCGCCGTCTGCTCCTGGGTATCGAAGACGACGCCGAGAAGCGCCAGCTCGACCGCGCTCGGCACTGCAATCAGCAGCAGACCCTTGGTGAATAGTTTCATGTTCGCCCGAAGGGGGGTCGCAAAGGGTCGCTCAGGCCACGGCGCTCCAGAAACCCGCCACGCCGCGCGGGCGGCCTGTGTGGTGACGGGATCGGCGAGCACGGCGCAGTGCGGCCGGACGGGCCATTATCGACGTGAATCGGAGATATTTCAACGTAGCGGCAAGATGCGCTCGCCCACATAAAAATGACTTTTTTATTGGTATGAGATGTTTTTTCCGCGCCTCGTGCGTCTATGATGGAGACAGATGTGCTGGGAAGCGAAAGCGCGCGGCGAGGCGGTTCGGCATGATTCGTGCGGGAGGCGGTGGGGCGGCGCAGTCGTCGAATCACCGTGAATCCGGCCTTGTCGTATGCTATAAAAGATCGACGTGCGGCGCGCGAAGCCGGGAGTGGTCGCATGAGGACGCTGCGTTTCTTGCAATTCTTTTTCAGGCGAATTTTTATGTCCTTCCCGAAAAAGCGTAGACGCGCGAAGGTGGACGGCGACGAGTCGTTCCTCGCGGTACTACGGCATTTCAAGCCGTTCGGTCAGCTCGACACCAAGATTGCGCGCGCTCGTGCGCAAGACGAGCCGGTCCTTTATGCGCATGTGCTGCCGGGGCTCGACGTCCTCCTGTGCAGTGTGCGTGGAGCGCAACCGCCCTATCCGGCACCCGCCGAGTTGCGGCGCCGCTGCATCGAATCCATTACCAACGCACTGGAGCAACCGCTCGACGGGCTCGAGAACGGCGGCTACTGGTACGAGGCGGATGGCTTCGGTTTCCTCGTGTTCGCCAGCCGGGCTCGCGGCAAGATCCTCGCGGAATTCGGCGCCACTCGCATTGGCAGCGCCCGTCGCGGAGTTCGTCGCCAGGACGCGGCCGGAGATGCGGCTCCGCGGTCCCTGCGGTAGCCTCCCCAGTTAGTCTTCGGTGGTAGCACTCACGTTCGCAACGCCAGCGCCTGATCGCGGCATCGGTCGGGTGGCGTTGTGTTCTGTCGTTGCGTCCCTTCGTGGTCTCTGAACGATCTCAGTCGTGTACGCGCGCGTCGCGCCAACCGCCCTCATTTCATCGCGATCTCATCGATGCGGCCGCGCGCAGGCGGCACGCTGATCAGCCACAGGAAAATCAGGGAAAGGCCGCCGCCGAAGCTCCAGCTGAACCAGTCCGCAGGCAGAACGAAAGACATCAGCTCCCCTTGTATGCCGCCGCGCTAGCCGGCGACATAGTCGCCGGCTTCTTGTCCGAACCCGCCGCAGGCGACGATGCGCCGCCCGAAGACTTGTTGACCGGTGCGCCATCCAGCGAAATAGCCGCTTTGGGTTGTTGCTTCACGCCCGGCGGCGGTGCTGTCGGCGCCTGCCGCACTTGCGCGAGCAACTGGTTGCAAGGCAGAGGCTTGTTGTTGCTCGGCGCGAGCAGCGGGATCAGCGCCGCGAACGGATTGATCAAGCCGAGGCCGACTGCCGCGCCGCCGCGCAACGCCAGCGCGGCCGCGTTCACGCCCACGTGCGGATCCTTGAAGGTGCCCTTCACATAGAGCGGCGAGCGCAACGAGAACACCCGGAAGCCCTTGGTGTGCGGATGCACGCCCAGGTCCATCGACTCGTCGCGCAGATTCACCTTGCCGTCGATATCGATCACCGCGTCGTCGGTATCGAGCGCGAAGATTCGCGAATCGAGCACACCGTTGGTCGCGACAAAGTCGGCCGCCGCGCAGTTGATCTTCACATCACGATTGCCGAACAGTTTTTCGTAGACGACGTTCGCCACGTTCAATCCCGCCGCTTCCATCAGCAGGCGGCTTATCGTGCCGTCGGTCACCAGCGCCTTCACCTCGCCGTTCGAGGTGGCCGCCAGCGCCGCCGGCGAATTGCCCGTCGCGGTCAGTGCGGCGTCGCCGTTGATTTCACCGAGTGCGTTCTGCATCGTCTTGAAGTTCGGGAACAGCTGCTTGAGTTTCAGATGCCGCGCCGAAGTCGCGAAACGGCCCTTGAGCGGCGTGCCGCTGCCGTCGAGATGAATGTCCGAGGCCAGCGTGCCGCCGGCCACGCCGAACTTCAACGGCTCGAGCGAAAGCACGCCGTCGGTCATCACGATGTGCGTGTACAGGTCCGTGATCGGCAGGTTCACGTCCTTGACGATGCGCCGGCCTGTGAACTTCACGTCGGCGTCGATGGCCTTCCAGCGGTCGGTGCGGAATTCCTCGACGGGCAGCGCCTTGTTGGACGGCTGCGCTGTCGCGTCGCCGCGCCTGGCCTTGCTTGCATTCGAATCGGCACCGATCACCGGCGCCAGATCCGAAAATTGCAGCAGATGCGAGATCAGTTCGCCCTGCAGGAGCGGACGCGGTTCACGCGCCGTATAGGTCAACGAGCCGTTGAGATCGCTGCCGCCGACCCGGCCTGTAAAATTTTCATACTTGAACACGCTGCCGCTGGACTTGAACTGACCCACGAAGCGGCCTTCGGTCGCATAAGGCGGCGTGTCGGGCAAGGTCACGCCCGTCAGCGAGTAGAGGCGCGCCATGCTGTTGCCTTGCAGCCAGAGGCGCAGATCGACCGCCGCGAGATGCGCCGGGTCGGTGATCGTGCCGACGAGCCCGACATGCAGATCGCCCGCCTTGACATCGGCCTGCACGGGGAACGGACGGTTTGCGTCCTGCAACGCCAGCACGCCGCCGACCTTACCGCTGCCCGACACCGGTGTCTTGTTGTAAGTCCCTTTCACGGTCCAGCCGATGGCGTACGGCGGAATCTCCCGTTTCGCCGCGGCTTGAGCCTGCGCACCGCTTGCACCGCTCGCGTCCGAAGCCGATGACACGTCCGCGCCGCTCGCGCCCGCGGCGAGCGCCGCGCTAGCGCCTTTCGAACCGCCCGTCACCAGCGCACCCGAGGCGCCCGTGGCCGCCGTCGTACCCGAGGCCGCGATATCCGTAGTGGATGCGCCCGAGGCGGCTGCCGCGGATGCCGCCGCGGCCTCCGACGCCGCCTGTGCATTCGCCTGCGCGGTCAGCTTGTTCGCGCCAGCCTTGCCGATCGCCTCCGCCGACGCGCTGCGCGACGCGCTCTCCTGCTGCTTCATGGCTTCACCGATCGGAATCGGCTGGCCGAGCGTATCGACGACCATCTGCAAGTCGACTTTCTTCTGCTGATCGGACAACGCGATGTTGCCCTTCGCAAAAGCGATATCGTGCAGATCGAGCTTCCATTCGGAAGGCCCGGAAGAAGACGCCAGTTTGAAAGTCCAGTTGTTGCGGCCATCGAGCAGACGTTCGAGATCCACCGAAGGATTCACGAGGTTGATTGCCGGAATGACGATATCGTGCGCGAGCAACGGCAGGACCTTGACCTGGAAGTCGATCTCGTCGAGCGTGGCGAATTGCGGCTGTTTGGTCCAGTCCGGATTGCCCACGGTGATATTGGCCGCCGAAAATCGCGGCCAGGGCACCCAGCCACGCCAGCCGGTCTCGCCCACCGAATGCCGCCAGCCCACTTTCAGATCGCCGTTGATGGCGAATGGCCTGCCGATCGCCTGCGTGACCTTGTCGTTGATATAGGGTCTTGCGCGGTTCCAGTCGAAGGTCAGGATGAAAATGGTCAACGCCACAATCAGAATGGCGATGATCGCCAACAGCCATGCGATGATTTTTCCAATCCGCCTTCCGATGGTGCTCGACACTGCCATTGAGTGGCTCCGCGATTTGTTCTATGTTGACCACTCAGCACGTTGCGTGCCCGCTTGTTGGCCGGCAAGCAAGAATGCGTTGCCGTTTTATCATGCTGCACGGCCGCCCCGATATTTGCGCCATAGCGGCCGCGCAGACCCATTGCCATGTCTCCAGCGCTTCGACATCATGCCTTGCCCAATACGATCCCACTCATGACCGACGTTCCCTTCGTCCTCGCCGACGGCATCGCGCGGCGCGATGCCGTGCGCGGCCAGATGCTGCTGCAGCCGACCACCTTCGCCTTGCACGCCGGCGACCGCGTCGCGATCACCGGGCCGTCCGGCTCGGGTAAGAGCGTGTTCCTGCGCGCCCTCGCCCTGCTCGATCCGCTCGATGCGGGGCGCGTCATGTGGCATGGCGCAGCGGTGGAACGCGCCGCCATTCCGCGCTACCGGCGCAACGTCGCGTATATCCGGCAGCGGCCCGCCCTGCTCGACGGCAGCGTGGAAGACAATCTGCGCTATCCGTTCGGCTTGCGCGCGTACCGCGACGTGCGCTTCGAGCGCGCCCGCGCGGCGAGGCTCGCCGCTCAGGCCGGCCGAGGCGACGACTTCCTCGACAAAAGCGCCAGCGAGTTGTCCGGCGGCGAGGCGCAGATCACCGCGCTGATTCGCGTGCTGCAACTGGCGCCCGAGGTCCTGTTGCTCGACGAACCCACCGCGTCGCTCGACCCGGAGTCCTCTCGGGCGATCGAAGGCCTTGTGCATGCCTGGTTCGACGCCGATCCGGGCCGCCATGCGTCGATATGGGTGTCCCACGATCCGGCGCAAGCCACCCGGATGAGCGAGCGCCACCTCATCATGCGCGCGGGCGTCCTCGGCGAAACGGCGCGGCATGAGGCGCTCTGCGCGGGCCAGGACCATCCGGAGTTCGGCCAATGACATTGCAAAACCTGAGTCTGTGGGATGTCGCCATCGCAGCGCTGCTGATCGTCGTGAACGGCGTCGTTTCGATCGCGCTCAAGCTCGATCTCGAACGCAAGCTGGCGTGGGCCGCCGTGCGCACCGTCGTGCAGTTGCTGGCAATCGGCTATGTGCTCGGCTGGGTGTTCCGTTACGACCGCTGGTACGTGGTGCTGCCGCTCATGATCATCATGACGCTGATCGCCGGCTTCGCGGGCGCGCAACGCGGCAGCCGCTCGTATCGCGGACAACGCGCGGACAGTGTGCTGTCGATCTGGATCAGTTCGTGGCTGGTGGCCGCGGTCGGCCTGTTCGTCGTGATCCGCATTCACCCGTGGTACGAGCCGCAATATGCGATTCCGATTCTCGGCATGATCCTCGGCAATACGCTGACGGGCGTGTCGCTCGGCATCGAGCGGATGAGCGAGGAATTGACCGCGCGGCGCGACCGCGTCGACATGGCGCTCGCGCTCGGCGCAACCCGCTGGGAAGCCGCGCAGGCGCCGGCGCGGCAAGCGGTGCGCGCGGGCATGATGCCGACGCTCAATCAGATGGCCGTGGTCGGCGTGGTGAGCCTGCCGGGCATGATGACGGGCCAGGTGCTGGCCGGCCAGTCGCCGCTGCAGGCGGTGCGCTATCAGATCGTGATCATGTTCCTGATCGCCGCGTCGTCGGCGCTGGGGACGGTGGGCGCGGTGCTGCTCACGTACCGGCGGCTCTTTTCGGCGGAGCACCGGTTTCTGGCGGCGCGGCTCGTGGAGCGGAGCGCGGCGCGGCGTTGAGCCGCGGCCGGTCCCGCGTCTGGTCCCGCGTCTGGTCCCGCGCGGGGTCACGCGCCTCGTCCCGTCTCGCGCGCCCGACTCAACGCTTCGCGCTGACGGCGACTTCCGTGCCGTCGTTGAGCGTGAGGGTCTTCGTGCTGCCGTTGACCGGCATCGTAAAACGCAGAATCTGACTGACTGCCACGTCGTTCGGACACTTGATCGTTTTGCCGCCGACCGTCACGGTCTTCACGCCGTGCGGCGTCTGCGCCTGGAAGCTCAGTTGCACGGTTGCCGTGCCGTCGGCCGCGACGACCGGCGCAAAGCGGATCTGCGTCTGCCGAATCATCGCGCCGTTGGTATCGAGCGGCAGCGACGCGTAGTTCGGACACGCGTCAGTCGCGGGAACCGCGCCGCCCGGCGGCACGGTTTTCCACGTGAAGTCATCCGACTCGCCGGAGCGGATCGTGCGGGTTTCCTGCGAATTGCCGAACTGCTTCGACGTGACGCGAACCGTGTAGCGGATCGGACCGTCGAGCGCGGCCTGGGAGGTCACCGTGATCGGCGTGGCCGCGTGGGCCGCCGGCACAAGCATGCCGGGCGCAAGCGCGCAAGCGAGGGAAGCGACAACGGAAACGGCGGAGAGTCTGAAGCTCATACTGTCACCTCGTTGTTGTGCCGCTGCGCGCCCGCTTCAGCACGACTGCCCACGCACCGCGTGACTGGATGACGACGATCGATGCCTGGCCAGCCGGGTTGCGAGACACGCAACTGTTTTAGCATGATGCCCCACCAGTCTAACGCCAAGCGAAGCTGTGCGCGCTGCCCGCGACTCGGGTGTTAACCCGCTTGCGGCGACGCGCTTTCTGCGCGTGTAGCCACCCGAACGCACGCGAACCCACGCCGTGGCGCGTTGCTACCGATCGACGCACCAGCGCGCGAGCGCACCGTTTGATGCGCATCAAATGAAAACAGCCGGCGCGCATGGCTGCGACGCCGGCTGTGATGATCAACTGTGTTCGGTCAGGCGCAGCGCGGCGGGCTTAACCTGCAAAACCCGTCAGCACCAGCTTGCCGATCGCCCGCCCTTCTTCGAGCAGTTGATGCGCGCGACGCAGATTCGTCGCGTTGATGGTGCCGAGATCCTGACCGACGGTGGTGCGCAACGTGCCCGCGTCGACGAGACGCGCGACTTCGGTCAGCAGCTTGTGTTGCTCGATCATGTCGGGCGTGCCGAACATCGAACGCGTGAACATGAATTCCCAGTGGAACGCGGCGCTCTTCGCCTTCAACAGTTCGACCGGCACCGGCTGGCTGTTTTCCACGATCGTGCAGATGCCGCCTCGCGGCTTGATGACCTCGGCTGCCGCGGGGAAGTTTTTGTCGGTGTCGTTGAACATCAGCACGTAATCGACCTCGTCGATCCCGAGCTTTTTCAGTTGCGCGGGCATGTCGCCGAAGTGATCGACGATATGATCCGCGCCCAGTTCCGTGGCCCATTTGGCCGATGCGGGCCGCGATGCGGTCGCGATCACCTTCAGCTTCGCGAGTTGCTTCGCCAGTTGAATACCGATCGAACCGACGCCGCCCGCTCCGCCGATGATCAGCACGGTGCGCCCTTCGTCCGCGCCTTGCGGCGACACGCCGAGGCGGTCGAACAAGGCTTCCCAGGCGGTGATCGCGGTGAGCGGCAGCGCGGCCGCGTGCGTGAAGTCGAGCGACGCCGGTTTGCGCCCGACGATCCGCTCGTCGACCAGGTGGAACTCGCTATTGGCGCCGGGCCGCGTGATGCTGCCCGCGTAAAACACCGGATCGCCGACCTTGAACAGCGTCACGTCCGGCCCGACCGCGACCACCGTGCCCGCCGCGTCCCAGCCGAGTATGCGCGGCGCCTGTTCGACCTTGTCCTTCGGCGCGCGCACTTTGGTGTCGACCGGATTGACGGAAATGGCCTCGACCTTGACCAGCAGATCTCGACCGGTGGCTTCGGGTTTCGGGATGTCCACGTCGACCAAGGCTTCGGCTTGGTCGATCGGCAAATAACGATAGAGACCGACGGCTTTCATACATGCTCCTGTGCATTCAGACGAGATTGGAGGATCGCCATCCTGGCGCGGCGGCTGTCGCGCCGCCCGTCAGGGTCTTCGATCCCATTGGCATCATCGTAAGGCGCTTCTCATTCTTTCAAAACCGCGATAATGACTGAAACATCTTTTTGAAATTCAGAACAATGAATCTTCCTGCTCGACCTTCACGCGGCCAGTCCGGAGAGCGGGAGCGGCTCGATCTGCTCGACGTCGCCCTGTTCGTGCGCGCGGCCCTGCTGGCCAATGTGTCGGCGGCCGGACGCGAATTCGGCTTGTCGGCGGCAGTGGCCAGTTCGCGCATCGCGCAGCTGGAAAAGCTGCTCGGCGCGCGTTTGCTGCACCGGACCACCCGCCGCATCAGCCTCACGCAGGACGGCGAGGTCTTCATGACGCGCGCCGAAGCCCTGCTCGACGCGGCCGCCGCCGCACGCGCCTCGGTTGGCCGCGCGCAGGCGGAGCCGCAGGGCCGCTTGCGGGTTTCCATGCCGTCGTCGTTCGGGCGGCAGCACGTCTCGCCGGTGATCAGCGAATTTCTACGCCGTTATCCCGGCGTGAGCGTCGATCTGCGATTGACGGATCAGGTGATCGATCTCGTCGATGCGGGTATCGACGTGGCGATTCGCGTCGGCGTTCTCAAAGATTCGTCGCTGGTGGCGCGGCGCCTTGCGGTGAATCGACGGGTGCTGTGCGCGGCGCCCGCATACCTTGCCGCGCGCGGCACGCCGCATCATCCCTCGGACCTCGCGGCGCACGAATGCGTGATTCTGTCGGACCAGCGCGACTGGGCCTTCGAGACGCCCGCCGGCGCGCTCGAAGTGCGCGTGAGCGGACGTCTCGTCACGGACAACGGCGAAGTGATTCGCGACGCCCTGCTTTCCGGTTTCGGTATCGCGCTCAAATCGACGTGGGACGTCGCGCCGTTGCTGCGCAGCGGCCAACTGGTCAGCGTGCTGGACAGCTATCCGCTCGCCGAGCGCGTGGCTATCTGGGCGGTATATCCGAGCCGTTCGTTCGTGCCGCCGAAGACGCTCGCCTTTATCGAATTCCTGGCCACTCATTTCGGCGATCCGCCATACTGGGACAGAGAGCCGGGTTGAGCGGCATGGAGGCCGGCTCGGGACAGGCGCGGGTTATTTTGGTGGGCAGCCGTGCATGTGCATGCGCCCGTCCATTGTGCTGTCGTGCTGTCGTGCTGTCGTGCTGTCGTGCTGTCGTGCTGTCGTGCTGTCGTGCTGTCGTGCTGTCGTGCGCTCATGGCGCAGTCCCGCTGCGCAGCATTGCCTCTGTCCCACTGCGCCGCCGAGCCGTTGTGCCGTTGTGCCGTTGTGCCGTTGTGCCGTTGTGCCGTTGTGCCGTTGTGCCGTTGTGCCGTTGTGCCGTTGTGCCGTTGTGCCGTTGTGCCGTCGTGCCGTCGTGCCGTCGTGCCGTCGTGCCGTCGTGCCCTCGTGCCCGCGTGCCCGCGTGCCTCTCGCGGTCTCGTGCCTCTTTGGGTCTCGCGCCCTCGCGCCGTCAATGCTTGCCGCGCCCGCCGCCGGCTGTCTTGCCATCGGAGTTGACGTCCGTCTGCGCGTCGTTCTGCGTCTTTTCCTGATACTCGCCGCCGCCGCGCCGATCGGTATCTTTCAGCCCGCGTTCGAGGTCGCTGTGCGCCTGCTTGCCGACATGGCGCGGGCTGTCCTCGTGCTGCGATTCCGGGTTCTGGTCGGTTTCATGCGGCAGCGGCGCGGCGGCTTCCTGCATCGATCGAGGATGCTTTTCGGCATGCGGGTCGGCCTGCTTGTCGCCGTCCGAGGATTGCGGTGAGGTCTTCATGATGTGCTCCTTGTCCCTTTGAATCATTTCGCTTTGAATCAGGTTGGCTGAATCGCACTTACCGTGCGCCGTCCAGGCGTTTCTTCATGGCGGCGGTAATGCGCTGGCGCGTCTTTGCATAGTCCGCCCACGGGTCGCTCTTGAGGTCGGCGAGGCGTTCGTGCAGATTCTCGATGGTCCATTGATCGCCGCCCGTGGTGGCGGCGACTTCGTCCCACGTCAGCGGCACCGATACGCCCAGGCCCGGCCGCGCACGCGCCGAGAACGCGGCGACCGTACTCGAACCGCGGTTGTTGCGCAGGTAGTCGACGAAAATTTTCTGCTTGCGATTCTGCGCGCCCATCTTCGCGCTGAAGTACTTGGGCAGCGTCGCCGCCATGTGCTGCGCGACGGCTTGCGAAAAATCCTTCACTTCGTCCCAGCCGGCCTGTTTCGCGAGCGGCACGACCACGTGCAGGCCCTTGCCGCCGCTCGTCTTGCAGAACGACGTGAGGCCGAGTTCTTCGAGCAGCGAACGGGTCATTTGCGCGGCCTCGATCATGCGCTCCCAGCCAAGCGACGCGTCGGGGTCGAGGTCGAACACCATGCGGTCCGGCTTTTCGATGTTCGACACAACCGCGTTCCACGTGTGAAATTCGACGGTGCCCATCTGCGCGGCGCCGACCAGCGCCTTGAGCGTGTCGACGGTGATCAGCGGCGGATGACCCGGATCGAGGTCGGGATGCTGGGTCACGTTCGGAATCGACAGCTTCTGGCTGTGCTTCTGGAAGAACAATTCACCGCCGATGTCCTCCGGTGCGCGCACCAGCGACACCGGGCGATCCTGCAGATGCGGCAGCATCCAGTCGGCGACCGCTTCGTAGTACTGCACGAGAGCGATCTTGCGCGTGCCGCTGCTTGAGTCCATGACGCGCTCGGGGTGGGAGATGCGCACGCCCGCGACTTCAGCGGGAATCTGTGTGGCGTTTGATTTTGTCGCTGCGTTTTGCGTGGTGGCAGAGGCTTGGGTGGCCGTGGATTTGGTGGCCATGGATTTGCTGGCCATGGATTTGCTGGCGGCCGTTTTTTTTGTGCCGGTAGCTTCGGCGCTGATGGCTTTTTTTGCGCTAGTGGCTTTTGCGCTAGTGGCTTTTGCGCTAGTCGCTTTGGCACTGGTCGCTTTGGCGCTGGTAGCTTTGGCACCGGTGGCATTGGCGCTAGTAGCCTTGGCACTAGTAGCTTCAGCGCCGGCGGTGGCCTTGCCGCTCGCGCTTTTTGCGCCCGCTGCCTTACTGGCCGCCGTTCCCGCCGTGCTCGCTGCCCCCGCTTCTTCCGCCCCAGCCCCAGCCGCAGCGCTCCCGGAAGTTTTCCGCGCCCCGCGCTTCTTCGGCGGGTCGTCGGACAAAGAATCGGTTTGCTGTTGCACGTCGGCTCCCTGGCGAGGTGTTTCCTTGACGATCTGACGCGCCGGCTTGTCGTTGCGCAGACTCACGAACGACGCCTGACGCACGATGCCGTCGCTCGTCCATTCCGCGAAATTGCATTCGGCGACGAGCACCGGTTCGACCCAATGCACCGGCGTGCGGCTGCGCTCGCGCGGCGCGGCCGCGAACGGCATGTGCCGGCTCTCGTGCGCGTCGAGCTCCTGCTTCACCGAGCGCAACAGCGCCGCGTCGAAACCGGTGCCCACCCGCCCCGCGTACTGCAATTGGCCGTTGCCGTCGTAGACACCGAGCAGCAGCGCACCGAATGCCGCGCGGCTGCCGGACGGTTCCGAATAGCCGCCGATCACGAACTCCTGGCGTCGGCGGCACTTCAGCTTGATCCATGCGGACGAGCGTCCCGACATGTAGCCGCTATCGCGACGCTTGCCGATGATGCCTTCCAGCGCCATGTCGCATGCGCTCCTGAGCAGGTGGTCGGCGCTGAAGTCGAAGTGGTTCGAGAAGCGCAACACGCTGTCGTCGACCTCTTCCAGCAGCGCGCGCAGAATCGCGCGGCGCTGTTCGAGCGGCACGCCGCGCAAGTCGTAGCCGTTCAGAAAAGGTATGTCGAACAGGTAGATCACAATGTCCTGCGGACGGTTCGAATCGAAAGCGTTTTGCAGCGCCTGAAAATTCGGAACGCCGTTCGGGTCCAGCACGACGGCTTCGCCATCGAGCCACGCGCTGTCGATCTCGAGTTGTTCGAACGCCTTGACCTTTTTGCTGAACTTCGCGGTCCAGTCATTGCCGGCGCGGGTGAACACCTTGACCGGGTTTCCCCGCGTCGTCCTGTCGATTCGGACCAGCACGCGATAACCGTCGAACTTGATTTCATACGACCAATCGGCGCCGGGAGGCGCGGTGTCGACGAGCGTCGCCAGTTGCGGTTTGAACGTCGCGGGCAAGCGGGCCGGCACCGCACCCTCGATGGCGGGCGAAGCGGCGAGTTCGCGCAGCGACTGCGCGCTGCGAGTCACGACGATATCGGCTCGCGCGGGGTCGGCACGGTTCGGTGAAGCGCGCTTCGCGCCGGGCTTGCCGGCTCGTTTCGACTGGGACGCCGCGTCCGGGTCCGTGCTGGCTTGCGCAGGCGCGACAGCTTTGCGCACCGCCTTTCCGGTCGTGCGGCTGGCTGTGACGGTCCTCGACGTTCTCGCGCCTTTGCCCGCCGGGGCGCTGCCGTCGAGCACACTGCCCGGGCGCTTCTTCAATATGTCGTACTCGCTCTCGGCGCGCGCCTCGTCGTCGCGCTCCTTGATGAGCAGCCATTGCTCCTTGTCGCCGCTGCCGCGCATATGGCTGCGCACTAGCGTCCAGCCGCCGTGCAGCTTGTCGCCGTGCAACAGGAACTTGAGTTTGCCGGCCGCGTAGGCGCGCGCCGCCTCCGCCGCCCCGCCAACCGGTTCCCACGTGCCGCGGTCCCACACGATCACGCTGCCCGCGCCGTAATTGCCCGGTGGAATCTCCCCTTCGAAGGAACCGTATTCGACCGGATGGTCCTCGACATGCACCGCAAGCCGTTTCACCGACGGGTCCAGGCTCGGCCCCTTCGGCACCGCCCATGACAGCAGCGTGCCGTTCAGTTCGAGCCGGAAGTCGTAGTGCAAACGGCGCGCGTCATGCTCCTGAATCACGTAGGAGAGCGCCTCGGCGGATGCCCGTGCGGTCGTCTTCCGGCTGCCCTGTTTGCGGCTCGCGCGCGCGCCCGAGGGCTCCGGCGTTTCGTCGAAGCGGCGTTTGCGGTTGTAGGTGTCGAGTCGGTCGTTCATGGCGATGGCGTCGTCGCAAGTGGCTCATGCGCACGGCGCACCATCATGCGGCCGCGCGACGTTTGCGCGCCGCCGGCGTCGATGCCGGCTTGGCACCCGCACGGCCGCCCGCGCCGCTGCGACTGCCCGCGGTGGTACTCGCGGCGCGCGTTGCGCGCGGCTTCTTGCGGGCCGCAGGCGCAGCCTCGGCTTCGCCTTCGGCGTCGTCATCCGCGCCATCATCGGCTGCGCGCTTGCGCCCGCCCGAGGCCGGCTTGCCCTTGCCGCGTCCCAAGCTGCGTTTGAGCAGATCGGATAGATCGAGAATATCGGCGGATTGACGCGACTCGTGGGGCGCTTCGACTTCGGTGATTTCCTCGGTCTTGCCCGCGCGAATCTTGCGATCGACCAACGCCATGATGTCATCGCGGAAGGTGTCGTGATACTGCGCCGGATCCCACTTGTCGCTCATGTCGTCGATCAGCTTCTTCGCCATGTCGAGTTCGCGCGCCGACACGCCCGCGGTTTTCATGCCCTCGGGCGGCAGCTTGAATTCGTCGAAGTCGCGCACTTCCGCAGCCCAGCGCAGCGTGTTCAACGCGAGCACCGGACCGAGCGGAATCAACGCCGCGAGATGCTGTTTGTTGTGCAGCACGACGCTCGCCACGCCGATTTTGCCCGTGGCCTTCATGGCTTCGCGCAGCAGCGCGTAGACCTTCTCGCCCTTGCGGTCGGGCGTCAGGAAATACGGCGTGTCGAGAAACAGAAACGAAATGTCGAGCGCGTCGACGAACGCGAGGATATCGACCGTTTGCGTCGACTCGGGGTTCGCCGCGCGGATCTCGTCGTCCGAGAGCACGACGTACTTGTCCTTTTCATACTCGAAGCCGCGCACGATGTTATCGCGCGTCACGTCCTTGCCGGTGCGCTTGTTGATCTGCTTGTAGCCGACCGGATCGATCGTGCGCTTGTCCAGCAGATTGAAGCCGACCTTCTCCGACTGCGTGGCCGGATACAACTGCACCGGGACGTGAACGAGCCCGAAGCTGATTGCGCCCTTCCAGATCATGTGTGCCATCGTGCGCTCCCGTGGGCCTGGGACCTGAAGCGAAGCAGCAAGCATGCCACGGGTCCTCGGCCAGAGCCGGCAGGCGCCACCGTCCGGGCGCCTTCGCACAAGTTTGTAAGTCTTGCGTCAGCGCGGCAAAAGCTACGCCGTTCGGGCCTGTGCGGGTGCAAGCTCGACCGGCACCTCGGCGAAGCCCCGAAACCGCACGCGCCCGCCGCGGGTCGGTTCGCCATCCAGCCGGTACGCCGGAAAGCGCTGGACGAAGCGGCCAATCGCGATGCGCGCCTCGAGCCGCGCGAGCGACAACCCGGCGCACTGGTGAATGCCGAAGCCGAACGCCAGATGCCGGTTCGGATCACGGCGGATGTCGAAGCGGTCCGGATCAGCGAACTGCTCCGGATCGCGATTGGCCGCGCCGATGCACAGCGTCACCGGCGTGCCGCGCACGAGCGCGACGCCGCCGATCTCGGTATCAACGGTCGCCATGCGGTTGCCCAGCTGGTTCGAGCTCTCGAACCGCAGACATTCCTCCACCGCCGTTTCGATCAGCGACGGCTCGTGCAGCAGCGCCGCGCGCTGTTCCGGCCATTGCGTCAGTGTGACGAGTCCGTTGCCGATCAGATTGGTCGTCGTCTCATGGCCGGCGTTCAGAATGAAAATGCAGTTTTGCAGCAACTCCGCTTCGGACAATTGCTCGCCGCCTTCTTCGCCCTGGATCAAACGCGTGAGGACGTCGTGCTGCGGATCGCCCGGCTCGCGGCGGCGGCGCGCGACCAGATCGCGCAGATAGTCGACGAATTCGCTCACCGCCCGATTGCCCCGTTCGAGCTGCGCCTCGGTGAGCGAAGGCTCGAGCGCGCCGAGTATCGCGAGCGACCAGTCACGCAACGGTTCGCGCTCCGCGTGCGGCACGTCCAGCAGATTGCCGATGATCTCGACCGGAATCGCCGAGGCAAACTCGCCGATCAGATCGATCCGGCCGCGTTCGGCGGCGGCATCGAGCAAGCCGTCGACGAGGCGCACCAGCCCCGGCTCCATCGCCGCGATGGCGCGCGCCGTCAGCGCACCGGCGATCAGCTTGCGCACGCGCGTATGGCGAGGTGGATCGTTGAAGACGAGACTCGTCGTGTGATGCGCGTAGAGCGGCGAGTCGCCGTATTTCGGCTTGAACTCGACGGTCTTGTCCGAGCTGAAGGTCTTCGGATCACGGTAGACCGCCTGCACGTCGCGAAACCGCGTCAGAAACAGCGAACCGTCCGGCATGCGCTTGACCGGCTCGTGCGCGCGCAAGGCGTGATAGACCGGATAGGGATCGGCATAGAAGGCGGGATTCAGGTGGCGCAGATCGAAGTCGCGCGCAAGAATGGATGCGTCGCTGGCGGTCGCCGGGGTCATGCGTTGTCTCCGTAGTGGTGCGCCCCTTCAAGGGTGCCGCTGCGTCAGTTGCCGCGCTTTGCACGCCATCTGGCGTGGATGCGTCGGCCGGTGCGCGCAGTGGCTGTGGGGCGTCGTTCGCTGCGCCAGTATGAACCGCGCGCCGCAGGTTTGCACGGCGCAGTGCGAAGATGCTGCCGCCCCGGCGGCGTCCGCGGCGTCCGCGGCGGATCTCGAGCGGCGATGCCGAGCGGCGAACCGTTACAATAGCGGGATTTTCCGCGCGCGCCGCGCGTGCGTCCTTTCCTGCGTCACTGCGTCGTCGTCCATGAACCTCGTCATTCAAAGCCCCGCGCCCCTTTCCGCCGATCATCACAAAACGCTCGTCGCGCTCGCGCGCGGTTCGCACGCCAGCGTCATCGACGCCAACGCGATTCGCATTGCCGACGCAAGCGTCGCCCAGCGCGCCGACCTCGAGGTCTATTGCGGCACCCATCAGCTCGACTATGCGTTTGTCGAAGCCGGCCGCGAGCTGCGCGACTTCGCGCTGGTCGCGATGGATATGGATTCGACGCTGATCACGATTGAATGTATCGACGAGATCGCCGACTTCTGCGGACTGAAAGCGGAAGTGTCGGCGATCACCGAGGCCGCGATGCGTGGCGAAATCAAGGACTTCAACGAAAGCCTGACGCGCCGCGTGGCGTTGCTAAAAGGTCTCGACGCGAGCGCGCTCGAACGGGTGTACGAAGAGCGGCTGCAACTCTCGCCGGGCGCCGAGCAGATGCTGGCCGGCGCGAAGGCGGCCGGACTGAAAACACTGCTGGTGTCGGGCGGATTCACGTTCTTCACCGAAAAGCTGAGGGCGCGTCTCGGTCTCGATTTCACGCGCGCGAACACGCTTGAAATCGCGGACGGCAAACTGACCGGCAAGGTGATCGGCGAGATCGTCAACGCCGATGTGAAAGCGCGCACGCTACGCGAAACATGTACGCAATTGGGCATTGAACCGGGCCGCTCGATTGCCATGGGCGATGGCTCGAACGACCTGAAGATGATGGCCGAGGCCGGTCTCTCCGTTGCGTTCCGCGCAAAGCCTGTGGTGCGCGAGGCGGCAAGCGTGGCGTTCAATCATGTCGGACTTGACGGCTTGCTGCGTCTGTTTTAATGCCGAGTTTTGATGCCGGCGTTTTAATGCCGGGTTGATGCGCTGGCCGGCGCTGGCAGCGGCGCTATTTTTTCAGCTTGTCTGTTGTGAAAGCCACCATCATGCTAATCGCATCCAGGCTTGCGATGCTCGCACTCGCTGTGACGCCCCTGCCGGCAATGGCTCATCATGGTGAGCAAACCGTTAGCCGGAATGCACACCATCGTGGAGCCGACATCTCAGGCCGACCATTCGGCCGAATGGTTAGGCTTACTGGCTATCTTGACAACAAAAAAGCCCACCAGAAACACATCCCAGTGGGCTCGCTCATTCTACGAAAAACGTCGGCCGGATTTCTAACCTAGCGCCGCCAGCGACTGCTCCATATCCGCGCGCAAATCCGCCTCGGTTTCGAGGCCGATGTAGAACCGCACCAGCGTGCCGCGATGCGGCCATTGTCCCGCCGTGCGCATCGACGCGACGTCGTACGGCATGACGAGACTGTGCGCGCCGCCCCAGCTCCAGCCGATCGAGAACAGTTCGAGCGACTCGCAGAACGTGTCGATCTGCGCCGGGCTGTAGCGGCCGTCGAACACGACGGAAAAGAGCCCACCGGCACCCGTAAAGTCGCGCTTGAAAAACTCGTGCCCCGGACAGTCCGACAGCGCCGGGTGCAACACAGCGGCGATTTCCGGCCGCGTCTTCAGCCACCTGGCCAAGCCGAGCGCGGCGCGGTCATGCTGCTCGAAACGCAACTGCATGGTCGGCAGGCTGCGCAGAATCAGCGAGCAGTCGTCCGATGAGACCCCGATGCCCATGCGCATACGCGCCGCCTTCAGCTTCAGATGCAGTTCGCGATCGACGGTAATGGTCGCGCCCATCAGCACGTCGCCACCGCCCGACTGATACTTGGTCAACGCCTGCACCGAGATATCGACGCCGTGCTCGAATGGCCGGAAGCCGAGCCCCGCGGACCACGTATTGTCGATCGCCGTGACGACGTTGCGTGCGCGCGCCACGGCGGTGATGGCGGGCACGTCGGCCACTTCCATCGTCACGGAGCCGGGCGCTTCGAGCCAGATGAGACGCGTATTCGGCCGGATCAGATCGGCGATGCCCGCGCCGATCATCGGATCGTAATAGCGCACGGTGATGCCGAAATCGCGCGCCAGCCAGTCGCCGTGATCGCGGTTCGGCGAATAGACGTTGTCGGGAATCAGCACGTCGTCGCCCGCCTTGACGAGGCCGAAATACACATTCGAAATCGACGACAACCCCGACGGCTGCAACAACGCGTGATTGCCGCCCTCGATGGTGGCGAGGCGCTGAGCCAGTGCGAGCGAAGTCGGCGTGGCATGCAGGCCATAGCGCCATTGAGCGTCGTTCTTCCAGTCGAGCGCGCGCATGGTCGCGAGATCGGGGAACACGACCGTCGAAGCCCGCATGACCGGCATAGAGAACGATTCGAAGCCCGGCGTGAGCTGGTCTTCGGCACGCACGATACGGGTTTGCAGATCGCGTTTGTGTTTGGATTGGGTCATGGTGAGTTTCGGTGAAAAGCGCACGAAAACGGCGTGCACGAGATTTCAGGGCGCGCGCGGCACACGCAAGCGTAGCCGAACCGGGCGGATTTCGCTCATGCGCCGGCGCCCGCGCAAGGGCCGTGCGCGCCGCGCGAACCTGCGCGGCTAATGGTTCACTCGCCGGTTTGCAGGTTGCTGACTCCGCCCACGGCGTGCCCGCCAGCGGCGGCTGCCGCAGCCGAAACCGGAGCCGGAGCCGTGGCGGCGCCCGCGGACGACTGGGCCGCAGCCTTGTTGGCCGCGCTCGCCGGCGCACCGGGCGGCGGCACCGCTTGCCCTGCCGCCAGTGGCTTCAGATCGAATGGTTGCGGATCGGAGTCGTCGACGTTCATGCGATCGCCCGCCACCGAACCGTCCGCCGCGAACTTGCCGACCCAGTTGCCGGTGATGTGGGTGCCGTCATTCGATTCTTCGACTTCGAGCGTGTCGCCGTCGCGGTCGCCTGCGATCAGGATCACTGCGCCGTTGTCCGTGTATTGATACTCGCCGTGCACGCCGGCCGGATCGTCGGATTTCGGGCCGAGCTTGAGCACGATCTGACGCGAGCCCAGCATGCCGGCGTAGCGCGGGAACTTCGCGAATTCGGGACTGGGCTTGAGCGGCAACTGGATCGGCGGAGGGGCCGCCAACTCCTTCACCGCGTCGCTTTCCGCCCATGCCTGCGCGGGCACCACCACCGCCGCGCCCGCACACAGCACTGCGGCAACGGTGGCGACCGCCCAACCGCGCCGACGCACCGCACCCCTCATCGCTTTCAGTTCCCGCATCCGTTCCTTCCTCATGGCTCGATACTGCCTGCTACGTACAGCGCTTCAGATCCGCTCGAAGATCGCCGCAATACCCTGGCCGCCGCCGATGCACATCGTCACCAGCGCATAGCGGCCACCGATCCGCTGCAGTTCATACAGCGCCTTGACGGTGATGAGCGCACCGGTCGCGCCGATCGGGTGGCCGAGCGAAATGCCCGAACCATTCGGATTGACCTTGGCGGGATCGAAGCCCAACTCCTTGCTGACCGCGCAGGCCTGCGCGGCGAACGCTTCGTTCGCCTCGATCACGTCGAGGTCGGCGACCGTCAGCCCGGCGCGCTCGAGCGCGCGGCGGGTAGCCGGCACCGGGCCGATGCCCATATACGCGGGATCGACACCCGCATGCGCGTACGACACCAGCCGCGCCAGCGGCTTGATGCCGCGCTGTTCGGCAACGCTGCGCTCCATCAGCACGACGGCCGCGGCGGCGTCGTTGATACCCGACGCGTTGCCGGCCGTCACCGTGCCGTTTTCCTTCACGAACACGGGCTTGAGCTTGGAGAAGTCGTCCGCCGACGCGTTCATGCGCGCATGCTCGTCCGTGTCGAATACCACGTCGCCTTTTTTCGACGGAATCGTGATCGGCAGGATCTGTTCCTTGAAGTACCCACTCGTGATCGCTTTGGCCGCGCGGCGATGCGATTCGAGGGCGAGCGCGTCCTGCGCTTCACGCGAGATGTCGTACTTGCGCGCGACGTTCTCGGCGGTCACGCCCATATGGATCGACTGGAACGGATCGTTCAGCGCGCCGACCATCATGTCGACGAGGCGCGCGTCGCCCATGCGCTGACCGAAACGCGCGGCGGGCATGGAGTAAGGCGCGCGGCTCATATTCTCCGCGCCGCCGCCGATCGCGATGTCGGCGTCGCCGAGCAGCACGCTTTGCGCGGCCGAGACGATGGCCTGCAGGCCCGAGCCGCACAGCCGGTTCACGGTCAAGGCCGGCGCGTGTTGCGCGACGCCGCCGTTGATCGCGGCTACGCGCGCCAGATACATGTCTTTCGGTTCGGTATGCACGACGTTGCCGAACACCACGTGGCCGACTTCGTCGCCCGACACGCCGGCGCGCGTCAGCGCTTCACGCACCACGCGTGCGCCGAGATCGGTCGGCGAAAAATCCTTCAGACTGCCGCCGAAAGCGCCAATTGCCGTACGCACACCGCTCACCACCACCACGTCTCGTTGCATCGCTCGCTCCTTCTCTAGTCTCTCAAGATGATTTTGCCTCGGCGGCCCGCGTCATGGCGCGTGGGTTCAGCCCGCCAGAAGTTGTGCGACTGCCGCGCGCGAAGGAATCGGCGCCACCGCGCCGTAGCCTTGCGTGGACAGCGCGGCGGCGACGTTCGCATAACGCGCCGCCGCAAAGGGATCGTCACCCGCGACGATCCGCGCGATGAACGCGCCGCCGAAGCAGTCGCCCGCTCCGGTCGCATCGACCGCGTTGACGACATGGCCCGGCACGACGCGCCGCTCATTCGGCGTGGCGATATACGAGCCTTCCTTGCCGAGCTTGAGCGCGACCACGCGCGGACCGTGCGACAGCAGGAAATCGACGATCTCGTCACGACCGGTCAGCCCCGTGAGTTCGGTGACGTCGTCCCAGCTCGGCAGGCAAATGTCGGTCTGGCGGATGGCTTCCAGCATCACCGCGCGCGCCCGCGCGAGCGGCCACAGCTTCAAACGAAGATTGGTGTCGAAGCTCACGCGCACGCCATTGGCGCGCGCATGCGCGATCGCTTCGAGCGCCGCATCGCAGGCGCTCAGGCTGATCGCGAGACTGATGCCGGACAGATGAACCACCTTGGCGGCGGCGATCGCCTCGAGCGGCAGATCGTGCGGCGCATAGCGGCTCGCGGCGGAGCCGGCGCGCAGATAATCGAACGCGTGGCCGTCCGGACCGTGGGACACGAAATAGACGCCGGTGGGTGCATGCGGATCGACGCGCACCAGCGACGTCTGCACCTGCTCACGTTCCCACAAATCGATCAGCAAACGCCCGAAATGATCCGCGCCGACCGCGGACACGAACCCCGTCCGCGCGCCTTGCCGGGCGGCTGCGATACAGAAATTCGACGTGTCGCCGCCGAAGCCTTGCAGATAGTTCGGCTCATTCCTCGCCGACTGGTTGAACTCGATCATCGCCTCGCCGAGCGCGAGGATGTCGGGGCGCTGGACTGCCGGCGTTGCAGGCACGCTCGCCGCCATGGCTTAAACCTCGCCCCACAGGTCGTGCCCATCGGCGCCGGTGATCTTCACCGACACGAAATCGCCGACCTTGTAGCGTTTGGATGCCTTGGCGGCCGGCGCGATATACACGACGCCGTCGATCTCCGGCGCGTCCGCCGCGGTGCGGCCGATGCCACCATCGGCACTGATCTCGTCAACCAGCACCTTCAGCGTCTTGCCCACCTTCTTTGCGATACGTTTGGCCGACACTTCTTCCGCGACTTCCATGAAACGCGCGCGGCGCTCTTCGCGCACTTCGTCGGGCAATGCGCCGTCGAGTTCGTTTGCCGTCGCGCCTTCGACCGGCGAATAGGCAAAGCAGCCGACCCGATCCAGTTCCGCCTCGCGGATGAAATCGAGCAGCGTCTGGAACTGCTCTTCGGTCTCACCGGGGAAGCCGGCGATAAACGTGCTGCGGATGGTCAGATCGGGGCACATCTCGCGCCACTTCTTCACCCGCTCCATCACTTTCTCGGCGTTGGCCGGGCGTTTCATGCGCTTTAACACTTCAGGATGCGCATGCTGGAACGGCACGTCGAGGTAAGGCAGCACGTGGCCCTTGTACGGGCCTTCGGCCATCATCGGGATCACTTCGTCCACGCTCGGATACGGATACACGTAATGCAGACGCACCCATGCGCCATACTGCGCGGCGAGTTCGCCGAGCGCGCCGACCAGATCGGTCATGCGCGTCTTGATCGGCTTGCCGTTCCAGAAGCCGGTGCGGTATTTGACGTCGACGCCATACGCGCTCGTGTCCTGCGAAATCACCAGCAGTTCCTTCACGCCCGACTTGAACAGATTTTCCGCTTCGAGCATCACGTCGGCGACCGGACGCGACACGAGGTCGCCGCGCATGGACGGGATGATGCAGAACGTGCAGCGGTGATTACACCCTTCGGAAATCTTCAGATACGCGTAGTGGCGCGGCGTGAGCTTGACGCCCGCGGCCGGCACCAGGTCGACGAACGGATCGTGCGGCTTGGGCAGATGAGTGTGCACGTGCTGCATGACTTCGCCGAGCGCGTGCGGGCCGGTCACGGCCAATACCTTGGGGTGCACCTCTTCGATCAGCCCCGAGCCGCTCGCACTCTTTTTCGCGCCGAGGCAGCCGGTCACGATCACCTTGCCGTTTTCGTTGAGCGCCTCGCCGATCGCGTCGAGGCTCTCCTGCACCGCTTCGTCGATAAAGCCGCAGGTGTTGACGACCACGAGGTCAGCGCCGTCGTACGTGCCGGAAATCTCGTAACCTTCGGCGCGCAATTGCGTGATGATCTGCTCGGAATCGACCAGGGCTTTCGGGCAGCCAAGCGAGACAAAGCCGACCTTCGGCGTGGCATTCGGGGCAATCGGGGGGGTGGCAGACATGGGGAACCGCTTGAAGACGTTAAACCCTGAATTGTAGCGGTTCGCCACGGCTACCGCTCGTAAGTCTTTGAATTTCCATCTTCAACCGGCTGCGGCGTACACCGGATCGAGTCGCCCGGCCGGCCCGGATCGATGCGTCGCCATTAATTCATCGCCTCCTGACGCGCGTTCGATCGCCGCCAGAATCTCGTGCGAATCCTGCAGGCGGCGGATCGCCGCATGCAGTTCCGCCGCCTGCGGCCAGGTCCGCTGCAGGTAGCTGAGCCACTTCTTGACGCGCCCATGCTCATGACGGGAGGCGACACGGGCCTGCAATTTCCTCAGATAAGCGGCCATGTGACGAAGCACGTGCTGCCATTCCCGGTGGGATGGGGACCGGTCCATCAGGCCGCGGATCCTCAGTGCCAGGAACGGGTCCGAGACCGCGCCCCGTCCGAGCATCACGTCCGCGCAACCGCTGACCGCGCGGCAGCGCTCCCAGTCGGCCGCCGTCCAGACCTCTCCGTTCGCAATGACCGGCACGTCCACGGCAGAATCGATGCGCGCGATCCACTCCCAGTGCGCCGGCGGCCGGTAGCCATGATCGCGCGTTCTGGCGTGCACGACGAGCGAGGCGGCGCCGCCCTCCGCGAGCGCGACCGCGCAATCGATCGCCCGCGACGTGTCCGAGACGCCGAGGCGCATTTTCGCGGTGACCGCGATGCCGGCAGGCACCGCGGCGCGAACGGACGATACGATCCGGTTCAGTTGTTCAGGGTCGGCCAGCAGCATGGCGCCGCCGCCGTGCTGATTGACCACCTTGGCGGGGCAACCGAAGTTCAGGTCGATCCCGTGCGGAGACAAGGTGGCCGCATGCGCGGCATTCAGGGCCATCCATTCGGGATCGCTGCCGAGCAACTGGATCACCATCGGCGTGCCGACGGGCGTGCGGCCGCCGTCGAGCACTTCGGGGGCTTCCCGCTCGTAGACCCGGCTGGGGAGCAGAGAGCCCGTCACCCGGATGAATTCGGACACGCATCCGTCGAAGCCGCCCATGCCGGTCAGCACATCGCGCAACACGTAGTCAGCGAGCCCCTCCATGGGGGCGAGAAAGAGCCGGCTCATGCGGAAACGGGCGCCGGGACGTGGCGGCTGTCCAGAGAATAGGCGGGGCTTCCATGAAACATGAGATCGACTGTCGGAATGGGGTGAAGTTGGCGGCCAGAGCGCCCTCTCCGAAGAAAATGCCCCACACACGCAGTAGTCGATTGTACCGCGCCGGCCCCGACCGGCCGCAGCCTGTGGCACTCAGACCGGAGCAAAGGGTTCGCTACCGACTTGCCACCGAGCGTGGCTGAGCATGGCTGGGGCGGCCCCAGCGGCGCCCCAACGCTGGAAATCCCGGGTCCCGTGAGCCCTTCTCGCGCCCTTACTTCTTCTCCGGCTCCGGATTCCCCTGCGGGTTGCCTTGCGGATTGGCCGGCGCATTGCCGGTATTGGCCACGCTGACCGCGCCACCCGGCGTAAACGGGAAGGTGGCGAACATCGACTTCGCCTGGTTCTGCATCTGCTCCTGCATCTGCACGAACATGTTTTTCGACTGCTCGATGTAGCTGGTCATCATGCCCTGCATCATCGGCGCCTGCATGTTCATGAACTGTGACCAGACCTCGGGATTCATGGCCTTGCCTTCGTACAGATTCTTCGACTGATCGGCGAGCTTCGCCTGAATGTCGATGAAGGCCTGGATGTTCTTTTCCAGATACGTGCCCATCATGCCCTGCATCGCATGACCGTAGAAACGGATGATCTGCGACAGCATCGACGACGAGAACATCGGCAAGCCGCCACTCTCCTCTTCGAGAATGATCTGCAACAGGATGGCGCGCGTCAGATCCTCGTTGCTCTTCGCATCGATGACCTTGAAATCCTCCTGATCCAGCACGAGCTGCTTGACGTCGGTCAGCGTGATGTACGTGCTTGTCTCGGTATCGTAGAGCCGACGATTCGGATATTTCTTGATCAGTCGTTCGGCTGTTTTCTTTGTAGTAGTGGTCATGTAACGCCTTTGAGCGCAAGTTGAGCGCGGAGACGGCGTCATACCGGCTGTGCAATCTGGTCAATTGCGCAATCGAGACGCCGCCGAACCATCTGAGCCGAAGCGCGCCGCCTCGTGAGCGGCGCACCTGTGACTCAGCCCATATGCAAACCGCCGTTCAGCGAAAAATCAGCACCCGTGGAGAAACCCGATTCTTCCGACGCCAGCCACGCCACGATCGAGCCGATTTCCTGCGGCTGACCGAGACGGCGCACCGGAATCGTCGCGATGATCTTTTCCAGCACGTCGGGGCGAATCGACTTGACCATGTCGGTGCCGATGTAGCCAGGGGACACGGTGTTGACCGTCACGCCCTTGGTGGCCACTTCCTGCGCCAGCGACATCGTGAAGCCGTGAATGCCGGCCTTCGCCGTCGAGTAGTTGGTCTGGCCGAACTGGCCCTTCTGCCCGTTCACCGACGAAATGTTGATGATACGGCCAAAGCCACGCTCGACCATGCCGTCGATCACCTGCTTGGTGACGTTGAAGAGGCTGGTCAGGTTGGTGTCGATCACCGCCGTCCAGTCTTCGTGCGTCATCTTGCGGAACACGACGTCGCGCGTGATGCCGGCATTGTTCACCAGCACGTCGATCTCGCCGACTTCGGCCTTGACCTTGTCGAACGCGCTCTTGGTCGATTCCCAATCGCCGACGTTGCCTTCGGACGCGATGAAATCGAAGCCCAGCGCCTTCTGCTCTTCGAGCCACTTCACACGGCGCGGCGAGTTCGGGCCGCAGCCTGCGACGACCTTAAAGCCCTCTTTGTGCAGCCGCTGGCAAATGCTCGTGCCGATGCCGCCCATCCCGCCCGTTACGTACGCAATTCGCTGTGTCATAAACTACACTCCGTTATCGTTTTCGAGGCGCCGACCGGCCGCCTCTTCCCTCGTCTGTGCTTCATCTCCGCAGCCGCCGGGCGACCGGCCGACGAGGCCACCGCTGACCGCGCGCGTGAAGCGCGCGGCAACGCTCCGTTTGCCGCGTGACCGACGTCGTGGGCGCCGGTCACGCAACGAGACTCAAGCGCGCTCAAGCGCCAGCGCCACACCCATGCCGCCGCCGATACACAGCGACGCCAAACCCTTCTTCGCATCGCGCTTCTGCATTTCGTGCAGCAGCGTGACGAGAATCCGGCAGCCGGACGCGCCGATCGGATGACCGATCGCAATCGCGCCGCCGTTCACGTTGATCTTCGACGTGTCCCAGCCCATCTGCTGATTCACTGCGCACGCCTGCGCGGCAAACGCTTCGTTGATTTCCATCAGGTCCAGATCGGCCGGCGTCCAGCCCGCGCGTTCGAGACAGCGGCGCGAGGCCGGCACGGGGCCCATGCCCATCACCTTCGGGTCCAGACCCGAGGTGGCGTAAGCCTTGATGCGCGCGAGCGGCTTGAGGCCGAGCGCCTCCGCCTTCTTCGCCGACATCACCAGCACCGCCGCCGCGCCGTCGTTCAGACCCGACGCATTGGCTGCGGTCACCGAACCTTCCTTGGAGAAAGCCGGCTTCAGGCCCGCGAGCGATTCAGCCGTCACGCCATGGCGCACGAACTCGTCGGTGGCGAAACGCAGCGGTTCGCCCTTGCGTTGCGGAATCTCGACCGGCACGATTTCGTCGTCGAAACGGCCCGCTTTCTGCGCGGCTTCCGCCTTGTTCTGCGACAGCGCCGCGAATGCGTCCTGCTGCTCGCGCGTGATGCCGTATTCCTTGGCGACGTTTTCCGCCGTCACGCCCATGTGGTACTGGTTGTAGACGTCCCACAGACCGTCGACGATCATCGAATCGATCAGCTTGGCGTCGCCCATGCGGAAACCGTCGCGCGAGCCCGGCAGCACGTGCGGCGCGGCGCTCATGTTTTCCTGGCCGCCGGCCACCACGATATCCGCGTCGCCGGCGATGATCGCGTTGGCCGCCAGCATCACGGCCTTCAGGCCCGAGCCGCACACCACGTTGATCGTCATGGCGGGAACGGCGTTCGGCAAGCCCGCCTTGATCAGCGACTGACGCGCCGGATTCTGGCCCGACCCTGCGGTCAGCACCTGACCCAGGATCACTTCGCTGACCTGCTCGGGCTTCAGCCCGGCACGCTCGAGTACCGCGCGAATCACCGTCGCGCCTAGTTCGGGCGCGGCGATCTTCGCCAGCGACCCACCGAATTTGCCAACTGCCGTACGGGCGGCCGATACGATCACAACATCAGTCATTTCCATATCCTCCGGGCAAGTCGGCCAGATGCGCCGCAGCCCGTCAAGTTAAAAATCTCGTTGCTTCTGCTTATGCGCCAGGTTTACGCTTCAACTCAGCGCTTCAACTCAGCGCGTCAACTCAGCGCGCCAGCTCAGCCGGACGCTCGTTCACAGCGCAAAGGACCGCGCCGTGAAGCAAGCTCAAACCTACTCCCGTTGCCGTACATAACGTCCGGGCGCCGGCTCGATCACCGGGAATTCCGCCGAGCCTGCAGAGGCCCGCGGCTTCACCTTCTTGCCGCCGTACTGATCGAGCCACGTGGTCCATTCGGGCCACCAGCTGCCAGGCACTTCGGTCGCCTGATCGAGCCATTCCTCGGCATTCTCCGGCAGCGTTTTGACGTCGCCTTCCAGCATCCAGAAATTGCGTTTCTTCTTCGCGGGCGGATTGATCACGCCCGCGATATGGCCCGACGCGCCGAGCACGAACTTCAACGGCCCGCTGAGCAGCGGCACCGACGCGTACGCGGTTTGCCACGGCACGATATGGTCTTCGCGAGAACCGTAGATGAAGGTGGGCACGTCGATCTTCGACAGATCGATCGGCTCGCCGCAGGTGGTCAACGCACCCGGCTCGCGCAGACGGTTTTCAAGGTACGTGTTGCGCAGATACCAGACATACATCGGGCCCGGCAGGTTCGTCGAATCACTGTTCCAGTAGAGCAGGTCGAACGGCACCGGCGTGCGCCCTTTGAGGTAATTGTCGACGACGTAGTTCCACACCAGATCGTTCGGTCGCAGGAACGAGAAGGTGTTGGCGAACTCGATACCGCGCATCAGACCGGGCGCCGCACCACCCTTGCCGCCAATGGTCTGCTCGCGCATCTGCACATGTGCCTCGTCGACGAACACGTCGAGCACGCCCGTGTCCGAAAAATCGAGCATGGCGGTGAGCAGCGTCATGGACGCGGCCGGATGTTCGCCGCGCGCCGCGGCCACCGCCAGCGCCGTGGCGAGCATCGTGCCGCCCACGCAGAAGCCGAGCGTATTGATCTGCTCCCGGCCGCTGATCTTACTCACCGTCTCAATCGCGGTGAGCACGCCTTCGCCGATGTAGTCGTCCCACGTTTTATGCGCAATGGATTGATCCGCGTTGCGCCACGAAATCAGGAACACCTGGTGCCCCGAATCGAGTCCGTGAGCGACCAGCGAATTCTCCGGTTGCAGATCGAGAATGTAGAACTTGTTGATGCAAGGCGGCACGATCAGCAGCGGCCGCTCGCGCACGGTCGCCGTGCGCGGCTTGTACTGGATCACCTGCATCAGGTCGTTTTCGAACACCACTGAGCCCTCGGTGTTCGCGAGGTTCTCACCTACCACGAAGCCCGATTCGTCGGTCTGCGAAATTTTGCCGCGCTGCAAGTCGCCGAGCAGGTTCATCACGCCCTGGCGCAAGCTCTCGCCCTTGCTGTCCAGCAAGGTCTTTTGCGCTTCCGGATTCAATGCGAAGAAGTTGCTCGGCGAAGCCGCAGCGGTCCACTGCTGGACAGCGAAACGGATGCGCTCGCGCACCTTGGGTTCCGCGTCGAGCGCGTCGACCATTTCCTGCAGATAGCGCGCGTTCAGCAGATACCAGGCGGCCGTGAATGCATAAGCCGGCGCCGAACTCCATGCGTCGGAACTGAAACGGCGATCCTTGAGTTCGGGCGCTTTGGTTGCGGACGTGGTGGCCTGCTGGATCAACTCCATCGCCTCGCGCGAATAGTCAGCCTGCAGCTTCTGCAGTCGCTCGGAGGGAATGGCCGCGCTCGGTATGTTCAGGCCGGCGAAAGACGGCATGGCCGGCATCGCTCCGGCCGCGAGTTTGCTGAAGTCCGGCATGCCGGGAAACGACGGCATTTGCGGCAGCCCTGATTGCGGCATCGGGAAAGGCATGGGAAGCGGCATTTGAGGCATGGGGAACGGCATGCCGTTGCTGCCGGGAGGCGTGCCGAGCGAACGCCAGGCGCCCATCCAGGCGTCGAACAGTTGCTGCATCCCTGGGGCCGGTGCTGCACCGCTCGTACCGGCCTGCTGCGTGTGCTCCGTCGAGGAGTCCGTCTTGGGGGAAGCTGAGGTATGTGATGCTGCCATGCCTGCTTTTGACCGGTAAGTCCTTGCGGACGGGTTGAGAGGCAGGTTCGTGCGCACGTGAGCAACTGCTCGCGACCTCGTCACGCCCTGTCCTTGTACGAGGAGCCGTGAGGAACATTCTTGCTCCCCATCGCAAGGCATGTCAATGCTTGTTCCCGATTTTGCCGCAGTGCGATAGTTTTTTAATTATCGTTTTCCCTGTGTAGCAGATAGCGCTTTTGAGACGTGCATCATTCAACGCGGCCGCGAACGAAAAAAGCTCCCATATTGCTTAGGTTTATGCGCACTTATCCGTTCGTCGGCAGACAGTTTATGCGGCAGATCTACGCCGTCACCGCGAATTCCGGCAGCGCAGCAAAACGCCCGCCGCATCTCCCGATAAACCCTCATAGGCGGGCCGACCGGAAAGCGCGGCAATGCTCAGACGTAGCCTGCCCGCGTGATGACGTCGGCAACGCCGAACGTCGTCACGCGGGGCGTGCGTGCTTGTGCATGCCCTGCTCGATTCGCAGGATGATTACCGCCGCGTGGCGCGCGGCGCCACGCGGGTCAGTCCGCGATCGACTGCGCCCGATCGTCCAGCCAGATGAGCGCGGCCATGCGGCCGGTCTCGCGATCGCGGCGATAGGAGTAGAAACGATCGCGCTGCGTGACCGTGCAAAGATCGCCGCCGGTGATCCGTGTCACGCCGAGGCGCTGCAGACGCAAACGCGCGAGCGCCGGGAGATCCGCGAGATATTTGCCCGGGTTGTGCGGATGCTCGACAAATGCGTTTGCCGTGGCATCGCGTTGCGCGCTGCCGACGCCGTTCATGAAGGCGTCACGCACATCCGGGCCGACTTCGAAGGCGCCGGGACCGATCGACGGACCGAGATACGCATGCAACGCGCTCGCCTTCACCTGCGCGAGCTCGGCGACACGCTGCGCCGTCTGTTCGACGATGCCCGCGGCCAGCCCGCGCCATCCCGCATGCGCCGCGCCGACCGCGCGGCCCGCTTCGTCGCACAGCAGCACCGGCATGCAATCGGCCACCATCACGACGCACACGGTGCCGGGACGATCGGTAACGCTCGCATCGGCGCGCGTCGGGACGCCGCCCGCGCGCGCCTGCGCGAGCACCTCTTCCGCACGCACGATGCCGGCGCCGTGAATCTGTTCGAGCCATGCGGCCTCGCTCACGCCGGCCAGCTTCAACAGACGCTCACGGTTGGTGGCGACCGCGGCCGGATCGTCGCCGGATTTCATGCCCAGATTCAGGCCGCCGGGCAAGTCCTCGCCATCGTGCCAGCGGCCGAACGGTGCGTCGCTCACGCCGCCGTTACGCGTGGTGACGAGCGCGCGCACGCGCGGCGACACGTTCCATGCGGGTTGCACGACATCGGCAAAACTCAGCTCGGGCACACTCATGCGTGATCGTCCTCGTCATGTTGATCGGCGTCGTCGTGGTCGAGCGCGCTGTCGTCGGCGTGCGCGTCGAGCATGGCGTCGTAGTCGTCTTCCTCATAGTACGTCTCGTCGAACTCGCCCGCATCGTCGCGGCCGAGGCCGAGCGCCGCCGACAGCGCCTGCATGTCTTCCGGCACGTCGGCACGCCATTGCATCGTGCGGCCGGTTTGCGGATGAATCAGGCCGAGACGCCATGCATGCAGCGCCTGGCGCGCGAAGCCGCCGGGCAGCGGCGTGACCGAGCGCTTGCCGCGCGCGCGCCCATACACGGGATCGCCGAGCAGCGGATGGCCGATATGTGCGCAATGCACGCGAATCTGATGCGTGCGGCCGGTTTCGAGATCGCAATGAATCGCGGTCACCGGCTGCCGCTCCCAGATCGCCGAATCGACCCGCCGGAAATGCGTGCGCGCGGGCTTGCCCGACGCACTCGTCACCACCGCCATGCGCGTGCGTTCGCGCGGATCGCGGCCGATCGGTGCGTCGATGGTGCCCTCCTCGGGCATGTTGCCCCACACCAGGGCAAGATAACGGCGCTTCACCGTGCGCGCCTGCAACTGGCGCACGAGGTCGGTCTGCGCCTCGAGCGTGCGCGCCACCACCATCAGGCCGGAGGTTTCCTTGTCGAGCCGGTGCACGATGCCCGCGCGCGGCAGGCCCGCCGCGGCGTCGCCATAGCGGTACAGCAGACCGTTGAGCAGCGTGCCACTCCAGTTGCCAGCCGCCGGATGCACGACCATGCCGGCCGGCTTGTTGATCACCACCAGCGTGTCGTCTTCATAAACGATCTCGAGCGGCACCGGCTCCGGCGTGAACGCGAGCTGCTCGGGCAACAGATCGGGCACGAGTTCGATGGTCGCGCCAAGCGGCACCGGCTGGCGGATTTTCGCGGGCTTGCCGTCGATCCGCACGCGCTCCGCCTCGATCCAGCTCTGCAGACGGTTGCGCGAGAACTCGGGAAACACCCGCGCGAGCACCTTGTCGAGGCGCTCGCCGGCCAGTTCGTCGGGCACGGCGACGCTGCGCGGCGTCTCGTCCGCCACGCGGTTCGCGACCGTCGGCACGAGGCCGGACAAGGCTGCGGCGCGGAGCGAATCGCCGCCGAGATCGTCATCGAGCGAATCGACGCCCAACGCGTCGGAGGGGTCAGCGCTTACGCTATAATCTTTGTTGCTATTCCCGGCGCCGGTTGCGGCGCCTGGAGTATTTGAGCGGGTCATTGAGTCTGGGTCACCTGGACGTAAAGCTAGACTGGAAAATGCGAGCCTTGAACACCATCACTAAAGCGGCGATCAATTTGGCGGCCATCAAGAAGGCGGCCCGGAAAGTGGCCGGATACATTGCGTGCGCCGCAGCCGTCGCGGTTGTCGCGGCTTGCCACGGCCTGCCGGAAAAGACCGACGAGACGGCAACGTGGAACAACAACAAATTATATACGGAGGCGAACGACGCCTTGACCGGTGGTGATTTCGGCAAGTGCGCGAAGTACTTCGAAATGCTCGAGGGGCGCGATCCGTTCGGCCACTTCGCCCAGCAGGCACAGATCAACGTTGCCTACTGCAACTGGAAAGACAACGAAAACGCCGCGGCCGACCAGGCGATCGACCGCTTCATCCAGCTGCACCCGGATCATCCGGACATCGCTTACGCGTACTACCTGAAGGGCATGATCCACTTCAACGACGACCTCGGTCTGTTCGGCCGCTTCTCCGGCCAGGACATGAGCGAGCGCGATCCGAAGTCGCTGCGCGAATCGTACGACGCCTTCAAGATCGTCGTGGACAAGTATCCGAACAGCAAGTATGCGCCGGACGCAGCACAACGCATGCGCTATATCGTGAACGCGCTGGCGTCGCATGAAGTCCACGCGGCGGATTACTACTACCGCCGCGGCGCTTATGTCGCCGCGATCAACCGCGCGCAACTGGCGCTCACGCAATACAAGAACGCACCGGCTATCGAAGACGCGCTGCACATCATGATGCTGTCGTATCAGAAGCTGAATCAGCCGCAACTGGCCGACGACACGAAGCGCGTGCTGGCCGGCACCTTCCCGGACAGCCCGTACATCACGGGCCATGCAAGGCCGGGTACGGAAAAGTCGTGGTGGCAGTTCTAAGCCGCGCCGCGTACTGAAAAGCAGCAGGAGTAAAAAAACGCCACGACTTCGGTCGTGGCGTTTTTGTTTGTGCGCTGCCTTTTGCCTCTGCCTTACGCTGCCTTAGGCCGTCGCGCTGCCGCGCAGCGCCGACGCAACCAGGCGCGCTCGTCAGTCCCGCTCGAACAACGCGATCGACTCCACATGCGACGTGTGCGGGAACATGTTCACCACGCCCGCGCCCACCAGCCGGTAACCGGCCTCATGCACAAGCAGACCGGCATCGCGCGCGAGCGTCGCCGGCGCGCATGACACGTAGACGATGCGCCTGGGCAGCGGTCCGTCGCCGCTCTGCGCGATCTCCGCGAGCCCCTTGGCGACGGCCAGCGCGCCTTCGCGCGGCGGGTCGATGAGGAACTTGTCGAAGTGGCCGAGCGCGCGCAGATCGTCGGCGGTGACTTCGAACAGGTTGCGGCACGCAAACGACGTATGCCCCGCCACGCCATTCAGTTCGGCATTGGCGAGCGCGCGTGAAGTCAGCACCTCGCTGCCTTCGATGCCCACCACTTCCCGCGAGATCCGCGCGAGCGGCAAAGTGAAGTTGCCGATCCCGCAAAAGAGATCGAGCACGCGATCCGTGCGCGCCGGCGCCAGCAAACGCAGCGCACGGCTCACCAGCACGCGGTTGATGGCGTGATTCACCTGGGTAAAGTCGGTCGGCTTGAACGGCATGCGAATGCCGTACTCCGGCAGCGTGTAGTCGAGCTGCACGTCGAGAGGATAGAACGGCGTGACCGTGTCCGGGCCGCCGGGCTGCAGCCAGAACTGCACCTTGTGCTCGTCGGCGAAATCGCGCAGCACCTGCTCGTCCGCGGCCGTGATGGGCTCTAGATTGCGCAGCACCAGCGCCGTGACCGACGAGCCGACCGCCAGTTCGATCTGCGGCATGCGGTCGTAGATGGACAGCTTGCGGACCATGAAGCGCAGCGGCATCAGCATGGCTGACACATGCGGCGGCAGCACTTCGCAGGTCTTCATATCGGCGATGTAGCTGCTTTTCTTCTCATGGAAGCCGATCCGCATACCGCCTTTTTCCGGCAGGAAACGCACGGCCAGACGCGCACGGTAGCGATAACCCCAGGACGGACCGTGAATCGGCCGGAACACGGTTTCAGGGCGCAGCTTCGCGAGATGCTGGAGGTTGTCTTCGAGCACGCGCTGCTTGACCGCCACCTGAGCGCGGATGTCCAGATGCTGCATCGAACAGCCGCCGCAGATATTGAAGTAGGTGCATTTCGGCTTGGTGCGGATCACGCTCTCGCGAAACACCTGGACCACTTCGGCCTGCTCGAATTTCGGCTTGCTGCGATGCGTGGAATAGCTCACGCGCTCGCCGGGCAGCGCGCCTTCGACGAAAATCACCTTGCCGGGCGTGCCGTCTTCGCTCTCGGTGCGGCCGACGCCGCGCGCTTCCATATCGAGCGAAACGATTTCGATGACCGGCTCATTGCCGGTGACGACGTGAGCCGGCGCGGGCGGCGGCGTCTTGTAGCGCTTCGGCGCGCGACGATGGGGGGCAGTTCGGGACACCTGCAACTTCCTGACAAACTTGGGGGAAAGGCGAGATTGTAGACGAAGCGCTGCGCCCGGCCATCATTCGGCACGGCGCGAACGGCCGCCGGCCGTGCCGACGCCGACCGACGCCGGCGACAAGCGCCCCGCACCTTCTTGAACGAAGCGCCGCGGGCGGCCTCGCCACCCTCGCCGCCCCGCAGGACCATCTCAAGATCCGACCGCGCGCGGCTTACTGATCGAATGCCGCAAGATACTCGGCCCATTGGGGCGCCGTTTCCAGCGCCAGCGCGTTCTTGACCAGGTTGATCTCGTCAGCATACTCCGCGGGCGAAAACGCGCCGCGAATCAGCTGGAAGCGGCAATAGAGCAAGTAAGTATTGACGACGTCGGTTTCGCAGTAATTGCGGATTTCCTCGATGCGCCCTTGCTGATACGCATGCCACACCTGGCTGCCGTCCATGCCCATCTTGCCGGGGAAGCCGCACATCCTGGCGAGCGCGTCGAGCGGCGCGTTGGCGCGCGCCTGGTACATGGCGAGCACGTCCATCAGATCGGTGTGACGCGCGTGATAGCGGCTGATGTAGTTGTTCCACTTGAACTCGCGGTCGTCCTCGCCAAGATCCCAGAACTTGTAGGCGGGAATGCCATTGACGAGCGCCCGGTAGTTCAGCACCGGCAGGTCGAATCCGCCGCCGTTCCACGACACGAGTTGCGGGGTGTACTTCTCGATCACGCGATAAAACGACTGCACCAGCGCCGCCTCGCCGTCTTCCAGCGTGCCGAGCGAGCGCACGCGAAAGCCGTTGTTGTCGCGGAACACGCAGGAAATCGCCGCGATCCGTTGCAGATGATGCGGCAGGAAATCGCTGCCGGTCTTTTCGCGGCGCGCGGCGAACGCATGCTCGGCGACTTCGGCGTCGCTCAGGCCGGCAGGCAGATCTTCGAGGCGGCGAATGCCGGCGACATCGGGAATCGTCTCGATGTCGAAAACAAGAATCGGTGTCATCAGGTTAGAGAACGGCGTCCTTGCGAACACCGTTGGAGGCGAAGAAGCGCTTTAACCGCACGAGCGCTTCCTGTTGGATCTGGCGCACACGCTCGCGCGTGAGGCCCATTTCGTCGGCCAGTTCTTCGAGCGTGGCGGGTTCGATGTGATTCAGGCCGAAGCGGCGCTCGATCACATGGCGGTGCTTGTCCGACAGCCGCGCAAGCCACGCGCGCGTGAGCGTTTCCAGCTCGCGGTGCTGCACTTCGGCATCCGGTGACTGGCTCTGGTCGTCCGACAGCAGATCGAGCAGGCTGCTGGCCGGATCGAGATCGAGCGGCGCGTCCAGCGAGGCGGTGTGCTCGTTGAGCGCGAGGATGTCGGTGACTTCGTCGGTGGTCTTGCCGGTCAGATAGGCAATGTCGTCGATGCTGGCGTCGCGGCGTTCGGCCGCTTCGCCGGAGTTCATCGAATTCTTTTCCAGGTGGCGCTTGGCGCGTAGCACCTGATTGAGCTCACGGATCACGTGCACCGGCAAACGGACGGTGCGCGCCTGGTTCATGATGGCGCGCTCGATACTCTGGCGGATCCACCAGGTGGCGTAGGTGGAAAACCTGAAGCCACGCGTGGGATCGAATTTCTCGATCGCGTGCATCAGGCCGAGATTGCCTTCTTCGATCAGATCGAGCAGCGGCACGCCGCGGTTCAGGTAGCCCTTCGCGATGCTGACGACGAGCCGCAGATTGCGCTCGATCATGACCTGCCGCGCTTCGAACTCGCCCGCCTTGGCAAGACGCGAATATTTCTGCTCTTCCTCGACGGTCAGAAGCGGCTTGACGCTGATACGGTTCAGATAGTGCTGAATCGTGTCCGCCGTCAGCTCGGCTTGCAACAGCGCGCGGAAATCGTCCGCGTCCGGCGCGACTTCGCTCGCGCCTTCGCGGGCGTCGCCGCCCTCGTCCGCGCCGCCCTGGCGTTCGTCGAGATCGCGCTCTTCCGCGATCTCCTCTTCGACTTCCGAAGCGCCGCTTTCATCCACCGAAGCGGACATAGCGTGGCTGATCGTCTCAGAGTCGGCTTGCGGCGGCGGGCGCTTCGATTTCGGCATGGTCGTATCGCTTATTGCGGCGGCAAATACTTCAGTGGGTCGACAGGTTTACCCTGCCGGCGAACTTCGAAATGCAACATCACGCGGTCGGAATCGCTGTTACCCATCTCAGCGATCTTCTGCCCCTTCGTCACCGCGTCCCCCTCTTTTACCATCAAAGCGCGGTTGTGTGCATACGCGGTGAGATAAGTTGCATCATGCTTGATGATAATGAGATTGCCGTAACCACGCAGCCCATTTCCGGCATAAACCACGCGGCCGTCCGCCGACGCCTTCACCGCGTCACCCGCGGCGCCGCCGATATTCACGCCCTTGTTGGTCGAGTCGTTGAAGGTGCCGAGCAGCGGCCCGCGCACCGGCCATGTGAAGGCCACGTTGCCGGCCGCGCCGGCGGTCGAGTCGCTTGCCGCGCCCGGGTTGGCGGACGGTGCCGACGCCGCGTTGTTCGCGGCCGAACCGTACAGCGGCGGCGCCGCGACACCCGCGGCCGGCGACGTGCTGCCGAGCGGCGCGCTTTGCACCGCAGCGCCGCCGCCGATCGGCGCGGTCGAGACGCCCGGCGTGAGCGCCGCGGTGTTCGCGCCTGGCGGCACGACACGCAGCAACTGGTCGACTTCGATCTGATTCGGGTTGGTCAGATTGTTCCACGCTGAGATGTCGCGGTAGTTCTGGCCGTTCTCCAGCGCGATCCGGTACAGCGTGTCGCCCGGCTTGACACGATAGTAGCCGGGCGGCGGCGGCCCGAGCGGCACGGCCGGCTGGGCAGCTTGCGTGCTGAGCGTGCCGCCGCCGGAGCGGTCGACGACCGGCGCCTGGTCGAGCCGGGATGCACAGGCCGTCATCAACAGGGACAAGGCGAGCACGCACACGCTGCGCTGGGTTACGGTCATAGGGGCATTCAGTCTGGTTCTTTGCATCGCGCGCAACATACTCATCGGTGTCAAATCACTCCGGATTTTAAGGGTACAAAGAAAACGCGATCAAGCCGCGACTCGCGCCACTGCGCGGGTCCGAGGCGCTCGACCAGCGTCAGCACCTGGTTCTGGCCGTCCTGCGAGCCGACCGGCGCGACCAGACGGCCGCCGATCGCGAGTTGTTCAAGCAAGGCTTGTGGCACGTCGAGCCCGGCCGCGGCAATCACGATCGCGTCGAACGGCGCCGCCGACGGCAGGCCGAGGCGGCCGTCGCCGTAATGCAGGCGGATGTTCGGAATGCGCAGCGGACGCAGGTTTGTCTTCGCGCGCTCCGACAGCGGCTTGATGCGTTCGATCGAGTAAACCTCGCGCGCGACCTGGCTCAGCACGGCCGCCTGATAGCCGCAGCCGGTGCCGATTTCCAGCACGTTGTTCAGCGCGCGGCCGGCGGCGGCCAGTTCGATCATCCGGGCAACGACCGAGGGCTTGGAGATCGTCTGGTGATGGCCGATCGGCAATGCCGCATCTTCGTAGGCCTGAGCCGCGAGGCCCGGGTCGACGAACATGTGGCGCGGCACCACCGACATCGCGTTCAACACGCGCTGATCGGTCACGCCGTTCGCACGCAGGCGTTCGACCATCCGTTCGCGAACCCGTTCCGAAGTCAGCGCCAATGCGCCGTTTAACGCCACGTTCGGCGTGGCGCCGCGCTCGCTCGTGCGGGCCGCGGGCTTGGCCGGCGCCGCCGGCTGCGGGGCGGGCCGCGCGATCGCATTCGACACGGCGACCTTGGCCGGGGCTTTCATCGGCGCTTTCATCGGCGTTTTTGTCGGCGCGTTCACCGGCGCTTTGGCCGAAGGCGCGGCCAGCGGCTTGGGGGGAGTCGCCGCCGATGGCCGGGCTTGCGGCTTCACCTGCACCGCCGTTTGCGTCTTCGCCTGCCTGGATTGGGACTTACCCGTGGATCCGGGCGCTGCGTTCTTCGCCGGCTGCTGACGCGCGTTCAGCGCCGCGCTCGCGGCCAGTGCCGCCGCCCGTATTTCGCCCGGGCGCCCTTCGGGCCGGCGCGGTTCGCGCACCAGGTCTTCGAGGCCGAGCGGAAAGCGCTTGGCGCGCTCGTTAGTCATGAAGCGCCGCTACCGGCGCGCACCCAGTCGCGCGCTGCGGGCAGCATTTGCGTGTGGGTCAGGTCGAGTTGCAACGGCGTGATCGACACGTGGCCGTTGGCGACCGCGTGGAAGTCGGTGCCTTCGCTCGCGTCGCGCGCGCTGCCCGCGGGGCCGATCCAGTAGATCGGTTCGCCGCGCGGATTGGTTTGGCGGATCACCGGCTGCGACGGATGCCGCTTGCCGAGACGCGTGATCTGCCAGTCGCCGAGTTGATCGTAGGGCAGATTCGGAATGTTGACGTTCAGAAGCGGGTGCCCGGGCAACGGCTGCTCGAGATAATGTGCGACGATTTCGACGGCGACACGCACGGCGTCTTCGAGATGCACCCAGTCCTTGTCGACCAGCGAGAACGCGATGGCCGGCACACCGAACATGATGCCCTCGGTGGCGGCAGCGACGGTCCCCGAATAGAGCGTGTCTTCGCCCATGTTCTGACCGTTGTTGATGCCCGAGACCACGAGGTCCGGCGTATGGTCGAGCATGCCCGTCAGCGCGATGTGCACCGAGTCGGTGGGCGTGCCGTTCACGTAATAGAAACCATTGGCCGAGCGCAGCACCGAGAGCGGCCGCGAGAGTGTCAAGGAATTCGACGCGCCGCTGCAATTCTGTTCGGGTGCCATCACGGTGACGTCCGCGATCGGCTTGAGCGCTTCGTAAAGCGCAGCAAGGCCGGGCGCCAGATAACCGTCGTCATTGCTGAGTAGGATTCGCATCCGGCGATTGTAACCGAGGAAAGAAGACGAGCGAACGACACGGCAGGCCATGCGCGCGCCGGATGCGACGCGCACCCGCGCAGATCGCGGCCACCTCGCGCGAGGCACCGGCCAGCCGCGCAACGATCACCCGACGATCACCCGCCGACCACCGGCACGGCGATAAAAACGCACGGTCGTGCTGATTGTTTTACACTCAGAATACTTGCGAACCCCTGATCGACATGGAGACACGATGCGCGCGATTCGCTGCAATCAATATGGGCCGCCCGAGAGCCTGGTCGTCGAAAACCTGCCGGACCTCGTGCCGCCGCCAGGTCACGTCGTGATCGACGTCAAAGCCGCGGCCGTCAACTTTCCCGACGTGCTGATCATCGAGAACAAATACCAGTTCAAACCGCCCCTGCCCTTCACGCCCGGCTCGGAAGTCGCGGGCGTGGTGCGCGCGGTCGGCGCCGACGTCACGCAGTTCCAGCCCGGCGCGAGGGTGGTCGCCTTCACTGGCCACGGCGGCTTCGCGGAGCAGGCGCTGGCGCCGGCCTCGGCCTGCGTGCCGTTGGCGGACGGCGTCGAGTTCGAACTGGCCGCGGCCTTTACCTTGGCGTACGGCACCTCGCATCACGCGGTGGTCGATCGCGGCGCCTTGCAGGCCGGCGAGACGATGCTGGTGCTAGGCGCGGCCGGCGGCGTCGGACTCGCGGCGGTCGAGATCGGCAAGGCGCTCGGCGCGCGCGTGATCGCGGCGGCATCGAGCGACGCGAAACTCGCGACCTGCATCAAGCACGGCGCGGACGCCACCATCAACTACAGCGCCGAGGACCTGCGCGAGCGGATCAAGGCGCTTACCGACGGAAAAGGCCCGGACGTGATCTACGATCCCGTCGGCGGCGTGTATGCGGAGCCGGCGTTTCGCAGCATCGGCTGGCGTGGCCGTTATCTGGTGGTGGGGTTTGCAAACGGCGAGATTCCCAAGCTGCCGCTCAACCTGACGCTGCTCAAAGGCGCAAGTCTGGTCGGCGTATTCTGGGGCGACTTTGCGAAGCGCGAACCGCAACGCAATCACGCGGCGTTCGAGCAGATGACGCGGTGGATCGCCGAAGGCAAGCTCAAGCCGTATGTGTCGGCGCGCTACTCGCTCGAAGACACGGGGCGTGCGCTGCGCGACATGGCTGAGCGCCGCGTGATCGGGAAGGTGGTGGTCACGCCTTAGTCGAGGCGTCTCGTGCGCCTGAGCAAAGTCAGGCAGGCCGATTCGCTCCGCCGGCCGGCAAAGCTCTGGCGGCCAGAAAAAACGGCGCGCGGTTTTTTTAGCCCGCGCGCCGTTCCCGTGAACACCTTGCGCCAAACAACCTCGCGCTCGCGGATCTACAGCTTTTCCGTGTCGCCCGTCTTGGGCTGCCACTTCATCAAGCGCCGCTCGCCCATGCCGACGATGGCATCCAGAACCAGCGCGAACGCGGTCAGCACCAGGATCCCCGCAAACACGGTATTGATATCGAAGGTGCCTTCGGCCTGCAGAATCAGATAGCCGACGCCACGCGCCGAGCCAAGATACTCCCCCACCACCGAACCGACGAACGCCAGCCCCACCGACGTATGCAGGCTGGAAAACACCCAGCTCATCGCGCTCGGCAAGTAGACGAAGCGCAGCAACTGCTTGCGGTTCGCGCCGAGCATGCGCGCGTTGGCGAGCACGACCGGACTGACTTCCTTCACGCCCTGATAGACGTTGAAGAACACGATAAAGAACACCAGCGTGACGCCGAGCGCCACCTTCGACCAGATACCCAGCCCGAACCACACACCGAAGATCGGCGCGAGAATCACGCGCGGCATCGAATTGGCGGCTTTGATGTACGGATCGAACAGCGCGCTCGCGAGCGGCGACAGCGCGAGCCACAGGCCCACGCCGAGCCCGAGCGCGGTGCCGAGCGTAAATGCGAGCACGGTTTCGACCAGCGTGATCCACAGGTGCAGATAGATCTCGCCGCCCGTGAACCATTCCCAGATTCGCTGCAGCACTTTCTGCGGCTCGCCGAAGAAAAACGCCGCCTTGTTCGGGTCGTCGAAATAGAACGCCGGCAGCAGCGTCGGACTGGTCAGCACGTACCAGAGCACGAAGCACAGCACGAGCAGCAGCCATTGCCAGATCACCAGATTCGCCCGGTTCGGGCGCAACGTCTTCCACATGACTCGATTTGCCTTGGACGATTGATGGACGCCAACTCACGACGCCGATACGTAACGCAATGAAGTGACGCGCTTGAACGCCAGCGACTCAAACAGCAGTGAGTTGCTGTTGATAGCCTTTGAGCACCTCATCGCGCAGGACGCTCCAGATCTGCGCATGCAATTCGACAAAGCGCGGATGCGAGCGGATTTCGGCAACATCGCGCGGCCGCGGCAGATCGATCGTGAATTCGCCGATCGGATGGGTGCCGGGCCCGGCGGACAGCACCACCACGCGGTCGGACATCGCGATCGCTTCGTCGAGATCGTGCGTGATGAACAACACGGCTTTGCGTTTGGCGGCCCACAGGTCGAGCAACTCGTTTTCCATCAACTGGCGTGTCTGGATATCGAGCGCGGAAAACGGCTCGTCCATCAGGATGATGTCCGGATCGAGAATCAGCGTCTGCGCCATCGCGACGCGCTTGCGCATGCCGCCCGATAACTGATGCGGATAACGGTCGCCGAAGCCGCCGAGGCCGACGCGCTTGAGCCACTCGTCGGCTTTGACGCGTGCTTCGGCGGGCGGCACCCCATGGAAAGCGAGGCCCGCCAGGACGTTGTCGATGGCCGAACGCCACGGCATCAGCGCGTCGGCCTGGAACATGTAGCCGGCGCGCCGGTTGATGCCGAGGAGCGGCTCGCCGAATACGCTGACGGTTCCCGACGACGGCCCCAGCAGACCCGCGCCGACATTGAGCAGCGTGGATTTACCGCAGCCAGTCGGGCCGACCACCGAGACGAACTCGCCCGGCGCGATGCGCAAGGTGGTGTCTTTCACCGCCGTGTAACGTTGCGCGCGGTTATCGCGTGCAGCGAACGTGCAGGTGATGTTTTCGAGCGCCAGTGCGGCAACTGTCATCGTTCAGCTCGCTTCGAAGATCGGATTCGGTTGGTGATCGCGTCATGGCATGCGGGCGTCGTGGCCGACACGGCGCGCATCGCCTCGCGGCCAGCGCGCCCAGGCCCGGCTCAGGCCTTGACGGTGCTCAGCGCTTTCTTGACGAAGTCGTTGGTCCACGTCTTCGACAGATCGATCGGCTTGCCCTGCACGTTCGGGTCGAATGCCTGCAACGTCTTCAGCGAGGTCGCAGGGCCGTCCGCCGGCATCAGGCCGTCGGGCGACATGGCTTCTTTCACGTGCTGCCACGCGTCCAGGTACACCGCCCGGTCGCCGAGCAGATAGCCTTCCGGCACCGTGTTGATCAATTCGCTGCCGGTCGCCGTCTGCAGCCACTTGAGCGCGCGCACCATCGCGTTGGTCAGCGCCTGCGTGGTATTGGGATTCTTCGTGATGAAGCTTTGTGACGCGTACAGGCAGCCCGCCGGCATGTCGCCGCCGAAGACGCTGCGCGTATCGGCAAGCGTACGCGTGTCCGACACGACGCGAATCTCGCCGGTGCGTTCGAGCTTGGTCATCACCGGGTCGAGATTGGCGATGGCGTCGATCTGCCCGGACTGCAACGCGGCGATGGCGCCGGCGCCCGCGCCCACGCCGATGAACGCGACGTCTTTCGCGCTCAGGCCGGCTTTCGCCAGCACGAAGCTCGCCATGATCGAGGTCGACGAACCCGGCGCGGTGACGCCGATTTTCTTGCCCTTCAGATCGGCAATCGACTTGTAGTTCGGCATGGTCTTCTTCGAGACCGCGAGCACGATCTGCGGCGCGCGTCCCTGCAGCACGAATTCGCGGAACATCTGCTTTTGCGCCTGCAGCAGCAAGGTGTGCTCGAATGCGCCCGACACCACGTCCGCGCTGCCGCCAACCGCCGCCTTCAGCGCCTGCGAGCCGCCGGCGAAGTCGGAAATCTCGACCTCGAGCCCTTCGTCCTTGAAGTAGTTGCGGCGCTCCGCGATGGTGAGCGGCAAGTAGTAGAACAGGTTCTTGCCGCCGACCGCGATCGCCACCCTGGTGGTTTCAGGTTTGCCCTGCGCGAACGCGAGCGGCGTGGCGGCGAGCGTGGCGCCCGCGAGTGCGGCGGTGCCGGCGAGAAAGCTTCTGCGTTGCATGGTCTCGAGTCTCCAAACTTTTGTTGTCCGCCTTTTTAGCGGCTTTTCTGTTTTGCCGCGGCGTGCACGCTCACACTATTTGTTGCGCGTGCAACCTTGCAATGTGGTCTGCATCATAACCTAGTGATTGAAGGACTTCATCGGTATGTTCACCCAGTTCCGGGCCCAGCCAGCGCGTCTCGCCCGGCGTGGCCGAGAGCTTCGGCGTGACCGACGGCAGCGTGATCTCCCGGCCGTCCTGCCACTTGAAACGCTGGATCATCTGGCGCGCCATGAACTGCGGATCGGTGAACATGTCCGCCACGCTGTAGATGCGGCCCACCGGCACGTCGGCCGCATTCAGCACGGCCAGCGCTTCGTCGATGGTGCGCGTGGCGAGCCACGCGGCGATCGCGCCGTCGATTTCCTGGGTGCGCGGCACGCGGCCGTCGTTGTGCGCGAGCGCCGGGTCGTTAGCGAGATCCTCGCGCTCGATCGCCACCATCAGGCGCTTGAAGATCGGATCGCTATTGCCGCCGATCACGATGCTGCCGTCGCGGCACGGATACGTATTGGACGGCACGATGCCCGGCAGCGACGCGCCGGTGCGCTCGCGCACCATGCCGTACACGCCGTATTCGGGCACCACGCTTTCCATCATGTTGAAGACGGCCTCGTACAGCGCGACGTCGACTACCTGCCCCTTGCCGCCGTTCACCTGCTTGTGATGCAGCGCCATCAGCGCGCCGATCACGCCGTGCAGCGCGGCAATGGAATCGCCGATCGAAATGCCGATGCGCGGCGGCGGCAGATCCGGATAGCCGGTGATATGCCGCAAGCCGCCCATCGATTCGGCGATCGCGCCGAAGCCCGGCCGGTCGCGATACGGCCCGGTCTGACCGTAGCCGGACAGGCGCACCATGACGAGTCCGGGGTTTTCCGCGGACAGCACGTCATAGCCGAGGCCGAGCTTTTCCAGCAAACCCGGCCGGAAATTTTCGACGACGATATCCGCTTCTTTCGCGAGGCGCCGCACGATCTCCTTGCCCTCTTCGGTCTTCAGATTGATCGTGACGGATTTCTTGTTGCGTGCCTGCACGGCCCACCAGAGCGATGTGCCGCCGACTTCCGGATAGAGCTTGCGCCATTTGCGCAGCGGGTCGCCGCCTTTGGGATCCTCGATCTTGATGACGTCGGCGCCAAACTCGCCGAGAAAGCGCGCGGCGAACGGACCGGCGATCAGCGTGCCGAGTTCCAGTACCTTGACGCCGGCGAGCGGGCCGGTTTTATCTTCAGGCGCGGCGCTCGCGCCTGATTCGGGGGTGGCGCTCATGTGTCTCCTTTGTTCTGGTCCTGACGCGCGCCGCGCGGCGGCGGGCGCGGTGCGCTACATCGAGCGGCGGTCGAGCATGGCGCGGGCGATCGTGCCGGCGTCGACATACTCGAGTTCGCCGCCCACCGGCACGCCGCGCGCGAGGCGCGTGACGGCGAGGCCGCGCGCCTTGAGCGTCTGCCCGAGGTAATGCGCGGTCGCCTCGCCTTCGTTGGTGAAATTGGTGGCGAGCACGACTTCCTTGACGACGCCGTCCGACGCTCGCCTGACCAGCCGGTCGAAATGAATTTCCTTCGGGCCGATACCGTCGAGCGGACTCAGGCGCCCCATCAAGACGAAATATAGGCCGCGATAGGTCATGGTCTGCTCGAGCATGATCTGGTCGGCCGGTGTTTCGACGACGCACAGCAACGTGGGATCGCGCTCCTCGTCGAGGCAGACCTCGCAGATCTGCGCTTCGGTGAAGGTGTTGCACTTCTCGCAGTGCTGCAGATGCTCAGTGGCGAAGAGCAGCGAGCGGCCGAGTTTTTCGGCGCCGTCGCGGTCGTGCTGCATCAGGTGGTACGCCATGCGTTGCGCGGACTTCGGTCCCACACCGGGCAGCGCGCGCAGCGCTTCGACGAGCGCCGACAAGGCGGAAGGTTGTTTCATGGGGTTCGGCGTCGAAGTGGGTAGTGCCCGGCTCTACGGGTGGCGATACGGTTGATTCGATCGGTTTCCGTCGTTCCGGCGACGGCCCGGGCAGATGCGCGCGATGCGCAGCGCCAGTGAGCCATGGCCAGGCGGGGTAAACCGGAACGCGCGCAGCGAACGCAACGCTGACAGCCGGCACGGGCCGCGCGCTCCGTGGTGCCGCTGACCGTGGCGTTGACCGTGCCAACGGCAGCGGCGGCGACAGCAGCCGTGCCAGCAGAAGCCGCGGCGCGAACCACGCGTTGCGGCAGCGGGCTTTAGAACGGCAGCTTGAAGCCCGGCGGCAACGGCAGGCCCGAGGTCATGCCGCCCATCTTTTCCTGGGCGGTGGCTTCAGCCTTGCGCACGGCGTCGTTGAACGCAGCGGCGACGAGGTCTTCCAGCATGTCCTTGTCGTCGGCGAGCAGGCTCGGGTCGATCGACACGCGGCGCACGTCGTTCTTGCAGGTCATCGTCACCTTCACGAGACCGGCGCCCGACTGCCCCTCGACTTCGATCAGCGCGAGTTGCTCCTGCATCTTCTTCATGTTTTCCTGCATCTGCTGGGCTTGCTTCATCAGCCCGGCGAGTTGGCCTTTCATCATGGACATGCTCCTTCTTGATAGCGTGAAATTCGGAAATCGGGCGCGTTAGGGCTTCTCGCGCGGCGAATCAGTGGACCGACGGCGCGCCGTTCGAACCGGCGTCCGGCGTGATCGGGCGGATCGAGCCGGGCACGATGCTCGCGCCGAACTCGCGGATCAACGACTGCACGAACGGATCGGCGCCGATCTCGCGCTCCGCCTCCTGCTGGCGCTGCGCGCGCAGGGCGGCATCGTGCGCGGCGGCCGTGCGGCGCGCCGGACCGACTTCGACCAGCACGTCGACCGTCTGACCGAGCCGCTCAGCGAGCGCGGCTTTCAGTTTAGCGACCTGCGAGGCTTCCGCGTACTGCGGCACCGGCACGTTCAGCTTGAGCGTGTTGCCTTCGAGCGCCATCAGTTCGCTGTTGAACGCGAGCTGATACGAAATGCCCTTGAGCGGCAGGTCGACGGCGAGCGCCGGCCAGTCGCCCTTGAAGCCCAGCGGATCGAGCGGCACGGCGGGCGGCAGCGGACGTTGATCGACCACCGGCGCCGGCGTGGACGCCGCACTCACGCGGACATCGTCCGGGCCACTGTCGAACACGGGCATGTAGCCGTCGTCCGGCAGGCCGTAATAGCCTTCGTCGGCGGCCGTGAGCGGCATGTATTCGTCGGGCGGCGGCATGTCGTCCCACGGCGGCGCCGACGAGCCGTTCTGCTCCGCGCCGTTGCGCGGTGCCGGCGACGAAGACGCTGACGCGCGCGCCGCTGGCGTAGCTGGCGCGGTGTCCTGCTGCGGCGCACGGCGCGGTGCGCCCGGTGTCGGCACGGCAACGACGACGCGCGGGGCGGCCGGTTTCGGCGCGGCCGGCGCGGCCGGCTTCGCGGCAGCTGCCGCGGTGGCACGGCCACGGTCCGAGGACACTTTCAGACCGGCGCTGCGCAGGACGTCGAGAGCGGCGCTCGCGCCGCCCGCGCGACGAGGCGCGGGATCGATTGCCGGCGGTGGCTCTTGCGACGCCGCCGCAGCAGCGGCTTGCTCCGTGCGCGCAAGCGCGGCGGCTGCCGGTGCGCTCAGCGAAGACGCGGGCGCTTCATCATTAGAAGCCGCGGTTGCACTGCCTTCGTCCGAAGCGGGATCGTTGAGGCCAGCGGCTGTGGTGGTTTCATTAGATGCGCCGCTGAAATTGGCGGTTTCGGAGCCTTCGTTCGACGCCGGACTGTTCAGTGCAGCGGCTAGGGAGACCTCGTTCGGGTGCGGGGCGGCAGGTGCGTCGTCCCACGGCGCCAACGCGGCTGCGGGAGCAGCCGCCGCCGACGTCGGTGCCGACTTCGATTCGTCGACAACCGGTGCCGACCCGGCGCTGACTGCCGGTTCCACGACCGCCGATTGCTCTATCGCCGCGCCTCGAACAGGGTTCACCGACGCAACCTGAATGCCCTCTACGCCATCAACCGCAGACTGCCCTTCAACCGTGCCGTTGGCTTGCGCCGCACCACGCGGAGCGGATTCGACCGATGCACCAACCGCGGCGCTCTTGTCGGACGGCGCAGCGTCGCGAGCCCGTGTCTCACGAGCCGGCTCGGCAGCGCTCCCATGCGCCTCGCGCGAAAGCCCCGGCACGGCAGCGCTCGAAGCCGCGATTGCCGGCGAACCCGCCGCGCCCTGTTGCGCGGCGACGGCCGGCGCGCCGGTGCGTCTCGTCCCACCCGCCCCGGCCGGGCCCGGCGCTCGGGCACCGACGGCGCCACCGCCACCGCCCGTAGGCGCCGGTTCGAACGCCAGCATGCGCAGCAGCGTCATGGTGAAGCCGGCGTATTCATCCGGCGCGAGACCCAGTTCGCTTCGACCGATCGTGGCGATCTGATAAAACAGTTGCACCTGCTCGGCGCTCAGCGCTTCAGCAAAGCGGCGCAGATCACCCGCCTCGGGCCACTCGTCCAGCACCGACGAAGGCGCGAACTGCGCCCACGCGATCCGATGCAGCAGACTCGCCAGATCCTGCAGCGCCGTGGAAAACGACAGGCTGCGCAACGCCATCTCGTCGGCCACCGACAGCACCGCGGCGCCGTCACCGTCAGCGAGGGCATCGAGCAGGCGGATCAGGTAGCTCTGGTCGAGCGCGCCGAGCATGCCACGCACCGCTTCTTCATTGACCTGATTGGCCGAATAGGCAATCGCCTGATCGGTCAGCGAGAGCGCGTCGCGCATCGAGCCGTCGGCCGCGCGCGCGAGCAGGCGTAGCGCCTGGGCGTCGTACGGCACCTGTTCTTCGCCGAGAATGTGCTCGAGATGCGAAACGATATGACCGGCGGGCATCTGCTTCAGATTGAATTGCAGACAGCGCGACAGCACCGTGACCGGAATCTTTTGCGGATCCGTCGTGGCGAGAATGAATTTGACGTGCGCGGGCGGCTCTTCCAGCGTCTTCAGCATCGCATTGAAGGCGTGGTTGGTCAGCATGTGCACTTCGTCGATCATGTAGACCTTGAAGCGCGCATCCACCGGCGCATACACGGCGCGCTCCAGCAGCGCCGCCATTTCGTCGACACCGCGATTACTCGCCGCATCCATTTCCACATAATCGACAAAGCGCCCTTCGTCGATCTCGCGGCACGCGCGGCACACGCCGCACGGCGTGGAAGTCACGCCGGTTTCGCAATTCAGCGCCTTGGCGAAGATGCGCGACAGCGTGGTCTTGCCGACGCCGCGTGTGCCGGTAAACAGATAGGCATGGTGCAGACGGCCGCCGTCGAGCGCGTGCGTGAGCGCGCGCACCACGTGCTCCTGTCCGACGAGCGAAGCGAAATCCTTCGGCCGCCATTTGCGTGCGAGAACTTGATAGGTCATCCGGAAATTGTATCAGTAACAATGCCGCTCAAAACCGATTCGCGACGGCTCGCGAACGCGCGCCGCCACTTCATTGAAACTGACTAACGGGTCGATAGAAAAAAATAGACGAGGCGCGCGAAGGAACACCAATGGGCGTGACCGCATGCGGCTGTACTCAGGGTAAAACAGGAGATGGGATGCGTTGCGCAAGAACCCGCGCGGAACAAACGCGAAAACAGCGAAAAACAGAAAAAGGAAGGTGACGAGCCTGACCCTCGGCACTGGTGGAAAACGGCTGTGGCTGCTTCGTTCCCGACCTGACCAGGTTGACCGCACCTCCATGCGAGGAGGCCCGTCACGAAACATTCTATCACCGCTTGACCCGTCGTGCGACTGTTAATACGACCAAAGCGCCAACGGCGCGCTGAATCGCGACCTTCGCACAATATAGGCAACCCGGGCCAACGCCCAGGCAATCTCGCGGCGGCCGCCGGCAAAGCCACTTGAGTTTGGCTGCCGAGCCACCAGATAGATGGCGTCGTGGTTGATGAAACACGGTGGCACTTCATCGGCAGCCGTTGGCCCCACTGCCCCTGATGAGTACTATCGCCCCCGGCAACGCATAGCGAATTAAGCTAAACTGCCGTACGGATGACCCGCGAGAGCGAGCCTTCCACATATTCCGTAACAGGTTTTCACCTTTTCCGGCACATGTCGGAAGGCTTCGATTGCGGCAAAGCGAACGAAAGTTTCCTTAGGTTTTGACGTATCGTGGCGAGCAATTCAGGCGGGCCTCGAACCGATAGAGGTATTCATACAATGAGCGAACAAATCAAGCATATTAGCGACGCATCGTTCGAACAGGACGTCGTGAAATCCGATAAACCCGTGCTGCTCGATTTCTGGGCTGAATGGTGCGGTCCGTGCAAGATGATCGCGCCGATCCTCGACGAAGTCGCGAAGGATTACGCCGATCGCCTGCAAATCGCCAAGATCAACGTCGACGAACATCAATCGACGCCGGTCAAGTTCGGCGTGCGCGGCATCCCCACGCTGATCCTGTTCAAGAACGGCGCTGTCGCCGCGCAGAAAGTCGGCGCGTTGTCGAAGTCGCAACTCACCGCGTTCCTCGACGGCAACCTGTAAAAGCGGCTGCATCGGCGCGTCCGGGGTCCACCAGGCCCGCGGGCACGTCGTGTTGAGCGTGTTGTCAGCCGGCAACACGCTCAACAAGAAAGATGCCATACCGTCGCACTGGCGGAAATTGGCGTGTGCTATGCTAGAATCCGCAAAACGTCGAAAAGACGTGTAAGTCCTTGAGCGGTTCCGCTCACTCTCCTCCCAGATTTCATTTCGTCGCACCTTCTCCTGCGGGTTCTCCGTATGCATTTATCCGAGCTTAAGACTCTGCACGTGTCCGAATTGATCGAGATGGCCAATGGCCTCGAGATCGAAAGTGCGAACCGCCTGCGCAAGCAGGAATTGATGTTCGCCATTCTAAAAAAACGAGCCAAAACGGGCGACACGATCTTCGGCGACGGCACGCTCGAAGTGCTGCCGGACGGCTTCGGCTTCCTGCGTTCGCCGGAAACCTCGTACCTCGCCAGCACGGATGACATTTACATCAGCCCGTCGCAAATCCGCCGCTTCAACCTGCATACGGGCGACACGATCGAAGGCGAGGTGCGCACGCCGAAAGACGGCGAACGCTATTTCGCGCTGGTGAAGGTGGACAAGGTCAACGGCCAGCCGCCGGAAGCCTCGAAGCACAAGATCATGTTCGAAAACCTGACGCCGCTGCACCCGAACAAGGTGCTGCTGCTCGAACGTGAAATGCGTGGCGAGGAAAACGTCACGGGCCGCATCATCGACATGATCGCGCCGATCGGCAAAGGCCAGCGCGGCCTGCTGGTCGCCTCGCCGAAGTCGGGCAAGACCGTGATGCTTCAGCACATCGCCCACGCGATCAAGCAGAACCATCCGGATGTCGTGCTGTTCGTGCTGCTGATCGACGAACGCCCGGAAGAAGTGACCGAAATGCAGCGCTCGGTGGCGGGCGAAGTGATCGCCTCCACCTTCGACGAACCGGCTGCGCGTCACGTGCAGGTCGCCGAAATGGTGATCGAAAAAGCCAAGCGCCTCGTCGAAATGAAGAACGACGTGGTGATTCTGCTCGACTCGATCACGCGTCTCGCGCGCGCATACAACACCGTCGTGCCGGCCTCGGGCAAGGTGCTGACGGGTGGTGTCGACGCCAACGCGCTGCAACGTCCGAAGCGCTTCTTCGGCGCCGCGCGCAATATCGAGGAAGGCGGCTCGCTGACCATCATCGGCACGGCGCTGATCGAAACCGGCAGCCGCATGGACGACGTGATCTACGAAGAATTCAAGGGCACCGGCAACATGGAAGTGCACCTCGAGCGCCGCCTCGCTGAAAAGCGCGTCTATCCGTCGATCAACCTGAATAAGTCCGGCACGCGCCGCGAAGAACTGCTGATCAAGCCCGAAGTGCTGCAAAAGATCTGGGTGCTGCGCAAGTTCATTCACGACATGGACGAAGTCGAGTCGATGGAATTCCTGCTCGACAAGATCCGCCAGACGAAGAGCAACTCCGAGTTCTTCGACATGATGCGCCGTGGTGGTGGCAGCTAAGACTTTGGGCTGCTAGAGCCGCGTTAGCGGCAGCATCTGCACCGCATAAGAAAAAAGCCGCTCGTTACCAACGAGCGGCTTTTTTTCGTCCTTGTGTTTTTGCCCCTCTCCCGTGGCAGATTCACCCGCCCAGCTTTCCACCATCAACGCAGCGAGGGACTCCAACATGTACGTGAACGTACACGTTGAAGTACAATACCCGCAGTCCGTCATATCTGTCACACATCATGTCGAAGGACTCGCCCGCTCTGCTGACGGTGCGCGACGCCGCCGAACGCCTCGGCGTCACACCGCGCACGCTGAAATACTACGAAGAACGTGGCCTCGTCGCGCCCACGCGCAGCGAAGGCCGCTACCGGCTCTACGACGAGGAAGACCTGAAGCGCTTCGGCCGCATTCTGCGTTTGCGCTCGCTCGGCTTCTCGCTGCACAGCATTACGGAGATGCTCAAGCAGCCGCTCGAACCGGTCGACGGCCGCCAACGCTACTCGGTCGAATCGCTGCGGCAGATTCACGACGCCATCGCGCAACAGGTGGATGCGCTCGACGCGCGCATCGAAAGCATGCGCCGCGAACTGAAGGAAGCGCAGAAGCTGCGCGCCGAACTGAGCCCCGACCTCGACTACCTGCAGCGGCGCCTCGCCGGAGAAAATGCTGACGCTTTGCTCGAGCAGCGCCGCAGCGCACGCGCCAAGGCAGGCGGCACACCGCTCGCGAGGCGCGGCAAAACCCCGGACGACGCCGCGCCGGGCGAATCCTCATGAGCACGGCGTCGGCTCGGGCGTCGCTGTTCAGCGCGGAAAAACTGCGCGGCGATTTCTTCCCCTGGGTGCTGGCCGTCGTCACCGGGCTCGACTATTTCGACAACTCGATCTTCTCGTTCTTTGCCAGCTATATCGCGGGCGGCGTCAACGCGTCGCCCGACGAACTGGTCTGGGCGTCGAGCGCCTACGCGGTCGCGGCGGTGCTGGGCATCCTGCAGCAGCAATGGTGGGTCGAACGCTTCGGCTACCGGCGCTACGTGACCGCCTGCATGGTGTTCTATTGCGCCGGCGCGGTGGCCGCGGCGCTGTGCGAATCGTCGATCGAACTGGCGTTCGCGCGCGGCTTTCAAGGCTACTTCGTCGGCCCGATGATGGGCACCTGCCGCATCCTGATCCAGATGAGTTTCAAGCCGCAGCAGCGGCCCGCTGCCACCCGCGCGTTTCTCGTGCTGATCGTCCTGAGCAGTGCGCTCGCGCCGCTGATCGGCGGCCAGCTGGTCGCGTATTTCGGCTGGCGCGCGCTGTTCGCGTGCACCGCGCCCGTGGGCGCACTGTTCGCCGTGCTGGCCGCGCTCGCGCTGCCCGACTCCGGCAACCGTCTGCCCGACGAACGCGGCGCCGCGCATTTCTGGCCGTACCTCATCTTTGCGTTCGCCCAGGGCGCGCTGCAAATCGTGATGCAGCAGGTGCGCTTCCAGTTGTTCAGCGCATCGCCCGGACTGATCCTGCTGACGGTCGCCGGCATCGCCGCGCTCGGCTGGTTCGCCTATCATCAGTGGCATCATCCGGCACCGCTCGTGCGCCTCCATGCGCTGCGCGAGAAGGTGTTCCGGGCCGGACTCGTGCTCTACATGTTCTACTACTACATCTCGACCGTATTCAGCTATCTGATCTCGCGCTTTCTCGAAAGCGGTCTTGGCTACCCGGTAGAAAACACCGGACAGCTGGTCGGCGTGACGTCGCTGATTTCCGCGAGCGCGCTGTTCATCTATCTGCGCTATGCGAAACTGCTGCCGCGCAAGAAGTGGATCATCGTGCCCGGCTTCGCGGTGGCCGCGTTCGCGGCAGCGTGGATGACGAGCATGTCGCCGGGGGTCGGCGAGGCGGCGTTGATGGTGCCGCTGTTGCTGCGCGGTCTGCTGCTGCTGTTCATCGTGCTGCCGGTGGCGAATCTGACCTTCAGAATCTTCGCCATCGAAGAGTTCACGCACGGCTACCGGCTGAAAAACATCGTGCGGCAGGTGACGATTTCGTTCGCGACGGCCTCCATGATCATCGTCGAGCAGCATCGGCAGGCGCTGCATCAAAGCCGGCTCGCGGAGTTCGTGAATCCGTACAATCCGTGGTTCCAGCACTCGCTCGCGGCGTTGACGCGGGGCTTTGCCGCCGCCGGACGCCCGCCGTCCGAGGCGCACGCGCTGGCGCTCGTGGAACTCAGCCGCACGGTCGCCCAACAGGCCAGCTTTCTGGCCTCGCTGGACGGTTTCTATTTCCTGATCGGCGTGGCGGTATGCGGCGGCATCTTCGCCGCGTGGCAAACACAGATCGACTAGAGGTTGCATCAGGCCATGCTCTCGAAACTCACTCAATGGCTCGGCACACGCCGCCGCGAGCGCGCGCTGCGCGACTACGCGATCGACGACCCGCTCTGGCAAGCCACGCTCGACGGCCTGCCGTTCCTCGCGCACCTCGATGCGCCGGACCTCGCGCGTCTGCGCGAACTGACGAGCCTGTTCCTCGCGCAAAAAGAATTTTCGACCGCGCACGAACTCGAGTTGACCGACGCGATGACCGTGGCGATCGCCGCCCAGGCGTGCCTGCCGGTGCTGAATCTGAGCCTCGACCTGTATCGCGGCTGGGTCGGCGTGATCGTCTATCCGGGCGAATTCGTGATCCGCAAGACCGTCGAGGACGAAGACGGCGTGGTGCACGAGGTCGAACAGGACGCGAGCGGCGAAGCGTGGGAAGGCGGCCCGGTGGTGTTGTCGTGGGAAGACGCGCAGATGACGGACGGCACGGACGCCTACAACGTGGTGATTCACGAGTTCGCGCACAAGATCGACATGCTGAACGGCGAAGCGGACGGCCACCCGCCGCTGATGCGCCGCTGGCACGCGCCGCTCGACGCGCAGGCGTGGGCCGATGTGTTCGACCATGCCTACGACCGCTTCTGCGCGCAGGTCGACGCAGTGCCGGAGCGCCGCTGGGCGCGCTTCGAGCGCGATTCGCTGATCGATCCGTACGCGGCGGACCATCCATCGGAATTTTTTGCCGTTTGCAGCGAGGCGCTGTTCGTCAGGCCGCAGGCGTTCGAAGCCGAATATCCGGAGTTGTACCGGCTGCTGGCGCGCTATTACCGCCAGGATCCGGCGCGAGTCGGCGTGACCTTCACGAAGGGCTGACATCCGCTGACGCGCCACGCCCGCCAGACAAGCTGCGCCGCCCCGTCCGCGCGCGCACCGGGATCCAGCCGCCAAACGGCGAGAACGGTGCCCGTAGCTCGCAAAAGGCTGGCACAAAAGTCGTCAAGCGACTGATTTTCTGGCATAATCGCCGTTTTTCGACCATAGGCAAGTGGCTCGCGCCTAGATGCGGTCCGTTCAAATACGGTCGCACGCGGGTTGGCTACCGCCAGATTAAAGGAAAGACCATGAAAGAAGGCATTCACCCGGATTACCGCGAAGTTCTGTTCATCGACGTGTCGAACGACTTCAAGTTTGTGACGCGCTCGACCATCCAGACGCGTGAAACCGCCGAATTCGAAGGCAAGACCTACCCGCTCGCCAAGATCGAAGTGTCGTCGGAATCGCATCCGTTCTACACCGGCCAGCAAAAGATCATGGACACGGCAGGCCGCGTCGAGAAGTTCCGCAACAAGTTCGGCTCGCGCGCTACCGGCAAGGTCGCAGCGAAGTAATAGCCGCCTCGTCGCCAGTTCGGCCAGTTCGGCTGGCAGCGAAGCAGGAGCAAAAAGGGCAGCGCGAGCTGCCCTTTTTTGTCGCCTTGCCGATCTATCGACAATGGCCGCCGCAAGCGAGCGCGGCACACCGTCGAATCGTGTTACCGCTCTCCGAACCACGTTGCGAGCCGTTACCGGCCGTGACGCGCATCGCACGGCACGACTACAATGCCGGATGCTCCAATCTGGCTATTCCAGCCGGACATGCCGTCCGGTCCCGGCTGCACCGCTTATCCGATATCCACACACCGCATGAGACCTGCCGTTCGCCTCACTGCCTCAGCGACCAGTGCGTTGCCGCGCTGGCTGCTGCTGACCATCTGTATCGTCTACGCATCGTTCGGGCTGTTCGGCCGCGATCCGTGGAAGAACGAGGACGCAGCGGGGTTCGGCGTCATGTGGACCATGGCGAACGGCAGCGCGCACGACTGGCTTCTGCCTAATCTGGTCGGCAAATACCTCACTGAAGACGGCCCGCTCGGCTACTGGTTCGGGGCCAGTGCGATCCGCGCGCTCGCCCCGTGGGTCGACGCGAGCAACGCGTCGCGCGTCTTTACCGGGCTGCTGTTTTGCGCGGGCTGCGCGTTCGTCTGGTATGCCGCTTATCTGCTTGGCCGGCGCGCCGAAGTTCAGCCATTCAAATACGCATTCGGCGGCGAGCCGGAACCGCGCGACTATGGCCGCACCCTCGCCGACGGCGCGCTGCTGATCCTGCTCGCCTGCTTCGGGCTCGCCGAGCGCGGCCACGAAACCACGCCGCAGCTCGCGCAGTTCTGCGGCATCGCGATGCTCGTGTACGGGCTCGTGCGCATGATCGACAAGCCGATTCAGGGCGCGCTGATCTGGGGTCTCGCCATCGCTTTCGTCACTCTCGCCAGCAGTCCGGTGCTGGTCGGCGCGCTGCTGCTCGGCACGCTGGCGATGACCCTGATCGTGCGCGAGACGCGCTCGCGCTGGCTGCTGCTCGCGGGTTTGCCGGTGGCGCTCGTGGTGTCGGCGGCATGGCCGGTCGCCGCGCTCGCGACCTTCCCCGACGACGCCGTCTGGTACCTCAATCAATGGGTGCACGTCAGCTTGAGCTCGTTCGCCGGGCCGCCGGGTTCGGTCGCCGGCTACGCGCTGAAAAACCTGCCGCTCTTCACCTGGCCGGCCTGGCCGCTGGCACTCTGGGCGTGGTTCAGCTGGTCGGGGCTGCGGCGCGCGCCGCACGTGGCGATTCCGCTTTCGGTGATCGGGCCGCTGTTCGTGCTGGTGGTCCTGCAAAGCCACCAATCCAACCGGCTTTACATGCTGTTGCTGCCGCCGCTCGCGGTGCTGGCCGCATTTGCGCTGCCCACGCTCAAACGCGGCGCGATCAACGCGATCGACTGGTTCGCGCTCCTGAGCTTCACGATTCTCGGCAGCTTCGTGTGGCTGGTCTACATTGCGGGGCTGACCGGCTTCCCGCATCCGCTCGCGCGCAACCTCGCGCGTCTCGCGCCGGGCTTCGCGCCGCAGTTCAAGATCCTGTCGTTCGTCTGCGCGGTCGCCGTGACGGTCTGCTGGTTCGTGCTGGTGCAATGGCGCCTCGCCCGTCATCCGAAAGTCTTGTGGCGCAGCGTGGTGCTCTCGAGCGCCGGCACCACCTTGATGTGGGTGCTCCTCATGACGCTGTGGCTGCCCGTCGTCAACTACAGCCGGACCTATAAGGACGTGGCCGAACAGATCTCCGCCCACCTGCCGGACGACTACACCTGCATCTCGCCGGTGCGCCTCGGCAATGCGCAGATCGCGACCTTCGCCTATTTCGGCGACATGCATTTCGCCTTCGACCAGGATTGCGACGTGATCCTGCGCCAGGACACACAGGATTACGGCGAACCGAGCGCGATGTCCGACTTCGTCTGGAAGCTGGTGTGGGAAGGCCGCCGCGTGGCCGACCGCGACGAACGCTTCCGTCTGTACGTGCGTATCGACCGTCCGAAACCGCCGGTCATCAAACGCCGCAACTGGCACAAGAAGCCCGGCTGAACATGCTCGCCGACGTACGGAAAATCGCCGGCCTCGCATGGCCCGTGTTGATCGGCCAACTGGCGATCATCGCGTTCGGCGTGATCGACACGGCGATGGTCGGCCGCTACTCCGCGGTCGATCTGGCCGCGCTCGGTCTTGGCTCGTCGATCTACATTTCCGTCTACATCGGCCTGACCGGCATTCTGACCGCGCTGCAGCCGATCACCGCGCAACTCTACGGCGCGCGCCGCTACAGCGAAATCGGCGAGGAAGTTCGTCAGGCCCTGTGGCTCGCGCTGGCGCTGACCGTGATCGGCTTCCTGATCCTGTTCTTCCCCGGTCCCGTGCTGCATCTGGCGCGCGTGCCCGAAGCGCTGCACGACCGCACGGTCGCCTACCTGCGGATTCTGGCTTTCGGCTTGCCGGCCGGCCTCGCTTTTCGCGTCTACAGTTCGGTCACCAACGCCGTCGGCAAACCGCGGCTCGTGATGATCCTGCAAATCGGCGCGCTGCTGCTCAAGGTGCCGCTCAATACGTGGTTCATCTTCGGCGGGCTCGGTGTGCCGGCGCTGGGCGGCCCCGGTTGTGCGCTCGCCAGCACCACGATCAACTGGGGGCTCGCCATGCTCGGCATGGTGTTGCTGACGAGGGTCGACGTATTCCAGCCGTTCGCGATCTTCGCGCGCTTCTGCTGGCCGGTCTGGCGGCGCCAGGCGGCGCAACTGCGGCTGGGCATTCCAATGGGCCTGTCCTACCTGATCGAAGTCACCTCGTACACGTTCATGGCGCTCTTCATCGCGCGCTTCGGCACGACGACGCTCGCCGGTCACCAGATCGCCGGCAATATCGGCGCGGTGCTGTATATGACGCCGCTGTCGATCGGCATTGCTTCGTCGACGCTGGTCGCGCAGGCGCTCGGCGCGCATCGCCCGGAAGCGGCGCGCACGCTCTCGCGTCACGGCATCATGATGGCCGTGGCGATCGCCTGCTGTTACGCCGCGATCGTGCTGGCGCTGCGGCCTTTCATCATCGAAGGCTACACGCCGAATGCGCAGGTGGTGGCGGCGGCCTTGCCGCTGGTATTGATCGTCGCGTGCTATCACCTGTTCGACGCCTTGCAGATCACCACCGCGTTCGTGCTGCGCGCGTACAAGGTGGCGGTCGTGCCGACCGTGATCTACGCAGTGGCGCTGTGGGGCGTGGGGCTCGGCGGCGGCTATATGCTCGGCTTCAACGTGAGCGGCGTGACCCCGGAATGGCTGACTGGCGCGCGCGGCTTCTGGGTGGCGAATACCGCGAGTCTGGCGATTGCCGGCATCGGCCTGTTGATGTACTGGCGGGTGGTGAGCAAGCGGTATTTGCATGCCGATCCGGCGCTTCGGGTCGATTCGACGGCTTGAGAAAGCGGTGGGAGGCCGCAGGATTGCCGGGCCAGTGTCGCTGCGAAACGGTGGGATTGCGGTCGACCGCGAAAGCGCTGTTGGGCAGGCAATCAATCATCGACCGTTAGTTGCGTCATAATTCACAAAAAAGCGGCCACGCAAAGCGCGCCGCCTGCCCCACTGTCGGCACCGCGCCGCGCGGCGTGCGATCTCAACCGGCGTGGGCCTCCAGCCTCTGCTCCGACTTCACAGATTGCGCGTCGCCAGACGCCCGATCATGCCGCTCGAAAATCTCATGGGCGGCAAACAGCGCATTCAATGCCGCCGGGAAGCCCGCATAGAGCGCCATTTGCATGAACACCTCGACGATCTCCTCGCGCGAGCAGCCGACGTTCAACGCCGCCTCGATATGCACCTTCAGCTGCGGCTGCGCGCAGCCGAGCGTGGCGAGCGACGCAATCGTCGCGATCTCTCGCGCGCGCAGATCGAGTTGCGGGCGGCTGTAAATATCGCCGAAGCCGAATTCGATCAGCAGTCGGCCAAATTCCGGCGCGATCGGCGCGAGGGCGGCAATCACCTGCTCGCCGGCCGAGCCGTCGATTTCCTTCAGTTTGTCCCAGCCTCGGGTGTAGCGGTCGGTGTGTGCGTGGTCCATGGTGAGTCCTTTTGCGAATGTGAATGCGCCTGGGTTTCGTCGGTCTGTCGTGTCGAATGATCCGCGGCGCCTGCGCGCCCGGCCGCCTCGTAGTGCGCGATCTTGTCGACGATCGCGCCGAGATTGACCTGCAACTCGGCGATTCGCGCCAAAACCGCATCCCGATGCGCCACCAGCATCTCGCGGCGCGCGTCCACGGTCGGCTGACCTTGTGCGCGCAATGCCGCGAACGCCTGCATGCCGGCGATCGGCATGCCGGTCGCCTTGAGCCGCATCAGGAACTGCAACCAGTCGAGATCGGCAGGCGAATACAGGCGATGCCCGGCCTGCGTGCGGCCGACTGCGCGAATCAATCCGGCCTGTTCGTAGTAGCGCAGCGTATGCGTCGATACGCCGGTCGTTTCGGCTACATGCCCGATGGTGAGCGCTTTAGAGATATTCGACATGACGGAACTCAGGTTAGGACTTCGAGTGCACTCTAAGTCAAGCGCGTCATGCTGTCATTTGTCTGCGCGGTCGTTTTTTATGGCGCATGGGTTTGATCGATACACTCATCGACGCCTAATAACCAGGCAAAAGGTTTAAATCTCGTCCACATTGATTTACTTGTCATCAATCGATCGGTATAAATCGTCCGCGTTCGCAAATAAGGGCGCGCAATTTGTTCTATGCTTAAGCGCAGCCCGTGCCGACAGGAGGCGCCGGCCGGGTCGTCCGGGTCGTCCCTTTGCGGCTAATTTTTTTGCCCTCAATGGAGTGCTTGCCATGCTGAAGAAGCTTTTAATGCTTTGCGTTGCTTTGGCTTTGTCGCTGTCGGCCGGATTTGCATCGGCCGTTGAAGTGAACTCCGCCGATCAGGCGGCGCTCGAATCGGTCAAAGGTATCGGCCCGGTGCATGCAAAAGCGATCATCGACGAGCGCACCAAGAATGGCCCATTCAAGGACGCCGATGATCTCGCCGCGCGCGTGAAAGGCATCGGCGCCAAATCGGTGACCAACCTCGAAGCGGCCGGCCTGACGATCAACGGCTCGTCCACGCCACCGACCGGCGCCAAGCCCGCCGCCAAGCCGGGCAGCACCGCCAGCACCAAGGCAGCGCCGGCAGCCACTACCGTGGCCACCCCGGCGGCGCCAGCCACGACGCCGGCCGCGCCAGCGGACGCTTCGGGCGCGAAAGCGTCGAAGTCGAAAAAGAAGAGCAACGCGGCGGCATCCGAGGCAGCAGCGGCTTCCGCGCCGGCCACCACGACCGCGGCGGCGCCGGCCGACGCGTCGGGCACCAAGGCCTCGAAGAAGAAAGCGAAGAAGAGCAAGGCCGCATCGGCTGCGGCGGCCTCGGGCGGTGCGTGAGCAAAACGAATACGGACCGTGTGCGAATGAAACGGAGTACGAAACAGGATTGAGCGCCGGCAGCGTAACGTCCGGGCCATGCGCGCGGGAACCCCGTTACGCCGCATCCCTCCTTCCTTCCACGGCGCCGCGCATGCGCGCGGCGTTTTCACCCGCCGACCCGTCAAGCACGTGTCGGCACTCAAGAGAGACCGTCATGAGCCTACTCGATACACTCGGTTCCCTGGTTGGAAAATCCCCCGAAGGCGGTGGCCAACAAGCCCTGGTCGCAGCCGCGCTCGAATTCGTCAATAACCAGCCGGGCGGCCTGAACGGCCTGATCGACCGTTTCAAGGAAAAAGGCCTCGGCGACGTCGTGACCTCGTGGGTCAGCAACGGCGAGAACCAGCCGATCTCGGCGGATGCGCTGCACAGCGTGCTCGGCTCGGAGAGCGTCACCAATCTCGCGGCAAAAGCCGGCGTGCAGCCGGATCAGGTCACCGGCCTGCTCTCGCAGATCCTGCCGCACGTGGTCAACGCAGCCACACCGGAAGGCGAAGTGCCGGCCGAGGGCAAGCTGAACGCCACCACCGTGCTCGGCGCACTCGGCGGCTTGTCGGCGCTGTTCGGCAAGGGCAACGCTTAAGCGCACGAGCGCACGTAAGCGGCCTCGCCTGGCCGCGGCGCCCGCACGGTCAGTCGGCGGCCCAAAAAAAACGGCAACGAAGTCACCTTCGTTGCCGTTTTTTACTTCGCCGGGAACGGCTGGACTACCGCCGTTCCGTCTTTGGCAGAGCGCGTTGCGCTTAATGCACGACGCGTTCGAACACCAGGTTGCCGCCTTCCAGTTCGACCGGAATCACGTCTTTCGGACCGAACTTGCCAGCCAGAATCAGCTTGGCGACCGGGTTCTCGATCTCCTGCTGGATGGCGCGCTTCAGCGGCCGCGCGCCGAACAGCGGATCGTAACCGACCTTGCCGACGTGCTCGAGCGCCGCGTCCGACACAACCAGTTGCATGTCGAGCTTGGCGAGCCGCTCGTGCAGACGCTGCAACTGGATCCGCGCGATCGACTGGATGTTCGAACGGTCGAGTGCGTGGAACACCACCACGTCGTCGATCCGGTTCAGGAACTCGGGGCGGAAGTGCAGTTTCACTTCTTCCCAGACCGCGTCCTTCACCGCTTCCTGCGGTTCGCCGACCATCGACTGGATCACCTGCGAACCGAGGTTCGACGTCATCACGATCACCGTGTTCTTGAAGTCCACGGTGCGGCCTTGTCCATCGGTCATCCGGCCGTCGTCGAGCACTTGCAGCAGCACGTTGAACACGTCCGGATGCGCCTTCTCGATTTCGTCGAGCAGGATCACGCTATACGGCTTGCGGCGCACGGCTTCGGTCAGATACCCGCCTTCTTCGTAGCCGACGTATCCCGGCGGCGCACCGATCAAACGCGCGACGCTGTGCTTCTCCATGAATTCGCTCATGTCGATACGGATCAGATGGTCTTCCGAATCGAACAGGAACGACGCAAGCGCCTTGCACAACTCGGTCTTGCCCACGCCGGTCGGGCCGAGGAACAGGAACGAGCCATACGGCCGGTTCGGATCCGACAGACCCGCGCGCGAGCGGCGGATCGCATCGGCCACCGCGCTGATCGCCTCGTCCTGGCCGACCACGCGCGCGTGCAGTTTCTCTTCGATCTGCAGCAGCTTTTCACGCTCACCCTGCATCATGCGCGACACGGGAATGCCGGTGGAACGCGACACGACTTCGGCGATTTCTTCCGCACCGACCTGCGTGCGCAGCAAACGCGGCCGCGTCGGATTATTCTGCTCTTTCGCCTCGGCCTGAGTGACTTCCTTCAACTGCGCTTCGAGACCGGGCAGCTTGCCGTACTGCAACTCGGCGACCTTCTCCAGCTTGCCTTCACGTTGCAGGCGCGTGATTTCCGCGCGGGTCTTTTCGATCTCTTCCTTCAGTTGCGCGCTGCCCTGCACCGCGGCTTTTTCCGCAGTCCAGATTTCTTCGAGGTCCGAATATTCGCGATCCAGCCGCTCGATTTCCTCTTCGATCAGTTGCAGGCGCTTTTGCGACGCTTCGTCTTTTTCCTTCTTGACGGCTTCGCGCTCGATCTTCAACTGGATCAAGCGACGGTCGAGCCGGTCCATCTCTTCCGGCTTCGAGTCGATTTCCATCTTGATCTTCGAAGCCGCTTCGTCGATCAGGTCGATGGCCTTGTCCGGCAGAAACCGATCCGTGATGTAGCGATGCGACAGCTCTGCCGCCGCGACGATCGCCGGATCGGTGATATCCACGCCGTGGTGCAGTTCGTACTTTTCCTGCAAGCCGCGCAGGATCGCGATGGTGGCTTCCACCGTCGGCTCGTCGACCAGCACCTTCTGGAAGCGGCGTTCGAGCGCGGCATCCTTTTCGATGTACTTGCGATATTCGTCGAGCGTGGTCGCGCCGACGCAGTGCAACTCGCCGCGCGAGAGCGCGGGCTTGAGCATGTTGCCCGCGTCCATCGCGCCTTCGGCCTTGCCCGCGCCGACCATGGTGTGAATTTCGTCGATAAAGACGATGGTCTGGCCTTCGTCTTTCGCGATGTCGTTCAGTACGGCCTTCAGCCGCTCTTCGAACTCGCCGCGATACTTGGCGCCGGCCAGCAACGCCGCCATATCCAGCGACAACACGCGCTTGCCCTTGAGGGTTTCCGGCACTTCGCCGTTGACGATGCGCTGCGCCAGACCTTCGACGATCGCGGTCTTACCCACGCCCGGTTCGCCGATCAGCACCGGGTTGTTCTTGGTGCGGCGTTGCAGGATCTGGATCGAACGACGGATTTCGTCGTCGCGGCCGATCACCGGATCGAGCTTGCCGGCCCGCGCGCGCTCGGTCAGGTCCACCGTGTACTTCTTCAGCGCTTCACGCTGGCTTTCGGCGTCCTGGCTGTGCACTTGCGAGCCGCCGCGCACCGCGGCAATCGCGCTTTCGAGCGACTTGCGCGACAAGCCGTGCTGACGCGCGAGACGTCCGGCTTCGCCTTTGTCGTCCGCGACCGCGAGCAGGAACATCTCGCTCGCGATGAACGTGTCGTTGAGTTTTTGCGCTTCCTTATCGGCCTGGTTCAGCAAGCCGGTCAGCTCGCGGCCGATCTGCACGTTGCCGTCGGTGCCCTGCACCTGCGGCAGACGCGTCATCGCGTCGCCCAGCGCCGTTTGCAGCGCCTGGACGTGCACGCCGGCACGCGAGAGCAGCGAGCGAGCCGAGCCATCCTGTTGGGCGACGAGCGCCGACAGGACGTGAACCGGTTCGATGTATTGATTGTCATGGCCGACGGCCAGACTTTGCGCATCCGCCAGGGCTTCCTGGAATTTAGTGGTGAGTTTGTCGATTCTCATCAAGAGACCTCCAATTTCGATTACCACCAAATGAGGCGTTTTATCCAGGTTTCAAGCGCTTTCTTGCATCAGGCGACGATTATTTGACGTTTGACGCAAGAGAACTGCCTCACCACTTTCAGGTAAGCGGCGCGGGACTGCCGCCGGCCGGCGCCGCCGGTACGATCGGAATCACGCCGCTCAAGCCGAGCAGCGCGGACAGCGGGCCGTGCGGCTGCGCCACCTCGCCAATGGTATGCCGGTCGAGCTCGCAGAGGAAGGCGTGGCGCGCCGCTTCGAGCGCGCCTCGCAGTCGGCATTGCGGTGAAATGACGCAACCCCGGCGCTCACCCTGCTGGTCCGGAAAGCAACCGACCAGCGCAAAGTCGCTTTCCGTCGCGCGCACGACCTCGCCGACCGTCAGCGCACTGCTTTTCGCCGCCAGCCGCAGGCCGCCATTGCGCCCGCGCACTGTTTCGACCCACCCCAGTTCGCCGAGCTGCTGCACGACCTTCATCAAGTGGTTCTTGGAGATGCCGTACGCGTCTGAAATGTCCTGGATCGTCGACAAGCCTTCGTCGCGAACGGCCAGGTATAGCAAAACGCGTAGTGAGTAATCCGTATAGTCGGTCAGTCTCATAGCTGCAGGTATCACATGAGCGCAAGCCGCGATCCGGGGGATAACCGCGTCGACGCAAGGGTTGCCGTGGGCCGTCCCTTCGCCCTAAGATGCAGGCGCTACGCATATTTTGTTGTTCTGCGCAGATAGGCGGAGTGTATGTTCCGGCAGTAATGGTAACGTTTCCTGCCTGGGGCATTCTTACGAAAAGCGGGGTATTCGCGGCCTACTTCCGTTCGTTTGGGCTCCGGTTTGAGGCCATTTCTGACATAGTGCGGCAGCGTGCCGCGACCCAACGAAGCGCCGCGTCTTCTGGAATCTGCATGAACCCGTCCTTCCCCGCCGCGCCGGCCGTCGAACGCGCCGCCCACCCTACCGAAGCGAACATCCGCGAACTGGTCTATGCCTTTTACGAGCGCGTACGTGCCGATGCGCTACTCGGCCCGGTCTTCGACGCTACGCTGGCGGGGCGTTGGGACGATCACCTGCCCAAGATGTGCACCTTCTGGGGCAGCCTCGTGCTCGGCGCGAAGCAATACCGCGGCAACGTGCAGCAGGCGCATCAGCCGCTCGAGGGCATCGAGCCGCAGCACTTCAGCCGCTGGCTGTATCTGTTTCTCGACACGGTCCAGTCGCGCTATCAGCCGGCCGCGGCGGTCCGCTTCATGGAACCGGCGCTGCGTATCGCGCAGAGTCTGCAGTTGAGCCGTTTCGGTTGGGACTACACGATTCCGGAGGAACAACAGGCGCTGCTGGAACGGGTCGCGCCCAAACGGCCTCCGCGCGATGGTGACGACGCCGGGCACGCGGCGCGCCCGGCTGGTGAGCCGTTTCCGACGCGGATCGTCGGCCGCTCGCGGGACGAATGAACTCTGCGCACGGGCTGCCGGCCGTGTTACGCCCGTCCAGCCGCCCGGCAGGCATCGCGACGAGGGCGCACCTCCGGAACTTCCGAGAACGGCGTCAAGGGGTTCACTGGTTCGAGAATCCCGCGCCCGAACCCGGACCCGCTCCTACTCCGCCGCCCGATTGCCCGATTCGATACCCCAGCGGGCGAGCGCCGCGTCGTCGGTGACACGGGCATCGACCCAGCGTTCGCCGGCCTCGGTCTTCTCTTTCTTCCAGAACGGCGCCTGGGTCTTCAGATAGTCCATCACGAATTCGCACGACGCGAAAGCGTCGCCGCGATGCGCGGCCGTCGTCGCGACCAGCACGATCTGGTCGAGCGGGTACAGCTTGCCGACCCGGTGCACGATCAACACCTCGATGCCCGGCCAGCGTTCGCGCGCGTCGACGATGATCGCCTCCAGCGACTTCTCCGTCATGCCGGGATAATGTTCGAGCTCCATCGTCTCGACCGTGCTGCCGTCGTTCAGATCGCGCACGGTGCCGACAAAGCAGGCAACCGCGCCGATCTTCGGATTGCGCGCGCGCAACCCGGCGACCTCGGCGGTGAGGTCGAAATCTTCCGTCTGGACGCGAACGGGCATCTGGGGCTCCTGGGCGGTTAGCGGCGTGGCGGCTTAGCCACCGGTGACGGGCGGAAAGAACGCGACTTCGCAGCCCTCGGTGACGCGAGTGCCGGCGCCCGTCATCACGTGGTTGCAAGCCATGCGCAGCGCGCGGCCCTCGGCGAGGGTCTCGGCCCAGACGCCGCCGCGCACGCGCAGCCACGCGCGCACGTCGCCGACAGTCGCAATGCCGTCGGGCAGATCGACGGTTTCGTCGGCCAGATCGAGCGCTTCTCGCACGCTAGCAAAATATCGGAGTTGGATCTTCATCGGGATGCCGCCGGCGCTTACCGGCCTCAGTTCAGCAATTCGGAAAAAGGAATGAAGCGCACGGTCTCGCCCGCGCTGATCGCGTGATTCGGCGGATTGTCGATCAGGCCGTCGCCCCACACGGTCGAAGTCAGCACAGCCGAGCTCTGGTTCGCAAACAGGTCGAGCCCGCCGGCCGGGTTGATACGCGCACGCAGGAATTCGTTGCGGCGGTCGGCCTTGCTCTGCGTGAAATCCGCGCGCAGCGATAATGTGCGCGGCGCGACCGCCTGCACGCCGGCCAGACTCAGAATGAACGGCCGCACGAACAGCAGGAAGGTCGCGAAACTGGACACCGGATTGCCCGGCAGGCCGATAAAGAAGGTTTCAGCCGATGCCGAATCCGGTGCCGCCGCAGCCCCGTCGCGTTGCGCTCCACGGCGCACCGCGCCGAAGGCGAGCGGCTTGCCCGGCTTCATCGCGATCTGCCACATCGCCAGACGCCCCTCCGCTTCCACAGCCGGCTTCACATGATCCTCCTCGCCCACCGACACGCCGCCGCAGGTCAGGATCAGGTCATGTGCCTCGGCGGCTTCGCGCAACGTCGCGCGGGTCGCGTCGAGCTTGTCGGCGACGATGCCGTAGTCGGTGACTTCACAGCCGAGTTTTTCCAGCAAGCCACGCAGCGTGAAACGGTTCGAGTTGTAGATCGCGCCAGGCTTGAGCGGCTCGCCCGGCATGGTCAGCTCGTCGCCGGTGAAGAAGACGGCGACCTTGACGCGCCGCCGCACTTCGAGCCGCGCGTAGCCCACCGAGGCGGCGAGCCCCAAAGCTTGTGGCGTGAGCCGCGTGCCCGCCGGAAGGATCACCGAGCCGCTGCGGATATCCGCGCCTTGCGCCGTGATCCATTCGCCCGGTTGCGGGCTGTGCAGAAGCGTGACCTCCGCGCCGGCCACCTCGGCTTGCTCCTGCATCACGATCGCGTCGGCGCCGGACGGCACAGTAGCGCCGGTGAAGATGCGCGCCGCCGTGCCGGGCGTCAGCGGCTCCGGCGCATGACCGGCCGGAATGCGTTGCGAGACCGGCAAGCGGATAGCGCCCTGAGCCGTCAGATCGGCCGTGCGGACCGCGTAGCCGTCCATTGCACTGGTGTTCATCGGCGGGACGTCGAGCGGTGAAGTGACGTCGGCCGCGAGAACACGGTTCAGCGCTTCCAGCGTGGGGATCGATTCTGTGCCGGCAATCGGGCTCGCTGCGCTGAGCAGAGTCGCCAGGGCTTCGGCGGTGGCTAGCATCGGCGCGCGGGGCGTGGGTGTGGACATCTCTGGTCTCGAAGCCGCAGGTTAAAAGAATATTGTAGCGGTCGAAGCAGGAAGCCTGGGCTGCGTGGCGTGATGAGGGGATTTCTGGAGTGTGGGCGCTTGCCGCGAGTCTCGCGGCAAGCGCCTCTTACATGGCGCGCGAGGCGCGCGGCGGACAGGCTGCGTGAGCCGTGGAGTCCCTCGCGCGTTACGGCAACGGCGAATGAGACTTACGCGCCGACGTTCGCCACGATAAAGTCCTTCACGCGCTGCACGTCCGCCGGCAACACCTCGAAGCGCTGCGGCAGCGATTCGAGGCCCGCGAACGCCGCCGGCCGCTCCGGTTCGCGCAGGAGCGCCTCGCGGATCGTTTCGCCGAACTTGATCGGTTGCGCCGTCTCCAGCACGATCATCGGAATACCCGGTTGCAAATGTTCGCGCGCGACCTTCAGGCCGTCGGCCGTATGGGTGTCGATCATCGTGTCGTAGCGCTCGAACACGTCGCGGATCGTCTCCACGCGGGATTCGTGGCTGCTGCGGCCCGATACGAAACCGAATTGCTGCACGCGCGCGAAGTCGCCGCTCGCGGCGAGGTCGAAACCGCCCTTCTCCTCGACGTCGCGGAACAGTTGCAGCACGCGCGCCGGGTCGCGGCCGAGCAGATCGAATACGAAACGCTCGAAGTTGGAAGCCTTCGAAATGTCCATGCTCGGGCTGCTGGTGTGATACGTCTCGGCCGCCTTGCGCACGCGGTAAATACCCGTGCGGAAAAACTCGTCGAGCACGTCGTTCTCGTTCGTCGCCACCACCAGCTTCTCGATCGGCAACCCCATCATGCGCGCGATATGGCCCGCGCACACATTGCCGAAGTTGCCCGACGGCACCGTGAACGACACGCGCTCGTCGTTCGACCTGGTGGCCGCGAAGTAGCCCTTGAAGTAGTACACGACCTGCGCGACGACGCGCGCCCAGTTGATCGAGTTGACCGTGCCGATCTTGTACTTCGCCTTGAACGCGTGATCGTTCGAGACCGCTTTGACGATGTCCTGCGCGTCGTCGAACACACCTTCCACCGCGATGTTGAAGATGTTCGGATCCTGCAGGCTGTACATCTGCGCGGTCTGGAACGCGCTCATCTTCCTGTGCGGCGACAGCATGAACACGCTGATGCCCTTCTTGCCGCGCATCGCGTATTCCGCGGCGCTGCCGGTGTCGCCGGAGGTCGCGCCGAGAATGTTGAGCGTCTGACCGTGTCTGTCCAGCGCGTATTCGAACAGGTTGCCGATCAGCTGCATCGCCATGTCCTTGAACGCGAGCGTCGGCCCGTTCGACAGTTCCAGCAGCGACAGCGGCGCGCCGTTCTCCACGCCCAGCGTCTTCAGCGGCGTGATCTGCGCGGCGCTTTCGTCGTCGCGCACGTTGCAGTAGGTGGCCGCGGTGTAGGTCTTGCGCGTGATGGCTCGCAGATCTTCGGCGGGAATGTCGTCGACGAATTTGGACAGGATCTCGAAGGCGAGGTCCGCGTACGGCAGGGTGCGCCAGCGCGTCAGTTCGTCAGCGGTGACGCGCGGATACTCGACGGGCAGATACAGGCCGCCGTCTTTGGCGAGACCGCCGAGCAGGATGTCAGCAAAGGTGTGGTGCTCGCCGGCGCCGGCGCCGCGGGTGGACAGGTAGTTCATAGTTCGGCCTAGTTCAGCGCTTCCATGCGCAGCTTCGTGACTTGCGAGACAACGGTCTTCAGCGCTTCGATCGTCTTGATCGCGGCGTTGACGTGCTTTTCGACCGTTTCGTGCGTAATCAGGATGATGTCGGTTTCGCCCTTGCCGTTCGCGTCGACCTGCTCCGATTCCTTCTGCAGCAGCGCGTCGATCGAAATGCCGGTGTCGGCCAGAATGCGGGTGATGTCGGCCAGCACGCCGGTCACGTCCGCCACCCGCAAGCGCAGGTAGTAGCCGCTCGTGACTTCGTCGATCGGCAGGATCGGGGTGCTCGACAGGCTGTCCGGCTGGAACGCCAGATGCGGCACGCGGTGCTCCGGGTCGGCCGTGTGCAGACGCGTCACGTCGACCAGATCGGCCACCACCGCGGAAGCCGTGGGCTCGGCGCCCGCGCCCTTGCCGTAGTACAGCGTGGTGCCGACCGCGTCGCCGTGCACGACGACCGCGTTCATCGCGCCTTCCACGTTCGCCAGCAGGCGTTTTTCGGGAATCAGCGTGGGATGCACGCGCAACTCGATGCCTTTATCCGTGCGGCGCGTGATGCCGAGCAGCTTGATGCGGTAGCCGAGTTCCTCGGCGTATTTGATGTCGATCGCCGCGAGCTTGCTGATGCCTTCGACGTAAGCCTTGTCGAACTGCACCGGCACGCCGAACGCGATCGCGCTCATGATGGTCGCCTTGTGCGCGGCGTCCACGCCTTCGATGTCGAAGGTCGGGTCGGCCTCGGCATAACCGAGTTCCTGCGCGGCTTTGAGCGCGGTCGCGAAATCGAGCCCGCGGTCGCGCATTTCCGAAAGAATGTAGTTCGTGGTGCCGTTGATAATGCCGGCGATGTACTGGATGCGGTTGGCCGTCAGACCTTCCCGCAGCGCCTTGATGATCGGAATGCCGCCCGCCACCGCCGCCTCGAACGACACCATCACGCCGTTGGCGCGTGCCGCTTCGAAAATCTCCGTGCCGTGCACCGCGAGTAGCGCCTTGTTGGCGGTCACCACGTGCTTGCGGTTCTTGATCGCGCGCAGAACGAGGTCGCGCGCCACGCCCGTGCCGCCGATCATCTCGGCCACGATATCGATCGACGGGTCGTCGACCACCGCATTGAAGTCGTCGGTCAGCGCCACGGTGCCGGCCTCGACGCCGAGCGCCGCGCTCGCTTTGGCGGGATTGCGCACGGCAATGCGCGCAATCTCGATGCCGCGGCCCGCGCGGCGTTTGATTTCTTCCTGATTGCGGCGCAGTACCGTGAAGGTGCCGCTGCCTACCGTGCCGAAGCCCAGCAGTCCAACTTTGATCGGTTCCATGCAGCGTGTGTTTTCGAGTAGATGATTAAAAGTAAACAGGTCTGGCGCGTTCCGGACGGCGCGACGCGGACCCGCATGTCCCGCGAGCCGTGCCCCGCCATGCGCGCTATTGTGCGCTAGGCCGTGTGACGCTTGCGGTAACCGTCGAGGAAGCGCGCGATCCGGTTGATCGAATCCGCGAGGTCGTCCACGTTCGGCAGGAACACGACGCGGAAATGATCCGGCGTTTTCCAGTTGAAGCCGGTGCCCTGCACAAGCAGCACGCGCTCTTCCAGCAACAGGTCGAGGATGAACTGCTGGTCGTCCTTGATCGGATAGATCTTCGGGTCCAGCCGCGGGAACATGTACAGCGCCGCTTCGGGCTTCACGCAACTCACGCCGGGGATCGCCGTCAACATGTCATACGCGAGTTCGCGCTGTTTGTACAGGCGCCCGGTCGGCACGATCAGGTCGTTGATGCTCTGGTAGCCGCCGAGCGCGGTCTGGATCGCGTATTGGCCCGGCACGTTCGGGCACAGGCGCATGGAAGCCAGAATGCCGAGCCCTTCGAAGTAGTCTTTCGCGTGGCGGCGGTTCTCGCCGGCGGTCAGGCCTGAAATGAACATCCAGCCGGCGCGATAACCGCACGACCGGTAGCTCTTCGACAGGCTGTTGAACGTGACCGTGAGCACGTCTTCGGAGAGCGCCGCCATCGACGTGTGCTTCTTGCCGTCGTAGACGATCTTGTCGTAGACCTCGTCGGCGAAGATCACGAGGCCGTGCTGGCGGGCGATCTCGATCAGGCCGAGCAGCAGTTCGTCCGAATACAGCGCGCCGGTCGGGTTGTTCGGGTTGATGACCACGAGCGCGCGCGTATTCGGCGTGATTTTCGCGCGAATGTCGTCGAGGTCGGGCATCCAGCTATTCGATTCGTCGCAGATGTAGTGCACCGGCGTGCCGCCCGACAGGCTCACGCCGGCGGTCCACAGCGGATAGTCCGGCGCGGGCAGCAGCACTTCGTCGCCATCGTTCAGGAGGCCCTGAAGCGCCATCACGATTAGCTCGGACGCGCCGTTGCCGATATAGATGTCGTCCAGCTCGACCCCGTGCACGCCCTTTTGCTGCGTGTAATGCATGATCGCCTTGCGCGCGGCGAACACTCCCTTGGAGTCGGAATAACCCGACGAACCCGGCAGGTTCAGGATCATGTCCTGGATGATTTCGTCCGGCGCGTCGAAGCCGAACGGCGCGAGATTGCCGATGTTCAGCTTGATGATGCGGTGGCCCTCTTCCTCGAGCCGCTTCGCATGTTCGAGGACGGGCCCGCGAATGTCATAGCAGACATTCAACAACTTGTTGGATTTGAGTATCGGTTTCACGGCGGGCACTTCATCCTGGTTGATGACTTGGGCAAACCGGCGCGCGCAAACAATATAGCGGGCGGGCAGGTTCGCCCTATGGGGAATTCGGGCGCGGCACGGCCGGTGACGGCAAGCGGCGACCGGCGGACGCGGATCGGGTCGAATCACGGAGCCCATTCGTCGAGCCGCTGCGCGAGGCCGCTTCGCGAGGCTTTCTCGCGCTGACGAACGCAGACAGAACCGACGAAAAGCGGCGGAAATCGGCCGAAAGCGGGCAAAACCAAGGCGGGTAGCCGGTGGGCCGCACCCTTCGGCTCAGCGCGGCTTGTGGCGGCATATGAGCGAGGGGCGCCGCGAGGCGGCTAAAAAGTTATAATTTAGCGGATTTTGGCCGACTTCCGCAATGCACCAACCGCATCGGCAAGCCTTTTCGGCCGCTTCTGCCCCATTCGCGTGTTCCACTCGCGTCGAATCGCCCCGCCCGGCCCCGCCCGGCCGGGCCGCCAACACGCATGATGTCTCACGACGACTTCGGAAAACCAATTTGAAATTACATCAGGATTCGAGCGGCGCCCTGAACACCGTCACCGGTTACGGCGCCGACTATGTCGAAATCAATCTGGTGCGCCATTCGGGCAGCCTTCTCGTGCTGCCGGACGCGCCGGTCATCCCTTGGCCCGTCTCTTCCTTCGAGCAACTGAGCGCCGAGCACTTTGCGATGCTGGTCGACTCCGCGCCCGAAGTGGTCGTGTTCGGCAGCGGCGAACGGCTGCGCTTTCCGCATCCGCGCCTGACCGCCGCGCTCACGGCGAAGCGCATCGGCGTCGAAACCATGGACTTCAAGGCCGCCTGCCGCACGTACAACATTTTGATGGCCGAGGGCCGCAAGGTCGCGGCCGCGCTGCTGATCGAAGCGTAGCGCGTGCCCGCGAAGCCGCGCTGGAGCGATCGGCCGCGGCCTGTTGCGCGCCGTATCCGGGGCGCTCGCGCCGCCGGACCGACTGCTCGCCCTGGCCGCGTCGCGGCCGATAACGTACACTGCGCGCCATTGAAGGCAGTACCGGCAGTACCGGCGCGACCGCGCGCCTGCGGCGGCGCCCTGTCGGCGCCCTGTTAGCGGCAGGTGAAGCCGCCGCCGTCGGGGCCGGCCGCGGGCGCAGGCGACCGGGACGCCGCGCGGCGAGTCCGACGCACGCGCGCCGCGAAGACGGCAGTCCCGCAACGCGCAAGCCGCCTTGCGGATCGCCGCCTCGCATGGCCGCTTGCCATTTCCGAACAACACCGCTTCGCCGCCCACGCGGCGTCGCCACAAAGGTTGAAATCCATGAACGATACGCCCACAAGGCTACCGCTCAACCGCACCACCGTTCTGCTGCTGGTGCTGGCCCTCGCCGTGATCTGGTTCGTGCCGCTCGGCTGGCGCCACCTGCTGCCGAGCGACGAAGGCCGCTACGCCGAGATGGCGCGCGAGATGTTCGTCACCGGCGACTGGATCACGCCGCGCTACAACGGCTATAAGTATTTCGAAAAGCCGCCGCTGCAAACGTGGGCGAACGCGCTCACGTTCGCGTGGTTCGGCATCGGCGAATGGCAGGCGCGGCTCTACACCGCACTGACGGGCTTCGCCGGCGTGCTGCTGATCGGCTTCACCGGCCAGCGCGTGTTCAACACGGCGACCGGCGTATTCGCGGCGATCGTGCTGGCGACCTCGCCGTACTGGAACCTGATGGGCCACTTCAACACGCTCGACATGGGCCTGTCGTTCTGGATGGAACTGACGTTGTGCGCGCTGCTGCTCGCACAGCGCCCCAACCTGCCGGGCAGCCGCGTGCGCGGCTGGATGTGGGTGTGCTGGGGCTCGATGGCGCTGGCGGTGCTGTCCAAGGGGCTCGTCGGCGTGATCCTGCCGGGCGCCGTGCTCGTGCTCTACACGCTGATCGCGCGCGACTGGGCCGTATGGAAGCGCCTGCATCTGATCGGCGGCCTGATCGTGTTCTTCGCGATCGTCACGCCATGGTTCGTACTGGTGCAGCAGCGCAACCCGGAATTCCTGAATTTCTTCTTCATCGTGCAGCAGTTCAAGCGCTATCTGACGCCTGAGCAGAACCGTCCGGGGCCGTTCTACTACTTCGTGCCGGTGCTGCTGGTGGGCTTCCTGCCATGGCTCTCGGTGACCGTGCAGAGCGTGCGCCACGCGTTGCGCCTGCCGCGCCAGCCGAACGGCTTTGCGCCCGTCACGCTGATGCTGACGTGGACCGTCTTCATCTTCCTGTTTTTCAGCGCGTCGCATTCGAAGCTGCTCTCCTACACGCTGCCCATCGCGCCGCCGATCGCGCTCCTGATCGGCATGTATCTTCCGCTCGTCACGCGCGACCAGTTGCGCCGCCATCTGGCCGGCTACGCGCTCTTTCTCGTGGTGGCCGCGTTCGCCTCGCTGTTCCTGTCGCGCTTCGGCAGCGCCCGCAATCCGGCCGAACTGTATGCCGAGTACCGCACATGGGTGCTGGCGGCGCTCGCCGTCGCCTTCGTGCTGACGCTGGCCGCGCTGTGGCTGAATCGCCGCAGCCGGGCCGGCGGCCTCGGCGCCGTCGCCACCTTCGGCGCGGCGTGGCTGCTGCTCGGCACCATCGCCGGCACGGGCCACGACGTGTTCGGCCGCCTGAGCTCCGGCGCGCCGCTCGCGCCGGCCATCAAGGCGGAGATCGCGAAGCTGCCGGCCGACACGCCGTTCTACTCGGTGGGCGTGCTCGACCACACGCTGCCGTTCTATGTCGACCACACCATGATCATGGTCGAGCACGCGGACGAACTGGCGTTCGGCGTATCCGTCGAACCGCAGAAATGGATTCCGTCGGTCGACGCCTGGATCGAACGCTGGAAGGCCGACCGCTATGCGCTCGCGCTGATCCCGCCGCCCACCTATGACCGACTCCTCAAGGAAGGCCTGCCAATGCAGGTGATCGGCCGCGACTCGCGCCGCGTGGTGGTGGAAAAGCCGCTCGCCGCGTCGGCTGCCGCAGCAGCGGCGTCCGCGCCAGTGGAAAAAGCGCAACCATGACCCCATATCAGGATCTGCCCGTTCGATGAACCCGATTTCCCTCTTTTGCATTCTTACCGGCGTCACGTTGAACGCCGGTGCGCAGTTGCTGCTCAAAGCCGGTACGAATGCCGTTGGACACTTCGAATTCAGCCGTGCGAACATCCTGCCCATTGCCTTTCGCCTGGCAACCCAGCCGCCAATCATCGGCGGGCTGGCCTGCTATGTGATCAGCGTGGCCGTGTGGATCATCGGGCTGTCGCGGGTGGAGGTGTCGATTGCCTATCCGATGCTCTCGCTCGGCTACGTCGTCAACGCGTTCGCGGCGTGGTATCTGTTTGACGAAGTGCTGTCGGTGCAGAAGCTGATCGGCATCGGCATCATCCTGATCGGCGTGCTGGTGTTGGCTCGCACCTAGCGGTCACGGGCCGGCAGCGGTGTGCCGGACAGGATCTATTACAGTTTTTGCCGGCGCCGCCTCGAACACAGGAAGGCAGCAAAAGATACCGCAAGCAGGCGTGCCGGCCGACTAAGGAATACGTAAGCTTGACCACGGTATGCTGCGCGGTTGCGCCCTTTTTTACCTCGGCCCGGGTTGCGCGTAGTGTGTGGTTTAGTCGCGCCCTTCGGGTTGCGCCCCCTTTCAATCGAGCAAAGCATTCATGAGCCAGTCAACAGTCCCGTTTTTGCCCTTTGTCAAACCCGAGATCGATGAGGAAACGATTCAGGGCGTCGCCGACGTGCTGCGCTCCGGCTGGATCACCACCGGCCCGCAGAACCAGAAGTTCGAAGCGGCGCTGTCGGAATTCTGCGGCGGCCGTCCGGTGCGCACGTTCAATTCCGGTACGGCGACGCTGGAAATCGGCCTGCGCATCGCCGGCGTGGGTGCGGGCGACGAGGTCATCACGACGCCGGCTTCGTGGGTCTCGACCAGCAACGTGATCTATGAAGTCGGCGCGACCCCCGTGTTCGCCGACATCGACCCGCTCACCCGCAACATTGATCTCGATCTGCTCGAAAAGGCCATCACGCCGCGCACCAAGGCGCTGATTCCGGTGTATCTGTCGGGCCTGCCGGTCGACATGGACCGTCTGTACGCGATCGCCCGCGCCCACAAGCTGCGCGTGATCGAAGACGCCGCGCAGGCATTCGGCTCGACGTGGAAAGGCGAGCGCATCGGCAAGCTGGGCGACATGGTCTCGTTCAGCTTTCATGCAAACAAGAATCTGACCTCGATCGAAGGCGGCGCGCTGGTGCTGAACAACGAGGAAGAAGCCGTCCTTGCGCAGAAATACCGCCTGCAAGGCATCACGCGCACCGGCTTCGACGGCATGGACTGCGACGTGCTCGGCGGCAAGTACAACCTGACGGACGTCGCCGCGCGCGTCGGCCTCGGCCAGCTGCCGCATCTGGAACGTTTTCTGGCGCAGCGCAAAAAACTCGTGCGCGCGTATTTCGCGGGGTTCGAGGGCGGCGCGGCGACGCAACTGGGAGTCGGCCTGCCGTTTGCTGACTTTGAAAACAGCAACTGGCACATGTTCCAGATCACCCTGCCGCTGGAGAAACTCTCGATCGACCGCGCGGGCTTCATGGGTCAGTTGAAAGAACGCGGCATCGGCTCGGGCGTGCACTACCCGGCGATTCACCTGTTCTCGCTGTACCGGGCGCGCGGCTTCAGGCAAGGCATGTTCCCGCATGCGGAGCGCTTCGGCGCGACCAATGTCACGCTGCCGCTCTTCACGCTGATGAACGAGGGCGACGTGGAGCGCGTGTGCCGCGCGGTCAATGAAATTTGCGAACAATACGGAAAATAAGCGGAAATGATTTATTCGGAACATCGCGCCGTCGTACCGGAAGTGTCGATCATCATCCCGGTGTACAACGAGGAAGCCGGTCTGGCTGCGCTGTTCGCGCGCCTCTATCCCGCGCTCGACGCGCTCGGCACCGGTTATGAAGTGATCTTCATCAACGACGGCAGCCGCGACAAATCCGCCGCCCTGCTCGCCGAGCAGTTCCGCGCGCGTCCCGACACGACCCGCGTGATTCTGCTGAACGGCAACTACGGCCAGCATATGGCGATTCTGGCGGGCTTCGAACAGTCGCGCGGCGAGATCGTCATCACGCTCGACGCCGACCTGCAGAATCCGCCGGAAGAGATCGGCAAGCTGGTCAACAAGATGCGCGAAGGCTACGACTACGTCGGCACGATCCGCCTGCAACGCCAGGACAGCCTGTGGCGCCGCAAGGCCTCGCGCGCGATGAACCGGCTGCGCGAGCGCATCACCCGCATCAAGATGACCGACCAGGGCTGCATGCTGCGCGCGTACAGCCGGCACATCATCGACACGATCAACCGCTGCGGCGAAATCAACACCTTCATTCCGGCGCTCGCGTACACCTTCGCGCAGAATCCGGTGGAAGTCGAGGTCGCGCACGAAGAGCGTTTTGCCGGCGAATCGAAGTACTCGCTGTATTCGCTGATCCGCCTGAACTTCGACCTCGTGACCGGCTTCTCGGTCGTGCCGCTGCAATGGCTGTCGTTCATCGGCGTGATCCTGTCGCTCGGCTCCGCGGCGCTGTTCGTGCTGCTGCTGATTCGCCGCTTCATCATCGGCGCGGAAGTGCAAGGTGTGTTCACGCTGTTCGCCATCACGTTCTTCCTGCTCGGCGTCATCATCTTCGCGCTCGGCCTGCTCGGCGAATATATCGGCCGGATCTATCAGCAGGTGCGCGCACGTCCGCGCTATCTCGTGCAGACCATTCTCGAACAGCGCGACGGCACGACCGTGGCCGAAGCGCCGCGCCAGGCGGTCGTGCAGGCCGTGCAGGCCGCGCCGCTCCTCGATCAAGGCCCCAATCCATGAAGCCGCGCGCCGTCGTATTCGCGTATCACAACGTCGGCGTGCGCTGCCTGCAGGTGCTGCTCGCGCGCGGCGTGGAGGTGGCGCTCGTCGTCACGCACGAAGACAGCCCGACCGAAAACATCTGGTTCGGCAGCGTCGCTTCGGTCGCGGCCGAGCACGGCATTCCGGTGATCACGCCGCACGATCCGAAGAGTCCCGAACTGCGCGCCGCGGTGAGCGCCGCGCGCCCGGACTTCATCTTCTCGTTCTACTACCGCCACATGTTGCCGGTCGACGTGTTGGCGCTCGCCGCACGGGGCGCTTACAACATGCACGGCTCGCTGCTGCCCAAGTACCGCGGCCGCGTGCCGACCAACTGGGCGGTGATTCACGGCGAAACCGAAACCGGCGCGACGCTGCACGAAATGGCCGCCAAGCCGGACGCGGGCGCGATCATCGCGCAAACGCCGGTGCCGATCCTGCCCGACGACACCGCGAGCCAGGTGTTCGACAAGGTCACGGTGGCCGCCGAACAAACGCTGTGGCGCGTGCTGCCGTCCCTGCTGGCGGGTGAAGCGCCGCATCTGCCGAACGATCTCGCGCACGGCAGCTATTATGGCGGGCGCAAGCCGGAAGACGGACGCATCGACTGGACGCAATCGGCGCAGCAGGTCTACAACCTGATTCGCGCGGTCGCGCCACCCTATCCCGGCGCCTTCACGGACATCGGCGAGCAACGTTTCGTCGTGACGCGCGCGCGCCTCGCCGCGCCCGGCGCGCTTCGCTCGGATTTGCCGCCGGGCCTGCACGTAAGCGATAATGGCATTTTCGCGACATGCGGCGACGGCCGCGCGATCGCCATCCACGAATTGCGGCGCCAGCACGACGGCAGCGAGACTGTCGTCACTCCGGCCGAATTTGCCCAGCTCATCCAAACTCCCCGTTACTCATGAAAAAAGTCCTGATTCTGGGTGTGAATGGCTTCATCGGCCATCACCTGTCCAAACGCATTCTCGAAACGACCGATTGGGAAGTCTTCGGCATGGACATGCAGACCGAGCGTCTGGGCGACCTGGTCAATCATGAACGGATGCACTTCTTCGAAGGCGACATCACGATCAACAAGGAGTGGGTCGAATATCACGTCAAGAAGTGCGATGTGATCCTCCCGCTGGTCGCGATCGCCACGCCCGCCACGTACGTCAAGCAGCCGCTGCGCGTGTTCGAACTCGACTTCGAAGCGAACCTGCCGATCGTGCGTTCGGCGGTCAAGTACGGCAAGCACCTCGTGTTTCCGTCGACCTCCGAGGTCTACGGCATGTGCACGGACGAGCAGTTCGATCCGGAAGAATCGCAACTGTCGTACGGCCCGATCAACAAGCCGCGCTGGATCTACGCGTGCTCCAAGCAGTTGATGGACCGCGTGATCTGGGGTTACGGCATGGAAGGCCTGAATTTCACGCTGTTCCGTCCGTTCAACTGGATCGGCCCGGGCCTCGATTCGATCTACACGCCGAAGGAAGGCAGCTCGCGCGTGGTCACGCAGTTCCTCGGCCATATCGTGCGCGGCGAGAACATCAGCCTCGTGGACGGCGGCGCGCAGAAGCGCGCGTTCACGGATATCGACGACGGCATCGGCGCGCTGATGAAGATCATCGAAAACAAGAACGGCGTGGCGACGGGCAAGATCTACAACATCGGCAACCCGACCAACAATTTCTCGGTGCGTGAACTCGCGCACAAGATGCTGACACTCGCCGCCGAATTCCCGGAATACGCGGAAACGGCCAAGCAGGTTCAGCTGGTCGAAACGTCGTCGGGCGCTTACTACGGCGCCGGCTACCAGGACGTGCAGAACCGCGTGCCGAAGATCGACAACACCATGCAGGAACTCGGCTGGGCGCCGAAGTCGACCTTCGACGAAGCGCTGCGCAAGATTTTCGAAGCGTATCGCGGCCACGTCGGCGAAGCGCGCGCGCTCGTCGAACAGCAATAAGGGCCGATCCTTGGCCCGTATCGTTCTGAAGATCGACGTCGACACGCTGCGCGGTACCCGCGAAGGCGTGCCGAATCTCGCGCGCATCTTCGACCGTTTCAAGGCGCGCGCCACTTTCCTGTTCAGCCTCGGGCCCGACCACACCGGTTGGGCGATGCGCCGCGTGCTGCGGCCGGGCTTTCTGCAGAAAGTGTCGCGCACTTCGGTGGTCGAACACTACGGGATCAAGCAGTTGATGTACGGCGTGCTGCTGCCCGGCCCGGACATCGGCGCCAAGGCGTCGGCGGAAATGCGCGCGATCCATGAAGCCGGCTTCGAATGCGGCATTCATACGTGGGATCACGTCTACTGGCAGGACAACGTGCGCTCGAAAGACCGCGCATGGACCACGGCGCAGATGCAGCAAAGCCACGACCGGTTCGTCGAGGTGTTCGGCGGGCCGCCCACCACGCACGGCGCGGCAGGCTGGCAGATGAACGATCATGCATTCGAGCAGATCGACGCGTGGGGCATGCGCTACGCGTCCGACGGACGCGGCCACTCGCCGTATCTGCCGGTGGTCGGCGGGCGAACGCTCAGGCACGTGCAGATGCCCACCACCTTGCCCACGCTCGACGAGGTGCTCGGCGTGGACGGTGTCGAATCGCACAACGTCGCCGCATGGATGTTGAAGCACACGGAAAACAATCCGCACGACCAGGTGTTCACGCTGCACGCGGAGCTCGAAGGACAGAAGCTCGCGCCGATTTTCGAACAGCTTCTGCAAGGCTGGCGCGCGCAAGGCCACACCTTCGCGACCATGGGCGATTATCACGCCACGCTAGACCGCAGCACGCTGCCATCGTACCCTGTTACGTGGGGCGAAATTCCAGGGCGCTCCGGCGAACTGATTGTCCAGCCCTGACTGGTCAACCAGCAGCCGGCCCTGACGTTCCGGCCACCGCGCGAGACCATGCCGCGCGCCGGCCGCCCCTCCCAAAAGTCTCGATGCCAGGCCGCTGCCGCAATCATCCGGCGCCGGCCATAACAACCGGAGAACCTCGTGTCCATCGCAGTCGACCAACCCATCCCCGACTTCACCGCCCCCGCTACCGGTGGCGAGATCACGCTGTCCAAGCTGCGGGGCAAGAAGGTGGTGCTGTATTTTTATCCGAAGGACAACACACCTGGCTGCACGACCGAAGGCCTGCAGTTCCGCGACCTCTATCCAAAGTTCAGGAAGGCCGGCGCGGAGATTCTCGGTGTGTCGCGCGACAGCCTGCGCTCGCATGACAACTTCAAGGCAAAGCTCGAACTGCCCTTCCCGTTGATTTCGGATCCCGAGGAAACGCTGTGCGCGCTCTTCAATGTCATCAAAATGAAGAAAATGTATGGCAAAGAAGTACGGGGAATCGAACGCTCCACGTTCCTCATCGACGCTGAAGGCGTGCTGCGCCAGGAGTGGCGCGGCGTGAAAGTGCCCGGCCACGTCGACGATATTCTGGAGGCTGTACAAGCGCTTTGAGGCGCGTTATATTGGGTTGCAATGAGTGCCTGTACACCCCAAATTTTTCGTCGCTGCGCCAGACTTGACGGTCGTTTCCCGCTTTTTCCGGGTTCCGTCGGAGTCGCGAGGTGCAACGCGAGCACTGTAGGCGAGCCGCTTGCTCCGTACGCCGGGGCGGCGGCTTTTTTAATTGCGCGAGAGCCGTACGTTCTCTCGGCCTCGCGCTTCCGTTAAGGAGCCGATCGAAGACCAGGCGAACCGGCATCTCTAGACCGAATGCGCGCCTCCGGGCGCAAACTGCGTGCGCACTCATTGGCACCGGCAGAATGCGACAGGCGGCGCACGATATGCGACCCGATTAATTCGAGGGAAACCATGCCTTTGCCTACCCCCCCCAGCAAGCTCGGCAATCTCCTGCCGCCTGACGAATACAAGGCCAAAGCCGCCAGTCCGGCGCGCTCCGCCGCGAAGAAACAGGCGGCAGTTGGGGAACCCGCAGAGTCGGCCGACTACGGCCGCGCGAATGTCGCCACGCCGATGGCGCACGCCGCCAACGCCGCGACCACTTTGCGGCCTGTGCCGACATCGCCGGCGGCGCCGGCTGCGTCCGCAGCCGCGGACCAAGCCGCTCCCGCCCGCAGCCGCAAATCGAAGCAAACGGCCGCATTGTTGCAACCGGTTCCCGCTGCCCGTCCGCAAGCCGAGCCGGCTGCGCCCGCGCAGCCCGTCGTCGCGCGCGCGCCGAGCGCGAAGCAGGCTGAGGCGAGCACACCCGCAGCCGCCGTGCCGGGCACGCGCGGCACCGGCCGCAAACGCGGCGCGGCGGCCGAGCCGGTCGAAGTCCAGAAGCTCTTCGTGCTCGACACGAATGTGCTGATGCACGATCCGAGCTGCCTGTTCCGTTTCGAGGAACACGACGTCTATCTGCCGATGATGACGTTGGAAGAACTCGACAACCACAAGAAGGGCATGTCGGAAGTCGCGCGCAACGCCCGCCAGGTGAGCCGCACGCTGGACGCGCTGGTGGCGAACGCCGGCAACATGTCCGACGGCATTTCGCTCGCGCGACTGGGCAGCCGCGAGGCTTCCGGGCGCCTGTACTTCCAGACCAAACTGACCGCCATCGAGCCGGTGGAAGGTCTGCCGGAAGGCAAGGCCGATAACCAGATCCTCGGCGTGGTGCGCGCGTTGCAGCGCGACCGGATGGATCGCCAGGTCGTGCTGGTGTCGAAAGACATCAACATGCGCATCAAGGCGCATGCGCTCGGCCTGCCGGCCGAAGACTACTTCAACGACCAGGTGCTCGAAGACAGCGATCTGCTGTATTCCGGCATCCGCGCGCTGCCGCAGGATTTCTGGACCAAGCACGCGAAGGGCATGGAGAGCTGGCAGGACACCAAGACCGGTACGACCTACTACCGCGTCACTGGTCCGCTGTGCGCCTCGATGCTGGTCAACGAGTTCGTCTATCTGGAGCCGCAAAACGGCGAGCCGGCGTTTCACGCGCTGGTGCGAGAACTGAACGGCAAGACGGCGCTGCTGCAAACCTTGCGCGATTACGGCCACCACAAGAACAACGTGTGGGGCATCACGGCGCGCAATCGCGAGCAGAACTTCGCGCTGAACCTGCTGATGAATCCGGAAATCGACTTCGTCACGCTGCTCGGTCAGGCCGGTACCGGCAAGACGCTGGTCGCGCTCGCCGCCGGGCTCGCGCAAGTGCTGGACGACAAGCGCTACAACGAGATCATCGTGACGCGCGCAACGGTGCCGGTCGGTGAAGACATCGGCTTCCTGCCGGGCACGGAAGAGGAAAAAATGCAGCCGTGGATGGGTGCGTTCGACGACAACCTCGAAGTCCTGCAGAAGACCGACGACGCAGCCGGCGAGTGGGGCCGCGCCGCGACTCAGGAGCTGATCCGCTCGCGCCTGAAGGTCAAGAGCATGAACTTCATGCGTGGGCGTACGTTCGTGGACAAGTATCTGATCATCGACGAAGCGCAAAACCTCACGCCGAAGCAGATGAAAACGCTGGTTACGCGCGCGGGTCCGGGCACCAAGATCATCTGTCTGGGCAACATTGCGCAGATCGATACGCCCTACCTGACGGAAGGCAGTTCGGGGCTCACGTACGTGGTCGATCGCTTCAAGGGCTGGGCGCACAGCGGGCATGTGACGCTGGCGCGCGGCGAGCGTTCTCGCCTTGCCGACTACGCGTCGGAAATTCTCTAAGTTTCAGCGGGTTAGCTTCTACCCGAAGCCGCGTCCGGAGCATTCCGGACGCGGCTTTTTTGTTCGCTCTGCGTTCCCGATGGGCAACACTTAGCGCACGAACTTCATGTAATTTGTTAAGAATTCTTGCCGGAGCGAGGTTTCAACGGCTACCATCCCGACATCGTCCGCCGTTAAACGAGCGCTTACCGCTCTCTTCGTCTTCATGCGCCGACTCGCCTTTTCGCTGCTGACCGTGCTGCTGCTCGCCGCCTGTGCCGGCGCGCCGCAAAAAACGTCGTCGCGCGGCTCGGGCAGTTCGGTCGTCGTGACCAATGGCGCTTATCATGCGCCGCCGCCCGGCTTCCCCAATTTTGTCGATCACAGCATCGGCCGGGAGGAAATCTCGATTCAGGCAATGAGTCTCGTCGGCATTCCGTACCGCTGGGGCGGCAATACACCGGATAGCGGCTTTGATTGCAGCGGATTGGTTCGCTATGTGGTCTCGCGCGCGGCATCGGTGAATCTGCCGCGCACGACGGCGGACATGAGCGGGCGCGGCGAGTCGATCGAACCGGACGAGATCGCGCCGGGTGATCTGATTTTCTTCAACACGACAGGACGCCCGCATTCGCACGTCGGCATTTACGTGGGCAAACTGCGCTTTGTCAATGCGCCGTCGACCGGCGGCACGGTGCGTCTCGACTATCTGACCAACCCGTATTGGGCCAAGCGTTTCGATGGCATACGCCGCGTTGCCTCGCCGGCTGCGACACCCGCACCATTCGATACGCCGAGCTATCAGGCAGCGGCGCCGCAGCCTGAGCAGGTCGCGCCGGTGACGCAGACGGCAGCGGCGGTCTATGCGGGTGCGCCGGCGACCGTTGCGCCGACGCCGACGAAGGCGGCGGCGCAGCCGCCGGTCTATGCCGCGGGCGCGCTGCAATCTCAATCGCCGCCGCAGCAAACGGCCCGCGTTGCCGCCGCGCCGCGCATGCCGTTGAACGCGCAAGCGCAATCGGTCAGCGCCACGGCTGCGACAGCGGCAACGGCACAAGCTGATCCGTTCGAACCACCGCCGCCCGGAATGAGCGCAGCGCAGATGCAGGCGCGCGCGGCAGGCGCAGTGTCGCCGACACCGGTTCCGGCCGCTCAACAAGCCAGTGCATCGTATAACGCGGGTGTCGGCTCGCTGACCCAGCCACAGCCGACGGCTTTACGCACGGCTCCCCAAACGAGCGCCCGCGTGCCCGATCCCATCGACGCCGCAGCCGACGCGTTCGAGCCGCCGCCGCCCGCTTCCATCGCCGCGCGCCAGGCGCGCGAGGCGCAGCAAGCCGATGAGAACGGCGGCGTGCAGATCATGCGGGCGTCCACCGCCTCGCGCGGCGTGCCCGCTCCCACACAAACCAACGACGACCCGATCGCCCGCTTCGCCAACGGCAACTTCTGACGCCCCATAGCCGGCCGGCGCCATCCGCATCACCCGACGCGCCACCGACCCGCGCATCACACCCATTCCGCCGATCTGCTATCGTCATCGATATTCTTCCGACAGCGGGTGACGACGATGGATCTTGGACTCAAAGACAAGGTGGTGTTGATCACGGGCGGCAGCAAGGGAATCGGCCTTGCCTGCGCCCGCGCGTTCGCGCTCGAGGGCGCGAAAGTCGCGATCGTATCGCGCGACCCCGCCAACCTCGCGCGCGCCTTCGAGCAGTTGAAACAGGAAGGCCTGCACGTGCACCGGACCCGCGCCGATCTGCACGAACCGCACAGCGCCGCCGATATCGTCGAAGAAGTGAGCACCGCGGTCGGCCCGATCGACGTGCTGATCAACAGCGCCGGCGCCGCGCGCCGCTACGATCCGGAATCGCTCGATGCCGACGCGTTCCGCGCCACCATGGAAGCGAAATACTTCCCCTATATCTATCCCCAGCAGGAAGTGCTGCGCCGCATGGCGGAGCGCGCGAAATCCGGCAGCGGCGGCGTACCCGGCACGATCGTCAATATCATCGGCATGGGCGGCAAGGTCGCGAGCGATATCCATATTGCCGGCGGCGCCGCGAATGCCGCGCTGATGCTTGCCACCGTCGGCCTCGCCCACTATTACGCACGCTACGGCATCCGCATCAATGCGATCAATCCGGGGGCGACGCTGACCGAGCGTGTCGAGGAAGCGGTGAAGCTGGAGGCAACGCAGCAAGGCATCGGCAGCGCGGAAGCGCTCGCGCGCGGGCAGGCCAAAGTGCCGCTCGGACGCTTTGCCAACCCGGAGGAAATCGCCGATGTCGCGCTGTTTCTGGCGAGCCGCCGCGCGAGCTATGTGACGGGCGCGATCGTCCCGATGGATGGAGGCAGCGCGCCGCTGATCTAGCCGCCGCGCTGCGCATCTGACAGTGCGTTCGTGCGGCAGACAGCGCTGCCGCACGGGGGCGCCGCCGCGCGCTTACAGAAAGCGGTGGCCGAGCCACCAGGCAGCCCCGGCGAGCGCCGCGGAAGCCGGGATCGTCAGAATCCACGCCCAAACGATGTTGCCGGCCACGCCCCAACGCACCGCGCTCAGCTTTTGCGTTGCGCCGACGCCGACGATCGCGCCAGTAATCGTATGCGTGGTGGATACCGGAATGCCGAGCCACGAGGCGGTAAACAGCGTGATCGCGCCGCCCGACTCCGCGCAAAAACCGCCGACCGGCTTGAGCTTGGTGATCTTCTGACCCATCGTGCGGACGATGCGCCAGCCGCCGAACAGCGTGCCGACGCCCATGGAGAGATAACAGCCGCCGATCACCCACAACGGCGGCGCATCCGCTATCGACGACGCATAACCTGTCGCGATCAGCAGCATCCAGATGATGCCGATGGTTTTCTGCGCGTCGTTGCCGCCGTGGCCGAGGCTATACAACCCGGCGGACACCAGTTGCAGCCGCCGGAAACGCCGGTCGACCTTGCTCGGCGGCGTGCGGAAATAGATCCACGACACCGCCAGCATGAAGAACGAGCCGAGCACGAAGCCGAGCAGCGGCGAAATGAAGATGAAGGCTACCGTCTTCATCAGGCCGTCGACATTGAGCGAACCCCAGCCCGACTTGGCGAGCGCCGCGCCCACGAGGCCGCCGATCAGCGCATGCGACGAGCTCGACGGAATGCCGTAGTGCCAGGTGATGATGTTCCAGCCGATCGCGCCGACCAGCGCGCCGAAAATCACGTAATGGTCGACGATGTTCGGATCGATCGTGCCCTTGCCGACAGTCGCCGCCACTTTCAGATGGAACACGAAATACGCGATGACATTGAACGCCGCCGCGAAAGCGACGGCCTGCTGCGGCTTCAGCACGCCGGTCGAGACGACCGTGGCGATCGAATTCGCCGCGTCGTGAAAGCCGTTCATGAAGTCGAAAATCAGCGCGACGGCGACCAGGCCGGCGACGACCCAGATTGCGAGTTGTATCGATTGCATTATGCGTTTTCCAGCACGATGCCTTCGATGATGTTCGCTACATCTTCACACTTGTCCGTGATCGTTTCGAGCAACTCGTAGATCGCTTTCAGCTTGATCAGCGTCTTAACGTTGTCTTCTTCGCGGAACAGTTTGGACATGGCCGCGCGCAGCACGCGGTCGGCTTCCGATTCGAGACGGTCGATTTCCTCGCAGGCTTTCAGAATCTGGCTTGCCTGCTTCATGTCGGACAGCAGGCTGACGGCGAATTGCACGCGCTCGGAGGTCGCCGTGCAGATGTGGGCCAGCTGGCTCGCCTCGGAAGTCACGGCCTGCACGTCGTACAGCGAAATAGCGGTGGCGACGTCCTCCATCAGGTCGAGGATGTCGTCCATCGTGGTGATCAGCTTGTGGATCTCGTCACGGTCGAGCGGCGTGATGAACGTCTTGTGCAGCAGGTCGATGGTTTCGTGCGTGAGCTTGTCAGCAGCCTTCTCGGCTTTCTGCACGTTTTGCTTATGGGTCTCGGCGTCCTGCAGGTTGTCGATCAGCAGCTCGAGTTCACGGCTTGCCGAGACGATGCACGTTGCGTGCGCATTGAAAATTTCAAAGAACTTGCCCTCGGTGGGCATGAATCGACCGAACATTGGGATCCCGAAAATTGGTCACATAATGGCTGACATAAAACCGCCACATTGTACCGTTGCGAGACCCACGCCGCACTTCTGGAAGCGCCGTTACAACGGCGCCTCAGTTATCGCTTCACTTTTTCCGCTTATTCCCCGTAGAAATTCTGCGCGCCGGCAAAATTGTCGAACTTCGTGAATTGGCCGTGGAACGTGAGCCGAACAGGTCCGATCGGACCATTCCGCTGCTTGCCGATGATAATCTCGGCCGTGCCTTTGTCCGGACTGTCCGGGTTGTAGACTTCGTCGCGGTAAATGAACAGGATCACGTCGGCATCCTGCTCGATAGCGCCGGATTCTCGCAGGTCCGACATGATCGGCCGCTTGTTGGGACGCTGCTCGAGACCGCGGTTGAGCTGCGACAAAGCGATCACGGGTACGTCGAGTTCCTTGGCGAGGCTTTTCAGCGAACGCGAGATTTCCGAGATTTCGGTCGCGCGGTTTTCGCCTGACGACGATCCGCTCATCAGCTGCAGGTAGTCGATGATGATCAAGCCCAGCTTGCCGCATTGGCGCGACAGCCGGCGTGCGCGCGAGCGCAATTCCATCGGGTTCAGGCCGCCGGTTTCGTCGATGAAAATCTGCGCCTCGCTCATTTTCTGCACGGCGTGCGTGAGCTTCGGCCAATCCTCGTCGGTCAGGCGCCCGGTTCGCATGCGGTGCTGATCCAGCCGCCCGACCGAGCCGAGCATACGCATGGTAAGTTGCGAACCCGGCATTTCCATCGAGAACACCGCGACCGGCAAGCCGTACTCGACCGCCACGTATTCGCCGATATTCATGGAAAACGCCGTTTTACCCATCGACGGACGGCCCGCGACGATGATCAGCTCGCCGCCGTGCATGCCGGACGTCATGCGGTCCAGATCGACGAAGCCGGTCGGCGTGCCGGTCACGTCGCTCGGATTGGCGGTGTGGTACAGCGTGTCGATCCGCTCGACGACCTCCGTGAGCAACGGCCCGATTTCGAGGAAGCCCTGTGTGCCGCGCGCACCGTCTTCGGCAATCGAAAACACCTTCGATTCGGCCTCGTCCAGCAACTGGCGGACTTCTTTGCCCTGCGGGTTGAAAGCGTCGGCCGAGATTTCGTCGGCGACGGAGACCAGCCGGCGCAGCACCGCCCGGTCGCGCACGATTTCCGCATAGCGCCGGATGTTGGCCGCGCTCGGCGTGTTCTGCGCCAACGCATTCAGATAGGCCAGACCGCCGACCTCTTCGGCCTTGCCCGAGGTGCCGAGCGCCTCGTACACGGTAATCACGTCGGCCGGACGCGTGGCCGCGATCAGCTTGCCGATATGCTCGAAGATGATGCGGTGGTCATAGCGGTAAAAATCGCTCTGCGACAGAAAATCCGCGATGCGGTCCCACGCGGCATTGTCGAGCAGCAGGCCGCCCAGCACCGATTGCTCGGCCTCGATCGAATGCGGCGGGACTTTCAGCGACTCGAGTTGGGGATCTTTGGACGGTGCGTTCATGGAGAGGAATTATCAGGTAATCGGGCGGCTGCGGCGAGCAGGAAAACTAAAAAAAACGGGCACAAAAAAAGCAGGGGCCGGTTACCCGGCCCCTGCCTTTCGCCAGCAACATCCTGGCAAATACTACCTGATGCTTAGACGTGTTCGCCGATCACAGCCACCGTCACATCGACGAGAACGTCGGTGTGCAGCGAGATCTGAACCGCGTGTTCGCCAACCAGCTTCAGCGGGCCTTCCGGCAGACGCACTTGCGCCTTTTCCACTGCGAAACCTTGCTTGACCAGGGCTTCAGCGATGTCCGCGTTCGTCACCGAGCCGAACAGGCGGCCGTCGACGCCAGCCTTCTGATTGATCTGAACCGTCGAGCCACCCAGCTTTTCGCCTTGGGCGGTAGCAGCAGCCAGCTTTTCAGCGGCGATCTTTTCGAGTTCTGCGCGGCGCACTTCGAATTCAGCCAGGGCTTCTTTCGTTGCACGGCGAGCTTGCTTGTTCGGGATCAGGAAGTTACGTGCGTAACCGTCCTTGACCTTCACGATATCGCCCAGGTTGCCCAGATTGACGACTTTTTCCAGAAGAATAATTTGCATTCGGAGACTCCTTATCGCGTCGTCGGGTTAGGCCTTGTGCTGGTCGGTGTACGGCACCAGCGCGAGGAAACGTGCGCGCTTGATTGCCGTGTCCAGCTGGCGTTGATAGTGCGACTTCGTACCCGTGAGACGCGCCGGCGTGATCTTGCCGTTTTCGCCGATGAAGTCCTTCAGCGTTTCGAGGTCTTTGTAGTCGATGTGATCGACGCCAGCGGCCGTGAAACGGCAGAACTTCTTGCGCTTGAAGAGCGGATTCTGTTGCTGACGACGCTTGTCGAATTTCTTACCAGTCGGGCGGGGCATGTTCAGTCCTTTCCAATGTCCTGCAATGCTGTGATGTGAAATACCAGAGTTCTTGCGTTGCGGTGCTTTTTCGCCAGAAAGCCTGTGAAGAGCGTTTCCACGCCCATCTGACAGCTTTCAAGCTTACCGCTCGCCTCGCCTGCGGCTACCGCCTGCATGGTCAGTTCGACTTGCCGGGCAATGCCGGCTTCGACGACTTCCGTGCGGTGGTGCAACGTGCAGCCTGCAATCGGAACGCCGGCGGGGGTGTACCGCACCGGTTCGCGTTCGACGACGCTGGCCGTGAGTTGCAGCCGGTTCATGATGCCTTTGGCTTGAACGACGCTGAATCTGGTAGCTTAAATAGTGTGTCTTAAGCCTGCGCTTCGGACGGTTGCGTAGCAGCCGACTTCTTGGCTTCTTCGCGCTGCACTTCCTTCATCATCGGCGACGGGCCGGTTTCGGCCTTCTTCATCTTGACGATCAGGTGACGCAGAACGGCGTCGTTGAACTTGAATGCGTGTTCCAGCTCGTCGAGCGTGGTTTGGTCGCATTCGATGTTCATGCAGACGTAGTGAGCCTTCGCGAGTTTCTCGATCATGTAGGCCAGTTGGCGACGGCCCCAGTCTTCGATACGGTGGATCTGGCCACCGTGCGAGGTGATCGTGCTCTTGTAACGCTCGATCATGGCGGGCACTTGCTCGCTCTGATCGGGATGCACGATAAAGACGATTTCATAATGACGCATACACACTCCTTGTGCTGACTTTTGGATAGAAGCCACCCGGGCGTCGGAACCGGTGTGGCAAGTGAGAAGCCAAAGAGTGTAACCCGAATGGGGCCGGGTTGCAAGATATCCCGTTGTTGCGGCGCGCGAATCGGGTGTGTTTTCAAGGGTTTAGGCGGTCGCGGGCCGGGCCGCAATACCGCCACTCGTGCGCGCAAGCCCCGACCCGCGCCGGCAAATCCCGGCCGGCCCGCACCGCGCAGCCCGGCGGCCGCCCGGGGTTGCCCGGCGGCCGTTTGCAGTCTACGAGCCGGTTTCCGTACGCTCGCTGCCGCTTTGCAGGCGCGCCTTCAACGCCACTTCCAGCCCCTTGAGCGCATCCGGCGCCGCGTCCGAGATCGCCCACCAGGTCATGCCTTCCGCGTCCCAGTGCGCGATCGAGTAGCCTTCTCGACCGAGCGTGGCCGGCGCCGCGCCGTCCGTGTTCCGGCCCGCGCCGGCCTGCGGAAACACGTACACGTCGATCACATGCTTCTGGTAGCGGTACACCAGCACGGCCACCCGCTGATGCGCGAGGTAGTCCAGACGCCCGCCTTCCAGCGCGAAGCCGCTCGCCGCCAGATCCTCGACCGGCGGCGAATAGTCGAGCCGGCCGTTGAACCACGGCTTGACGGTATGGCGATCCGTCGAAATCACGTCGATGTCGCGCCCCGACACCTGCGCGCGCACATGGCTTTCCACCAGTTCGTCGGTGAACGGCCCGAAGTCGGCCGGCCGCCGCAGGTTCAACGCCACGCCCGCCGCCACCGCGCACAACGCGACGACCAGCGCCACCCGCCAGCCGCGCGCAAACACAACGCCCGACCCGCCCGCGCCCGCCGGCCAGCCGGCGCCGCCTTGCGGGGCGCGCCAGCCATCCAGCAAACGGTCGAGCCAGCCGCGCCGCGCACGTTCGCGCGGCGGCGTCGCGACGCTCGCCAACGGCGCTTCGGCCGCGGCGGCCGGCTCATCGACAGACGGCAATCCGGCGACGATACGCTCGCGCAGCGACTGCGGCGCACGATGATAAGGCGCCGCGCGCAGCGCGCCGCTGATGGCCCGCAAGTTCGCGCTTTCGAGCCGGCAGGCGGCGCAGCTCTCGATATGCTGCTGAACGCGCCGGGCATCCGGCGCGGGCAATTCGTGATCGGCGTTCGCGTCGAGGAGCGGCCGCGCTTCGTTACAGTCCATCTGGCGTCTCCTGAGCGTTGCCGGCGGCGCTGCCGCCTGGCGTGTTGAGTGACCGGCCGTTGGCGGACGCCCGTAACGGGGTCACGCTCGCCGTGGCCGATTTGCTTGCGCCGGGCGCCGCCGCGCACGGCGACGAGCGGTGCGGCGGCGCCGCGCCTCCCTGCTTCTGCGTCAGCAGCGCGGCGAGCTTGCGGCGCCCCCGCGCGAGCCGGGACATCACCGTGCCGATCGGCACGTCCGCCACCAGCGCGATCTCCCGATAGCCCATCTCCTCCAGTTCCCGCAGCATCAGCACTTCCCGATACTCGACCGGCAGTTGCGCGAGCGCTTCGTGCACGAGCTTCGTATCCTCGTCGCGGATCAGAAGCGCCTGCGGATCGGCGCCGCCCACGCTCCAACCATCGAAGGACGTGTCGTCCATGGTGTCGTCGAACTCCACTGTTTCGTGCGACGACGCCCGCCGCCGCCATTCCGTGTACCAGGTGCGGCGCACGATCGCCAGCAGCCACGGCCGCGCCGAGTCGCCGCGAAAGGTGTCGAAGAAGCGAAACGCGCGCATGAAGGCTTCCTGCACGACGTCGTCGGCATCGTTGGCGTTGCCGCACAGCCAGCGCGCAAGGTTGTACGCGGCGTCGAGGTGCGGCAGCGCCATCTGCTGAAAGCGCCGGCTCCTCGCTGCGTCGGTCTCGCCGTGCGCGCGGGCAGGATCTGAATCGGTCTGGACCACCTCGGCCCTCCAGGGCATTGCGGGCTATGCGAATTCGCTCGTCATAACAGTCTCTACAGCACATGACCGGGCATCTGCCGAGTTTATTCCCGCCGCCGCCGCGAGTCCGCAAAAAGCGCGATCGGGCCGCCGGCTAGTAAGCCGGACGGTTCCAGTAGTCCGCGCTGGCGTACACCTCTTTCAGGTAGTCGATGAAGTACCGCACCTTGGCCGGCACATACCGCTGCTGCGGGTAGACCGCGAGAATGTCGTAGTCGGGCAGCGCGAACTCGTCGAGCACTGTTTCCAGTTCACCGCGCGCCAGTTGCTGCTGGATTTCCCATGTGGAGCGCCAGCCGAGCCCGAGCCCTTCCGACACCCAGCGGTGCAACAGCTCGCCGTCGTTGCAGTCGAGCGTGCCGCCCACCCGCACCGTCGCCAGCTTGCCGTTGCGGCGGAAGTACCAGCCGCGGTTCTGCCCGCCTTGCAGGTTGAACGCCAGACAGTTGTGCTGCGGCAGGTCTTCGAGCGTTTTCGGCCTGCCGTGCCGGCGGAAGTATTCCGGCGTGCCGCACACCACGCGCCGGTTCGACGCCAGCTTGACCGCGACGAAATTCGGATCGACCGCGCCGCCGATGCGGATCGACAGATCGTACCCCTCGCGCACCAGATCCACGACCCGGTCGGTCAGATTGAACGACACCTGCAATTCCGGCTTGTCGGCGAGGAACGCCGGGGCAAGCGGCGCGACGTGCTTGCGGCCGAACGCGGCCGGCGCCGACACGATCAGATGGCCGTTGATCGCGCGCCGCCCGGCGCTCAGTTCGTTTTCCGCCTGGTCCCATTCGGTGAGAAGCCCGCGGCAGCGCTCCAGAAAGGCGGCGCCGTCTTCGCTTACCACCAGCCGGCGCGTCGAACGGTACATCAGTTTCACGCCGAGACGCTTTTCCAGCGCGTCGATGCGGCGGCCGAGAATCACCGGGGACACGCCCTCTTCCAGCGCGGCCGCCGCGAGGCTGCCGGCATCCGCGACGCGCACGAAGGTTTCGATCTGTTTGAAGCGGTCCATGTTTGCCTCCTGCTTGTCGGGGCGCCGGGCGCCGCGTGGGTCATTCCATACTTTTTGTTTCGAAATAAGCGACCCAGACTGATCTTATCAAACCTTTAGGTCAGGCCTAAAGTGCACTCAACACCTTTATTTCGCCAATTCCCCGCCATTCAGGAGACATTCATGGCCAAGATGAGAGCCGTCGACGCAGCCGTGCTGGTGCTCGAAAAAGAAGGCATCGACACCGCATTCGGCGTTCCGGGCGCAGCGATCAACCCGTTCTACTCGGCCATGCGCAAGGCAGGCAACATCAGCCACGTGCTGGCCCGCCACGTCGAAGGGGCCTCGCACATGGCCGAAGGCTATACGCGCGCTCAACCGGGCAACATCGGCGTGTGTATCGGCACGTCGGGCCCCGCCGGCACCGATATGATCACCGGTTTGTACTCGGCTCAGGCCGACTCCATTCCTATTCTCGCTATCACGGGCCAGGCGCCGCGCGCGCGTTTGTACAAGGAAGACTTCCAGGCCGTCGACATCGAGTCGATCGCCAAGCCGGTCACCAAGTGGGCCGTCACCGTGCGTGAGCCGGCGCTGGTGCCGCGCGTGTTCCAGCAGGCCTTCCACCTGATGCGCTCGGGCCGTCCGGGTCCGGTGCTGGTCGATCTGCCGATCGACGTGCAGCTCGCCGAAATCGAATTCGACATCGACACGTACGAACCGCTGCCGGTCTACAAGCCCAAAGCGACGCGCAAGCAGATCGAAGCGGCGCTCACCTTGCTCAACAACTCGGACAAGCCGCTGATCGTCTCGGGTGGCGGCGTGCTGAACGCAGCCGCTGAAGACCTGCTCGTCACGTTCGCCGAAACCATCGGCGTGCCGGTGATCCCGACGCTGATGTCGTGGGGCGCGATTCCCGACGACCATCCGCTGATGGCCGGCATGGTCGGCCTGCAAACCTCGCACCGCTACGGCAACGCGACGATGCTCGCCTCCGACTTCGTGCTCGGCATCGGCAATCGCTGGGCGAACCGTCACACGGGCAGCGTCGAGGTCTATACGAAGGGCCGCAAGTTCGTGCATGTGGACATCGAACCGACGCAGATCGGCCGCGTGTTCGGGCCGGATCTGGGCATCGTCTCGGATGCGAAGGCCGCGCTCGAACTGTTCGTGGAAGTGTCGAAGGAATGGAAAGCCGCGGGCAAGCTGAAGGATCGCAGCGCATGGGTCGCCGACTGCCAGGAACGCAAGCGCACGATGCATCGCAAGACGCACTTCGACAACGTGCCGATGAAGCCGCAGCGCGTCTACGAAGAGATGAACCAGGTGTTCGGCCGCGATACGTGCTACGTGAGCACGATCGGTCTCTCGCAGATCGCCGGCGCGCAATTCCTGCATGTGTACAAGGCGCGCAACTGGATCAACTGCGGCCAGGCCGGCCCGCTCGGCTGGACGATTCCGGCGGCGCTCGGCGTGCGCGCGGCCGATCCGCAACGTCCGATCGTGGCGCTCTCAGGCGACTACGACTTCCAGTTCATGATCGAAGAACTGGCAGCCGGCGCGCAATTCAAGCTGCCGTACGTGCATGTGGTGGTGAACAACTCGTACCTCGGCCTGATCCGCCAGGCACAGCGCGCGTTCGACATGGACTTCTGCGTGCAACTCGGTTTCGAGAACATCAACTCGCCGGAAACGAACGGCTATGGCGTGGACCACGTCGCCGTCGCGCAAGGTCTGGGCTGCAAGGCAATCCGCGTGTTCAAGCCGGAAGAGCTGAAGCCCGCGCTGCAGAAAGCGCAGGCGATGCTCTCCGAGTTCAACGTGCCGGTGATCGTCGAAGTGATTCTCGAACGCGTGACCAACATTTCGATGGGCACCGAGATCGACGCGATCAACGAGTTCGAAGAGCTGGCCACGACGCGCGAAGACGCACCGACCGCGATCAGCATGCTCGACTGAGTTGCCTGACGCATCGAAACGATGAACCTGAAGTGAGCGCGGTTCAGCGGCACCGAACCGCCTCACGAAGCCATTCCACTGACCGACCAGAAGAGACTGACGCACCATGCCGAAATTCGCAGCGAACCTCACCATGCTGTTCAACGAAGTCCCGTTCCTCGACCGCTTCGCGGCCGCTGCCGACGCGGGCTTCCACGCCGTCGAATTCCTGTTTCCGTATCCCTACCAGATCGCCGAATTGAGCGAACGTCTGCAGCAGAACCGCCTGAAGCTGGTGCTGCACAACCTGCCCGCGGGCAACTGGGAAGCCGGCGAGCGCGGCATCGCATGTCTGCCGGATCGCGTGAGCGAGTTCCAGGAAGGCGTGGGCCGCGCGATCGAGTACGCGAAGGCGCTGAAGGTGCCGCAACTGAACTGCCTCGTCGGCATTCCGACGGCCGGCGTCGATGCGGACAAGGCACGCTCGACCATTGTCGAGAACCTGCGCTTCGCCGCGGGCGAGTTGAAAAAGGCCGGCATCAAGCTGCTGGTCGAACCGTGCAATTCCTACGACATTCCGGGCTTCGCACTGAATCGCTCGGGCGAAGGGCTCGACGTGATTCGCGCAGTCGGTTCGGATAATCTGTTCCTGCAATACGACATCTATCACATGCAACGGATGGAAGGCGAACTCGCGGCGACTATCAGAAAGAACCTGCCGCAGATCGCGCACATCCAGCTCGCCGACAATCCGGGCCGCAACGAACCGGGCACAGGCGAAATCAACTACCCGTTCCTGTTCGATCTACTCGACTCGCTCGGCTACGACGGCTACGTCGGTTGCGAATACAAACCGCGCGCGACCACTACCGCCGGCCTCGGCTGGATTCAGAGCGTGGCCGGGCAGACCCGCGGCGCAGCCCACGCCGCCGCCTGAGCGCCGCCTTGCTTCATTGATCGGCCGGATCAGGCGCTTCACGCCCCGAAACAAGTCCCCGTGGGGACTGCATACAACACTGGAGATTCAGACTCATGGCAAAGATCGGTTTCATCGGCCTCGGCATCATGGGCGCGCACATGGCGCGCAACCTCATCAAGGGCGGCCACTCGCTGTTCGTGAATGGCGCGTACCCGGTGCCGGAAGATCTGGGCAAGACGACGAGCGTCGTCGCGAATTCGACCGCTGTCGCGCAGGCCGCCGACATCGTCATCATCATGGTGCCGGACACGCCTGACGTGGCCAACGTGCTGTTCGCCGACGACGGCGTCGCCGCCGGCCTCACGAAGGGCAAGCTCGTGATCGACATGAGCTCGATCTCGCCGCTCGACACGCAGGCGTTCGCGAAGAAAATCAACGCGCTGGGCGTCGACTATCTGGACGCGCCGGTCTCCGGCGGCGAAGTCGGGGCGCGCGAAGCGACGCTGACGATCATGGTGGGCGGTCCGGAAAAAACCTTCGCCACCGCCAAGCCGCTGTTCGAACTGATGGGCAAGAACATCTCGCTGATCGGCGAGAACGGCGCGGGTCAGACCTGCAAGGTCGCGAACCAGATCATCGTCGCGCTGAACATCGAAGCCGTGGCCGAAGCGCTGCTGTTCGCCTCGCGCTCGGGCGCCGATCCGGAACGCGTGCGCAAGGCGCTGATGGGCGGCTTCGCGTCGTCGCGGATTCTCGAAGTGCACGGCGAGCGCATGACGAAGCGCACCTTCAATCCGGGCTTTCGCATCGAGCTGCATCAGAAGGATCTGAACCTCGCACTCGACGGCGCGCGCAAGCTCGGCATCGCGCTGCCGCATACGGCGAGCGCGCAGCAACTGTTCAGCGTGTGCGCGGCGAATGGCGGCAAGGCCTGGGATCACTCGGCAATGGTGCGCGCGCTCGAAATCATGGCGAACTACGAAGTCGCGCAAGCGCCGGACAGCGAAGCCAAGGCAGCTTAAGGCAGCATCAGGCAACTTAAGCAGTAACACGGACTGCCGTGATCGTTGCGTGATCAACGTCATGGCGGTTGCAGGTGGGGCGCCCGGTTCGTCGTGCGACAGGCACGGCTAAACGGGCAAATCGTGCCGCTCTGGGCTGAGAGCGGCAAGTGGGGTCCGCAGCGGCACCCGGCGGCGCCGGGGAAGCCTTGGTCGGTCAGACGTCGTCGTCGGGTGTCCGGCTGTCGGATTTCATGCTTTACCAATGCTTATGCTTTTTCGGCCAAACTCTCGCAGCGGGTGCATCATGCAAGCCGCCTGCCCGCACCGCGCCTTGCAGCGCCGCTCGCTGCCGTGCTCGCAAGCCCGCTTGCATTTGCTTGCAACTCCGCGCCCTCGGCTCGACCTTTTTTGACACATCGGTCCGCCCTTTTCTCCTACACTCGTTAAGTCTGGTTGCGGGCGTGTCGGCGTTCAAGCGCAGCTTGCCGATCGTGGCAACGCCTGTCCTCTGCTTCATTCGCCCGATTCCCAGCCAGTGTTCAACCCGTGAGCGGCATGTGCTTGCGCCAGTAACCTATCTGCAAAGGATTCAGAATGAGCATCTTTGGTGACATCGTACATAAGCTCTTTGGCAAAGCGAAACCGGACCAGCCTGCACCGGCTGTCGAGCCGACGCCGGATCCGGCCGCCGCGCAAGCTGCCGCACCGGCGGCTGCGCCCGCGCCGCTCGCCGACGTCGACGTCGCTGCCGTCATGGACCAGTTCGTGAGCGAGAGCGGGCAAACGCTGAACTGGCGCACCTCGATCGTCGACACGCTGAAAGCGCTCGGCGTCGACAGCAGCCTCGATCATCGCAAGCAGCTCGCCAAGGAGCTGAACTTCACCGGCGACACGAACGATTCGGCGAGCATGAACATCTGGCTGCACAAACAGGTCATGCAAGCGCTGGCGGCGAACGGCGGCAAGTTGCCGCCGGATCTGGCGAACTAAGCGCCGGCGCACACCGCCCGTTGCGGGCGGCAGCGATCAGCCTCGAGCGGAAACGACAACGCGGCGCCCGGGTCGACAACCTGGGCGCCGCGTTGTTCATTTAAACATCATCTGCGGGACACGCCTCTGACTTCACAGCGGGCCGTTCGCGCTCAATCCATCAGTACGTGTCGAAAGTCTTTTGCAGCGCCACCGGACCCGTGGCGCCCGCGGCCAACGCCAGCATCAGCAGCACGCGCGCCTTGTACGGGTTCAGCGAACCCGCGCTGACGAAACCGAGCGCATCGTCGGCGGCCGCGCCGTTGCGCATCACATGCCCGGAGCCCACGCGCGACGCCCGCACCACCGCCACGCCTTGCGAGGCGGCATCGGCCAGCGCTTGCTGGACCGAGGTGTGAATCGAGCCGTTGCCGGTGCCGGCCACGACGATACCGCGCACGCCGGCCGTCACCAGCGCGTCGACGGCAATGCGCGAGACGCCTGCGTAACTCACCACGATCTCCACGTGCGGCCACTTCGCGCCGATCACGAATTCAGTGGCGAGCGTATGCGCACGCACCACGCTGCGCTGGAATTCGACGCGGCCGTCCTGCACCCAGCCGAGTGCGCCGATTTCAGGCGAATGGAATGCATCGACCGCGTAGGTGCTCGTCTTCACCACGTCGCGCGCGCTATGAATCCTGTTGTTGAAGGCCACCAGCACGCCCTGCCCGCGAGAGCCCGCGTGCGCCGCGACCGTCACCGCGTTCAGCAGATTCAGCGGACCGTCGGCGGACAGCGCCGAGGCCGGGCGCATGGCCGCCGTCAGCACGACCGGCTTGTCCGACTTGACGGTCAGATGCAGCAGGTAGGCGGTTTCTTCGAGCGTGTCGGTGCCGTGCGTGACCACCACGCCGTGGATGTCGTCGTCGGCGAGCAGCGTGTTGATGCGTTGCGCGAGCGCGGTCCACAGCGGCATCGCCATGTCCTTGCTGTCGACGCTGGCAATCTGCTCGGGCGCGATGCGCGCCACCGTGGACAAAGCCGGCACCGCGGCCAGCAATTGCTCGACGCCGACCACACCGGCCTGATAGCCGGACGTATTGGTGGCGTCCGCAGCCGCCCCGGCGATCGTGCCGCCGGTCGCCAGCACGGCAATGCGCGGCAGCGGCGGCGTGGCGCCTTCGTCCGGGGGTATGGCGGAGGAGGAAGTCAAAGTGTTCATGGCGGCGATTGTAAGCGATGCGCCGCGCGCCGCCATGCGTGAAGAAACTAATGGCCCGTCAACGGCCCGGCGCATCCATCAAACGGCTTCGCGCAACTGGGCGGCGATCTCCGCTTCGTTCAACTGCGGCGCGAACATCTCGATCAGCCGGTATGCGTATGCGCGCAGGAACGCGCCCTTGCGCAAACCGACCCGTGTGGTGCTGGCTTCGAACAGATGCTGCGTGTCGAGCGCGACCAGTTCCGTGTCGCGCTTCGGATCGTAGGCCATCGCCGCGACCACGCCAATGCCCATGCCGAGTTCGACATACGTCTTGATCACATCGGCGTCGATCGCGGTCAGCACGACGTCGGGCAAGGCGCCCGCTTTGGCGAACGCCTGGTCGATATGCGAGCGGCCCGTGAAATCCTGGTCGTACGTGACGATCGGAAATTCGGCGATCTCGTCGAGCGTCAGATTCGGCCGGCCCACCAGCGGATGATCCTTCGGCACGACCACCACGTGATGCCACGAATAGCACGGGAACGTGACGATATCCGGGAAGCGGTCGAGTGCTTCGGTGGAGATGCCGATGTCGGCTTCGCCATTGATGATCATCTGCGCGATCTGTTGCGGGCTGCCCTGGCGCAGCGCCAGATGCACCTTCGGGAACACCTCGGTGAATTGGCGGATCACCTTCGGCAGCGCGTAACGCGCCTGCGTGTGCGTAGTCGCCACGACGAGGTGGCCGCTATCCTGATCCGCGTACTGGCGCGCGACGCGGCGCAGATTCTCGGCGTCGAGCAGCATCCGCTCGATCAGCTGATGCACCGCCTTGCCCGGCTCGGTGAGGCCCGTCAGACGCTTGCCGCGTCGAATGAAAATATCGACGCCGAGTTCGTCCTCCAGATCCTTGATCTGTTTCGACACACCTGATTGCGACGTGTACAGCACGTTCGCCACTTCGGTCAGATTCATGTTCTGACGCACGGCTTCGCGCACGAAGCGCAATTGCTGAAAATTCATCTGTATGTCTCCGGTTGGTCCAGAGTTGAGTTATTTGAGTTTGATTGAAACACCGAGTCGTACTACAGCGCGCCTGACCGCGCTCGCGCTCATTGCGCCGGGAACACGCGCAATGCACGCGGCACTGCCGTCACACCGTCGCCGATCGAGAGCTGCAGATCGCGCCACGCTTCCCGATCGAGCTCGGCTTCGAGCAGGTTGCCCTCGCGGCCCGCGAGTTCGACCCGCACCGAGCCGCCCAGCGTCACCACGCGCCGCACGTCGACCACGATGCCTTCGCGATGGCCCGACGCCTGCGGGTACAACTGCAGATCGTGCGGTCGCACATAGGCGAAGGCCGGGCCGCTGAAATCGGCCTTGATCGACACCGGCAGCGCCGCGCCGTCCACCACGAAACCGCTCGCGTCGACCTTGCCATGCAGACGGTTCGCCGCGCCCAGAAACTCGTAGACGAACGAGGTTTGCGGATGATCGTAGACATCCTGCGGACTGCCCACCTGCTCCACATGCCCGCGATTGAGCACGACGATACGGTCGGCCACTTCCAGCGCTTCTTCCTGGTCGTGCGTGACGAAGATCGTCGAGATATGCAGATCGTCGTGCAGGCGTCGCAGCCAGCTGCGCAGTTCCTTGCGCACCTTTGCATCCAGCGCGCCGAACGGTTCGTCGAGCAGCAGCACTTTCGGCTCGACCGCCAACGCGCGGGCCAGCGCGATACGTTGCCGCTGCCCGCCGGACAATTCCGACGGATAGCGTTGCGCGAGCCAGTCGAGCTGCACGAGCTTGAGCAGCTCATGCACCTTCTCGCGGATCACCGCTTCGGAAGGCCGCTCCTTGCGCGGCTTCACGCGCAAGCCGAACGCCACGTTCTCGAACACCGTCATATGACGGAACAGCGCGTAATGCTGGAACACGAAACCCACTTCCCGCTCGCGCGCGCCGACCGTCGCCACGTCCTGGCCTTGCAGCTCGACCTGGCCCCCGTCCGCGTATTCGAGCCCGGCGATCACGCGCAGCAAGGTGGTCTTGCCACAACCGGACGGCCCGAGCAGCGCAACCAGTTCACCCGGCGGAAAGTCGAGCGTGACGTTATCGAGCGCGACGAAATCGCCGAAGCGCTTCTGCAGGTTACGAACGGTGATACCCATTACAGCTCTCCTTGCTTGAGCGGGTGTTGCTGCGATGCATGCGTTGTGTGTGATGCGTGTGTTGCACTGGCCGGCGCCGTGACAGGACCGGCATACGCGGGCACGTCCCGCGCGGCCGACAGTTCCGCCGACATATGGCGCTCGGCGAGCAGCTTCAGGCCGAGCGTCACGAGCGCGAGCAGCGCCAGCACCGACGCCACGGCGAACGCCGCCGAGAAGTTGTATTCGTTGTAGAGAATTTCGACGTGCAGCGGCATCGTGTCGGTCTGGCCGCGAATATGGCCCGAGACCACCGACACCGCGCCGAACTCGCCCATTGCCCGCGCGTTGCACAGAATCACGCCATACAGCAGGCCCCATTTAACGTTGGGCAGCGTGACGCGGCGAAAGGTCTGCCAGCCCGACGCGCCGAGCACGTGGGCGGCTTCTTCTTCGTCGTTGCCTTGTGCCTGCATGAGCGGAATCAGCTCACGCGCGACGAACGGGAACGTCACGAAAATGGTCGCCATCACGATGCCCGGCACCGCGAAAATGATCTGGATGTTGTGGTCTTGCAGCCACGGGCCGAACCAGCCCTGCGCGCCGAACATCAACACATAGATCAAGCCCGAGATCACCGGCGACACCGAGAACGGCAGATCGATCAACGTGGTCAGCAGCGCCTTGCCGCGGAATTCGAACTTGGCGATACACCACGAAGCCGCGAGGCCGAACACGAGGTTCAGCGGCACGGCGATCGCGGCGGTGATCACGGTCAGCTTGATCGCCGAGAGCGCGTCCGGGTCGGCGAGCGATTCCAGATAGAAACCGAGCCCCTTGTTCAGCGCCTGATAAAAGACGGCGACGAGCGGCACCACCAGGAACAGCGCGAGAAACAGCAGCGCGACGCCGGTCAGAATCCAGCGCACGAGCGGCGGCTCGGTGACCGGGTCGGGACGGCGCGCGACATTCAGCGGCGCGCGCGGCGCCACCGCCACGGCGTGATTCACGCCGCTCGCGCCATTCGCGCTATTGGCGGCGGCCACGTCATTCACGGTTCGGCGGCTCATTGCACACCTCCGCCGATTGCCGCGACGCTGGCGGCGGGCACCGGGCCCGCGCCGCCGCGGCTCGTGCGGCGCTGCAGATACCACTGCAAGGTGTTGATCAGGAGCAGCATCAGGAACGACACGACCAGCATCACCACCGCCAGCGCCGTGGCGCCCGCGTAGTCATATTGCTCGAGCTTCGTGATGATGAGGAGCGACGTGATTTCCGACTTCATCGGCACATTGCCGGCTATGAAGATCACCGAGCCGTATTCGCCGAGCGCGCGCGCGAATGCCAGCGCAAAGCCCGTCAGCAGCGCCGGAAACACCGCCGGCAGCACCACGCGGCGAAACGTCAGCCAGCGCGAGGCGCCCAGGCACGCCGCCGCTTCTTCCTGTTCGCGTTCGAACTCTTCGAGCACCGGCTGCACCGTGCGCACGACGAACGGTAGGCCGATGAACGTCAGCGCGACCAGCACGCCCGCCGGCGTAAAAGCGATTTTCAGGCCGAGCGGTTCGAGAAACTGCCCGATCCAGCCATTGCCCGCGTACACGGCCGCGAGCGAAATGCCGGCGACCGAAGTCGGCAACGCGAACGGCAGATCGACCACCGCATCGACGATGCGCTTGAACGGAAACGAGTAGCGCACCAGCACCCACGCCACCAGAAAGCCGAACACCGCGTTGATCAGCGCGCCGCCGAGCGCGGAAAAGAACGTCAGGCGATACGACGCGAGCACGCGCGGCGAGCTCACCGCGCGCACGAACTGGCTCCAGTCGAGCGTCGCGGTTTTCAGAAAGGTCGCCGCAAGCGGAATCAGCACCACGAGGCTCAGATAAGCCACCGTGATGCCGAGTGTCAGGCCAAAACCGGGTAAGGCGCTCGGCTTTCGGAAGGTCAACGTCGTCATGCTCGTTACTCGTTCAGGTTGATGCTCGTGTTGCCGGCCGCCGGCCCTGGCTGGCCAAAAGCGCGCCCCTGGGGCGCGCTCGGGAGTGACGCGTTACCGCATCCGTTTGCCGATGCCCTGGCGGGCAGTGGCTGTGTTACTGCGGCTGATAGATCGAATCGAATACACCGCCGTCGGCAAAGTGCGTCTTCTGCGCGTTGGTCCAGCCGCCGAACGAATCGTCCACCGTGTACAGCTTCAGCTTCGGAAACTTGGCGGTCAGCTCGGCCGGCACCTTGTTCGAACGCGGACGGTAGAAGTTCTTCGCCGCGATCTCCTGGCCCTGCTCGCTATAGAGGAAGTTCAGATAGGCTTCGGCGAGCTTGCGCGTGCCGTGCTTGTCCACCACCTTGTCCACCACCGCAACCGGCGGCTCCGCCAGAATGCTGACCGACGGCACGACGATCTCGAACTTCTCCGGGCCGAACTCCTTCAGCGACAGAAAGGCTTCGTTTTCCCATGCGATCAGCACGTCGCCGATACCGCGTTGCACGAAGCTGGTGGTCGCGCCGCGCGCGCCCGAATCCAGCACGCCGGCATTCTTGTAGAGCTTGCCGACAAATTCCCTCGCCTTCTGATCGTTGCCGCCCGGCTGATGCTCCGCATATGCCCAGGCCGCGAGGTAGTTCCAGCGCGCGCCGCCCGACGTCTTCGGGTTCGGTGTGACGATCGACACACCCGGCTTGATCAGGTCGTCCCAATCCTTGATGTGCTTCGGGTTGCCCTTGCGCACCAGAAACACGATCGTCGACGTGTACGGCGACGCGTTATCCGGCAGACGCTTCTGCCAGCCCTTGTCCAGCAAGCCCTTGTTGGCCAGGGCGTCGATGTCGTAAGCGAGCGCGAGGGTCACGACGTCGGCCTGCAGACCGTCGAGCACCGAGCGCGCCTGCGCGCCGGAGCCGCCGTGCGACTGCTTGAAGGTGATCGTCTCGCCGGTCTTCGCCTTCCATTCCTTGCCGAACGCCTGGTTGACGTCCTGATAAAGCTCGCGAGTCGGGTCGTAGGACACGTTCAGCAGTGTCGTGTCCGCTGCGTGCGCCTGCGCCATCACGCCGAGCGCGCCCGCCGCGCCCAGAGCGAGTGCCGCGATGAGTCGCTTCGTCTTGCCCGCCAGCCCCGTACCTTGGTGATTCATGTCAACTTTCTCCGCGTTGTAGTTCGCTGAAACCGCATATGGTGTTCCTCGGCGTCGCGGTCACGTGCACATGAGCCCCAACTCGGAGGCCAGTCTATCGAAGGGCTTTCATCATTAAAAATAATGTTTCTTCATTCTTTAATACGCAAAAGTGGTAATGACAGCTGGATAAGGCGTTGCGGCACGAAAACGGGTGTTGGAACGTCGCTTGACGACGCTCTAGCGCCACCCTTCAGCACGAACTTAAAGTAAAGCTTGAATTGCGCCGAATACTGTATAAAAATACAGTCACCTGTTCATACATACAGTGGCGCCATGACCAAACTCACCGCACGACAGCAGCAGGTTTTCGATCTGATCCGCAGGGCTATCGAACGCACCGGCTTTCCGCCCACCCGCGCGGAGATCGCCGCCGAACTGGGCTTCAGCTCGGCCAACTCGGCAGAAGAACATCTGCGCGCGCTCGCCCGCAAGGGCGTGATCGAGCTCGCGGCCGGCGCGTCGCGCGGCATCCGCCTGCTGGCCGGCCCGGAAGATTCGCCGCACCAGTTCACGTTGCCGCACGCCAGCATCATGCAACTGTCGCTGCCGCTGATCGGGCGGGTTGCCGCGGGTAGTCCGATCCTCGCGCAGGAACATATCTCGCAGCACTACGCGTGCGACCCGGCGCTGTTCTCGAGCAAGCCCGATTACCTGCTGAAGGTGCGCGGGCTGTCCATGCGCGACGCGGGCATCTTCGACGGCGACCTGCTCGCGGTGCAAAAGAAGAGCGAAGCCAAAGACGGCCAGATCATCATTGCCCGGCTGGGCGACGACGTCACGGTCAAGCGCCTGAAGCGCCGGCCGAACGGACTCGAACTGATCGCCGAGAACCCCGATTACGAAAACATCTTCGTTGAAACCGGCAGTGCGGAGTTCGCGCTGGAAGGGATCGCCGTGGGGCTGATCCGCCCCGGCGAGTTTTAAGCGGCTTGCTGCCGGGCGGCTGGGTTCAGGCGCCTTGGTCCAAGCCCCCTTCTTGCCCGTTCGACAGCATAAAAAGCCGCGCCAACGCCGCATCAACGTTGCATCGTCTGGAGAGTCTCATGGAACGTCTTGCCCGCCTGTTGCCTTTTCGCCAGTTCGGTCGTCTGCGCCATCTTCGCAAGCTGGTGCCCTGCTCATTGATCGAGGCGTCCACGGCCAGCACGCCGTCGCTGTTCGACTCGCCCGCCGGTGTGTCGAGCCTGCCATCGTCGTTGCCGGCGTTTGCCCGCGTGTCGCTGAACTCGGGCTTGAATACGGCCGAGCCGGCGCGTCGCGCACCGGTGCGTGTCTATCACGGGCCGTCGCGTCTCATCATGGTCGGAACGGTAGACGCGGTGTGCCGCATGATCGATCGCTGCATCGCCGACGAAACGAACGTCCACGGCGCGGTATTCGAGTCTTGATGGATGGTCTGGCGGGCGGCGATACGGCATCGCACGGGATCGTTTTCGCGTGGCCGCAGTCCACGTTAGATCACACCTGAAGGAGAGTCCCGTTCGATGGCAGTTCCGAAACACATCAAGGGCGGCGCCACCCGGCCGCTAGTCGTCACGCTAATCGTGATCCTGGTGATCGCTGCGCTCGGGTTCGCGTACGCGTCACCCTATATCGCGCTGAACAATCTCAAACGCGCGGCCGACGCGCGCGACGTGCAAACGGTCAATCAATACGTCGACTTTCCCGCGTTGCGTGAGAGTCTGAAGCAGCAGGTCACCGGCTTGTTGACACGCCGGCTCGACGCGCACAGCAACGGCAACCCCCTCGCCGCTATTGGCGCAATGATCGGCGTCGCGTTGATTGGTCCACTCGTGGATGCCTACGCCACACCGGACGGCGTGGCGGCCCTGCTGAACGGCATGCCGCCGCGCGGCGATCCGGGCGAGCGGCCGCCCGCGCCGCCTGCCGCGAACCCGCCGCCGGACGCCGGCGCGCCCTCACCGGCACCGGCCGCGCCAGCGGCGCCTGCCACCGCCAACGCGGGCAACGACAACGCTACGCCGGCGCAACCGCCGCAAACCACAGCGGGCTATCGCGGCCTCAACGAATTCGTCGTCACCTACCAGCATGGCGCCGGCGACGCGCGTTATTCGGCCATCTTCCAGCGCGAGGGTGTTTTCACCTGGAAGCTGGCCGCGGTCAACCTGAACGAGTGATTGCCTGATGTCGTCGGGCCCGGGCAGCCGGCCCGTCGAACACGCACGCGATCACCACCGCCTGTCAAGCCGCCGCTTGCTGCTGCTCCTGCGCGGAAGAACACGCCACCAGAATGCTGCATGACACACGGTCGAGCAGCGGCGTATTGCCCGCGCCCATCCACCATCGTGACAGACCGGTGCGGCAACGGTGGCCGACCACGACCAGGTCGACATGCAATTCGTTGGCGAGGTTGGCAATCTCGTCGATCGGATGGCCGAACGCGAAATGCCCTTGTGCGCTCACGCCGCGCTCGGTGAGCCAGTCCACGCCTTCCTGGAGGATGTCGCGGGCGGTCTTTTCGAAACTGCCGCAAGCGACATCGGTCAGCAGGCCCGCACTTTGCGCAATGCTCGAACGCATGTCGACGACCGACAACAAATGCGTTTCCGCTTTCAGATCCAACGCCAGGTCGGCGCCGCAACGCAATGCTTTGCGGCCTTCGCGCGAGCCGTCGTAGCACAGCAGGATTTTCTGGTAGCTCGCCATGATTTTTCTCCCTTCGCGCGGGACGCGCGATCTGAATGAATCATGGTGCGCCGCAATTCAGGTTGCAAGGGATGGAAAACGCTAACTGTCCGCTCATTGAGCGCGCGCCAGGCCCTAAACCGGTGCGCGCGCCGCCAGGCTTGTCCACGGGTCGATGCCGCAGTGCAAGAAACCCGCGCGGGCAGGCGGGGCGCGCACCAACGCTGCCCCGCCGATGCCCTAGAATAGGCGGCCTTCCCGGCCATTCAACCACGTCTGTTTCCGGAGACTCGTTCGATCCATGCCTGAAGCCGCCATCGAATTTCACGAGGTCAGAAAAAGCTACGGCGAGAAAACGGTCGTCGACGGACTGTCGTTTCATGTGAACGCCGGCGAATGCTTCGGCCTGCTCGGTCCGAACGGCGCCGGCAAGACCACCACGCTGCGCATGCTGCTCGGCATCGCCACACCGGACGCGGGCACGATCCGCCTATGCGGCGAACCGATCCCTGGCCGCGCGCGCGTGGCGCGAGCGCGTGTCGGCGTCGTGCCTCAGTTCGACAATCTCGACCCCGACTTCACGGTGCGTGAAAACCTGCTGGTGTTCGGCCGCTACTTCGGCTTGAACGCCGCGCAATGCCGTGCGATGGTGCCGCCGCTGCTCGAATTCGCCCGACTCGAAAGCAAGGCGGACGCGCGCGTGAGCGAGCTGTCCGGCGGCATGAAGCGGCGCCTGACGCTGGCGCGCGCGCTCGTCAACGACCCCGACGTGCTGATCATGGACGAGCCGACCACCGGCCTCGATCCTCAGGCGCGGCATTTGATCTGGGAGCGGCTGCGCTCGTTGCTCGCGCGCGGCAAGACCATTTTGCTGACCACGCACTTCATGGAAGAAGCCGAACGGCTCTGCCACCGGCTATGCGTGATCGAGGAAGGGCGCAAGATTGCCGAAGGCGCGCCGAGCGAGCTGATCGCCTCCGAGATCGGTTGCGACGTGATCGAGATTTTCGGACCCGATCCGGTTGCGTTGCGCGATGAACTGGCGCCGCTCGTCGAGCGCACCGAGATCAGCGGCGAGACGCTGTTCTGCTACGTCAGCGACGCGCAACCGGTGCATGCGCGGCTCAAGCAGCGCGCGGACCTGCGCTATCTGCACCGGCCGGCGAATCTGGAAGATGTGTTCCTGCGGCTCACCGGCCGCGAGATGCAGGACTAGTGGCGCATGGATACCGGCATCGCACGCAACGCGCTGGCGCTATAACGACAAAGGACGTCCCTTCGTGGGACACCGCACGAGACACATCATGGACGCACGTACTTACGAACCGCCGGGTGACACCCCGTCGAAACAGGAAACTCTCGCCGCCTTTCCCGCGAACGCGACCAACTGGATCGCCGTGTGGCGCCGCAACTATCTGGTGTGGAGAAAACTCGCGATTGCCTCGATGTTCGGCAATCTCGCCGATCCCATGATCTATCTGTTCGGCCTCGGCTTCGGGCTGGGGCTGATGGTCGGCCATGTCGACGGCGTGTCGTATATCGCCTTTCTGGCGGCGGGCACGGTGGCCTCGAGCGTGATGATGTCGGCGAGTTTCGAGTCGATGTATTCGGGCTTTTCGCGCATGCACGTGCAGCGCACATGGGAAGCGATCATGCATACGCCGCTCACGCTCGGCGACATCGTGCTCGGTGAAGTGATCTGGGCCGCCAGCAAGTCGATCCTGTCAGGCGCTGCAATCATGCTGGTGGCCGGCGCGTTGGGCTACGCGAATTTTCCGTCGATGCTGCTGGCGCTGCCGGTCATCGTGCTGACCGGGCTCGCGTTCGCGAGCATCGCCATGGTCGTCACGGCGCTCGCGCCTTCGTACGACTTTTTCATGTTTTACCAGACCCTGGTGTTGACGCCGATGCTGCTGCTGTCCGGCGTATTCTTTCCGGTCTCGCAGCTGCCCGCCGTCGCGCGCGGCGCCACCGCGGTATTGCCGCTCGCGCACGCCGTGGAGCTGATGCGGCCGGCCATGCTGGGGCGGCCCGTCGAGCATGCACTGATGCATGTGGCCGTGCTGGCGGTCTACGCGGTGGGAGGATTTGTGGTGTCGGCTATCCTGTTTCGACGCAGGATGATGAACTAGGCTTGTGCTTGCGATACAACCCCAGGCGCTGACGCCTCCTCAATACATGTCGATATCAGCGCCTGTCGCGACTCGGGCCCGTTCAGTCCTCGTCGTCCGTCCACGGAATATCCACGTCAGAAATAAACGCTACCGTCGCGAACGGCCCGCCGTCCTGACGGCCGATCTTGCCGTCGGCGCGCTGCCATTCGACACGGAACATCGTGGCCGGATCGTCGGCGATCAGTCGAACCGTGCGAACCTCGTCCGGATCGGCTTCTTCCACCGGACCGTCGAGCGAGATCTGCAATTCCTGCGGCCATAGGCCATCGGCCGGATCATAGATCCTGTCGCCGTCGGGAATCAGCGTGAAGGCTTCCACGCCGATCGTCGCCGACGCCTCCACGATCATCTTGCCCAACGCACGCAGCAATGCTGTCGCTCGCGCCGAATTCGCCTGACGGATGGCAAGATCCCCGCGCGTCAGCGCCTGCTCAAGTTTTGGGTTTGTTTTTTGTTGCGCCATTCGATGTCCTGAGTTCCTATCGCTCTGTTGTGGACGGCGCGCTGCATCGAGCGCGCGCCGCTCTCCATTTTTCGGGCTGAATCCTACCACTGCTGTCGCCGAAGAGACGCCCATCCTGGCGTGCACTGCAACATTGGCCGGCGCTTTCAGCCCGCCCCGTTCACCACAGTTTAGGTCGTGATTCATGTTCCGGCAGGGACATTTACCTCTCGATCGGCGCGCAATGGATCGCTATCGCACGCAGGCGACATGCTTTGCCCCAGCGCCCGCGACCATCCACGCTCGGCCGCGATCAACCGCGAACGCTGCGTTGCCGACCCGATGCCGTTCGAATGATCGGGGCCCTCGCGCCTTTAACGCATGCGTCTGCTTCGCTTCCGGACGGTCTTTTCAGCAGCGCCATCCGCAGGCTTCGGTCCCGCCATTTCCGCGATCAGATGGTCCCTGAAGGCCCGCACCGACGGCGGCAGTTCGCGCCCCGCCATGGTCTGCACCTGGATGCTGCGCTGGCGCATTTGCGGATGGGTGAGCGGCATCACGACGAAACCGTCGCCGGCATAACGGTCGCGCACGGACAGCAGGCCCGTGAACATGATCGCGCCGGACTTCTGCGCGTAACGATACATAGCGCCGCTGTTGTTGCAGGTGAGTTCGGGTTCGAGCAGGATGCCTTCGAGCGCACAGGTAATGTCGATCAATTGACGAATCGTCGTGCCGGGCTCGGGCAGCACCAGCGGATAGCGCTGCACATCGGCGAGCGATACCTTCGCGCGCGCGGCCAATGGATGATCCGCGCGCAACAGCGCCAGCACCGGCGCGCGTTCGGTGTGCTCGACCTTGACGCCTTTTTCCGGCGCGAGACTGAACGTCAACGCGAGATCGGCGTCGCCGTCGCGTACCCGGCGGGTCGCCTCGTCCGGCGACATCACCGAGAGCGTGAAGTCGATACCCGGATACTGAACCCGAAAAGCCGCCATCGCGGCGGGCAGGAAGTCGGCGGCGAATCCTTCGGAACTGGCCAGCTTGATCATGCTGCCGTGCAAGGTCTCAATGCCGCCGATCTCCTTCATCACATGCTCGGCCTCGAGCAGACTGCGCTGCGCGTACGCAAGCAGGCGCTCGCCGGCTTCGGAGAGCGCCATGCCGCGCGGGCGCCGCTCGAATAGCGCGACGCCCAATTCGCTTTCGAGCCGCGCCACCTGCCGACTGATTGCCGAGACGGCGACATGCAGCCGTGCGGACGCGTCGCTGATCGAGCCGGTACGCGCGACTTCGACGAAATAGCGCAGCGCGATGCCATGCAGCGAAAGTGCCATGAGTGGGTCCTCATTCAACGGTAAGCGCGGGCGAGCCGATGGCCGCGCGCGTCTCTACCCAGGCGGCGAGCTTTGCCTTTTCGGCAACGCAAGCTTCGAAAGACGATCATTGTGACAAAAAAATCGGCCTCCTAGAATCGGTTCGAAGCTGCAGGCCGCGGCCGCTCGCAGGCGCACCGCGGACCATGCGCCGTCCGCCCCCACATTCGCCCGCATTGGAGACACCCATGAGCCGCCACCAGGCCATCGAGCACGCCACCCATCATTTCGAATCCGGCGCCTTTCTCGAGACCTTGAACCGTCGCGTCGGTTTTCGCACGGAAAGCCAGGACAACGACCGCGCCGCCGCGCTGCTGTCGTATCTGACCGACGAAATCACGCCCGAAGTGGCGGGCCTCGGTTTCAGCACGCGCATCGTCGCCAACCCGGTGGACGGCTTCGGGCCGTTCCTGATCGCCGGCCGCCATGAGGGCGACCATCTGCCGACCGTGCTGATCTACGGCCATGGCGACGTGGTGCGCGGCTACGACAGCCAGTGGCGCGCGCCGCTGACGCCGTGGGCCGTGACCGTCGAGGGCGAGCGCTGGTTCGGCCGCGGCACCGCCGACAACAAAGGCCAGCACACCATCAACCTCGCCGCGCTGGCGAGCGTGCTTGCCGCGCGCGGCGGCAAGCTCGGCTTCAACGCGAAGCTGCTGATCGAGATGGGCGAGGAAACCGGCTCCCCCGGACTCGACGAGGTATGCCGCGCGCACCGTGAAGAACTGGCCGCGGATGTGCTGATCGCCTCCGACGGCCCGCGTCTCGCCGCGCGCCGCCCGACCGTATTCCTCGGCTCGCGCGGCTCGGTGAACTTCAAGCTGTCGTTGAAGCCGCGCGACGGTGCGCACCATTCGGGCAATTGGGGCGGTTTGCTGCGCAACCCGGCCACGGTCCTCGCGAATGCGTTGTCGAGCCTCGTCGACGCGCGCGGCGTGATCGCCGTCGAGGGTTTGCGCCCACCGCCGATTCCCGAGGCGGTGCGCCGCGCGCTCGCCGATATCACCGTGGGCGGCGGCCCCGGCGATCCGGCGGTCGACGACAACTGGGGCGAGCCCGGCCTGAGCGCGCCTGAGCGCGTGTTCGGCTGGAACAGCTTCGAAATACTCGCTTTCAAGGCGGGCAACCCGGAGAACCCGGTCAATGCGATTCCCTCGTCGGCGTTCGCGCATTGCCAGTTGCGCTTCGTGGTCGGCACCGATTGGGACAACCTCGAACGGTATCTGCGCACGCATCTGGATGCGCATGGCTTTGCCGAGGTGCGCATCGATGTCGAACGCGGCGCGCCGGCCACGCGTCTGAACCCGGACGATCCGTGGGTCACGTGGGCGATTGCCTCGCTCGAACAGACCACCGGCAAGAAGACGGCCGTGCTGCCGAATCTGGGCGGCACGCTGCCCAACGAAGTCTTCGCCGACACGCTCGGCCTGCCGACCCTGTGGGTGCCCCACTCGTACCCGGCCTGCTCGCAGCACGCGCCGAACGAGCATCTGCTCGGACCGGTCGTGCGCGAAGGTCTGCAGATCATGGCGGGACTCTTCTGGGATCTCGGCGAGAACTCGCCGCGCGCGACAACCCGCACTGCAACCTGAGCCGCACCTGAGCGACACCTGAGCGACACCTGAGCGGCACCCGGGCGACACCCGCCCGATCGGGGCCCCGCACGCCGTTATCCGTCTACGTCACGAGGCACGTCCACGATGAGCACGTCCACTTTGCAAGCCAGCGCCGCGCGGCCTTCCGCCGCGAAGGTCCATCGCATCATTCTCGCGGCGTCGATCGGCAACGCGCTCGAATGGTTCGATCTCGTCGTCTACGGCTTCTTCGCGGTGACCATCGCGAAGCTGTTCTTTCCGGCGCGCACCGAAGCGATCTCGCTGATGCTCACGCTCGGCACCTTCGGGATCTCGTACCTGATCCGGCCGCTCGGCGGCGTCGTGCTCGGCTCGCTCGCGGATCGCGCCGGGCGTAAGGCGTCGCTGCTGCTGTCGATCGGGCTGATGATGATCGGCACCCTGACGATCGCCGTGATGCCGCCGTACGCGGCGATCGGCCTGTGGGCGCCCGCGGGCATCATGCTTTCGCGCCTCGTTCAAGGTTTTTCCGCGGGCGGCGAGTTCGGTGCGTCGACGGCATTTCTGGTCGAACACGCTCCCGAGCGCCGCGGCTTCATGGGCAGCTGGCAGTTCGCGAGTCAAGGCATGGCGACGCTGCTCGCCTCCGGTTTCGGCGCGCTGTTGACGAGCCAGCTCACGAGCGCGCAACTCGAATCGTGGGGATGGCGCGTACCGTTTCTGTTCGGCCTCGCGATCGGTCCGGTCGGTTTCTATATTCGCCGTTACGTGGACGAAGGCGCCGAGTTCCATGCGCAGCCGAAAGCCCGCACGCCCCTGCGCGACCTGTTCGGCACGCAGAAGGTCCGCATGCTGCTGGCGGTAGGCTCGCTGGTCATTTCCACAGCGGCCAACTACATGATCCTGTACATGCCCACCTACGCGATCAAGCAATTGCACCTGCCCGCCTCGACCGGCTTCGCGGCGACGCTCGCCACCGGCGTCGTGCTCACGGTGCTGACGCCTTTCGCGGGCCACCTGTCGGACAGCCTCGGACGCATCCGCATCATGGCGGTGGCCGCCATGCTGATGCTGGTGACCGTCTATCCGGCCTTCATGTATATGAACGCGCATCCCTCGTTTGCGACGATGCTGCTCGCGCTGATCTGGATCGGCGTATTGAAGGCAACGTATTTCGGCGCGCTGCCCGCGTTGATGTCGGAGATCTTCCCGACGCAGACGCGCGCGACCGGCCTCGCGGTGAGCTACAACATCGGCGTGACGGTGTTCGGCGGCTTTGCGCCCTTTGTGATCACCTGGCTGATCGACGCAAGCGGCAATAAGCTCGCGCCCGGCTTCTATCTGATGTTCTGCGCGGTGGTGAGTCTGCTTGCGCTCCATGCGGTGCGCGGTCAGTTGAAGATCCGTTGAGCGTGCGCCAGGTGCGCCGAATTTCAGCAGCGGATCAGTTGGCAAGCGCCCCGGCCATGAAGCCGGGGCAGCCCGAGCGTGCGGCGCTTCGAGGGGCGCGCCGCCTTCTTTCAGGCAGGACTCGTCCCGACGCACCACCGCTCATGCATCAAGGCGCGGGATTCGGCTGCAATTCATGCAGCGCATCGATTTGCGCGAGCACCTGCGCCGGGAGTTTCACGTCGACGCTCGCAATGTTTTCCTTCAACTGATCGAGCGAGGTCGCGCCGATCAGATTGCTCGTCACGAACGGCCGGCTGTTAACGAAAGCCAGCGCGAATTGCGCGGGCGACATACCGTGACGCTTCGCGAGTTCCACGTAACGCGTGGTGGCTTGCACCGCTTGCGGCTTGCTGTAGCGCTGAAAGCGCTCGAACAGCGAGATGCGGGCGCCGGCCGGACGCGCGCCGCCTTCATACTTGCCCGACAACCAGCCGAAGGCCAGCGGCGAATAGGCCAGCAACCCGATGTTGTCGCGATGTGCGTACTCGGATAAACCGGCTTCGTAAGTGCGATTGAGCAGGCTGTATGGATTCTGAATGCTGACGATGCGCGGCAAGCCGAGCCTTTCGGCCGCGCGCAGAAACTGCGCGACGCCCCACGGCGTTTCATTCGACACGCCGACGTGGCGCACCTTGCCGGCCTTGACGAACTCAGCGAGCACCGACAGGGTCTCTTCGATCGGCACCGTATAAGCGTCGTCGACCCACGGATACGCGGGGCGGCCGAACGTCATCGTGCTGCGATCCGGCCAGTGCAGTTGATACAGGTCGACGTAGTCGGTTTGCAGACGCTTCAGGCTGCCGTCGAGCGCTTCGGTCAGATTCTTGCGGTCGAACTGGTTGCCTTCGCCACGAATATGGCGCGGGTTATGCGGTTGCCGCGCGGGGCCGGCGATCTTGGTGGCGAGCACGATTTTCTCGCGGGCACTGCGATGCCGCGCGAGCCACCTGCCGATAAAGCGCTCCGTCGAACCTTGCGTCTCGGCACGCGGCGGCACCGGGTACATTTCGGCGGTGTCGATCAGATTGACGCCGTGATCGAGTGCGTAATCGATCTGCGCGTGCGCTTCCTGCTCCGTGTTCTGCTCGCCCCAGGTCATGGTGCCCAGACCGATCAGGCTGACCTGCACATCGGAATCGCCAAGTCTGCGATATTCCATCGAACTTGTCCTGTTGATTGGTTGAACGAAAAGCGCTGACGTTACCACGCCCGGGCGATACCTGCAGGGCACGCTAAAATGCGGTTCCAGCGGGCGCCGCCCGTCTCTTTCACGCGCAACGTTGCTCCGCGCCGCCCCCGTGTCATGAATCCCGAACACCTCGAACTGCTGCTCACGCGCGTCATGCCTTACGGGAAATATAAGGGCCGCCTGATTGCGGACCTGCCCGGTCATTATCTAAACTGGTTTGCGAGTCAGGGCTTTCCGCCGGGCGAAATCGGCCGGCTGCTGGCGTTGATGCACGAGATCGATCACAACGGGTTGAAGTCGCTGCTCGAGCCTTTGCGCAAGCGCTGATCGCCGCGCGGTGAAAGCCGGTCGAAGCGTCGTGAAGCCCGGTTGAAAGTTGCCTCGCAGGCAACGTGCAAGCAATGCAAACCTGTACGAATTTTTATGCCGTCTTTGCTTGTACTTTGCCGGCCGAATGGACTTAAATCCACGTAGGCCTTCGCGCGCGCCGCCACGCCTCGCGTCATCATCGGTATCTCTTCTTGCCCGCCCGTCCATGTCTGAATTCAGCTTGCCCGCGCTGCTCGAATTTATCGGCCACGACCTCTCGCCCGTGCGCGCGGTCATCGCGTTTTTTCTGATCGGCTACCTCGTGGTCGGGTTGCCCGTTCATTTCCGCCAGGGCGCCGCATCGCGCAACATCTGGGGCACCGCCGCCGGCGTGACGATGGCCGCGATCTACGCGGCGTTCATCATCGGCGTGTACCCGGCCTTGCATCATTCCTGGGCCTTGTTGCGCTAACGCGGAGGCAGTGCCGCGACGGCGCTACCCATTCAGGCGCCCCGTCGCGGCCAGATGCGCGAGCAGGCGGTCCACGCATTCGTCGACCGGCATCCGCTCAGTGTCGATCACCACGTCGGGCGCGAGCGGCGTTTCGAACGGGTCGGAAATGCCGGTGAAATGCGCAATCTCGCCGCGTCGCGCGCGGGCATAGAGCCCCTTGGCATCGCGGGCTTCGCAAACCTTTAGCGGCGCATTCACGAAGACTTCGACGAAACCCTCGCCGACGATTTCACGCGCCGAGCGCCGATGCCGATGCTCCGGCGAGATGACGGCGGCAATCACGATGAAGCCCTGCTGCATGAAGAGCGCCGCGACGTGCGCGACGCGCCGCAGGTTTTCGGTGCGGTCCTCGGGTGTATAGCCCAGGTCGGCGTTCAGTCCACGCCGCAACACGTCGCCGTCGAGCACGATCGCCGCATGCCCCGCTTCTTTCAGCCGCCGGTGCAAGGCGTTGGCCAATGTCGACTTGCCGGCGCCGGAGAGCCCCGTCATCCATACCACCGCACCGCGGGACGCGCTCATGAGCGACGCTCCATACCGGCGGCCACGACCTCGTCGGCCCGAAGGCCGGCCGCCGGAGCCAGCTGCGGGCCCAAGCCGTCGAACAGCGGTTGAAGCAACGCCTGCCGCGGCTGCCAGCGTCGCAGCGATGTCCTGTACAGCGGACGGCGCACCTGCGCGGAACTGGCGGTGCTCACCTGGCGCATGGTCTGATGAAACGACAGACAGCGCTCGTCCCAGTCGAGCCCGCAATGCGCGAGCAGGCGCCGCACATTGCCTTCGAAATCGTCGACCAGTTCTTCATAGTTGACCTCGATCATCACCCCGTCGGGGAGCACGCGTTGCCAGTGAGCCATCAGGGCGTGATAGGCGCGATAGTAGCGGCCCAGTTCGCCGAGATCATAGCTGAACGGCACGTCGTGAAAGATTCGCGAAAAGATCGACAGGCAGGTTTGCAAAGGCGCACGGCTGCTGTGAATGAAGCGGGCGTTCGGCAGCGCCAGATGAATCAGGCCGAGGTTGATGAAGTTGAACGGATATTTGTCGGTGAAGTGCGTGAAGCGCGCGGTCGAGCCCGGTGCCTCTTCGCGCGCTTGGCGCTGGATTTCCGGCAACGCGCGGCGCATGCGGCGCAGATAGTCCGCGCCGAGCGCGCGCAACGGCGCGACCTCGACCTCTCGCAGGGCTTCAATATCGATCTTCAAAGGATCGTCCGGCTCGCGACGGATGGCGTTCACCAACGCCTCGCCGAATTCCGTGCGCTCGCCCGCGCCGAATACGCGCGGATGGCTCGCGAGAATCTGTTCGATCAACGTCGACCCCGAACGCGGCATGCCGACGATAAAGATCGGCGCATCTGACGGGTCGCCCAGACCACGCTTTGCCTGCAGCACCTCCGAAGTCGTCAATTCAGGCAGATGCGCGAACAGGCCGAGTGACTCCGCTTCGTTATAACGCACCGCCGTGCGGTGCAATGCGTTGCCCTTCAGGAAGTGATCGAACGACGCGTCGTGGCGGCCTACATCGGAAAGCGCCTGGCCGTAGGCGAAGTGAATTTCGGCCTGATCGGCCTGCGCCAACGAAGCAGCGTTGCCGGCAAGACGTTCCAGCGCGACGAATACCGGATCTTCGGTGGTGAGGCGCTTGGTCTGCACGAAGTTGCGGTAGTACAGCGGCACCTGCGGCGCGGCCTCGATCGCACGGCGATACGCCGCGTGAGCTTCGTCGAAACGGCCGAGCGCCTGCAGGCAGTTGCCCATGTTGTTGTGCGAGCCGTCGGCTTGCGGATTCAGGTGGACCGCTTCGCGATAAGCATCTACCGCTTGCTCGAGCCGATGCATCTGCTCGAGTGTCCAGCCGAGGCCGTGATACGAATCCGTCTCGCGCGGATCGAGCGCGATGGCCTCCCGATAGCGCTCGACGGCTTCGGGGAAACGGTTCAGGGCGGCGAGCGTGGCCGCGATACGCTGATGCACGAGCGCATCGTGGGGGGCTAGCGAGCGCGCGTTGTCGAAACGCTGGAGCGCCGCGTCGAGTTCGCCGCGCGCCGCCAAGGCTTCGCCTTCGGCGCGCCATTCCGATGCGGTGGCCGGCTGGGGATCGTGCTTCATTGACGGCTGGATTTTTTACAGGCTTCGCTTCGGGCGACCCTGACATTGAGCGGGGGCGCTCTTCATCCGGCCAGCCAATCGGCGCAGCCGAAGTTCGAGGGTAATGGTCTGAAGGGAACTTAACAGGCGCGCCCTACAGTTGCGTTGCGAAAATTTAACTAACTGTTACAACGCATGAACCGGCAAGGTCTGGCAGCGTGACGCCGCGCCTTGAGCCGCGGGCTTCGTTTGCCATGTATGTCTCACGGACGCGCCCTCGCGTGCGCAAGCGGTAATGCGCGGACACAAATGCTGCTGAACTCCTGAGCACGCGCCGTTTCTCACTCTCATCCGAAGGAGAAAATCGTGAGCAGGCTCATTGCATCGATGGCGCTGTTGGCGGTGACGGCCAGCCTGACCGGGTGCGCGATCGCACCGGCATACGACTACGGCTACGCGCAACCTTATTACCCTGGCTATGGCTACGCTTACGGGCCGCCGTATGCGCCGGTTTACGGCAGCGTCGGCATTTACGGCGGCTGGGGTGGCTCCTGCTGTTACTACCATGGCGACCATGGCGGATACTGGCACGGCGGTCATGGGTGGCATGGCGGAAACGGCGAACATGGCGGCTGGCATGGCGGTGGTTATGGCGGCTACCACGGCGGCAGCGGGAGTTCGTGGGGCAGCAGCGGCGGTCACGGCGGAGGACATGGGCATTGACCTGACCCGCGAGTGAGTTGCGGGTTGGCCAGTCGCATGGCCTCCGGCTCGAAGCGCTCCGGCATGCCCCGCCCGGACGGCGATTTCACGGGTTGCGGTAAAATCGGTGTTTTGAATCAAGCCGTTTGGCCGCCCCATGTCTTCAGCTCGAATTGCCAGTCCGCGCCGCGTATCGGTTGCACCCATGATGGACTGGACCGACCGTCATTGCCGTTCCCTGCATCGCGTGATCTCTCGCCATACGTGGCTTTACACGGAGATGGTGACGACCGGCGCGCTGCTGCACGGCGACGTGCCGCGCCACCTCGCGTTCACGCCCGCGGAAGCGCCGGTCGCCCTGCAGCTCGGCGGCAGCGAACCTGACGACCTCGCCCGCTCGGCAAAACTGGGCGAGCAATGGGGCTACGACGAAATCAATCTGAACTGCGGCTGCCCGTCCGAGCGTGTGCAACGCGGCGCATTCGGCGCGTGCCTGATGAACGAGCCGCGACTCGTCGCCGACTGCGTGAAGGCCATGCGCGACGCGGTGTCCGTGCCGGTGACCGTGAAGCACCGCATCGGCGTCGATGCCGTCGAGGAATATGCGTTCGTGCGCGATTTCGTCGGCACGATTGCGGACGCAGGCTGCGAGGTGTTCATCGTGCATGCGCGCAACGCGATTCTGAAGGGGTTGAGCCCGAAGGAAAATCGCGAGATTCCGCCGCTCAAATACGACTACGCGTATCAGTTGAAGCGCGACTTTCCGCATCTGGAGATCATCATCAACGGCGGCATCAAGACGCTCGATGAAGTGGAAACACATCTTCAGCGCGTCGACGGCGTGATGCTCGGACGCGAGGCTTATCACAACCCGTATGTGCTGGCCGATGTCGATGCGCGCTTCTACGGGTCGACAGAGACGCCGCTGACACGCGAGCAGGTCGAAGCGAAACTGATCGAGTATTGCGCCGCTGAGATGGCGCGCGGCACTTACCTCGGCGCGATCACGCGCCACGCGCTCGGGCTTTATCGCGGTGAAACGGGGGCGCGTGGATGGCGCCGTGTACTGTCCGATAGCAAACGCCTCGCCGCGCGCGATCTGACCATCTTCGACGAGGCAAGGCAGCATCTGCGCGAGCCCGTCGAAATTTTTGAATAAAGGACTAGGCAAACGAGATTCTTGTTCGTATAATCTCGTTTCTTCATCGACGAGCCAGGTTTTACGGCAAGTCAAGCAGATGTCAGTGGTGGCTGTAGCTCAGTTGGTAGAGTCCAGGATTGTGATTCCTGTTGTCGTGGGTTCGAGCCCCATCAGCCACCCCAAAGAATTCAAAGCGGTTCAATGCTTTACTGAGCGGCACTGTGCAAAACACAGTGCCGTTTTTGTTTTTGCTCCCCCGCCCGATTCCCATTTGGGAATTGCCCCCTTTCCGGCATACGCCAAACGACATGGACTGCGTGTCCAAACAGCGCCTCGAGTTGCTGTGGCCCTGCGGTCGTTCATTGCTTCGACGCTGCTTCGAGTTGCGAAATCCGTTGGCGAGCCATGCGCGGCGACTGGAATCAGCTATTGATGGCCAGTCGCAGGGCTCTACATTTAACGGGACGCATAGATCCGTTTCGGATCGAGCACGACATGCTTGATGTGAATCTTTTTCCATGTGTAGGTGATGTGAACCAGGCCGTCTGGGGATTGAATAATCGCGGGGTACGAAAACTCCTGATTCGGCTCGCTCTCAAGGTCCTGCACGTTACGATAGGTCTGATGATCGGCAGAGATAAGGACAGACAGCCTGTGTCGGTCCCAACGACCTTCGACGTAAGGTAGCGGATTCGTCACGATCAGATCGCGCCCGTCGGTCAAGGTCACTGCGTCCAGACCGGAATTCGAGTTAGGAATATCCAACGGCGCGAGAACGCTCCACGTCTTTCCGTAGTCTCTCGACCTGGTGCTGAATACAAAACCGTTTTTCGTGCGGACGAGCGCCTGCAACTTCCCGTGGCCATGGTCAAGGATCGCAGGCTGGATCGCCTGAACTGGACGTGGCCCGGCCGGCGGGTACACGGCGTCCCACGTATTGCCTCCGTCCATGGAACGCTCGAAGTGAATTTTCCATCCGTCATACTCGGTGCTGCTTCCTGCTATCACGATTCCATTTGATAGTTCGACGGGCTTGTCTTTCGCGGGCCCCGAAACACTCGGCCCAAGAGCATCCGGCGTTGACCACGTCGCGCCGCCGTCGAGCGAAGTCATGCGGAAGGGATGCCAATCGGCGGGCAATTTCCCTCGGCGATAGAACAACATCAAGGGACCGTGCTTCGGAGAAAAAAGAATCGGGTTAATGACTGTCAGCGCTTTGCCGTCAGGCGGGAGACCATCTGCAATGCGAACTGGCGCACTCCATCGGTTCCCGGAGAAGCGCGCCTCCCACACACCAATGTCATTCGCCGCTTCTTTGCTGCCGGCCAGCCATGCAGCGACTAGATGGCCGTTCGAGTAGGCGATCGTCGACGCATGACAAAATGCTACGTTCTGCGTTTGATTGATGACTTCCGTCGACCGAACCGCGTCGAGATTATTTTCGTTTCCCGCAGAAGATTGCACCGACCAAATGCAAAGGATACCGAAAGATAGATGTCGGAAATATGACAATTTTTGCCGCGTCATGCCGATTGAGCCGGTGGTAGAGGGATGGACTAGCTTTCAGAGACGACGGATGGTAACCGATCCAGGTGTAAGTTTCGGAACCGGCTCGATTTCTTTATAGAAATTATTTGGAACTCGGTTACGGGATGCGGTTATAAGTTTGGACGGGGTTTCGGTCTGCCCGGCAGTGGTCTGCGCTTGCGCAGCTTTCTGGTTAGCCGAAGCGACCTTCGCCTCACACTGAAATAGGTGATCGTGGCAAGCAGCACGGCGAGCGCGTTGATGAAGCCGGGCAGCTTCGTGAGCGCGAAGTCGAAGCACATGTTGCAGGTCGCACGCTGGCGCGCGCATTTGAGATCGCGCGATAACGGCAGGTTGCGATCGATTTTGGCCTTTCCGCTTTCAAGCCCGCTCAATCGCGTGTCAACGAGCCGCGTCCGGCACATTCGCGCCGCCCTCGTCCGTTTCGGTCGAAAGCCGCCCTGTGTTGCGCAAGGCCGACAGCACATCCTCGATTCGCGCGTCCTCGATCAGGCGCCGTCCGGCGCGCAGACGTCGTGCGTTCGTCAAATCGATGGCGCGCTGCCAATCGGACATTTCGGCGGCGATATACACAGCCATTCCGTAGCCATATCGCTCGGCGAGTTTGTAGTCGAAGAAGTATTTCATGCTTTCGTTTTCGGCAGCCGCACCGAAAACTTTACAGCGACGACGCCACGGTTTCTGATTGCGCCTGCTGCGCGGCGCCATCCTCGACACGGTTACCGCTTTAAAACCCTGCCGTCGCAACAGACGGCGCCTGCGCCAGAAACGGTCAGCTGTCAGTGCTGACTCGCGTTCAGCAGCACCCAGATCTGCTTGTGAGGCTCACCAGCCAGAATGCGGGCGAACACCGCCTTGCAGCGCACACACGTGTAGTGCTCCTCCACTCGCCCGTCTTTCCCGGCCCCGCGATGATTCAGCGTCAGTCCGTCGTGCGGCCTATGGCCGGCCGGCTGGCCATAAAGGTCGGCGCAGGCAGCACACGGTTGAATCCACAAGTCCATCAAGTGCTCCCCAAGTAACGGATCCAGGTCGAAATCCGGACCGCATCCACGTTCTCCACCGCCCTTAACCTCGCTGCGTCCCGGTCTTTCACCTCGTAAAACCGTTGCCCCATGGGGTCGGACCGTCGCTGACGCTTGTCCCGCCTACCTCCCGTCGATTATTTCAGAATCAAGAACAGTAATTTCAATTTATCGGTACAAATTCTCGATAGTAGGGGTATACACTGCATTCCATCGACGTTGCAGACACACCTCACCGGCCCCTGCGACGCCTTCCTGAAATGAAATCGAAACATTCTCGGAGTCACACCATGAAGACCAAGCTTATCGCCGCTTTGCTCGTTGCTGTTTCCGCCTCGGTCGCCGCTCCTGCTTTTGCTAGCGGCTACGGCCCGGCACCGTTCTACCGTCCGTCGGTCGGCGCACCGGCTTCGCAACAAGGTCAGAACGCACAAACCGTCGCGGCTGAACGCGCGAACGCTCAATCGAATGCCTACGGCGGCGTGAACAACGTGTCGTCGCAATCGGGTGCCAAAGAGCCGGTTTCGGGCCCGCAATCGGTTTTCTTCGGCCACTAAGCCGTTGCCGTTGAACCGGCTGCCTCACGAGGGCGGCCGGTAAACCGGGCGCCGCGCATGCAGTATCGATGCCGGCGCCCAGTTGCGTTTACTCGCGCTAGAACCGTCCCATTGCGTCCGGCGCGCCGCTCGGCGACACCGCTATGGGACCCTCGGCGGGTTCAGTCGCAAAATCCAAAGTGGGCTCCAAGGAATCATGACGGCGTGTCCTTGCCTGATCGAACGCGCTTGTGATGTCCCTCGGCTCTGGCCGAAGCGACCAAACCGCCGATACCACCAAATACGACGAAACCCTTCGCGCGACTAAACGGCGAGGCCCGCGTCGATCGCTTGACGCGCCGCGCGGAATGCCGCCTCGGCTGCGGCATGCTCGGTGGGCCATAAGCTGTCGATATGCACGAGGCGCCAGTCGATCACCACCACGTCGTCCCGCAACACCCGGAAATGCGCTTTGACGCCCGTCAGCACCTGCTCGACGGCGACCTCGATGTCGCAGTCCTGATAGCGCTCCTGGTAGTCCCCCATGTCGATGCCCTTCGGCTCCATGTGCTTCTCCTTGGGTATCGCCGCGAATGTGACGGCCAGCCTGACCCGGCGAGCCCCCAGTGGGCCCGCGCAACCCTTCGGCCTGGGCGTCAGGCCGAGCCTGCCCTGACGATCAATCGCAATCGCCGGAAAGATATTGCCGGCCGTTGCAGGTGATCTCGACTTCGCCGCCGCTCGCCTCGGCGACCAGACCGCCCGCCAGCAATTCGGCGGTAACGGACTGCGCCAGCTTCGGCGCCTGCTGTCCGACACCGACGTCGTTCAAACGCCGCAGGGCTTCAACCGCTTCGGGACTCAAGGACTTCGACATGGCTGTCTCCGTCGACATGCTCAATTCATCCTAGCAAGTTTCGGGGACGAATGCAGGCGCCGCATCGAGGCACGCGGGTTGCGTGCCGCAGGTGATTCAACCAGCGTGACGGCGGCTAAACCGGCGACCAGCCAAACCGGCCGGCGGCATCGCGAGGGAGGACGACCATGGAGCGAAGCAGATGGGCAGTACTGACAGCGGGCGTCGCGCTGGCGATAGCCGGCGCTAACGCAACGGCGACATTCGCGCAGACGGCGAAGCCGGGACACGCGCAACCATCCGGACAAACCACGCAAAAACCCGCGCCGCAAGACGACACCCAGTCGATGGCGAGGCCGCCTGAGTCCGCCTCGGGCCCAAGCGTTCCAAGCGGCTCAAGCAATCCTGACAACATGCCGATCAAGCGTCCCAGCACGCCGACCAACGACAGGATGATGCACGCACCGCCCGCCAGCGGCGCGAATGCGAAGTAGCGCGGGCTTCACAGGCGCGCGATCGACACCTCCGTCGACTTCACCAGCGCCACCACTTCCGAGCCGACCTTCAGGTCGAGTTCGTCGACGGAGCGCGTGGTGATCACCGAGGTGACGATACCGAACGGCGTATCCACGTCGACTTCGGACACCACCGGTCCGCGGATGATTTCCTTGACCTTGCCTTTGAACTGGTTGCGTACGTTGATTGCGGAAATGCTCATATCGAGTGGCTCCAGAGAAGCGATTGAGAACAGTCAGTCAAGGAATGTCAGACGGCCCAGCGGACGTCTGTCGGCCGCCTCGCGCGGCCTTCTTCACGTGCGTCGTACGCACGATCGGACAGCGCGTCGTCATTCGGCGCCGTCTTCAATACCCGTTGCAACACATGCTCTTCGAGCGCGGCGAAACCGGCCGACGCGCGCGCCCGCGGACGCGCCAGCGGCACCGGCTGATCGAGCGCGATGCGCCCTTCTTCGATCAGCAGAATCCGGTCGCCGAGCGCCACGGCTTCATGCACGTCGTGCGTGACCAGCAGCGCGGTAAATCGATGTTCGCGCCACAGCCGCTCGATCAACTCGTGCATTTCGATGCGCGTCAACGCGTCGAGCGCGCCGAGCGGTTCGTCGAGCAGCAGCAGCTGCGGCCGATGCACGAGCGCCCGCGCCAGCGCCACGCGCTGACGCTGACCGCCGGAAAGCTGCGCGGGCCAGTCGTTGGCGCGCTCCAGCAAGCCGACTTCGGCGAGCACCGCGCGCGCGTCCTCACGCGCGCTGCGGCCAAGGCCGAGCATCACGTTTTGCAGCACGCTCTTCCAGGGCAGCAGACGCGCGTCCTGAAACATGATGCGGGTGTCGAGCGGGCTGCCGTCTTCGCTGCGCTTGTCGAGCACGCCCGAGGTGGTCTTTTCCAGGCCGGCGACGAGCCGCAGCAAGGTGGATTTCCCGCAGCCGCTGCGGCCGACGATAGCCACGAAACTGCCGCGCTCGATCGACAGATCGAAATCGGCCAGCACCACGCGTTCGCCATACCGCTTGCCGACGCCGTGCAGCTCCACCGAATAATCCGCCGCGCGGCGCCCGTCGTCGCGCGCGAGCGCGCCGGCCGGCCGTTGCACGTCGCCGCGCGCGGCGACGCGAGCCCGATGATGCGCCGCATCGGCATGCTCGAAGTCCGCGGCTTCATGCGCGTCATGATCGACGGTGCGCGCTTGCGCGAGTTCGGCTTCGAGGTCGCTGCCGGCAATCCCGCCGAACGAGGCCGACAAGGTCGTTGCGTTCATGGTTTGGCTCCTCGCTGATAGGCCGGGTGCCAGCGCAGCGAGACGCGCTCGAGGCTCTTGGCCAGCACGTCGGCGAGTTTGCCGAGCGCCGCATAGAGCAGAATGCCGACCACCACCACATCGGTTTGCAGGAATTCACGCGCGTTCATCGTCATGTAGCCGATGCCCGATTGCGCGGAAATGGTTTCGGCGACGATCAGCGTGACCCACATCAGCCCGAACGCGAAACGCACGCCGACCAGAATCGACGGCAACGCGCCCGGCAGAATCACATGGCGGTATAGCGCGAAACCCTTCACGCCGTAACTGCGCGCCATTTCGATCAGATTGGCGTCGACCGAACGGATGCCGTGGAAGGTGTTCACATAGATCGGGAAGAACACGCCCAGCGCGACGAGAAACACCTTCGCTTCCTCCTCGATGCCGAACCACAGAATCACGAGCGGAATCATCGCCAGCGCCGGGATGTTGCGGATCATCTGCACGGTCGAATCGAGCGCGACCTCGGCCGGTTTGAACAGCCCCGTGGCAAGGCCGAGCACGAGGCCGATGCCGCCGCCGATCGCAAAGCCCGACACTGCGCGCCACGTGCTGACCTTCACGTCCGCCCACATTTCACCGGACTGGATCAGCGACCAGGCGGCCTTCACGACCGCGAGCGGTTCGGGCAGCACGCGCGTGGACAGCACGCCGCTCCTCGCGGCGAATTCCCACGCCAGCACAATCGCGAGCGGCGCGAGCCACGGCGCAAGATGCGCGCCGATCCGGCGCAACGTGTTGAAACCCGCGCCGGCTCCGGCGCCTTCGTCCCGATCCGTACTGACAGTGGATTGAGCCATGCTTGCATTCCTCATTGCTTATCGGTGATCGCGCCTGCCGTTCGCAGCTTGCGCGCTCAACTCGAACTTGCCGCCTTCGGCAGATAGTTGTTGCCGACGATCTCGCCGAACGGACCCGACAGCGGCCCGTTCGAGACCTTGTTCAACCGGTTCGGCAGCAGCGGAAACACGAGTTCGGCGAAGCGATACGACTCTTCCAGATGCGGATAGCCCGACAGAATGAAGGTGTCGATGCCGAGGTCCGCGTACTCCTTCATGCGCGCCGCCACCTGCTCCGGATTGCCGACTAGCGCCGTGCCCGCGCCGCCGCGCACGAGGCCCACGCCCGCCCACAGGTTCGGATAGACCTCGAGCTCCGCGCGGCCACCGCGCTTGCCGCCGTGCAGCGCCGCCATGCGGCGCTGCCCTTCAGAATCCATCTTCGAGAACGAGGCCTGAGCGCGGGCGACGGTTTCGTCGTCGAGCTTGCTGATCAGCTTGTCGGCGGCGGCCCACGCTTCTTCTTCCGTCTCGCGCACGATCACGTGCAGACGAATGCCGAACTTGATCTGGCGGCCATGCGCCGCGGCGCGCGCGCGAATGTCGGCGATCTTCTTCGCGACCGCGGCGGGCGGCTCGCCCCACGTCAGATAGGTGTCGATATGCTCGCCCGCCATCTCGTGCGCGGCAGGCGACGAGCCGCCGAACCACAGCGGCGGATGCGGGTGCTGCACGGGCGGATACAACGCCTTGCCGCCCTTCGAGCTCAGATGCTTGCCCTCGAAGTCGATCGCGTCGTTGGTATGCGCGGCGCTCAACAGCTTGCGCCAGATGTGCAGGAATTCGTCGGTGATTTCGTAGCGCGTGTCGTGGTCGACGAACACGCCGTCGCCTTCCAGTTCCGCCGCATCGCCACCGGTCACGACATTGATCAGCAGACGCCCGTTCGACAGACGGTCGAAGGTCGCCGCCATCCTGGCCGCCAGACCCGGCGACGAAATGCCCGGGCGAATCGCCACCAGAAACTTCAGCCGTTTGGTCGCGGCGATCAGGCTCGACGCGACGACCCATGCGTCCTCGCACGAGCGGCCCGTCGGCAGCAGCACGCCCTCATAGCCAAGCGTATCGGCGGCCACGGCGATCTGCTGGAAGTAGTCGTAATCGGCTGCGCGTGCGCCTTGGGACGTACCGAGATAGCGGCTGTCGCCGTGAGTCGGAATGAACCAGAACACATTCATTTGCTGCTCCTGCATGTTCGAAACGGGATTGAATGGAAACGATGCGTCGAGCGCCGACGCACACGCGGCCGCGCGCATCCCTCCGGCACACAGCCGGACGGTGCATCGCAAGGAGGCGGAAAAGACGCGGTATCGGCGCTGGCTAGCGGCAGCAGCGGACCCGCCGGCGCGCGCGCGCCATGTGGCAGGTAAAGATTGGCATCAGGCAGGACATCGCAACGGCTTCCCTCGACCAAACGTGCGCGTCATGCGCTCGATTAAACGGCGACGGCGTCAAACGCCGTCTGTATGGTGAAACAGTCTATGGATCGGGCCACGGCTTTTGAACGATTTTTTTTAGCTTAGGTTTTCCACTTTCGTGATTAGCCCGACGCTAAAGCATACGGATATCGCGCGTCGTGGCTGGGGAAAGCGCGGGGCGCCGTTGAGCCACTGTCGAGCAAATCTCGCGCCGCCGCTGGTTTCTCCGCCCTGCAGCAAGTCCCCCGCCCCGGAAAGGCCCCATTGCGGATCGGCGATCACGGTCTTGCGACGCCTGCCGCGAAGCGACAGCTCGGGGGGCGCTCTATATAATGGCGCACGTTTCCAATAATCCGGTGCAGGCCACGCGAAACCCCGCCGCCTGTACCCTGGCGGTGCAATGCATGCAAAAACTCATCCTGCCGTTCGTCGCCGGTTTTCTGGCTTCCCTGTTTTTCCACGAATCGACGCTGGCGCTCCTGCACGCAGCCGGGATGATCGAACCGACCGGTTTTTCGACCGCGCCGTTCCTACCGCTCGGGCTGCCTGAATTCATCGCCAATGCGATCTGGAGCGCGTTCTGGGCCGTGCTGATGGCGTGGCTGCTGCGCGTCGCGCCGCATCGGCATGCGCCGTGGGTGCCGGCCTTCGTGTTCGGCGGTATCGCGTTGACGGCGGCGAGCGTGTTCGTGGTCGACCCGTTGCGCGGCATCTGGCCGAGCGGCAACATGCTGCCGCGCCTCGCCGTGGGTTTCGCGGCGAATGCCATGTGGGGCTGGGGCGCGCTGGTATTCATGCGCGCATTCATGGCAAGCGAGGATGAAGAATAACGCCGGACAGGTGTGAGGAATGCGCGGCCCGCCAAAGCCGGCCGCATGTCGTTCGACGCACCGCCTGGCCGCCATGCCACCCGCGAGGCCGGCACGGCTTCCCGCCGCCTCACGCCTGGGGTCTAACCGCGCAAATCCCGCAACGGGTGTTCGTTAGCCGGCCACGGACTCTCGAACATCTTCTCCACCTCCACGGCGCTCACGTCTTCAATGCGCGCAAAGCGCCAGCGCGGCGCGTTGTCCTTGTCGATGATGCGCGCGCGAATGCCTTCGATCGTGTCGCCGTGCAGAAAGCTCGAGCGCGTGAGATCGAGATCGCCGCGCAACACCTCCGCCATCGAACCCTCCGCGCGCGTCACCACTTCCAGCGACACCGCCATCGACAGCGGCGAACGTTCGCGCAAGATCGCGATCGTCTGTTCGGCCCAATCGGCGGCCTCGCCGCCGCCGTCGCGCTCGCTTTCGAGCGAGGCCAGAATGCGCGCGATATCCGGCAACGCGAAGTGGCGGTCGATCAACGCACGCGCCCTCGCCAGCGACGACGCCTCGGGCCGCGGCACGACCTGGTGCGCAAGCGCCTCGCGTTCGATGCACGCGACCACGTCCGCGCCTCGTTCGAACAGTTCGCTGCGCAGGGTATCGACCAGCGCGGGCAGTGCCGCGTCCTCGATGTAGGTGTCGGCCAAACCCGCGTAGAGCGCGTCGGCCGCGTCGAGCGTCTCGCCGGTCACCGCCAGATAGCGCCCGATCGCGCCAGGCGTGCGGGCCAGAAACCAGCTCGCGCCGACATCGGGAAAGAGCCCGATGCGGGTTTCGGGCATGGCCATGCGGGTCGAGTTGGTGACGACGCGCAGGCCGCCGGTGCGATGCGCGCCCTGCGAAATGCCCATGCCGCCGCCCATCACGACGCCGTTCATCAACGCGATATACGGCTTCGGGTAGGTGAAGATCGCGTGATCGAGCCGGTATTCCTCGATGAAAAACGTGTCGCGCGCGTCGTGTTCGCCGCGTTGCGCCGTCTCATACAGAAAGCGGACGTCGCCGCCCGCGCAGAACGCGCGCGGGTGCTGGCTGCGCACCACGACGGCGAGCACATCGGGATTTTCGCGCCACTGGTCGAGCGCCGCGTGCATCGCGCGAATCATGCCGGTCGACAGCGCGTTGAGCGCTTTCGGCCGTTCCAGCTCGATGAAACCGATGCGATTGGCTACGTAAGTCGCGACTTCGTCGCTGACGGCGGGCGAGGCGGAAATGGACATGGAGAGCTAAGCGTGGCGGCGCGAGATGAGGTGGAATTGAACGGTATCACGTGCCCGCCGCTTTGCGCTTGGGAGCGGGCGCGGCGAGACTGGCCGTTGCTGCTCGCGCCGGTTGCCTGCGCGACGGCTGGGCGGCAGGTTCGCCGTCCGGCTGCGCCGCCGCCTCGGCGCTCGCGCCGGGAGATTTCTTCTTGCGCGTGCCGACGCTCGCCGCGGCGCTCCGCGCCTGCGCGGCGTGTTGCGCGGCGTGTTGCGTGGCGTGTTGCGTGGCGTGTTGCGTGGCGTGTTGCGTGGCGTGTTGCGTGGAGTCGCGCGTTGCCTGCGGCGCACCCAGCCAGGCATCCAGCGCGACGGCCACGACGGTATCGAGCGATGTGGTCGGGAACACGGGACACGTGAGGTTCAATGCAACGATACCGTGCAGGGTCGCCCAGAAGGCCTCGGCCCACACCGCCACATCCGTCGACGCCGGCAGGCCGCCCGACGCTTTGAGTTGTTCGAGCGCGGAAATCATGATGTGCAACGCGGCCGCGCCGGGGTCGTCTTCGGCTGCGGCCGCGTCACGGCTCGCCGCCTCTGCCTCCGTGATCCCGGCCTCCGCGGCGAGCGCCGCCTCACCCTTGAGCGCCCCCTTTGCCGCGCCGCCCAGTGCCGCGCCGGTATAGCTCGGATCTTCCATGAAGATCAGCCGGTAGGTTTCCGGATGCGCAACCCCGAACGCCACATACGCCCGCCCGAGCGCCTTGAGTCGCTCGGCGGGATCGGCAATGCCCGCAAGCGGCACGAACGTCTCCAGCAACTGCGCATAGCCCTCCGCGCACAGCGCCTGCGCGATCTCGTCACGGCTTGCAAAGTGAAGGTAGAGCGTGGCGGGTGAATATTCGATCGCGTCGGCTATCTTGCGCATGGACAACGCGGCAAAGCCTTCGCGCATCACGATGCGGCGGGACGCATCGAGGATGCGTTCGCGCAGTGCCTGTTTCTGGCGGTTCTTTCGTTCAGCGATTCCCATGACGAACATTCTCGGGTTGACAAACTGAAAAGTCAAATTAAACTGAACACTGTTCACTGAACGGTGTTCACTAAATTTTCACACATCAATTTATTCATGCGGTCGCGATGCGGCGCCGCTTCGAGGAGTCGTTATGCAAGCCACAGGCAAGGTGGGTTTATTCGGAGCCGCGGGCGCGGCCGGTCAGGTCATTGCGGCGGCCCTCGCCGCCGCGGGCCGCGATTACCGCGTGGTCGGACGCTCGCGCGAAGCGCTCGAAGCCGCGTTCGGCCGGGATCCGCATGCGGAGATCGTCACGTGGAATCCGGACGACCCTGCCTCGATCCGGGCGGCGGCGCAGGGTCTGCAGACTGTGGTCTACCTGGTCGGCGTGCCCTACGACCAGTTCGCCGCGCATCCGCCGCTCATGGAGCGAACCCTCGCCGGCGTGACGGCGGCAGGCGTCGAACGTTTCATTCTGATCGGCACGGTGTATCCGTACGGCCGCGCGCGGGGCAATCCGGTCAGCGAAAGTCATCCGCGTGAACCGCACACGTTCAAAGGCCGGATGCGGCTCGCGCAGGAAAATCTGGTACTGGCCGCGCACGGACGGGACGGCCTCTCCACCCTCGTGCTGCGGCTGCCCGATTTCTACGGGCCGGGTATCGAGCGCAGTCTGCTGAACGGCGTATTCGAAGGCGCGGCGCACGGCAAGCGCGCGCAGCTAATCGGCCCCGTGGATGTACCGCACGAATTCATCTATCTGCCGGATGCCGGGCCCGTGGTCGAAAAGCTGACGCGCACGCCGCAAGCGTATGGGCGCTGGTGGCACCTTGCCGGCGCCGGCACCATCACGCAGCGCGAAGTCGCGCGCGAGGCCTATGCGCTCGCGGGCCGGGAGCCGAAGCTGATGGTGGCCGGCAAGACGCTGCTGCGTGTGCTCGGCCTGTTCAATCCGTTGATGCGGGAACTGGTGGAGATGAACTACCTGATGACCGAGCCGGTCGTGCTGGACGACTCGGCGTTGACGGCACTGATCGGCCCGATCGAGAGGACGTCTTACGCAGAAGGTATCCGCCACGCTTTCGAAGCCGCTCGCGCGGCGGCAGCCGCGAGCGCGAGGGCAAACCCCACTGCTGCGAACGCGGCGTGAATGAATGAGGACGGCGAGTGTCGTCGAGGACGTTGGGAGTGGCGCTTGCGCAGACAGTTACTAGCCAGCGAGGGGGCTTTCAAGCTAGCACGCGATGGTTCGCCTCGGCCCGCGCCGCCGTTTGGCCGTTTGGCTGCATCGGCCGCATCGGCAACAACCCGCGGCACGAGGCAACAATCAGCGGCATTCGATTGCAATCGAATGCACGTCGGCGCATTCAGCCGGCCACGTTGCCCGGCGGAAAGTGGCCGCTTTTCAGCAGTACGGGCGTGCCGTTGCTGATCTGCAAGTGCTCGCGCGCCACCGCTTCGATGCGCGGACGTCCAGCGTCGAACGCGCGCATCCAGCCTTCCAGGTCTTCGGAGTACGCACCGAAGTGATCTTCGAGCGCTTCGACCGAGATCGCGCACGGCACCGGCTCGCCGTCCACCAGCGCGGGAAAGACAACGGTCAGATTGGAGTCGCGGTAAGCAGGCGCGTCCGCGGGAAACCGAATTTCCATGGTCGCCTCATCAGAAAGTTCCAGCATGAAACCGGCGCCGGCGAGAACCGGCCGGCCCCGGACACCGTCGATATGGTACTCGCGCGGCTGGACCGCGGTCCAGCCTGCTGCGGCGCTTTCTTCAGCGGTTTGGCCGGAGAGCCCGGCGTCCTTTTTCTTTCCTTCACGCACCGCCATCAACTGCCTCCCAGCAGGCGGTCGACATAATCGCGCGCCGCCTGCTCGACGAAGACAAGCGCGTCCTCTTCGCTGCCGAAGCGCTGCCCGTCGCCGAGTTCGAGCAGGGTTTCCATGCGATGAGGATCGTCCGGACCGTGTTCAGCGAGACTCACCGAGCCGACATAAGTCCCGCTCGCGCCGCGGGCGCCCGTGCCCGCCGTGTCGGCCGCCGGCACGAGGCGCGCGGCGGCGCTGATGTAATAACCGCGATAAGGGCCGCTGACCCGTTCAGCCATATTCGTTCTCCTCGTTGCAATTCATGGGCGGATGCCGCGCGGCCTGTATCCGTTACGCTGGCCGCGTGGTTGGCCTCCGTGTCGAGCCTGGCTGGCGTGGCCCTTGCCGCGCGAGCGGCGCCGCCGCGGCCAACCAGTATGTAAGGCGCCTTGTGAAACGATTAGTTCTGTGAAAGCCCGCCCGCGACGCACCGATCGCACTTGTGCCGCTCGCGCCGGTCGAACAGGATGGCCGGCACGATCCGTGCTGCCGCGTCGACGCCTTTTCCAGTTCAGCGAGCGCAATATGGGAAAATATTTTCTGCAGAATCACGAACTGCCCGAGCCGGATGCGGCAAACACATGGTTCGCCTACGCCGAAAGCCACGGCATCGACATTCCGAAAGCCATCAGCATCTGGGAAGACGCGGCCACGGAAACAGGCGGCGAAAGCCGGCGGCTGGTCAGCGCGGCCGGCATTACGATCGAAACGCCCTGAGCCTGCCCTCGATGAACGGGCGCCTCCCGCCCACATGGCCAGCCCGACTATCAATCTGAAAGGAAACATCACGATGCATTTCATGACGCAACTGCGCCGCGCCGGCCGCTTCAACCGCCTTCGAACCCGTGCTGCGTTGGCTCTCGCGCGCCGGACGTCGCTCGCGGCCGCCCTGCCCGCCGCCATGCTGTTGGGCGCGGGTCTCGCCGGCTGCGCATCGTCGAACACCACGTCGCTGATCAATCTGCCGAATGGGCAAACCGGCTTTGCGGTGAATTGCAGCGGCGCCGACGCCGCTTCCAGCTGGGCCTCGTGCTACGTGCAGGCCGGCAAGGCATGCGGCGCGACGGGTTACGACATCGTGTCGAAAGACAATGACGAAGGCGGCACGGCGGGCGGCAGCGTCACGAACGTCGTCTCGGCCAACGTCAAGAACCGTTCGATGATCGTGCGCTGCAAATAAGCGCCCGCGAAGCGCCCGCGGCACCTGTGCCGGTGCGATGGCTCAGTGCGCCTGCATCTTCGAAAACATGTTCAGCACCGTCACGCCGGCCATTATCAGCCCTAGGCCGATAATGGCCGGCACGTCCGGCACCTGCCGGTACAACACCACCGCGACCAGCGTGATCAGCACGATGCCGGCGCCCGACCACACCGCATAGACGACGCCGACCGGAACGCTCTTGAGCGTCAGCGACAGGCAATAGAACGCCACGCCATAGCCGAGCACGACCACCACTGACGGCACGAGCCGCGAGAAGCCCTCCGACGCGCGCATCGCGGAGGTCGCGATCACTTCGGCCACGATGGCGATGCCCAGCAATGCGTATGCAGGCAGGCGCATCGCGTCAGACCTTTGCAAGCGCGAGCTTGCTGTAGTCGTGACCGAGGTGCGCGCACAGCGCTTCCACTACCAGTTCGTGATCGGCGCGCTGCGGCAGCCCCGAAACGGTGATCGATCCGATCACGCCGGCGCCCGCCACCGTCAGCGGGAACGCGCCGCCGTGCGACGCGTATTCCGTGGCGGGCAAGCCGTGCTTGTCGGCGAGCGTGCCGCCGGCCTGCTGCATCTTCAGACCGATCGCGTAGGAGCTGCGGCGGAAATGCGCGACCGTGTTGCCCTTGCGGCGCGCCCAGTCGACGTTGTCAGGCGTCGCGCCGCCGAGCAGACTGAAGAACAGTGGCTGACCGAACGTGCGCACGTCGATCGCGGCGGGAATGCCGCGCGCCTTGGCGACCTCGTGCAGGTAGGCGCCGACTTGCCACGCGCGGTCGGCATCGAATTGGGGGAACACCAGCGCGTGTTCCTGGGCGGCAATCACCTGCAGATCGTGAGCGATATCCATGGGGTCCGGAGCAAGGTCAGAGTTAAAGCGTGCGCCGCCGTACCTGCAGGGCGCCGCCGCGAGCAGAACCTGAATTCTAGCGCAGCACCTTGCGCAGGCCTTCCGGCATGCGACGCGGGCCATACGTGCGGCGACCTCGAAGAGACCGCCGCCGCTGCGCGACGCGTGGATTGAAGCCGCTTCTTAAATAGCTATTGCATCGGCATCCAACTTCTTCTATAATCTTTTCTTCGACGGACGCGGGGTGGAGCAGTCTGGCAGCTCGTCGGGCTCATAACCCGAAGGTCGTAGGTTCAAATCCTACCCCCGCAACCAAGTGCATCTCGCCTGCATTACGCCTCTTCAAGGCGGCGCGCAAAACGGTTCGAGACGTCGAAAACAACATTGAAGGCTTGCCGAATCGGCAGGCCTTTTTTGTTTTTCTTTCCTAATCTTTCATCACACGTTGCGCACTCCGCGCGTTGCGTCGCTCTTCCCCGTTTTTGGGCACGATTTCATAAGCGGTTCGCGACAACCACCGGCGCCGACCGCAATGCCGTCCGTGCCCACGATCACGGCTTGCACGCAAGATATTCTGCATCCCAAATTAAATACCCCGCGGGCTTCGGCGCGCGTCTGGTTATGGAACTCACTCGTCGGCGGAGCCGGCACGCCGCTATGCTCCGACCTGAGTAAATCCGCGTCCCAGTGATAAACTCCTACCACTCCTTCTTGTCCCCTTCCTATGAAATTCTGTTCTGTCTGCGGCCACGGCGTCAGTCTGAGCATTCCGCCGGGCGACAACCGCGAGCGCTTCGTCTGCGCCAGTTGCGGCACGGTGCACTATCAGAACCCACGCAACGTGGTCGGCACCGTCCCCGTCTGGGACGACAAGGTGCTGCTGTGCCGCCGCGCGATCGAACCGCGCTACGGCTACTGGACGCTGCCCGCGGGCTTCATGGAGATGGGTGAGACAACCGCCGAGGCGGCATCGCGCGAAACGCTGGAAGAAGCCGGCGCGCGCGTCGAGGTGCAGAGCCTTTTTTCGCTGCTGAACGTGCCGCACGTGCATCAGGTGCATCTGTTCTACATGGCGCGGCTGCTCGACCTGGACATTGCCGCCGGCGAAGAAAGTCTCGAAGTGAAGCTCTTCGAAGAACACGAAGTGCCTTGGGACGAAATCGCCTTTCCCACGGTCGGCCAGACCTTGCGTTTCTTTTTCGCCGACCGCGCCGCGGGCAGCTTCGGCCTGCACACGGGCGACATCTTCCGCTCACTGCGCGAAGGTTGAACGGCACGCATGGTTCCCTGGCTCGGCCCCGATGATCCCTTTCCGCCCGTCGAGCGCGCGCTCGGCGCGACGAGCGGCGCGCCCGGTCTGCTCGCCGCAAGCGGCGATCTGCTGCCCTCGCGGCTGATCGACGCCTATCGGCGGGGCATCTTCCCGTGGTATTCGGACGGCCAGCCGGTGCTGTGGTGGAGTCCCGACCCGCGCATGATCCTGCGCCCCGCCGAATTCAAGGTGTCGCCGTCGCTGCGCAAAACGCTCAGGCGCGTATTGCGCGAAGACGCATGGGAGATCCGCGTCGATCATGATTTCGCCGCGGTGATGCGGGCCTGCGCACAGGCGCCGCGACGTGGACAGCGCGGCACTTGGATCACCGCGGACGTGGTCGAAGCGTATTCGTCGCTGCATCGGGCCGGTGACGCGCACAGCATCGAAACCTGGTTCGAAGGCAAGCGCGTGGGCGGTCTGTATGGCGTGTCGTTCGGCAAGATGTTCTTCGGCGAATCCATGTTCGCGGAGGTCACCGACGCGTCGAAAATGGCGCTGGCCGCGCTTGTCGGACACTTGCGCCGTCACGAAATAGAAATGATAGACTGCCAGCAGAACACGTCGCATCTGGCGTCGCTGGGCGGTCGCGAGATAGCGCGCAAGGCGTTCATCGCGCATGTTCGCGCGTCGGTCGAGGCGCCGCCGATTCCCTGGCGCTTCGACAAGACCGTGTTGCTCGAGATCGTCGCGCCAGCGGCGTAGGAAGAATCAGGCCGAATCCGGATCCGCCGCCTACCGAGCCGCGGGTCACGAGCCGCGGGTCGTCCACCGCCTGGCGCCGGGTTTGCATTACCAGAGACGCTTCGAGAGCTGCCAACGTGACTCATCCCAACGAGCTGCCTCTTTCCCCGCTTTCGGCGCTGCAATTTTATGCAACGGCGCCTTATCCCTGCAGTTATCTGGATGGGCGCATCGCGCGCTCGCAAGTCGCCACTCCCAGCCACCTGATCAACTCCGACGTCTACACCGACCTCGTCAAGGCCGGCTTCCGGCGCTCTGGCGTATTCACCTACCGGCCGTATTGCGACGGCTGCCGCGCCTGCGTGCCGGTGCGCGTGCCGGTCGACCAGTTCGAGCCGAACCGCACCCAGCGCCGCGTCTGGAAGAAACATGGCGAACTGATCGCCACCGTGGCGCCGCTCCATTACGACGAAGAACACTACGCGCTCTACATGCGTTATCAGTCGGCGCGGCACGCGGGCGGCGGCATGGACCGCGACAGCCGCGACCAGTACGAACAGTTTCTGCTGCAGAGCCGGATCAATTCGCGCCTGGTCGAATTCCGCGAGCCGCAGCCGGACCGGCCGGATGCGCCTGGCATTCTGCGCATGATCAGCATGATCGACATCCTCGGCGACGGGCTCTCGTCGGTGTACACGTTTTTCGAGCCGGCGTTGCCGAACACGAGCTTCGGCACCTACAACATCTATTGGCAGATCGAGCAGGCGCGCAGCCTCAAACTGCCTTACGTGTACCTCGGCTACTGGATTCGCGAGAGTCCGAAGATGGCGTACAAGGCGAATTTCCGCCCGCTCGAGGGTTTGATCGACGGCGCCTGGCGCGTGCTCGATCCCACGGGCGCGGATCTGCCGCCGGTCGAGCTGGCCATTCACGGCAGGCGTCCTCCGTTCAAGCCGTAGGGCGCGCTGGCGGATGGCGGATGGCGGCACGATCCCGCAAGTCCGTTTCATTAATGCGTCAAAGTCATGCCTCAAAGTCGGTAAAATGGCGGGTTCCCATTTTCCGGCCGCCCGGCATCGTCCCGTGTTCAGTTCCCTTTACCCGCTCGTACGCGCCCAACTCTTTCGCATGGACGCGGAAGATGCTCACCACCTGACCTTGCGCATTCTCGGCGCGGCCGGGCGCACCGGCCTTGCCGGCGCGCTGGCGCCGCACGTGCCGGATGCGCCGCGCACCGTGATGGGGCTGACGTTCCGCAACCCCGTGGGGCTCGCCGCGGGCCTCGACAAGGACGGCGCCTGCATCGACGGCCTCGCCGCGCTCGGCTTCGGCTTTATCGAAGTGGGCACGGTGACGCCGCGCGCCCAGCCGGGCAATCCGCGCCCGCGCATGTTCCGTCTACCGCAGGCGAACGCCGTGATCAACCGGATGGGCTTTAACAACGCGGGCGTCGACCAGTTCGTGAAGAACGTGCAGGCCGCGCGCTATCGCGGCATTCTCGGCCTGAACATCGGCAAGAATGCCGACACGCCGATCGAACGCGCCGCCGAAGACTACCTGTACTGCCTCGAACGCGTGTACCCGTTCGCCAGCTACGTGACCGTCAACATCTCGTCGCCGAACACGAAAAATCTGCGCCAGTTGCAAGGCGCGGGCGAACTCGACGCGTTGCTCGCGGCGCTCAAGGACAAGCAGCAGCGACTGGCCGACATGCACGGCAAGCTGGTGCCGCTCGCGCTGAAAATCGCGCCGGACCTCGACGACGAACAGATCAAGTCGATCGCCGACACGCTGCTGCGTCACCGCTTCGAAGGCGTGATCGCTACCAACACCACGCTCTCGCGCACCGCCGTCGCCGGCATGCAATACGGCGACGAAGCCGGCGGCCTGTCGGGCAAACCGGTGTTCGACGCGTCGAACGAAGTGATCCGCAAGCTGCGCGCGGAGGTCGGCGAAGCGGTGCCGATCATCGGCGTCGGCGGGATTTTTTCCGGCGACGATGCGCGCGCGAAGATGGCGGCGGGCGCGTCGCTGGTGCAGCTTTATACCGGCTTCATCTACCGCGGACCGGCGCTGGTGGCCGAATGCGTACAGGCGCTGCGCTAAACGTGCTGCGGCTGGGCGCCGGTAATATAGACATAAACAAACGGTATTTTGGTTTCGATAGTCTGTTTTGTTATGCTTTCGTCTGTTAAAACGCCAGACGAACAAAAAGGAACTCGATGAAATTTGGCTTGTTGAAAAAATTTCTGGTCGCCGGTCTGATCGGCGCGTCGTTTACCGCTGTCACCGCGCACGCCGACGACCTGCTCGATCAGGTCAAGCAGCGCGGCACGCTGCGCATCGGTCTGGAAGGCACCTTCCCGCCGTTCAATTCGAAAGCGCCGTCGGGCGAACTGGTCGGCTACGACGTCGACATCGCCAGGGCCGTGGCCGCCAAGCTCGGCGTGAAGCCGGAATTCGTCACGACCGAATGGAGCGGCATCATCGCCGGTCTGCAGGCGGGCAAGTTCGACGTGATCGTCAACCAGGTGGGCATTACCGACGCGCGCAAGCAGGCGCTCGACTTCTCGCCGGCCTACACGTATTCGGCCGCGCAACTGATCCAGCGTAAGGACGACACGCGCCAGTTCAAGTCGCTCGACGACCTGAAGGGCAAGAAGCTCGGCGTCGGTCTCGGCACGAACTACATGGACATGGCCAGGTCGGTGCCGGGCATCGACGTGAAGACCTATCCGGGCGCCCCCGAGTATCTGCGTGATCTGGCCGCCGGGCGTCTGGACGCGGCGCTCAACGACCGCCTGATGCTCGCGTACCTGATGAAGAACTCGCAACTGCCGCTGCGCACCGGCGCGAACGTCGGCGCGGGCAACCCGTCCGGCATTCCGTTCAGGAAGGGCAATCCGAAATTCGCCAAGGCGATCGACGAAGCAATGACGCAGCTCGAAGCGGACGGCACGTTCTCGAAGATCTCGGACAAGTGGTTCGGTATCGACGTCACCAAGCCGGTCAAGTAACACGCGCTGACTGAAACGAAGGGCGGCATCGTTGGCGATGCCGCCCTTCGCGCTTCTACAGCACAGTTTATGATGTGCGCTTTTGCGCGCCAACCCGACCACCGCCCATGTCCACCACTTCCCTGCTCGTTGAATCGCTGCCCGTGCTCGCGCAGGGCGCCGTCCTGACGATCAAGTTCGCGGTTCTGTCGATGATCTTCGGCCTGATTGCCGGCGCCGTGCTCGCCTTGATGGGCGTGAGCCACAGCCGCGCGCTGAACTGGATCGCCCGCATTTACGTGAGCGTGATGCGCGGCACGCCGCTGCTGGTGCAGATCTTCGTGATCTATTACGGCTTGCCGAGTTTCGGCATTTCGCTGGACCCCACGCCGGCCGGCGTGATTGCCTTGTCGGCCAATGTCGCGGCTTATCTGTCGGAGAGCATGCGCGGCGCGATTCTGGGGATTCACCAGGGGCAGTGGCTCGCCGCCTATAGCCTCGGCCTCTCGCGCCGCCAGACGCTGCGCTATGTGATCGCGCCGCAGGCCTTGCGCATTGCCGTGCCGAGTCTGTCGAACAGTTTGATCAGCCTCATCAAGGACACCTCGCTGGTGTCGGTGATCACCGTGACCGAACTGCTGCGCAGCGCGCAGGAAATCATCGCCTCGACCTATCAGCCGCTGCCGCTGTATCTGGCGGCGGCCGCGGTTTATTGGGTGCTGTGCCAGCTGCTCGAAAGCGTGCAACGCTGGTACGAACGGCGTCTCGCGCTGCCGTCGCGGCACTGATCCCAGCCGGCGCGCGCGGTCGGATAAGCGCCGGGCGACGCCACCTCGCCGCGTGAGCGCGGGCTCGGCTTGGCCGTCACTCGCCGGCGAACTTCAGCCCAAGCGCCGCGCGCGCCGCGTCGGCCATCGCGATCATCTGCAGCGACTTGCTGTGCGGCATCACCGGGCTTTCCAGCCGCCCAGCCCGGATCAGTTCGCAGAAGTGCGCGGTCTCGTAGTTCAGGCCACCGCCTTCGAACGGTTCATCGAGTTCGATCACGCGTCCATCGGCATAACGGATCGTCGCGCGCGACGGGTTCCACCACGGCTCGTGAATCGTGACGTGGCCGCCCTTCGCCATCAGCAGCGCATCGCCCTTGCCGTGCAGATCGAGCCCGCAGAACAACTGGGCGATGCCGCCCTCGTGCTGGCTGTTCAGGCTCGCGAACGTGTCGACGCCCGTGGTGCCGAGCCGCCCGAGCGTCTGCACCTCACGCGGCGCGCCCAGCCAGTCGACGGCGAGAAACATCTCGTAGACACCGATGTCGAGCAGCGCGCCGCCCGCATGCTCGAACGACAGCGACGGGTGATCGTCCGGCACGCCCGGCACCGAACAACCGGCCCGCACCAATCCCACTGCGCCGATCGGCTCGACGTCTAGATGCGCGCGCAACTTTCTGTAGAGCGGATAAAACGGCGGCTTCATCGCTTCCATGAAGAGGCGCTGCGCGGCGCGGGCGGCGTCGAGCACGCGCTCGAGCTGCGGCCGATTGATGGTGGCGGGTTTTTCGCACAGTACGTGCAGACCGGCTTGCAACGCGGCGATCGCGTAGCCGGCGTGACTGTCCTGGATGGTGGCGATATAGAGTGCGTCGATGCCGCTTGCGAGCAGCGCGTCGAAGCTCGCGCAAACCTCGCCGCCGAACGTCGCGGCGAAAGCCATCGCGGGTTCCGCGCGGCGTGACCACAGCGCGGTCAGTTGCGCCTGTGGCACATGAGCGAGACCTTGAGCGAAGCGACGGGCAATCCGGCCCGTCCCGACGATTCCCCAGCGGATCATGCCGTCCGGCGAGGTTTCCTGCGTTGCGATTGTCATCGTTCCTTCGAGTCCTTGCAGTTCAGAACAGGCGCTATTGTCGCGCATGCCGCACGCTCTCGCGTGGGCCTGAACTCGCGCCTTTCGTGGTGCACGGTCTCACAAGGAAAAAACAGGATCCGGCGTGCCGCCGCGGCGCTCACGCTCCGCCGTGTGCCGGCGGTTCCGCTGAAAAGTGGCCGCCGACTTCTTCCGCGGTGAAGTCGATCAACGCGAGCGAAGCGATTTCGGCTTCCTTCGGATCGTGCCGTTCGATCGCCTCGACCACGCGTTGATGGGAATTCACCGCCGTTTCCCACAGTCCGTCCCGGTCGGCGACGATCGGGTTCACGGTCGATAGCGCACCGCGAATGATGGCCGCCATCTGCTTGAAGAACTGGTTGCCGCTCGCGACCACGATGCGGGTATGGAACAGTTCGTCCGCTTCCTGATAGCCCGGCTCGCCCGGGTGGATCGCGCGGAAGGCTTCGAACGCCTCGCGAATCCCGGCGATATCCGCCGCGCTGGCGCGCGCGGCCGCCTGCGCCGAGGCGCGCGGTTCGATCAGGATGCGAAACTCGATCACGTCGCGCAGAAACAGCGGATCGGGTTTCGCGCGAAAGCGCCAGTTCACGACGTCCTCGTCGATCATGCGCCAATCGCTCATCGGCCGGATACGCGTGCCGATTTTCGGCCGCACGTCCAGCATGTCGCGCGCGAGCAGCATCGACAGCGCCTCGCGCATGACGGTGCGGCTGACGTCGAACTCCTTGGACAGCACATCCTGCGGTGGCAGGATGGCGCCGTACTTCTCTTCGACGATGCCCGTGACAAGTCCATCCATGACCTTGCTCACAAGCGATCGATCTTTGTTTGCGTGTTCCATGACACTCTCTCCCCGAAGCGGTGTTTGCCCCCGCGTAGCCTGTTGATCGAGCAGCCCTTGTGCATCGTTCTATGGGTGTGACCTGGTTGTTCTACGATACGTTGCTAGCTTCAAAACGCTTGCGCCAGTTGGGACACTTCCTGACAGGGTTATCCCTCTGAAGAATTGTTTCTTCCGTGTAACGCCGCATATCTTGACGGACTATAAGCTTGCGTCTCAAGCGTGCCTGCATCGCGAAATTTGCATAGTGCGAAGACGCACGTTACGAGACGAATTGTCTGATCTGCAACGCGCGCGGCGGATTTGGACTGGCGAAAAATGCCGGCGGACATTCGCATCAACGCGAACTCGCGGCAAGCGGCGATAAATCCTGGAGCGCGCCTTGCCCGGCCACCGATCCGTAGCGTCCGCCGAAAAAGATCAGCGGCGCGTGCTCATCGAGCGAGAACACCAGCACCTCGCCGACGAACAGCGTATGGTCGCCGCACGGGTGCCGGTTCACGACGCGCGCCGCGAAACGCGCCGCCGCGTGCTCGAGGAGCACCACGTCCGGCAATCCCTCCACCGCCGCGAAGCGCGGCGCGAGCCAGCTTTGCGCTTCGCCGGCGAAGTGGCGGCTATGCGGCTCCTGAGCGTCCGACAACACGCTCACGCCGAACAGCGCGCTGTCCATCAGACGCTCGTGCATGCGCGCCCGGTGTCCGACCGAGACGACGATCAGCGGCGGCTCGAGCGAGCCCGACATGAAGGCATTGGCGGTCATCGCGTGCAAGCTTTCGCCGCTGCCGGTCGAGATCACCACCACGCCAGTCGCAAAGCGCCCCAATGCGCGACGAAAGCGCGGTTCGTCGAAAGCCGCCTGCGAGGGCTGCGGCGCTTCAGCGTGACATACCCTTGCCTGCATGGCCGCTCTCCTGATCGCGACCGTACTGGTCGTCCAAACGCACGATGTCGTCTTCGCCGAGATAGGCGCCGGATTGCACCTCGATCATTTCCAGCGGCGTTTTGCCGGGATTGTCGAGCCGGTGCGTGACGCCGAGGGGAATGAAAGTCGACTGATTCTCCGTGAGCAAGAAGCACTCGTCGCCGCGCGTCACGCGCGCCGTGCCGCGCACCACGATCCAATGTTCGGCGCGGTGGTGATGCATCTGCAGCGACAGACGGCCGCCCGGTTTGACGACGATGCGCTTGACCTGAAAGCGCGCGCCGCGCTCGAGCGTGGCGTAAGACCCCCACGGCCGGCCGACCTTGCGATGCTCCTCCGCTTCGGCTCCGTGCGCGAGCTTGAGGCGGCTGACCACCGCCTTGACCTCCTGCACGCGATCTTTCGCGACGACCAGCACCGCATCGGCGGTTTCGACCACCACCATGCCGCTCACGCCGACACAGGCGACGAGCCGCCCCTCCGAATGCGCGAAGCTGCCGGTCGAACCGGCAAAGATGACGCGGCCACGCGCGACATTGCCGTCGGGATCCTTCGCCGAGGCTTCCCACACCGAGTCCCATGCGCCCACGTCGGACCAGCCGGCGACGAGCGGCACGGCGACGCCGACGAGTCGCGCGTCGGTAGCGACACGCTCCATCACCGCGTAGTCGATCGAGTCGGATGGACACAACGCAAACGCGTCGCGCGCGAGATGCACGGCGCCATCGCCGTCCACCGTGGCCTGCTCGAACGCGTCCACGCAGGCCGCGGCAATGGCCGGCTGGCATAGCTCGACCGCCGCGAGCCACACCGACGCGCGCACCACGAACATGCCGCTATTCCACCAGTAGTTGCCGGAAGCGACGTAACGCTCCGCGAGTTCCGGGTCCGGATTCTCGACGAACCGCTCGATGACGCGCGCCCCCCGCGTGCCGAGCGCCGTACCCATGCGGATATAGCCGTAGCCGGTCTCCGCGCGCTTCGGCGGCACGCCGAGCGTGACGATCGCGCCACGGGCCGCGTGTTCGAGCGCCTCGGCAAGCGCCATGCCGAACGCAACGTGATCGGCGATCAGGTGATCCGCCGGCAACGCGACGATGATCGGATCGTCGCCCTCCACGGCGGCCGCGCGCGCCACCAGCGCGGCCACCGTCAGCGCGGGCGCGGTATTGCGCGGCACCGGTTCGAGCACCATGCGCACCGGCCGGCCGGATCGTTCGAGCCGCTCGAGACGCTCGAGTGTTGGCAGGCGCAGGTCCTCGCAGCAGACCACCAGCGGCGCCGCGATGAATCGCGTGCCGCACGCCGGCGTATCGTGCTCCGCCGCGGCGAACGACACGTCGAGCCGGCGCAGCGTGATTTCGAGCAGCGACTCGTCGCCCATCAGGCCGATCAGCTGTTTCGGATTGCGCTCGCGCGACAAGGGCCACAACCGCGTGCCCGACCCACCTGCGAGAATCACCGGCTGCACGGACAGCCGCGTGGCCGTTTCGGTGACGCCCGCAGTTGCCGCGAGCGGATTGCCTGGTTCTACGATGCGATTCATGTCTCCCCCCGTAGGTGGTCGAGTTGGCCCGGCGCGTTGCGCCGGGTCCCCGACTGGGCGCCGTGGGCGGCGCCGTGTCTTTGCTGCCGTGTTCGTCAGCCGAAGCGGTAAGCGGCGCGCGGCTTGTGCGCGATGAAGTGAACCCACCACGCGTCGCTCTTCCGAGCGTCGTCGGGAATGCGATCGCCCGTGCAATCGCCGAACACCGCATCCCTATGCAAGCCGATCTGGGCGAGTTGCCGGCGCTGCTCGGGCAGCGTCGTGCAGACGATCACAATGCCGAAGTGGCGGGGCGCCGCGCTCTTGATCGCGTAGCGGACAATCCTTGCGCGTTCATCATGCTTCGCCGAATAAACGAAACGCACGGGCACGCTTTACAAGCCATTGCGCGGCCCGCGCGCGGCGCCCGTCGGCACGCCTTGCGAGCGGCTCGCGGACGGCGACGGTGCCGGGCACGCGGCTCTCGCTGAAGGTGTTGCGATAAAACGCTTCGAAATACGACATGACGTTTTCCTGCGCGCTCGACGACAGGATCGCGTGATCGGTGTGCTCGCAGAACGCCGCGCGGCTATGCCTGAAGCGCGAGAGCCGCGCGCCACGCACGCCAAAGTGGCGCTCGAGTTCTTCGACGCCCTCGTCGAGCACGCCGTAGAGGAGTCGCGTCTCGACACCGTGGGCATCCACCGCGGCGAGCAGGCTCCGCTCTTCCCGCGCACCGAGTTCGACGCCGCAAACACGTTCGATCCGGTCGGCAAGGGTCGCGCCGAACCGCGCCGCGAAGCGTCCCGCGAGTTCGCGCGCGACCGGCCACCCGCCCGACTGCCCCTTCAGCACGCGCAGCCATTTGCGCGGCTCGCACATCGAGCGCAGATAGCTGCGCGTCGAACCGAAAGCGGCGACGGCCACGGTCGGCTTGCCGTGCTCGTCGCAGATATTCCGCCAGGTGAACTTCTGCAAATTCACCAGCACCGCGCCGAGCACGGCGGCCTCGCGTGCCGCGGCATGCAGACCGACGTAGGCGCCCGCGCAAATGCCGAGCAACACCGCGCCGCGATGGCCTTGCGCCGTCAGCCAGCGCGCCGCGCAGGCGGCGTCGTCGACGCCTGACGGCGCGTATAGCGCATCGAGGCTGAGTGCGTCGAGCGACGGCATGCTATCGCCCAGGCCGCCGAGATCGACGCGCAGCGACGCGATGCCCTGTTGCGCGAGACGTCTTGCAAAGCGCACGCCAAGCCGCGCATTGCCGATTCGCGACACCGCCCCGGTATTCAGCAGCAGTGCGGCGGGCGCGCCGGCGAGGCCACGTGCTTCAGGCCGGCAATAGATGCCGAACAGCCTGCCGCCGTCGAGCCGGATCGGTGATTCGACTACACCAGGCGCGACCACATAGGCCGCTTCGTGATTGTCCGCGAGTTGCGCAAGGCGGTCGGTAGCGACGATCGTGCGCAGACGCGCGGATGCGATAGCGTGGGCCGCGCCGTTTGCCAGCCAGTTTTCTATCGACTGAAACGCCGACTGCGGAATCTCGCTATCGAGCGATTCCAGCATGAACCTGCTGTACTCGTCGAACGAATGCCGTTCGACTTCGACGCCCTGCTCGCGGTAATGCGCAACCAGCGCGTCGACCCGCGCGGGATCCAGCGAATCGAGCACGAGGACACGGCCGGCCGGGCGCGGCGCGTCACGCTTCAGATCGACGGCGCGCAAACTTGCCAGGGTATCCTGATAGAGACGAAAGCCGTAGGCCTCGACGAAGGCATCGGTATCGGGTTCGGGTATGCAATCCATCGCGGCCGGAATCGACAGCCACTGGCGATAATGCGCACGCAACTCGCGTTGATAGTTTTTGCCCGACAGCACGGGTGCGAGCAGCACGAGGCCGTCCACGCCGCCGAGTTCCTGAGCCGCCAGCGCGGCGAGCGTACCGCCGAGCCGCAGGCCGCACAACGTCACGCGTTCGACACCGGCGGCTTCGCGCAGCCACGCCACGGCTTGCTTGATGCTGTCGATCCAGGCGCGCCAGCGGCCGGGTTCGCTCGCCTCGCCGGCTGAATCGCCCGTACCCGGATAGTCGAAGCGCAGCACCGGCATGCCGCGCGCCGCGAGCCGCTCGGCCAGCCTGCGCATGCCGCGATAGGTGCACAGCGCGTCGTAGCCGAACGGCGAACACAGCACCACACCGTCCGGCCCGCTCGCCGGATGCAACCAGCCGAACTGGCCATCGAAGACTACTGGCCTCACGCTATGCTCCTCACCGGGCTCCTCCCTTTCGACGCATTACAACAAACGCCGCATGATCGATATGTACGTCCCGCCACATTGTCTCGGAGTCCGATTCATCGGCGAAGGCGCGTCTTGCGGTTGATCGGGAGCGGACCGCGTAGTCAGTGGCCGTGCGGCGCGCGCAGTGCGAACATCGAGCGCACGGCGAGCAGCACGTGATAGACGAAACGCGCGCGCAGTCTGTCGCGCATCGGGTAATGCCTCGACAGCAGCACGCGCCACGCCGCGGCGGTCTCGCCCGCGCGCGCATAGGCGGAGGCCGCGCGCGGCGCCACGCGGCGCAATGCCTCTTCGCGCGCGGCCCGCGCCGCTGCCGGCACATGGCTCTCGCGCAGTTGCGCGAACGCGTGCATGGCGGGCAGCGCATGCGTGGAAATCGACAGCGCCGTTTCGCGCGATACGGACACGAACTCGTCCACGAAGCAGATCGCGGCGGCGTCGACGCTCAGCCGCAAGCCGAAATCGAAGTCGCACGCTTCGCCGACTTCGGCGGCCGGCCGATACCCGATGCGGCGCGCCGCCAGGGTAGTCACCAGATAGCCGTTGTTCGGGAACATCTGGTCGATGCCCGCCAGCGCGGGCACCGGCAGACGGCCGGCGCGCTCTGCTACGCGCCGGTAATCGCGGTTCAGGCGTTCACTGGCGTCGGGGCGCGGCGTGCCGTCGTCGGCGATAACGCGCTGCTTGCCGAACGCGGCGGTCAACTCAGGACAGATTTGCCAGCATGCGTCGAGACGGCGCAACGCATCCGGTTCGAGCAGATCGTCGTCGTGCAGCAGCACGAGCCGGGCGCCCCGTGCGCGCGCGAACAGGCGGTTGACGTTGGCCGCCTGACCGAGCCGGGGCACGTTGCGTTCGTAACGAATGAGCCGGTCGCTGCGCAAGCGGCAGCGTTCCACCACATGCCGCGCGCTGTCGTCCGTCGAGTCGTCACCGATAACGATTTCGAACTCGCCATACGTCTGCGCGTGACAACTGTCGATAGCCTGCTCGAGCAACGCAGGCCGGTTGCAGGTGGGAATGCAGATCGAGATCAGCCGCGCATCCCGTTCACTCGCGCCGCTGCCGCGCTGTTCACGGATGCGATCAGCCATGGACGCCCCACAGACAGCTCTTGCTCCGGTCACGTTGCAATCTGGCCGGCGAGCGGCGCACGAGTCCGACACGCTTCATGGTGAAACCCCGTTCGATGATCACGCGGCAAAACAGCACCGCGCGGCGTTATTTTCTGTTGATTCGCATTTAACCCTGCCGGATGGCGAGCATCTGTACGGCCACCCACATAGACGCGCCGGGGGCGGGAGCAATATCGACAACCGGCGACGGGCCGACGCCATCGCGTAAAACGTGCCGCAGGGTGCGACTGCGCACCGACAGCGGCCTCTACCCACCACACCATTGCACGAATTCAGACGCCGGAAAGCGCACCATGGAAAGAAGTATCGTCAGGAACATCGTCATCAACTTCGCCGGAGCGATCGCTCCAACGTTCATCTCTCTCGTCACCGTGCCCGCCTATATTCATCTGATGGGCGTCGAGCGATACGGCGTGATCAATCTCGTGTGGACCCTGATCGGCTACTTCAGCGTGCTGGATCTCGGCACCAGTCTCGCCACGGAAAATCAGATCTCCAAAGCGCGCACCGCCAATGACGATTCGATCGAGCGCATCTTCTGGAGCGCATGGTTCATGAATCTCGGCACCGGCATCGTGGGCGGCCTTCTCATTTACGCCGGCACGGTGGTCTATATCACGCACGGCGTGAAGATCGAACCGGCCTTCCAGCGCGAAGTGATGGCGAGCCTGCCGTGGATCGCCGTGGCGGTGCCGATCGCCAACGTCTCGTGGGTGTTTGCCGGCGCCATCAACGGCGTGGAGCGTTTCGCGAGCTTCAACATCAACCAGACGCTGGGCACGGCGCTGTTCCAGTTGCTGCCGTTAGCGGCGATCTTCTGCTTTTCGCCCTCGCTCGCGGTCGTGATTCCGGCGGCGGTGGTGGCGCGCCTCGTCGCCGGCCTGATGCTCGGCGCGGCCGCGTTTCGCGCGCTCGGGATTCGCTGCGTGCGGATGCCGCAATGGCACGTGATGACCGAACTCTTCCGTTATGGCCGCTGGATGCTGATGTTCTCAGGCGCCAACATGATTGCGTCCACGCTCGACCGGGTGCTGGTGGGCGCGCTGCTCGGCGCGCGTTATGTGACCTATTACGCGACGCCGCAGAATCTGATCACGCGTCTGAATCTGTTGCCCATCGCGATGGTGCGCACGCTGTTCCCGCGGCTCTCGGCCGTGTCCCGTGCGGATGCGGACGCCCTGGCGCATAGCGCCCTCGCCTTTCTCAACGGCGCCTTCACGCCCTGCGTGATCGTCGCGCTGTTCGCACTCAAGCCTTTTCTGCTGCTCTGGCTCGGGCCGACGGTCGCGGCCGCCGCGCCGGTTGCCAGCGTGCTCGTGCTCGGCGTGTGGCTGAGCGGCCAGTGCGGGATTCTGGGGATCCTGATCCAGGCGCAGACCAGCCCCGCCGCCGTGGCTACGGTGAGCTGGCTCGAACTGCCGGTATTCGCCGGCGCGCTATGGTGCGGGATCCACTGGTTCGGGATCATGGGCGCGGGTGTCGTCGTCACGCTGAAAGCGCTCTTCGACTATGCGGTGCTGCTGGTGTTCGCGCGGCTGCACGTGTGGACCATCGTGCGCAATATGCTGGCGCATCTCGCGTTCCTGCTGGTTGCGCTCGCACTCGCCGATTCGATCAGCGCGCTGCCGACGCTCATCGCCGCGGCCCTCGTGCTGGCCCTCGCGAATCTGGGGCTATCGCTGCATGGGTCGAGCGAGCTTCGCGGCGTCGTCTACAAGCTCTGGGCGCGCTTCACGCCGTCCACCAGCAGCTAGCCTGGAAGGTTGAAGCGGGCCGCTCGTGCGTGGCCCGCTCTGTCAGATCGTGGTCGAATGCGTGACGGTGTCCTGCACCACCCGGCTTGCCGCCGCCATGCCACGCGTGGCGATGCTCGCGAAACGGCGCGGCTGGCAGCTTGCCAAGGTGCGTTCGTAGATCGACAGATAGCCGTCGCTCACCTGGTGCACGCCGAATTTTTCGAGCTCGAGCGGCGCGCGCGCTGTCAGCGCCGTGTGCGCGTCAGGCTCGGTCATGAGATGCCCGAGCGCCTGCGCCAGCGCGGCGGGGTCCTGCACCGGCACGAGCACGCCGGCTTCGCCGCCGTCGAGCATCTCAGGAATGCCGCCCACCCGGGTCGCCACGATCGCGCGGCCCATTTCACGCGCTTCGCACAGCACGAGCCCGGCCGCTTCGTAGTGCGAGGCGAGCACGAACACGTCGGCTTGCGCGAGATAGGCACGCGGGTCGGCGACAAAACCTTCGAAACGCACCTGCGCGGCGATACCCAGTTGCTGCGCCAGCGTTTCCATCGCCGCGCGATCGGGCCCGTCGCCCACGAGATACAACGTTGCGTGCGGCACGCGCTGGCGCAGCAGCGCGAAGGCGCGCAGCAGATCGCCGATCCCCTTGCGCTCATACATGCCCGACACCGTGACGACGCACGGATGCGCCAGTTGCGGTTGCGCGGGCACCGGCGTGTCGGCAAGGCGCGGCGTGCCGATCGTACCGTTACGCACCACGCTCAGCCGCGCCGGCGCAATGCCGCGCCGCGCCATCGCCGCGGCCACTGCATCGCTGACCGCCACCACGTGGTCGCCGACGCCCATCAGCGTGGCGCTGCGTTGAAACTCGTTGTGCACTGTCGTGATCAACGCGTAGCGCCGCCGCAGGGTACTCACGCGAGCGATCAGCGCGCCCGTCATCATATGCGCGTGCACGATGTCGGGGTCGACCTGCGCGACCAGCCGCCTGAAGCCCGCCACCATGCTCGCCACGCGCGACGGCCGGGGCGATTGCGGCAGCAGCACGTGACGCACGCCGTGGCGCGCCAACAGCGTTTCAAAGCCGCCGCCCGCCGAGGCCACCGTCACGTCGTGGCCGGCGCGCGCCTGCAGGCACGCGAGATCGACCATCACATTGACGATGCCATTGCCGATGCATTGCGCGTGGTTGGCGAGGTGAATGATTTTCATGGGGTTTGCGCAACAGTCGTTGAGTGAGAGGCGGCCGCGGCAGGCGGCGCCGTTTGCGGCGTGAAGCGGTACATCAGCGCTTTGCCGTACGCGTCTTCTTCCACCAGCACGAGGTATTCGCCCGAGGCGAGGCGATGGGCGGTCATCGGCATCGGCACGTCGACCCAGCCGCTCGTCGAGCCGACTTCCTTGCCCGGCGAGAGGCGCCCCACCTCGCGTCCGCTCGCGCGGTCGTAGACACGCACCACGGCGCCGCGCGTTTCGACCGCGAACACGTAGTCGCCCGCCACGGCGAAGCCGCTGATCGACGACCAGTCCGGCGCGCCGCGGTCGGGCAAGCCGATCACATAGCGCAGCACGGGTTTGCCGCTCTTCCAGTGGTCGTAGCGGGCCAACTGCGAACCCGCGCCATTCCAGTTCTCCTGAACGAAGGGATGCGCGGGCGTCGAGCCGGAGACGAACATGCTGTCCTGATCCGGGAAGTAATTGAGCCGCGCGATCCGGTAGAACGGCGCGGGCGGCGCATACTGCCGCATCGCCGCGTAGCGGTAGACCGGATTGCCGACGCGGTCGAAGCCCTGCAGCGGAAAGCACCGAATGCCCTGCGATTCGGTGCCCTGCCAGATATCGCCGCGGCTATCCACCCACCAGCCGCGCATTTGCGGCGCGTCGGCGGTGCGGGGGTTCTGGTCGAATGCCGCGGGAGAAAAATCGCCCTTGCCCGTCGTGTCGCGCCAGATCCATTCACCTTGACGCGGCTGGTTGGGCGGCCATGCGCCGTCGATATGCGCTTGCGAGAAGAGCCCTGCGGGAATCGCGGTCTCGCGATCGTCGGCGAAACGATAGATCCTCAGATACGACGAGTACATGTCGGTCGTATAGAGCAGACGGTGACCGCGCACGTCGCGCACCATCGGCATGCCGCGCTGGCCGCCGAGATACAGATGGAAATACGGATCGTATGGATAGCGGAAGCGGTCCGCGGTGTAGCCGGCATACGACCACTCCTGCCCGAGCGGACGCGCCAGATCGAGCGTGAAGCGCTTGCTGCCGCTGTACACCGAGGGCGGCTCGCCATCCACGAACTGCGCGCCGTCCACGAACAACAGTCCCTGCAGGCTGAAGCGCTGCGTGCCATCGGGCGTATAGCTTTCGAGCAGCGCGCCGTCGTAGGTGCTCGGCCCCGTGCCGAATGGGCGCGGACCCGCGCCGTTCATCGACACATAGACGTTGCCGCCGCGGTCCACGCCCACGCCCGTCAGCCCGTTAAAGCGCCGCGGCCCCGGCGCGCCGGCCCGCCCGGCGTAGATGCCGCCTTCCTGACCGAAGCTCGCCGACCATCGCATGCCCGCTCCCTGCTGATTCGTACCGCCCGCCGTCGCGCCGGAGTCCGCCGTGAAGATCAGGATCTGCTGGCGCACGCCGTTGTCGGCAATCAACAAGCGAGCGCGCGTATCGAACGTGAGGTCCACGGGTACCACGCCGTCGGGCAACCTCAGTTCGCCCAGCCGTGCACCATCGCGCGCACGGTGAACCACGCGCCGCGCGCTGTCTGTGCGGCTGTTCTCGATCACCCACAGCGAGCCGTCGGGCGCGAGCGCGAGGCGCCCAGGCTCGTGCACCGGAAACGCGCCGACCGTTTGCATGGTTTGCGCGTCGTACACCTCAACGCGGTTATCGAGCAGGTTGGAGACGAAGAGCCGCGAGTCGTCCGCAGCGAGGCCGCGGACCGCGAAGTCGGTCTTGTCGGAATACGTGGAGATCAACAGATACGCGAGCCGGCTGCCGGCGGGGAACCTCACCTGAGCGGCGAACGGCACGCCGTCGCGAATGTCGGCACGGCTGCGCCGCGCCACGCCCGTCCACACTTCGCCCTCGCGCGGGGTCGCGCGGTGCTTCGCCTCTTCGTTGCCGAGGCTCACCATGGTTTGCGCGACATACACGTATTCGCTGTTCACGGCGATCGCGTCGCCACCCATCATCCCCCAGCCATGGGACTCGCCGCCGTGGCGCACCAGTTCGCCGTTGCGGTACTGGCCCAGTTCGCCGCCGCCTTCGTCCCAAGGCGCGTTCGTGAACACGTCGCCATCGGGCGTAACGGCGAGCGCCTGCACGTCGATCTGCATCCAGCGATGATCGGCGTAGCCCCACGTATTGCCGATCCACGAGGTTCGGTAGGATAGCGAAGGATGTGCGGATGCCGCCTGCGCTTCGGCGGCGGGCCGGCTGGCCGCGGGTGCGGGTGCGGGTGCGGGTGCGGGTGCGGGTGCGGGTGCGGGTGCGGGTGCGGGTGCGGGTGCGGTCGTGGCGGCTCTCGCGGCCGCAACGGCCTCGGCGGTAAGCGCCGGCCCATGAATCGTCCATCCGGAACCGCTCGCCGCGATCACCGCCAGCACCGGCAACGCCAGGGCAATAGCGCACCCGAGGCGCTCGAAGGTTTTGCGTGCCGTGCTTCGCATGATCACGGGCGCATCAGAATGCGCTGATCGCTTCGCGGTAGACACGCGCAATCTGCGCGGCGACCACCGGCCGGTCGAAATGCGCGCTCGCATACGCGCGGCATGCCTCGGCGTCCGGCATCACGCGCCGCCCGAGCAGGACATCGGCAATCCCTTCGCCGATCGACCTGAAACCGCTCGAAGGCAGCACCAGTTCGGACGACAGCGGCGCCACTGCTTCCGGCAGGCCGCCGACCGGCGTCACCAGCACGGGCGTGCCCGCCGCGAGCGACTCGATCGTGGTGAGCCCGAAGCCTTCGAGCGACACCGTCGGCACCACCGAAAGATCGGCGGCCCGATACCACAGCGGCACGTTCTCGTCGGATACGAAACCCGCCAGCCGGACATTGCGCTCCAACCCGCGCGAGACGATGCGCGCGTGCAACTGGGCTTCCAGCGGACCCTTTCCGGCGATGACCAGCAGCACGTCCGGGATCATCGGCTTGACGATCGCCATGGCGTCGATCAGGTCCTCGAGTCCCATGCGCGAGACGAGACGCCGCATGCAAAACAGCAGCGGCCTGTCCTGCGGCAGATGCAGACGCGCGCGCGCCTGGGGTCGGGTCGTGCGCGTATTGAAGTGCGCCACATCCACACAGCCCGGCACGATACGAATGCTGTCCTCGCGCACGCCGTAGTTCTCGTGAAGGAGCCGGCCGAATGCCTGTGAGAGCACGATATGCCGCGTCCCGCTGCGATAGACGAAACGCTCGAGCGCCACGCGCATCGCGCGCGACCAGCCGCCCCCGCCGCCCGGAAACGATTCGGCCGCCCACGGTCCGTGAAAATGCACGACCTTCGGCACGCGCCGGAACACGCCCACGGTCGGCGCCGCATAGAGCGCGAAATGCGTGGCCACCACATCGGGCATCTTCGCGGCCCGCAGCGCGCGCGACTGCACGCGCGAACCCCACAGCCGCGTGCCGAGCTGCGACTGCGCGCCGGCAAAGGCCAGCACGCGGCCGCCCGACGCATCGAATACGCCCGGCGTGCCGGCCACCATGCCGCGCACATTGACTCCCTGATCTGGCAGCGTATCGATCAGCGCCTTGAACATGCGGTCGAGGCCGCCCGGCCTCTCGTTGAACCAGTGCATCCCGATCTGCAACGAGTCGATCGACGTATCGCTCATAGTTCCGCCGATGCGCTCGCGCACGCCGCCGGCAGCTCACGCGCCGTGCGCCGCGCATGCACCTGCTCATAGACCGACAGATAGCGCGCCGCCATCGCCTGCCAGCTCAAGGTGCCGGCCACCGCGCGCGCGGCGAGGCCAAGACGCCGCGCGTAGTCCGGCTCCCTCGCGAGATGTTCGATCGCCACGGCGAGCGCGGCGGCGTCGTTCGGATCGTCGAGCACGATACCGCTGCCGCGCGCGATCACCTCCGCGCCGCCCGCGGTGCGCACGGTGATGACCGGCAGTCCCGCGGACAATGCCTCGAGCAGCACGAGTCCCATCGGCTCATAGCGCGAAGGAAACACGAACGCGTCGACCGAGCGCATCAGCGCGGGCATGTCCATCACCATGTCGGTGAAGTGAACCCGCTGCGTCAGTCCGAGCGACTCCACCAGCGCGGGATACGGACTGTTGTGCAGAATCCCGGCAACCGCCAGATGCACCTCCGGGCACGTCCGCACGAGCGCATGCAGGACCGTATCGAGATTCTTGCGCGACATGCGCAGGTCGCCGGCGAACAGCAGCATGAACGGCGCTTGCGGCAAGTTGAAACACGCCCGTTCCGGCGCGCCGGGCGTGAACTCGCCGACGTCGACACCGTTGTGGATCACCTGCACGCGTGCCGAGCCGATGCCCAGCGCGCGAACTTCGCCGGCCACTTTCTGGGAGACCGGCACGATCACCTCGGCATGCCGGAACGCCCACTTCTCGCAGACGATGTTCAGCAACGTGTAAATGACCTGATACGCGTGATACAGGTTGTGCAGCAGCCTGAAAGGATAAAAGCCGCAGCGATACCAGCCGTCGTGGACAAAATGCGCGGCGTTGACGTCCGCGCGCGCCCACGCGATGAAACCGTTCACGTGCACCACGTCGAATTCGTCGCGATGCGCGCGAATCCACGCGCCGCAACGCCACGCGAACATCTGGTATTGCAGCAGCTTGGTCGGCAACCGGCTGGTGGCGACCTGCACGAAACGCACGTGCGGGTGTTGCACCAGCTCGGGCGCTGCCTCGGCGGCAAGCAGCGTCACCGAATGACCGGCGGCGAGCGCCGCCAGCGCGACTTCATAATTGACCCGCCCCTGCCCGTCGTTCTTGCGCACGACGTGGGTGACGATCAGAATCCGCATCCTTGTGTCCTTCATCTGGATATCTTGTGATGCCGTGCTGAAACCCCGGCGGCCGCGCCCTGACGTTCACGCGCATAGCGCAGCGAAATCACCGGCAGCGTCACGCCGAGAAAGAAAAACATCCCCGACACGGAGGTCAGCGTGTTGATGAAAACCATCATCGAGAAAATCGCTACCGCGACGCCCACGCCGGAGATCGCCAGCAGATCGGTCGGATGCAGCCGGCTCGCCCGGTACGCGCGCCACAGCAGCATGAGTACGCCGGTGGCATAGAGCAGCGTGCCCGGCCAGCCCATCACGAAGGGCACCTCCATCAGGCCGCTGTCGAAATCGACCCGCGCCGTGGATGATTTGTCGTCGGACAGCTTGGTGCCCAGGCCGATCGTGCCGAGCCCCTGTCCTGCGATGTCGGTGAACGCCGAGGAGAAAAAGCTCTTGTAGAACTCGGCGCGCGCCTGATAGCTGTTGTCCTCGCCGAGGTTCTGCATCGTGCCGAAGCGCTGGAGCACCGGTTCGGCGACCTGATCGATCATCATCAGCGGCGCGGCCATCACGGCCAGCCCGAGCACGCCGGCCAGCAGACGCATGCGGCTTTTGCCGTCGAGCATGAGGAACGAGTACACCAGTGCGATCGCAAAACCGCCCCACGTGCTGCGCGCGCTGGTGAGCAGCAACGCGGGAATGCCCACGCAGCCCAGCAGGATGCGCGCCTTGCCGCGCGCCGCGAGCGACATCAGCAGGATCGTCATCAGCGTGACGGCGAACGGGCCGCATGAATTCATCGTGCTGCTCACGCGCATCCCGAAGGGCACCGGCTGCCCTTCGGACTGCATCTTCGAGGCGACCAGCCAGAATGCGTCCCACGGCATCGGCGAAACGAATTCGACGAGACCGTACACGCTCATCAGGAGTCCGCCATACACGAACGTCTTCAGCAATACCCGGTGATAGCCGGGATAGTGGCGCCACGTGACGGTGAGATAGAACGCCACCATCACGGGATACAGCCAGTTGATCAGCGTGTAGGTCGCGGCAGCGGGACCGACCTGCGCCATGCCGACCACGTACGCATACAACAGCGCGATCACGATCAGAACGAGCGGCGCCGCGCGGCGCTGCCCCAGCAGCGAGACATGCTTGAGCAAGGTCAGGCCGGTGAGCGCGACGGCAAGCAATGGCGCGATCATGATCGGGCTTTGATCATTGAACGCCCCGTTGACGAAGTCCGCGAGACGGCGCACTTCCGGCGTCAGGAAAAAGAGCCAGCAGACAAAGCCCAGGTAGTGCGCGGGCGAGCGCCAGTAGAACCACAACGCAACGCCGAATGCGCCGAGCGGAAAGAAGTATTCGACCACCCTGCCCTGATGCAGCGCGATCAGCCCCAACGTCACCGCGAATAGCAGCAACGGCAGGCGCAGTGGATGACGCAGGCCCCTCGACCGCACGCGGGCAACCGGCGCGGCGGACTCAACCGCCGCGCCGGACCACCCGCGTGCCTGGTCCGGCGTCGGTCTCGCGAGGGCAACCTGGGCGCTGGAAGGCGTGACGAGCATTCGCCCCATCACAGCAACTCGAAGGTGTTGACGAGCACGGCGGCGCCCCGTTCGCGACGCCGCACGCCGAACAGCGGCTGACTGGCGCGCGCCTGGCGCGTGAGACCGATGAACGGCACGCCGTGTTCGAGATAGGGTCCTTCGGTCTTGCGAAAGCCGAATTGCTCATAGAAGCCGCGCAAACCGAGCGGCGCGCAGACACGCGCGGCCTGTCCCGGCCAACGTTCGGCGATCGCCTGCAGCACGCGCTCGATCAGCAGGTCGGCGGTGCCGTCGCCGCGTCGCAGCGGACTCGTCAGCACCTTGTCGATGACGATCTCGGGGTCTTCCGCGTCGCCGGGCTGCACGCGTGCGTAGGCGAGAATCGGCATGGAGCGTCCCATGTCCTCCACCGCGAACACATGCAGCGCATTTTCGTCGCGGCCGTCGGCGTCGAGACAGACATGCGATTGTTCGACCACGAACACCGCGCTACGCGCCCGCAGGATCAGATACAACTCGCGTGCCGAAAGCTGATCGAATTCCAGCGTTTTCCAGTTCATCACGTTCCCCAGCGGTCAATAAGTTCAACGAGACCGGCGCCGCGCGCCGGCTCCGACGGCCTGGCTGCCTGCGCCGGTCCGTTCTGATGGCTACACGGTACGTCCGCAAACCTCGTGTTTCCGTGCGCCATCGCACCGACGCTGGGCGTTGACAATTCTTAAATACGAGACATCGGGGCACGGCTTGACACGACGCCGCCTGAAACCGCACGCCATCACTGTGAATGCGGCACGCCCGGCAAACGGACCACACCGGCATGCGCCGCTGCAATGGACACAAAAAACGATCACGTGCGTTCGATCGATGTCCGCGACATCAGAGACCGTTGAACAACTGGGGGACCACACCATGAAAACCGCATTGCGACGCATCCTTTCCGAATCGGCTCGCCTCGACGTCCCGCCGGACACCCTGGCTGACGACGCCGATCTGTACGCCGCGGGCTTGTCCTCGCTCGCGACCGTGCATCTGATGCTGGCAATCGAAGATGAATTCGGCATTGAAATTCCGGACCGGCTGCTGACGCGGCGGCTTTTCTCCAGCATCGATTCGATGGCCGCCGCGGTGACCGAACTGCAACAGGCGAAGGCGGCCGCATGAACGCCCCGCTGCTGAACGCGGCGGCGCCGCACGCCCCTGCGCTGGCGCCGGCGCACGACGAGGCCGGCGCGCCGGTCGTGCTGAGCGCCGTCGAAACCGAACCCGGCTGGCGCGCGGCGGCGCAACGCTGCGCCGCAGTGGCCGCGCAGTTCGCCGACTCGGTGGATCGCGAAGCGCGCTTTCCGCACGAAGCGTTCGACGCGCTCAAGCGCGAACGCCTGCTCTCGGCGCTGGTGCCGGCCGCGTTCGGCGGTGCGGGCCTGTCGCTCGCGGAGGTCGGCGCGATCTGCGAGACCCTCGCGCAAGGCTGCGCTTCCACGGCGATGGTGTACGCCATGCACCAGATCCAGGTGGCCTGCATCGAGGCGCATGGCAGCGACTCGGCGTGGCACAGGCAATTGCTCGCGCAGCTGGTCGAGCAGCAATGGCTGCTGGCTTCGGCCACCTCGGAGGAGACCATCGGCGGCAACATGCGCACCAGCGCCTGCGCTGTCGAGCTCGACGCCGCGCACTTTCGCATCGACAAGCTCGCACCGACCATCTCGTACGGCGCGCACGCCGACGGCATTCTCGTGACCGCGCGGCGCACCGCCGAGTCGGCGGCCGCGGACCAGGTGCTGATCGTCGCGCTGCGCGCCGACACGCAACTGGAAAAGCGCGGCGGCTGGGATTCGATGGGTATGCGCGGCACCTGCAGCGAGGGCTTCCGGCTCGTCGCCACGGGTCTGGCCGAACAGATTCTGCCGACGCCCTTCGCCGAGATCGCCGATCAGACCATGCTGCCGGTCTCGCACACGCTCTGGGCCTCGGTCTGGACGGGCGTGGCAGGCGACGCCGTGAATCGCGCCAAAGCCTTCTTCCGCGCGCAGGCGCGTTCCAAGCCCGGTGCGATTCCGCCGGCCGGCTTGCGCCTCGCCGAAGCGGTCGGTCTGCTGCAGATGATGCAGGCCCGCCTCGCGGTCGCGCTCACGGCGGCGCGCGCCGCTCATCACGCTCGCCACGGCGGCTCGCAAGCCGATGCGCCGCTCGCAGCCATGCTCGGTTTCGCCTCCGACATGAACACGCTGAAGACGAGCGTCTCCACCACCGCGCTGCAGGTCGTGCAGGAAGTGCTGATGATCTGCGGCATGGCGGGTTACAAGAACGGCACACCGTACAGCGTGGGACGCCATTTGCGCGACCTGTACTCCGCGCCGCTGATGATCAACAACGACCGCATCGCGCAGAACACCGCGAGTCTGTTGCTCGCGCAACGTCCTGCCGCCCCGGGGAGAGCCTGAGATGAACACGATGACCGATACCGCCGCCCTTGCGGCCGCCGCCCAGGCAGCGCAGGCGCCTCGCTTTCGCGATGAACTGCTGGCCGCGGGCCTGTTGATCGATACCGGCGAAAACGGCCTGTACGGCCGCAGTCAGATTTTCGAGGACGTGGTGGACCGTCTGAACGTGGCGATCACGCATCTGGGCGCGGACCAGCAGCCGGAAGTGCTGCGCTTTCCGCCCGCCATGCGCCGCACCGACTTCGAAGACAGCGAGTATCTGAAGAGCTTTCCGAATCTGGCCGGCACGATCCACTCGTTCTGCGGCGACGACATGGGCCACCGGCGCCTGCTGCGCGCGCTCGACGACGCCATGACCGAAAGCGACGACGACCGCAGCGACTCGTGGATGGCGCAGCAGAAACCGACCCGCGTGGTGCTCACGCCGGCCGCCTGCTACCCGATCTACCCGGTGATGGCGCGGCGCGGTCCGTTGCCCGCGGCGGGCCGCACGATCGACGTGCTGTCGTATTGCTTCCGCCACGAACCGTCGCTCGATCCCGGCCGCATGCAGATGTTCCGTCAGCGCGAGTACGTGCGCCTCGGCAGCGGCGAACAGGTGATGGCGTTCCGCCAGATGTGGATCGAACGCGGCTCGCTGCTCGTGAAACTGCTGCAACTGCCGCTCGAAGTGGATCTCGCCAACGACCCGTTCTTCGGCCGCGGCGGCAAGATCGTCGCCGACAGCCAGCGCGCCCAGGCGCTCAAGTTCGAACTGCTGATTCCGGTGGCCGACCCGCGCGGCAAGACCGCTTGCCTGTCGTTCAACTATCACATGGAACACTTCGGCGCGATCTGGAAGATCGCGTGCGACGACGGTACGGTTGCGCATACGGGCTGCGTCGGCTTCGGCATGGAACGCATCACGCTCGCGCTGTTCCGTCATCACGGGCTCGATGTGAACGCCTGGCCGGACGACGTGCGCGCGCTGCTGTGGGGCGATACCGAAGCGCGCGTGGCGCACGGCATCGCGTCCATGCAAGCGGCGTCCGGCGTGGCGGCGCAAGGCGCCGGAGAGCGCGTATGAATCCGTTGCTGACACCCGTGCCGACCGGCGTGCACACCGCCTTCCCGCTGACCCGGCGCGTCGATCTGTCCGCCGCGGGCGGCGTTGCCGCGGCCACGCCGGCCGCGCCCGCCACGCGTTTGCGCGAGCATGCGCCACACGCGTTGCATCAAGGCGAGCGCGTGTGGCAAGAAACGAATTGCTACGTGGACCTGTGGATCGAACTGTTGCATGGCTTCGGGCTCGATCCGCGTGCGGCGTTCGGCTTCACCGTCACGCAGGATTTCGAAGGCGATCAGTTCACGTTCTTCAAATTTCCGCTCGAAGACCTCGAACGGCTCTACGGCACCCAGGTGCAGGAACTGGCCATCTACGATTCGCTCGAAGCTCGCGTGCTCGCGCAGACTTCGCGCGGCCATACCGTGCTCGTGGAAGTGGACGGCTATTACCTGCCGAACACGCGCGCCACGTCGTACCGGCGCGAACATCCGAAAACCACGGTGGGCATCGACTTCATCGACCCCGCGGCGCGCCGTCTCGGCTATTTCCACAACACCGGCTATCACGTCCTCGACGGCGAGGACTACGACGGCGTGTTCCGCAAGCTGCCGCAATTCGCGCAGCAGCCCGACCTGCTGTTTCCGTACGTGGAGTTCGCCAAGCAGGCGCGGCCCGCGCTCGAAGGCACGGCGCTGGCGGAAGCGTCGGCGGAATTGTTGTGCGCGCACCTGGGGCGCCGGCCGCTCACCAATCCGATTTCGCCATGGCGTGCCGCATTTCCCGCGCATCTCGAGACGCTGCTCGAACGTGGCGAAAAATTCTTCCACCCGTACTCGTTCAACCTGATGCGCCAGCTCGGCGCGAATTTCGAGTTCCTCTCGAAGTATCTGCAGTGGCTTTGCGCGCAAGGCTTCGAGATTCCGGCTTCGATTCCGGCAGCGGCGCAGCGCATCGCCTCCGAGTCGATGGTCATGCAGTTCCGGCTCGTGCGAGCGATCGCGCGCGGACGCCGCGATCTGTGCGAAGACTGCTTCGACGTGCTCGAAAGCGCTTACGAAAAGACGCTGCCACCGCTCGCCGCGCTGGTGCTGTGACACGCCGCGCGCGGCTTCGCGGACTTCTCGGGAACTCGCCGTGGATGCATTGACGATCGACCTGGTGCCTGATGAAGGCGATGCGAGCGGCGCATTCGTGACCGCTGCCGGCGAAGCCCGCGATGCTGCGCAAGCCGAGACCGATGCTGCGTTGGCTCGGGCGTCGCAGACACTTTGGCCGCAGCGCCTGGATACCGGCTGGCAGTGTGTCAGCACGGCGGCGGGCGCGTGCGCGTCGCCCGCCGATTTGCCGGTGCACGGCTGGCTCGCCGCGCAGGTGCCCGGCACCGTGGCGGGCGCGCGGCGTGCCGCGGGTCTGCTGGACCTCGCCAATCCGCCGCCGCTCGCCTTCGACGATCACTGGTACCGGCTCGCCCTCGCAGGCACCGGCAAACGCCGCTTGCGTTTGCACGGCCTCGCCACCGTCGCCGAAGTCTGGCTCGACGGCGTCAGGCATCTCGACTCCGATTCGATGTTCGTCACGCACGATCTCGACATCGAACTGAACGGCAGCGCAACCCTCGCGCTGTGCTTCCGCTCTCTCACCCCGGCATTGGCGGCAAAACGTTCGCGCGCGCGCTGGCGGCCACGGCTCGTGTCGCCGCCCACCTTGCGCAACGTGCGCACCACGCTGCTCGGCCATATGCCTGGCTGGTGTCCTTCGGTGCAGGCGGTCGGCCCATGGCGTCCGGTCGAGATGCTGGGCGACGCGTCCCACGCATTCGACACGGTGGACGTGTCGAGCCGCATCGACGGCGACGACGGCCTTGTTTCGTTGACGCTACGTTTTGTTCATCCGCACGATGAAGCGCGCTGCCGCGCGGCGCTTGAATGCGGCGACCGTGTTTCGTCTTTGCAATGGCGCGATGCATATACACTGACCGGCAGCGTACGCGTTCCGCGTGTGCAACGCTGGTGGCCGCACACGCACGGCGAGCCCACTCTATATTCATTGACGTTGCAACTTGATGACGGGCGCGCGACATCTCATGTGCTGGGGAGGGTCGGCTTCCGCAGTATGGAAGCGGACCGCGGCGCGGACGGCATGGGCTTCGCGTTGCGCGTAAATGGCCTGCCGGTGTTTTGCCGCGGCGCATGCTGGACCAGTGCGGACCTCGTCACCCTCGGCGGCAGCGAAGCGCAATTGCGGCACGCTTTCACGCTGGCCCGCGAGGCGGGCATGAACATGTTGCGCGTGGGCGGCACGATGGTGTACGAATCCGACACGTTTTACGCGCTCGCCGACGAATACGGCATGCTGGTGTGGCAAGACTTCGCGTTGGCGAATTTCGACTACCCGAACGATGCCGCATTCAGCGCGTCGATCGAGCGCGAAGCCACCCAGTTTCTCGTGCGCACACGGCGCTTCGCGTCGCTCGCGATACTGTGCGGCGGCAGCGAAGTCGACCAGCAGGCCGCCATGTTCGGCCTGCCGCCTTCGATGCGCGCGCAACCACTCTTCACCGAACAGTTGCCCGCCATCGTCGCGCGCGAACGCTCCGATGTGCCGTATGTAAGCAACTCGCCATCGGGAGGCGTGTGGCCGTTTTCGACTAACGAAGGCGTCACTCACTACTACGGCGTCGGCGCCTATCAGCGTCCGCTCGACGATGTGCGCCGCTCGCAAGTGCGCTTCGCCGCCGAATGCCTCGCCTTCGCCAACGTGCCGGACGACGCCACCTTGCGCGACGCGCTCGGCACGATTCATCTGCACGATCCGCGCTGGAAGGCCGCCGTGCCGCGCGACCCCGGCGCCGGCTGGGATTTCGACGACGTGCGCGACCATTATCTGCAAACGTTGTATGGCGTCGAGCCCGCGCGCCTGCGTTACGAAGACCCCGAGCGCTATCTGGACCTCTCGCGCGCGGTGGTCGCCGAATTGATGGCGGACGTCTTCGCCGAATGGCGCCGTACCGGCTCGACATGCGGCGGCGCGCTGGTCTGGCAACTTCAGGATTTGCGGCCCGGCGCGGGCTGGGGCTTGATCGATGCCACAGGACGGCCCAAGAGCGCCCTGCACGGCCTCGCCAGAACGCTCCAACCCATTCAGGTGCTCATCACCGACGAGGGCCTCAACGGCCTCGACATTCATCTGCACAATGAGCGCGCGCAGCCACTAGGCGCGCAACTCGAACTGGTCTGTCTGCGCGAGGGCGGCGTCAAGGTCGCCTCCGCCAGCTGCGAAGTCGAACTGGCGCCGCATGGCGTGCAGCGTTTGAGCGCGGCCGCCTGTCTCGGCCAGTTCTTCGATTTCACGCACGCGTACCGTTTCGGCCCGCGCGCGCACGACGTGACGATCGCCACGTTGCGCGACCGAACGAGCGGCCAGATCATTTCGGAAGCGTTTCATCTGCCGGAGCGGCGCATTGGCGATCGCCACGAACTCGGCTTGACGGTTGCCGCCGAGCGCAACGGCGACGGCTGGCAGCTCGTGATCGAAACCCGGCGTTTCGCGCGCTTCGTTCATATAGTTGACCCACACTACCGTGCCGCGCAGGACTGGTTTCATCTGCCGCCGAACCGCCGCTGCGTCGTGCCGCTGATTGCGCTCCTGCCTTCCGCTCCCCCAGACCGATTCGTTGCACACGCATCGAATGCCGTGTTTAAAGCTGATGCAACATACCCGGCGCCCGCCGGCGAAGTTCGCGCGGTCAATGCGATATCCGCCACGTTCTACGGCTGAACGTCTTCCTGATCTAGCCACCCCTTCGCGAAGCGCGTAAAACCTCGCGCTGCGCGAGCCCATCTGTCTGGTCTGCGGAATCACTGTTGGTTTTTCTCAGACTTTTGGCGTGCCAAAAACCCCATCGGTTCGCCACCGCACGCAGCGCGTCGAACACATCTGAATCAAATCCGGCACATCCCGGACGCCGCGTTAAAACGCCTGCTGAAGGGCTGATTCATCCCTGAGACACCTGCCACCAGGCCCCTGCCAACACCCGCCAGGCCAATCCCAGCAAGGCGTTAGTCCAGATGGACAGGTCCCGCCGCCCGGCCGTGGGGCGCGGGACCGTTGTACAGATTTGAAACAAAAAGGCGCGTTTGGCTTCGCACGCCGCTAAGACTTCGTACGTTACCCCGCACCAGTCCTCGTTTCCCCTATCGCTGGCACGCTCCTCGCTAATAGAAGAGCGCAACAACGCGTCACCGCAGATGAGATCCACAACAACGGCGGCGGCGCATCAGGCCAATACGGGGCCGGTACTGTTCATCCTTCGCTGCTCGCCAGGCAGCAAGTCGTCCACCAGGGATGCAGGCATCGGATCAAAAACAGAAAGTCACGCAGAGCGCGACTTTCACGCGAGGACCGATCATGTTGACACTTCAATCCGATTTGCACGGTAACCATTTGCTCGGCGCTTTGCCGTCCCACGAATGGCAGGCACTGGCTCCCCATCTCGAACTGGTTCACCTGCGCACCGAGCAATTGCTGTGCGACTCCGGTCAACGCATTCACCACGTCTACTTCCCCACCACCGCGATCATCTCGATGCTCTCGACGATGGAAGACGGCAGCTCGGTCGAAATCGCCGCGGTCGGCCGCGAAGGCATGACGGGTGTGCCGGTGCTCACGGGTGGCGAGACCATGCCGAACCGCGTGCAGGTCCAATGCGCCGGCTTCGCGTACCGGATGAGCGCACAGGCGCTCAAGCAGCAGTTCGCCCGCTCCGATTTTCTGCGCCGCCTGATGCTGCTATACATGCACGCCCTGCTCACGCAAGTCGCGCAAACGGCTGCCTGCAACCGCCACCACGCGCTGAACAAGCAACTGTGCCGCTGGCTGCTGATCGAGGTGGACCGTGTGGCATCGAATGATCTCACCGTGACCCAGCAACTGATCGCCGACATGCTCGGCGTGCGCCGCGAAGGTATTACCGAAGCGGCCGGCAAGTTGCACGACGAAGGGCTGATCCATCATAGCCGCGGCCACATCAAGGTGCTCGACCGCAAAGGACTCGAAGCACGCGCCTGCGAATGCTATGGGCTCGTCAAGCGCGAATTCGACCGGCTGTTGCCGCGTCTGCGCCAGGCCGAAGCCGTCGAATAAACGCGAGTTCGTCCGACTACGGTATAGAGTCAAATATGTTCAGGAATACTGCGCGATTCCTCGACGCGTTCTTCGTGATTGCGGGAGGCCTGCTCGCTCACTGGATGCGGTTCTCGACACCGATTGCGCTGTCGGACACCGAGCGTCTTTTAATCGCCTTCAACTGCGTGCTGCTCCTGCTGCTGTTTCCCGGCTTCGGCGTCTATGAAACCTGGCGCGGCAAGCCCTTGTCGTCCATGCTGGCGAGAGTCGCCGCCGCATGGATGGTGGTGGTTGCCACCGCGCTCGTGCTGGCGTTCACGCTGCATCGCATGGATGCCGTATCGCGTTTGTGGTTCGGCTACTCCACGCTGATTTCCGGCGCGCTGATCATCGCAACCAAGTGCCTCGTGCATGTGGCGTTGCGATTCGTGCGCAGCCGCGGGATGAACTACCGCACCGTCGCGATCGTCGGCGCACCCGGCTTCGCACGCACGCTGCTTGCCCATCTCGAACATGCGCCACAAGCCGGCTTCAAACCGGTCTGCCTGTTCGATACCAGTATCGAAGCGGCCGAGAACTACGGTGCGCATCCGCACCGTCTGCCGGTACTGACCGATCTGAACGCGTTCGCCGCCAAGGTGCGCGAGGAACATGTCAACGAAGTGTGGCTCGCGTTGCCGCTTTCCGAAGAACACACGATTTACCGGTTCACGCGCATGTTCCGGCATGACTTCGTGAATCTGCGCTTCATTCCCGATGTGCGAAGCCTCTCGCTTTTCAATCACGCGCTGGTCGATGTCGTCGGTTTACCGACGCTCAACCTGAGCGCGACGCCCTTCTCGCCGCCGCAAATGTGGCCCAAGCTGGTCTTCGACCGCCTGTTCGCGGCAGCCGCGCTCTTCGCGCTCGCGCCGGTGTTCGTGGTGCTTGCGATCGGCATCAAGCTCAGCTCGCCGGGACCGGTGTTCTTCCGCCAGATTCGCAAAGGCGTGGACGGCCAGCCGTTCGCCATCTACAAGTTCCGCTCGATGACCGTGCATCACGAAGCGCAGGGCCAGCTCACCCAGGCCTCGCGCAACGACGCCCGCGTCACGAAGCTCGGCGGCTTCATGCGCCGCACGAGCCTCGACGAGCTGCCGCAGTTTCTCAACGTGCTGCTCGGGCAAATGTCCGTGGTCGGCCCGCGTCCGCATGCGGTCGAACACGACGATCTCTACAAGGATCAGGTGTACGGCTACATGTACCGCTACCGGATCAAGCCGGGCATCACCGGCTGGGCCCAGGTCAACGGCTATCGCGGCGCCACCAGCAAGGTGGAAAAGATGGAAGCGCGCGTCAAGTTCGATCTCTTCTACATCTATAACTGGTCGTTCTGGTTCGACATGAAGATCGTGTTCATCACGATCTTCAAGGGCTTTGTCGGCCGCAACGCATTCTGATCATGCCAATTCGGGAACCGTTCGTGAAAGTCTCCGTGATCGTACCGACCTACTGGCGCACCGCCGACCTGGCGCGCTGCCTCGCGGCACTCGACGCACAGGAGCGACGCGCCGACGAGGTGATCGTGATAGCACGCCACGACGATCACGCCACCCTCGACTGGTTGCGCACCCGCGAGGCCAACCGGCCCGATCCGCGCCGCTCGGTCGTGCTGGTGCGCAAACCGGGCGTGGTCGCCGCGTACAACCTCGGCATCGACAGCGCGAGCGGCGACGTGCTCTGCTTCACCGACGACGACGCCGCGCCGCACTCCGACTGGGTCGCGCGGATCGCGCGCGCTTTCGAACGCGATGCGGCGCTCGGCGGCCTGGGCGGACGCGACATCGTGCACGAACGCAACGGCATCCTGCAGGGGCAGCAGCCTCGGGTAGGCATCGTGCGCTGGTATGGGCGGACCATCGGCAATCACCATATCGGCCACGGCAAGGCGCGCGAAGTGCAGGTCCTCAAGGGCGTGAACATGTCGTTTCGCCGCGAGGCGATCGGCGCGCTGCGCTTCGACGCCCGCTTGCGCGGCACCGGCGCGCAGGTTCACTGCGAGATGGCCTTCAGTCTGGACGTGCAGCGGCGCGGCTGGAAGCTGATCTACGACCCGGCGCTAATGGTGGAACACTTCCCCGCCCAGCGCAGCGACGAAGACCAGCGATTCACCTTCAACGACGCGGCTTTCTATAACGCGTCATTCAATCTCCGGCTCATCATGTGCGAATACCTGACGCCGGCTGGCCGATGGGCGTTCGTCGTTTACTCGACGCTGATCGGCGATCGCGCGGACCCGGGATTCCTGCGCGCCTTGTCGCTGGCATTCGAGCGCGGCGGCGTGGCGCTCGCGCTGCGCAAATGGCGAGTCGGTATACGCGCAATGCGCGGGGCATGGCAGGAAGCGATGCGCTGATCGATCGACAAAACTGATCGACGACATCGATCGGCATACCTGATCGACGCAGCGGTTTCTCGCGGGGGAGACAGCATGACTATCACAACGACGGCCGCCGGGCTCGCGGCCGCACCGCTTTTCGATACACGACAGTTGTTCAGAACAATCGCTCGCAACGGGGTATCACTATGAGTACATACGACATGCTGGAACCGGGACCGGCGTCCAGCAGCGACGAAGATGCGGTGATGCGCGATCTTTTGCGCATGGTCATGGATCAGATCTGGTGGGTGATCGGGATTGCCACGAGCGTGATTCTCGCCGCGGTGCTCTATACGAAGATCGCCACACCGATCTATTCCGCCGACGCGCTGCTTCAGGTCGACGCGCAAAACAGCAACACCGGCAACGCGCAAACGCAGAATTCGGCGTCGCTCATGCCGACGGTCGGGCCGATGCGCACCGACGCCGAGATCGAGATCGTCAAGAGCCGCGCGGTGGTCGAACCCGTGGTCGAACAGTTCAAGCTGAACTTCACCACCGCCGAGAAGTCCGTGCCGGTGCTCGGCAAGATCTCGGCGCTGTTCGCGCGCCCGGGCCATCCGCTCGGCGCGGCCTTCGGCCTGGATTCGTATGCATGGGGCGGCGAGCAATTCGAGGTCCAGTCGATCAGTGTGCCGAAGTCGCTCGAAGGCGCGCGTTTGACCTTGCGCGTGCGCGACTACGGCCGCTACGAGCTGACCGATGCATTCGGCCAGCACATCCTGACCGGTGTGGCCGGTCGGGAAGCCACGGGCGACGGCGTCACGCTGTTCGTAAAGACGCTGGTGGCGCGTCCCGGCACCGAGTTCTACGTGACGCGCTACAACCAGCTCGATGCCGTGAACGGCCTCGCCGCCGGTTTGCAGGTCACGGAGAAAGGCCGCGACACCGGCGTCGTGCAACTGTCGTACACCGGCACCGACCCGCACGCGATCACCGACATCGCCAACGCGGTGGCAAAGTCGTATCTGAAGCAACGCACCGAACGCGCGCAGGAAGAAGCGAGCCGCATGCTGAGCTTCCTGAACGGCGAACTGCCGCGCCTGCGCGAAGAAGTGAAGAGGACGGAAACCGCCTTGTCGGAGTATCAGTCGAAAGTCGGCTCGTTCTCGTTCCAGCCGACGCAGGAAGCCGGCGTGTACCTCGCCGGCGGCCTCGATTACGACAAGCAGCTGGGCACGCTGCGCATCCAGCGCGCCCAGCTGTTGCAGCGCTTCACCGAAGCCTCCCAGGAAGTGCAGCAGGTCGACGCGCAAATCGCCGCAATGACGCGCGAGAAAAAGCACTTCGAGGATCACTTCGCCTCATTGCCGAGTTCCGAACGCAACGCCATCGCCTTGCAGCGCGATGCGAAAGTCGCCGGGGAAATCTATGTGACGCTGCTGAACAAGACGCAGGAGCTGTCGATTTCGCGCGCCGGCACGATCGGCAACGTGCATATCATCGATGAAGCCTTGCTGCCCTCCCAGCCGGTGCGGCCGAAGTCGGCGCTGATCATTTCGGCGGGCACGGTGCTCGGCGTGATCGCCGGCATTCTGTTCGCGTTCTGCCGCCGCACCTTCTTCACCGGCGTGTCCGATCCGGAGTTCGTCGAACGGCGCTTTCATCTGCCGATTTTCGGCTCCATCGCCTTCAGTCCGGAACAGGCGCGCAACGACCGGCAATTGAGCGCGATGCGCCGCACCGCCCTGCCCGGGCCGCGCTCGACGCCGACCGAGGTCAGCGAACCCGCGGGCGCCATGCGGCTGTTGCGGCCGCGTTCGGGGACCGGCAGTCAGGTCGAAGTGCCGGTGGGCACGCAGACCATCATCGGCTCGGGCAAGACACCGATTCGGTCGCTGCTGGTCAAGACGCATCCCTATGACACGACGGTTGAAGGCTTGCGGGGCCTGCGCGCCACGCTGCAATTCGGGCTGCTCGACGCGCCCAACCGGATCGTCGCGATCACGAGCCCGGCGCCGTCCGACGGCAAGAGTTTCCTGTGCGCGAATCTCGCGGCGCTGGTGGCGGAATCGGGCAAGCGCGTGCTGCTAATCGACGCCGATCTGCGGCGCGGCCGGCTCGCGCATTATCTGGGCCGCTCGCCGAACGGCGGCCTGACCGAACTGCTGACCGGCCAGGCCGATCTGGAAGCCGTGGCGCGCGCCACCGGCGTGGATGGCCTGCACTTCATCGGGTCGGGCGCTTATCCGCCGAATCCGTCGGAGATTCTGACCTCGCCGCGCTTTAGCGAAATCCTCGCGCGCTTCGAGCAGGAGTTCGATCTGGTCATCGTCGATACGCCGCCGTTGCTGGCGGTCGCCGACGCCGCGGTGGTCGCCAACATTGCCGGATCCACGGTGCTGGTGATGCGCTCCGGCGCCCACACCGAAGGCCACGTGGCCGACGCGCTGAAGAAGTTGCGGCGCGCGCGGGCGCGGGTGGTGGGCGGCGTGATGAATGCCGTGCCGCTCAAGAGTCAGAATCGCAACGGCACGTACGACTATGCCTATGCGTACACCTACTCCGCGGGCGACCCGCCGGACATTCGTGCGCCAGGTTAAAGCGCGCTGAGCGCCGCACAGAAGAACGGGCTGCGCCGTAACAGGCGCAGCCCTTTTTGTATGGCATTGGGGCAAGTCTTCAGCACGGGCTGACACGCGAGGTTCGCATACGTGACTCGCGTATGCGTACTGTTCGCGTGGCTCGAGGGTGCGAGCTTGAGTGCACGTCCTGCCTCCAGACGAGGCTGATTCGGCGGGTTCGCGCGATAGAAACAGGAACGACACCGACGCGGCAAGCGCCGCCACCGGCCGCTAAAAACCGCTGCCGGTGAGGTGTGGATTGAACGAACTGGAGAGCGAAGTGTACGAGGTGTAAAGCGCGAAGCGAGGGACGAGAAAAACTTGCCGGCCGGCACGGCGCGCTGCACCGGGCCGGCGCTGGGTGGCGCTTTACAGAAACGCGCTGACGTCGGTATGAAAACGCACGGCCAGCGCCTTGGCCACCTTCTTGCTGATGGCGCGACGGCCCGCAAGAATATCGCTCACCACGGTGGGCGAGGCGATACCTATCAGGTCCTTCTGCTTGAGCCCATGCGTTTCCAGCAAATGACGCAACACCTCGCGCGGCTCCGCTTTTGGAATCGTCACGTTGTGGGCTTCCCAGCTTTCGATCAGATCCGTCACGATCGCGAACAGATCGGACAGCGGATCTTCCTCGTTGCCGTTCAGATGCTCGGCAAGCGAGTTGGCGAGCCGCACCATGGTCTGGTAGTCCTGCTCGTTGCGAATGGGTGTGATCGGCAGTTGGGCTTGCAGCGCGGCCCAGGTCTGAGCGATGTCGGGAAAGGCTCCCGGAAGGCGATCGGCATTCATGAGTTTAGATTCTTCCTCGTCCAAAGGTCGTACTCCGCATGCGTCAATAGATGACGAACGAATAACGACTGCCTGTTGTAGTGAATCGCCGCAACGATCCGGAACCGGTTGCCGCCTACATCGAAAAACGGTGTATTGAGGCGGCACATGGTCCACGCCGGCGAACGTCTGCTTCAGGTCGTTATAGCCATACGCGAGGCACGCCTGCGCCAGTGAATACCACGTCAATAGCGCACTGCGCGCCCCCGGATGTCTCTTTATGAAGTCCAGCCACGCTTTCTTTGAAATGACCCGCATCGGATCACCTCGCACGTAGTCGCGCGCTGAACATGCGCGCTCCGGCTGCAAGGCTAAACGGAACGGATCGACACCGATAGCCGGCCCGACGGCATAGTCCGAACCGCTGTTTACAGCTCACTGCGGTACCACAAACAGCACTTTATTCGCATGCTGCGAACCTCGTAATATGCGAATAAAGAGACGACTGCCGCTGTTCCGGGTCGTCCCGTCAACATCAAAGGCCGGCTGCCGCGGTCGCGTTCGCCCCGTCAGCGGCCCCAACTGCTTTTTGGCGCCGGTTCGGCGGGCCACCGGAGGTCCTGGGCGACCCGCTCGGGCTCGACCCGCTCCACCGTCCCGATCCGTTGACGCCACCCCGCCGCCGCGATCGTGCGCGTGACTTCGGCCATGAACGCGCGCCGGAAAACCGCCGCCGAAAAGCGTTCCGCGTTCGCACGGCACGCCGCCGGCGTGATCTGGTCGCGCTGACGCTCGAAGCGATCGATCGCGTCGAGCATCGACACCACGGTCTGGCGCGCGAAATACACGCCGGTCGGATGCGCCTCGCCGATCGGCACCACTGTTTCCAGCGCGCCGCCCTTGCCGAATGCAATGACGGGCGTGCCACATGCCTGCGCTTCGAGCGGGACGATGCCGAAGTCTTCTTCGGCGGCGAACACGAAAGCTCGCGCGCGTTGCAGATGATCCTTCAGGACCTCGAACGGCTGATAGCCGAGGATCGTCACGTTCGAACGGGCCTTGGCGCGAATCGCCGTCATCTCCGGCCCGTCGCCGATCACGATCAGCTTGCGGTGCGGGGTGGCGTTGAAGGTCTCGACAATCAGATCGATGCGCTTGTACGGCACCATCCGCGAAGCCGTCAGATAAAAGTCCTCCTTGCGCGTGCACAGTTCGAATTCCTGCACGTCGACGGGCGGCGAAATCACGGCCGCATCGCGCCGATAGGTTTTCATCACGCGGCGCGCAACGAAATGAGAGTTCGCGATCAGACGGTCCACGCTGTTCGCCGAGTGCGAATCCCAACCGCGCAGATAATGAAGCAACGCGCGCGCCGCCCACGACTTCGGTCCATGCGTCAGATTCGCTTCGCGTAGGTACTGATGTTGCAGATCCCACGCGTAGCGCATCGGTGAATGCACGTAGCTCACATGCGTCTGATCCGGGCCGACCAGCACACCCTTGGCGACCGCATAGGAGCTCGTAATGATCAAGTCGTAACCGGACAGATCGAATTGTTCGACGGCAAGCGGCATCAACGGCAAATAGGCTCGATAGTGGTGTCGGGCGAACGGCAGGCGTTGAATGAATGAAGTCGTCACAGGCTTGCCGCCCAGTGGCCTACGGTCTTCGAGGAAATCGACAAGACTGAAGATATCCGCGTCGGGAAAGCACTCGATGATCTGCTCAAGCACCTTCTCCGCCCCGCCCGGCGCGACTAGCCAGTCGTGCACGATCGCCACTTTCATGATCCCCCCGTTTTTTAATTAACGCCTTTTGGGCCTAGCAACGAGTGTATGTGGCGCATCGTTAGCTGTGCGTGCGCGTGCCCACATTCGGCGCGCGACTGTACGCGAATAATCAGACATCCCCGTTCGCCTATTGCGAACCTGTGTGTTCCATTACATCGCCTTTCTATGCGCCCGACGATCGACGCCCCACCTCTCGCTCCCCTCGCTCCCCTCGCCCCGCTCGCCCATTCGTTGCCGCTCGTTCAGCCCGCGCTGAGCGATCCTGCTGCCGCACCCGCAGCGCCGTCGTCGACGGCAGCCGGTGCATCGCCTGCGATACCGCGGGTGCTGTTCGTCGATCAGAGCGGCCAGCTCGGCGGCGCTGAATTCGCCCTGCTGCAACTCGCCGGACATTGCGCCGCACGCAGCGAAGTCGTGTTGCTTGCCGATGGTCCCTTTCGCGCGCGCCTCGAAACGCTCGGCGTGCGCGTGCAGGTGATCAACGACGCGCGCGTGTCCAACGTCGAGCGGCAAGCGTCCGTGTTGAACTGTCTGCGCGTCGTGCCCGGCATCCTGCGTCAGGTGCGTGCGATCGCAGCGCGGGCACGTCAGTTCGACGTGCTGTTTCTCAACACACAGAAAGCGCTGGTGCTCGGCGCGCTCGGCAAGCCGCTGCATCGCAAGCCGGTGATCTGGTATCAGCACGACATTCTCACGCGCGAGCATTTCGGGCGCGTGCAATTGAGTGTCGTCAAATGGCTGGTGCGCTTCGCGGTCGATCACGTGGTGGTGAATTCGCAGGCGTCGGCGCGCTCGCTCGCGGCGCTGACGGGTATGGCGGCGGGCTCGGCGCCGGTCGTCTACAACGGCATCGACGCCGCCGCGTTCAGCCGTGTGAACGGCGGCGACATGGCCGCGTTGCGGCGACGCCTCGGCTTGCCGGAACAGGCATGGCTCGCGGGTCTGTTCGGCCGCCTCGCGCCGTGGAAGGGCCAGCATATCGCGCTCGATGCACTCGCGCGCTTGCCTGATGCGCAGCTGGTGCTGGTGGGCGCCCCGCTATTCGGCGAAGACGCGTACGCGCAGCGCCTGCGCGAGCAGGCGGCGGCGCTCGGCGTGACGAATCGCGTGCACTTTGCGGGCTTTCAGGACGACGTGCCGGCATGGATGAAAGCGATGGACGTCATCCTGCACACGTCGACGGAGCCGGAGCCGTTCGGGCGGGTGGTGGTCGAAGGAATGGCCGCGGCGCGTCCGGTGATCGCCTCGGCGGCCGGTGGCGTGACCGAGATCGTGCGGCACGGGCGCAACGGCTGGCTGGTGAAACCGGGGGACGTCACGGCGCTGGCTGATGCGATCGGCACGTTGCGTGCCGATCCGGCTTTGGCGCAGCGCCTTGCGGAGCAGGCGCTGGCCGACGCCCGCACAGAATTTTCGGTGGAGCAGTATTTGCAGCGGATGACCCAGGAGATCCGGCGGGCCGCGCGCTAACGCATGACGATGCGAGCGAGGCGCCCGAGGCCACACGAGCCGGTTGACCGAGGCTCGCGCGCCGCTCCTGCAGCATTGCTCAACCCTTGCCGTACTCGATCGTCTCGACGCCGGTATCCGTGCCGAGCATGCACAGATCCGCGCCGCGGGTGGCGAACAGGCCCACCGTCACCACACCCGGCCAGGCGTTGATATGCGTTTCCAGCGTGCGCGGGTCGCTGATGCGCAAACCCTTGACGTCGAGGATTTCATTGCCGTTGTCGGTAATGAACGGCACGCCTTCTTTCGTGACGCGCACCACCGGCACACCGCCGAGCGCCGTGACGCGGCGGCCGATCGCGGTGCGCGCCATCGGCACCACTTCGATCGGCAGCGGGAAATTGCCGAGCGTCTCGACGAGCTTGCTGGCGTCCGCGATGCACACGAACACGTCCGACACCGACGCGACGATCTTCTCGCGCGTCAGCGCGCCGCCGCCGCCCTTGATCATCGCGCCGCTGTGGTCGATCTCGTCGGCGCCGTCCACGTACACCGGCAGCGAATCGATTTCGTTGAGGTCGAGCACCTTGAAGCCGTGCGACTGCAGCCGCGCGGTGGTGGCGAGCGAACTCGACACCGCGCCGCGGTAGCGCGTCTTGTCGGCCGCCAGCGCGTCGATGAAACAGTTCGCGGTGGAGCCGGTGCCGACGCCGATCACCGAGCCTTCGGGCACGTTGGCGTTCACGTAATCGGCGGCGGCCTGGCCGACCAGTTGCTTGAGTTCGTCTTGAGTCATGGGAAAGGCAGGCGAGCAGTAAAAAACGCTAGTTTACCGGAGTGGCGCGCGAGCGCCGCTCCGGTCTACTTCTTCACCGAGCGCTGGCGCACCGCTTCGAACAGGCAAACCCCGCTCGCCACCGACACATTCAGGCTTTCGACCGTGCCCGCCATCGGAATCTGCATGACCACATCGCAAGTGTCGCGGGTGAGGCGGCGCATGCCCTCGCCTTCGGCGCCCATCACGAGCGCCACCGGACCGTCCAGTTCCGTGTCGTAGAGGCTCTTGGTGGCCTCGCCGGCCGTACCGACGACCCACACCCCGGCATCCTTCAACTCACGCAGCGCGCGCGCCAGATTCGTCACGGTGATGTACGGCACGGTGTCGGCCGCGCCGCTCGCCACCTTCGCGGCCGTCGCGTTCAAGCCCACCGCGCGATCACGCGGTGCGATCACCGCGTGCGCGCCCGCGGCATCCGCAACCCGCAGACAGGCGCCGAGGTTGTGCGGATCGGTCACGCCGTCGAGCACGAGAATCAGCGGCGAACCGTTGATGCCGTCGAGCAGCTCGGCCAGGTTCTGCGCGAGTGGCATGTCGCCCGCGCGCGCGACCACGCCCTGATGGCGCTCCGTGTGCGCGAGACCCCACAGCCGCGTTTCGTCGGCGGCGATCAGGCGCACGCCGGCTTCTTTCGCCGCGTGCAGGAATTCGGTCATGCGACGGTCTTTGCGCGTCGCGTCGTAATAGACATCTTCGACCGTCGACGCGTCGTGCCGGATACGTGCCGTCACTGCGTGGAAACCGTATAAAACCTTGAGACGTGCCATGACTGATACAACCTTTGATTGAGCGCGCGTGCAACGCGCGCTGCTGTGATGAAGATGAACCTGTGCGAACCTGCTTGCTGCGCGTATCTGCCGCGTATTTGCCGCGTATCTGCCGCGCCTGCTTGCCGCGTTCGAATCGTGCCGGTGATGAAATGCAGACCGCGCGCAACCGGCACGTTGCGACGTGCCCGATGCGCGCGGTTCAAACAGTCAGGCGGCTTCAGCGCTTCTTGCGCGCCTGCGGCTTCGACGCCGGCTTGGTCGCCGCGCCGTGCTTCTTCGCCGCGCCGCGCGCCGCGCGTGCTTCCTTCACCGCCGCGGTTTGCGCGGGCGCGGCCTTCTTGCGGCGCCCGCCCGGCGCTGCCGCGCCGCCTTCCGCCGGCGGCAGCGAACGCACGCGGGCACCGCCGTTTTCACCGGACGATTTGTCGGCCGCCGGCCCACGCACCAACGGTGGCTTGATCGGCGTGTCGCGCACGAGCCGGAAGTCGATCTTGCGTGCGTCGAGATCGACGCGGCTCACCTGCACGCGCACGCGATCCGACAGACGATAACGGATCCCGGTGCGCTCGCCGCGCAACTCGTTCTTGATCTCGTCGTACTGGAAGTAGTCCGAGCCGAGTTCCGTGACGTGCACGAGGCCTTCGATGAACAGCGAGTCGAGCTGCACGAAAATACCGAACGACGTGACGCCGTTCACCATGCCGCCATACTCTTCGCCGAGCTTGTCGCGCATGAAGTAGCACTTCAACCAGGCTTCGACGTCGCGCGAGGCTTCGTCGGCGCGGCGTTCGTTGGCCGAGCAATGCAGACCGAGCTCTTCCCAGATCGCCACGTTGTTGCCGCGAACGCGGCCGCGTTTTTCGTCGTCGGCCTGCTGCATGGCGCGCGCGCGCGGCGAGAGCGCCGTATTCAGCTCGACGCCTTGCGGCGGCTCCGGCTGATACTTGCGGCCCTGCAGGATCGCGTAGATCGCGCGGTGCGTGAGCAGATCGGGATAACGGCGAATCGGGCTCGTGAAGTGCGCATACGCCTCATACGCGAGACCGAAGTGGCCGATATTCTCCGGGCTGTAGACGGCCTGCTGCATGGAGCGCAGCAGCATGGTCTGCAGCATCTGCGCGTCGGGCCGCTCGCGGATTTGCGCCATCAGCGCGGCGTAATCGCTCGCGTGCGGCGTGTCGCCACCGTTGAGCGTGAGGCCCATGCCGCGCAGGAAGGTGCGCAGATTCTCCAGCTTTTCCGCGGTCGGTCCGGCATGCACGCGGAACAGTCCCGGATGTTTGTTGCGCTTGAGGAAGTCGGCCGCGCAGACGTTCGCGGCCAGCATGCATTCCTCGATCAGCTTGTGCGCGTCGTTCCGCGTGCGCGGAATGATCTGTTCGATCTTGCCCTGCGCGTTGCAGACGATGTACGTCTCGGTCGTATCGAAGTCGATCGCGCCGCGTTTCTGGCGCGCCGCGAACAGCGACTTGTACACGCCGTACAGATTCTGCAGTTGCGGCAGCAAGGCGGCGCGGCGCGCGGCCTCCGGACCCTTGGTGTTCTTCAACACCGCGGCGACTTCCGTATAGGTGAGCCGCGCGGCCGAATGCATCACGCCGGGATAGAACTGATACGCCTTCACTTCGCCGCGCGCGGTGACGATCATGTCGCACACCAGCACGCAACGGTCGACGTTCGGATTCAGCGAGCACAGACCGTTCGACAGTTTCTCCGGCAGCATGGGAATCACGCGGCGCGGGAAATACACCGAGGTGCTGCGTTCGATCGCGTCGGCGTCGAGCCCGCTCTTCGGATGCACGTAGTGCGAGACGTCCGCGATCGCGACGATCAGGCGGAAGCCCTCGCCACGGCCGACCTGAACCGGCTCGCAGTACACGGCGTCGTCGAAGTCGCGGGCGTCTTCACCGTCGATCGTGACGAGCGGCACGTCGCGCAGATCGATGCGATGACGCGCGTCGACCGGGCGCACTTCGTCGGGCAGCCGCGAGGCTTCGTCGAGCGCGGCCGGGCTGAACTCGTGCGGCACGCCGTATTTGCGCACCGCGATTTCGATTTCCATGCCGGGGTCGTCGATATCGCCGAGCACTTCCACCACGCGGCCGAGCGGCTGCGAGTGACGGCTCGGGAAATCGGTCAGCTCGACCACCACCACCTGGCCGACCTTGGCCTTCTTGGTGTTCTGCGTGATCAGAATGTCGTGGCCGATGCGCTTGTCTTCGGGCGCGACGATCAACGCGCCGTTCTCGTTGAGCAGGCGGCCGATCACGCGCTTGTTGGCGCGATCCGTGACCTCGACGATATGCCCTTCCGGCCGGCCGCGCCGGTCATAGCCGACGATGCGCGCGAGCACGCGGTCGTTGTGCATGACCTTCTGCATTTCGCCGGTGGGCAGGAACAGATCGTCCTGGCCGTCGTCGCGAATTAGAAAACCGTAGCCGTCGCGATGACCTTGCACGCGGCCCGCAACGAAGTTCGACGGATGGGTCAGCTGATAGAGATTGCGCTGATCGAGCCGGATCTGGCCGTCGCGCTCCATCGCGCCTAAGCGCTTGAAAAATCCTTCGCGCTCCTGGCGCTTGATCGACAAGGCTTCGGCGATGTCGTTCGCGGCAAGCGGCGCTTCACTCGTGCGCAGGACGCCGAGGATTTCTTCGCGGCTTGGAATCGGATACGGAAATTTGCTCAAGGGCTTGTCGATGATTTTTTCTCGTTGCATGGACGTCGGTCGGCGATGTGGCTCGGCTTGGGAAGCGATTACGGTGCGCCTCGGTTGCGCTTCTCAGTCGCGCTTGAATTGCACCTGCAAATGCACAGAAAAGACTGCTCGGGTCCGGCTCGTTCAAGGCTGAGTCCGACGGGCGTGTGCACCGTGCCAACGAACTACTGCGAGGCATTCTAACACCCGTATTGCGCGCCAAGCGGCCCCAACAATGGTCGTTGGGCAGTTGCCGTGAAGCGCATGCAGGCACGTCGCCGCGATGTTTAAGCAAGTTTTGAGAAACGCTTGACAGCCCCCAATCTGTCGCTATAATGGCGTTCTTTGCTGTTCATCACCTGCCCAGGTGGCGAAATTGGTAGACGCACTAGGTTCAGGTCCTAGCGGTGGCAACACTGTGGAGGTTCGAGTCCTCTCTTGGGCACCAGATTCAAAAGTAAAGCCGCTTCCGAGCGGCTTTACTTTTTGTGTGAGACCAGGCGATCTGCTTCTGGATTTGCCGGAGCGGATGGCGTGGTTATCAGAGACGTAAAGCAGTTGGCAGGACGGTGGTTGAGCAATGAAGTATCACTTCGCTGCGCGGCCTATCCGGGCGGTTGAATGAAGCGAAGTTAGTTTGCATGTAGGGATTGACACGCTGCATCATCACGCTAAAATAGCGGTCTAGCTTGAAGACGTGCCCAGGTGGCGGAATTGGTAGACGCACTAGGTTCAGGTCCTAGCGGTGGCAACACCGTGGAGGTTCGAGTCCTCTCCTGGGCACCACCCCTCTCCAAGTGAAACGAAACACCCCGTTAAGCCTTTGTGCTTCGCGGGGTTTTTTGTTTCTGGCTTGCTTCGGGTCGCGTGTTCGAAGCGACGCCCTTTCCTGGCTGCTACCGGATATCGCTTTCGGCGGCATGCATGCATGCATGACATGACATCCGCCATTGCGCCGCCAGAAGCCGGACAAGCCTCATCGCGCTTTGCTCGCGCCACTCCAGCTCAAACCAGCGCTCGAGTGCATTGCCGGTACCCACTTCACGCAAGCGCGGAAACCCAGTAGCGCGCCGCCCACCGCGAACAGAACAGGCACCAGAAAATCCTGGCTCACGCGGGTGAATTCAAACATCAGCACCACGGCCGTCATCGGCATCTGCATCGAGGCGGCGAGGAACGCCGTTGCGCCGACCACCGCGAATGCACCCAGCGACGCCCCCGGCCACACCACGCTCCATACTCCGCCAAGCACGATCGCCAGCAACGCGCCGTTCGCGAGCCCCGGCGTGAGCAGACCGCCCTCGGCGCCTGCCCGCAGACTGCTTGCGGTAATCACCACCTTGAGCACCAGCAGCATCGCGGCAAGACCAATGGTGAGTCCACCATCGAATGCCAGTCCCGCGGGTCCCTTGCCATTGCCGAGCAACTGCGGGAAGTGCATGGCCAGCACGCCGATCACCGCGAAGTTCAGCAGCGACAACACCGGTAGCCGCCAGTTCTTCGGCGCCGCCGCTCGCGAGCGCTTCATCAGTTCCGCGAAGCTCCACGCCGCCACACCGAAAATCGGACCGCAGACCACGGACCAGACCACGAGCGATGCACTCAGCGTGAGCGAAGGCACAAGGTACTGATGTTCGTTGCCGAGTCCCACCTGAGCGACCAGCGCGGCCAACGACGAAGTCACGATTGCCGGCACCAACGCAGGCCAGCCGAAGGTGCCCAGCAGGACTTCGAGCACGAACACCGCGCCGCCGAGCGGCACGTTATAGACAGCGGCCAGACCGGCGCCGGCGCCGCACGCCACCATGATCCGGCTTTGCGCGACCGACAGCCCCGCACGGCGCGACAGCCAGCCGGCGAGCGCCGAGCCGATCTCGCGCGGCGCGACTTCACGGCCGAGCGGCGAGCCGAGCGCAACGGTGACGATCTGGAGCACCGCATGGACGGTCGTGCTGGCTAAAGGCATCTGCGGATCGTCGGACTTGACGGCCTCGCGAATGCTCACGAGCGGCCGGCCGAACCGATACAACGCCCACCAGCCGAGCCCGGCCACCAGCCCGCAAACCATCAGTACGAACAGGCGGCGTTCGGGCGCGGCGCCGCTCACGCCTTGCAGAAAACTCTCGGCGCTGATCACGTGCATCACGCTGTAGCCGTATGCAAGATGCTGGATGCCGTGCAACAGCAGCGCGAGCAACATGCCGCCAAGGCCCGCGCCGATGCCCGTAAGGAGCGTGACGGCAGCAACGACGGCAAATGGGCTGCGCTCGCGGCGCACAGGCTCAGAAGTGATCGATGTAAATGACATGGCGCGTTGACTACAGCGAGATAAGTAGGATGCAACCATCTTATTCCGCGGCGCAACATGAATCCAATTGATTTTTCACCTCGACTGATTCACTGAACGCATATATTGCGAATTGTCGGTCTACGTCGCAAGCCTCGCGGGAGTCCAAACACAGGTACCGTCTTCCGGAATCGGCAGGATCCAGCCGAGAAAGCTCGCCGGCGCCGACGGCTCGCGCCGACCGAACGGCGCGGCGCCGTCACGCCTGCCTAGCGAACCGACACAAAGAACATCGACACCACACAAGCAACGCCGACGAACCACACCAGCGACCGCAGTGACGCCAGGTTCGCCACATACAGCACCCCGTGCAACACCCGTGTCACGACGAAAGTGATCGCCAGCCAGTTGATCCACGTGCTCGATCCGCCCGCCTGTCCGGCGACGACGATCGCGGCGGTAAACATCGCCAGCGCTTCCCACGCGTTCTGATGCGCCGCATGAGCACGCGCGCGCCAGCCTTCGAGACCGGCAAGATACGCGCGCGGCGCGCGATTGTCGTAGCGCTTGCTGACCTTCGCAAGCATGGTCCACGGAAACGGCAACAGCGCCACGATGAGCAGGCATAAATGCGGAATCGTCATTGGTCAGTCTCCCTCATATGCGCGGCGCGAATGCCGCGAGCCGCTGTTATACCCGCCGCCCGGAGCCGGCGCCAACCGGAATCCCACGAGTGTCACCTCTACCGGCAAGCGAAATTACCCAAGGTCGAACTGACCGGATTACCGGGAAATAGCACCCGAAAATGGATTACAAATAACGAATCGTATTGCACACAGCATTAATACAATAATTACATTTTCCCGACACCGGCAAGGCATCGGAATTCCGCATGAAATCTGCTCCAGGGATTAATACGGATAAACGCGGCTTCATTCATGCAAGCGTTTAACAGTCGGCGTACACTCGCTCGAACCCTATGCCACGGGGCGCATGGGGCCGTAGAGCCGCCCGTCGTTAAGCGCGGGTTCTGGAGACTCAGGAGAGCAATCAATGAGCTGGACACGGGAACAGAGAAACGTCACGATCGCCGCCTATCTAGGCTGGACACTCGACGCATTCGATTTCTTTTTAATGGTGTTCGTATTGAAAGATATCGCAGCGGAGTTCAATACAAAAATTCCCGAAGTCGCCTTCGGCATTATGCTGACCTTGATGATGCGTCCGCTCGGCGCATTGATTTTCGGCTGGCTCGCCGACAAATACGGCCGGCGTCCCACGTTGATGGTCAACATCGCGTGCTTCTCGTTACTGGAATTGCTCTCCGGCTTCTCGCCGAATCTGGCCACCCTGCTCGTGCTGCGTGCGCTGTTCGGCATCGCGATGGGCGGTGAATGGGGCGTCGGCGGCGCACTGACCATGGAAACCGTGCCGCCGAAGTCGCGCGGCATCGTCTCGGGCCTGCTGCAAGCTGGCTATCCGAGCGGCTATCTGCTCGCCTCGGTCGTGTTCGGCGTGTTCTATCAGTACATCGGCTGGCGCGGCATGTTCTTCGTCGGCGTGCTGCCGGCGTTGCTCGTGTTGTACGTGCGGGCGCATGTGCCGGAATCGCCCGCCTTCAAGACGCTCGAAAAGAAAGCGCGTCCGGGTCTCGTCGCCACGCTCCGGCAGAACGTCAAGCTGTCGCTCTACGCGATCGTTCTGATGACGGCATTCAACTTCTTCTCGCACGGCTCGCAGGATCTGTATCCGACTTTCCTGCGTGTGCAGCATCAGTTCGATGCGCACACGGTGTCGTGGATCACGATCGTGCTGAACGTCGGCGCGATTTGCGGCGGCCTGTTCTTCGGCGCGTTGTCCGAGAAGATCGGCCGCAAGCGCGCGATCTTCATCGCCGCATTGATCGCGTTGCCGGTGCTGCCGCTGTGGGCCTTCTCGAGCACGCCGGTGCTCCTCGCGCTCGGCGCCTTTCTGATGCAGATCTCCGTGCAGGGTGCGTGGGGTGTGATTCCGGTGCACCTGAACGAAATCTCGCCCGATGAAATTCGCGCGACGTTCCCCGGCCTCGTGTATCAACTCGGCAATCTGATCGCGTCGGTCAACGGCCCGTTGCAGGCGAGCGCCGCCGAAGCGCACGGCAACAACTACGCGCTCGTCATGGCGGTCGTGATCGGCGTCGTGGTGGTGGTGATCGCGGCGCTGATTCCGTTCAGCCGCGAGCGCCGCGGCATCGACATGACGCAGTCGGCGAAACAGGTGGCGGCGCAGCTTTAAGCGTTCGAACTAAACAGCTATTTTGGCGGCGCGTTATCGGGCACAATAGGCGGCAAAGGCGGCTCGAACCGCCGTGACGCGGAGCACGCGTCAACCAATAAGCGCAGGGCCAGACACAGGTAGCAAGCAATACGAGGCCGTTCCGATTTCCATCGGAACGGCCTTTTTTATTTCCGCGCGGTTTGACGCACCGTGCGCACGGAAAGCGCGACCTTCGTCAGGTCTTCTAGAGGAGTTAGTCGACTACGACCCCTTGCTTGCTCGCACCATTCCTTCTTATCCTGAAAAAAACGGCCGTTTCAAATCTTTATTTGAATCGCTTGTTTGCGGGCCGGGCGCCCGGCAACTGGGAGACGCAACATGGCAGTTCGCACAACAGGCCGGCAAGCCGGCGATACGAAGTCCCGCATCCTCGACGCCGCCGAAACGCTTTTCATCGAATGCGGCTATGAGGCCATGTCGCTGCGCCAGATTACTTCGCGCGCCGAGGTCAATCTCGCGGCAGTGAACTACCACTTCGGCAGCAAGGAATCGCTGATTCACTCGATGCTGTCGCGCCGACTCGATCACCTCAATGAGGAGCGGCTCAAGCTGCTCGACCGCTTCGACGCCATGCTCGGCGACCGGTTGACCTGCGAGCATGTGCTCGGCGCGATGTTCATCCCCGCGCTGCGCCTGTCACGTGAACCACGGGTGGGCGGCAAGGCGTTTCTACGTTTGCTGGGCCGCGCTTATACCGATCCGTCGTCGTTCATCCGCGACTTTCTCAACGGGCACTATGCCTCGGTGGCCGTGCGGTTTTTCGATGCGTTCCAGCGCGCGTTGCCGCATCTGCCGCGCGAGGAACTCGGCTGGCGCCTTCACTTCGCGATCGGCGCGCTCTCGGGCGTGCTGGCCGGCACCGACACCGACAGCCTGATCTCCGAGTTCTCGCAGGGCAAATCGATGAACGATCTGCAACTCATCGCACGCCTCGCCTCGCTGATGGTGGCCGCGCTCAAGGCGCCGCTGCCCGACGGCTCGCAACTGGCCGCATTCGCCGCGGTACTGGGCGACGCCACCGAGAGCGGCCCGGAATGCGCCGTCGACGGCGGTGCGCAGAGCGCGGCGAGTCCGGCGCGCGCGCCCGGCGAACCGGCGTCGGCATCGTCGTCGCCCGCTGTATCGGAAGGCGAACGAGGTGGCGGCAATGTGGAAGCGGGAGCGTTTCAGCACGCATTGCACGGCACGGCCTAGCGATGCAGCATGGCGGGCGGCGCCGTCACGCGCCGTCCGCACGCGGCGCTCGCGCGAGCCGGCGAATCGATCGCCGCCGGGCCATGCGGGCACGCCGCGCAACGTTTAGCATGCCGCAGTATCGAAGCCGTAGTCGACCGGCAATCCCTACCCAGCCGGCCGGTATCAGACAGGCAACAAGTACCCGGTACGCACTCAACGAGAAGGCAGCCGAACGATATGAACGCCACATACCTGAGCAGCACGTCTAAGGCCCGCACCTAAGCGACGCCGCGCTGTCGAACTACAGACACGACACGCAAACGAAGCCGGCGCGATAGTCGAGCAAACGCAGGTACAACCCGAACGCGCGGCAAGCCACCGCCGCCGGGCAGAAAATCAATAGAACGCGCACCGTCCGCGCCCCGTGGATGCGTTCGCACGCACCATCGAAACAGGAGGAAACGTCATGCCGTGGTTCATCCTAGTGCTCGTCATCACCGCTTGCGCGCTCGTCTATGTACAGGCGCGCGCCGCCTGGTGGCTTGCCTTCATGATCGTCTGGGTGGCGGCCGCGCATGTGAGCGGCGCGGCGGGACCGGTGGCCACGACGCTGCTCGCCATCGTGTTCGTCCTGCCTGCCCTCGTGCTCGCGTTCAAGCCGCTGCGCCGCGCGTGGCTTGCGAAACCGGTGCTCGACATCTTCCGCAAGATCCTGCCGGAGATGTCGCCGACCGAGCGCGATGCGATCGAAGCCGGCACGGTCTGGTGGGACGCCGAACTGTTCTCGGGACGCCCGCACTGGGACAAGCTGCTCGGCTACGGTCCCGCCACACTGAGCGCGGAAGAGCAGTCATTCCTCGATGTCGAATGCGAGCAGCTCTGCGATCTCGCGAACGATTGGGAAACCACCATGGTCTGGCAGGACCTGTCGCCGCAAACCTGGCAGTACATCAAGGAGCGCGGCTTTCTCGGCATGATCATTCCGAAGCAGTACGGCGGCAAACAGTTCTCCGCCTACGCGCATTCGCAGGTCATCATGAAGCTCGCCACCCGCTGCTCGGCTGCCGCCGTGTCGGTGATGGTGCCGAACTCGCTCGGCCCCGCCGAGTTGCTGATGCACTACGGCACCGACGAGCAGAAGAACCACTATCTGCCGCGCCTCGCGCGCGGCGAGGAAATCCCCTGCTTCGCATTGACGAGCCCTTACGCGGGTTCGGACGCGGCGGCGATTCCGGACCTCGGCATCGTGTGCAAGGGCACGTTCGAAGGTCGCGAGACGCTCGGTTTTCGCGTCACGTGGGACAAGCGCTACATCACGCTCGGACCGATTGCGACCGTGCTCGGCCTCGCCTTCCGCGCGCTCGATCCTGATCATCTGCTCGGCACGAACGACGAACCCGGCATCACCTGCGCGCTGATTCCGACCGACCATCCTGGCGTGAACATCGGCCGCCGTCACTGGCCGCTCAACGCGGTGTTCCAGAACGGCCCGAACTCGGGCAAGGACGTGTTCATTCCGCTCGACTGGGTGATCGGCGGACGCGCCCAGGTCGGCAACGGCTGGCGCATGCTGATGGAATGCCTGGCGGCGGGCCGGGCGATTTCGCTGCCCTCGTCGAATGTGGGGATGGCGAAAATCGCCGTGCGCGGCACCGGTGCCTACGCCGCGATTCGCCGGCAGTTCCGCACCCCCGTCGGCAAGTTCGAGGGCGTGCAGGAAGCGCTCGGCCGCATGGGCGGCAACCTGTACGTGATGGACGCCGCACGCCGCCTGTCCGCGCAGGCGGTGGACCTCGGCGAAAAGCCTTCGGTGATTTCGGCGATCGCCAAATATCACATCACCGAACGCGCCCGCATGGTCATCAACGACGGCATGGATGTCGCCGCCGGCAAGGGCATCTGCATGGGACCGTCGAATTTTCTCGCACGCGCCTATCAGCAGGTACCGATCGCGATCACCGTGGAAGGCGCAAACATTCTCACGCGCTGCCTCATCATCTTCGGCCAGGGTGCGATCCGCTGTCATCCGTATGTGCTGAAGGAAATGGCCGCCACGCGCGAAACGGATCGAGCGAGGGCGCTGCGCGATTTCGACGAGGCGTTCTTCGGCCACGTCAGCTTCACGCTTTCCAACGTGGTCCGCAGTTTTGTCTATGGCGTAACGGGCGGCGCCTTCATCGCCAGACCGCGCACGGCCTACGCGCCGCTGCATGCGTACTATCGCGCGGCCACGCGCCTGTCCACCGCGTTCGCGCTGCTCGCCGATGTTTCGATGTTCGTGCTCGGCGGCGACCTGAAACGCCGCGAGCGCATCTCCGCGCGGCTCGGCGACGTGCTGTCGCAGCTCTACCTGATCTCGGCCACGCTCAAGCGCTTCGAAGACGAAGGCCGTCAGGAAGAAGACCTGCCGCTGGTCCGCTGGGGCGTGGAGGATTCGTTGTACAAGGCGCAACACGCGCTCGACGGCGTGCTCGCCAACTACCCGAACCGCCTCGCCGCCGGACTCGTGCGCGCGCTCGCATTTCCGTTCGGCCTGCCGCACCGTGAGCCGTCCGACCGCCTCGGCAGTGAAATCGCCGAACTGATGCAAACCCCAGGCGCCGCGCGCAACCGTCTGGTGTCCGATTCGTACGTGCCGCATCCGGATGTCGACGCGCTCGGCTATGGCGAGCTGGTGTTCGAACTGCACCCGCGCTTCACGCAGATCGACCAGAAGCTGCGCGAAGCGCTCAGGCAAGGCCTCATCGAACCGATGCCGCAGAGCCTGCCGCAACTGGCCGCATGGACCGACGCGGTGCAGCAAAAAGGCCTGATCGACGCCGAAGAACGCCGCGTGCTCGACGATTACGCGCGTTATGGCGCGCAAGTCGTGAAGGTGGACGACTTCCCGGCCGACTTCGACATGCTCGCCAACCTGCAGAAGCGCAAGGAGACGCTGGAAAAGGCGCTGGAGCTCGCGGCCTGAACCCGGCGCCGGCCGCAAAAAAACATCCGGGCAAGGCGCGCCGCGTGCGCCGAACTCGGTGCACACTGACACACGTTCGGCGCCCCTATCCCGCGAGGGACTGCATTCGGGACTGGGGGCGTCCTTCGAGGCGTGGCCAGCGGAGCAATCAATAATATGAACGACTCTTATCTGAACTTCGTCAATTCGCCATTCGGCGGCCGCCTTGCGCGCTCGCTCGGGCTGCCCAAGCCCGAGGTGCTGCGCCGTTATCGCGCCGACCAGCCCGAGTTCGGCGGTCTGGTGGCGATCGGCGCCGGCCGTGAACCGCAGTTGCTCGACGCGCTCGCGAATCTCGTGGCCAGCATCGGCGTGATAACGAGCGTCGCGCATGAGAGCGCCGGGCTGTGGGTGCCGCTCGCCAATCGCCACGGACTCATGACGGGGCGTTTCGAACCGGCCGACTCCAGCTCTCAAGGCAGGCTCGCGGCCCTGCTGTTCGACGCGAGCGGTATCGAAGACAGTACCCAGCTCGAACCGCTGCACGACTTCTTTCACGACACGCTGCGCTCGCTCGGCAAATGCGGGCGCATCATCGTGCTGGGACGGCCGCCGGAAAGCTGTGCGACGCCGCGTCAGTGGACCGCGCAGCGCGCGCTCGAAGGCCTCGTGCGTTCGCTCGGCAAGGAAGCCCGGCGCGGCATCACCGCCAATCTGGTCTACGTGGAGCAAGGCGCCGAAAGCCGCGCCGAAGCGACGCTGCGATTCTTCCTGTCGCCGCGTTCGGCCTATGTGTCGGGTCAGGTGGTGCGCATCGCCGCCGCCGGCGCGGGCCATGAGCCCATGCCGGGGATCGACTGGCAAGAGCCGCTCGCGGGCCGGCGCGCGGTCGTGACCGGCGCCGCGCGCGGCATCGGCGCCTCGATTGCGAGCGTGCTAGCGGCCGAAGGCGCGCACGTGATCGGCATCGACATCCCCGCGGCGCGGGAGGCGCTCGACGCCACCATGCGTCAATTGAACGGCACCGCGCTCGCATTCGACATCGCCGCACCCGAAGCACCCGCGCAAATCGCCGCCGCGCTCGACGAACAGGGCGTGGATATCGTGGTGCACAACGCCGGCATCACCAGGGACAAGACCATCGCGAAGATGACCGACGCCGCGTGGCAAAGCGTGATCGACATCAACCTGTGCGCGCAGGAGCGGATCGACGACGCCCTGCTCGCCGCGGGCATTCTGCGCGACGGCGGCCGCATTATCGGCGTGTCGTCGATCAGCGGCATTGCCGGCAATCTCGGCCAGACCAATTACGCCACCTCGAAGGCCGGCGTGATCGGCCGGGTGCAGAGCATGGCGCCGCATTTGCGCGCGCGCGGCATCACGATCAATGCGGTCGCGCCCGGCTTTATCGAAACGCAGATGACCGCGAAAATTCCGCTCGCGATCCGCGAAGCCGGCCGCCGCATGAATTCGATGAGCCAGGGCGGCCAGCCGGTCGATGTCGCGCAGACCATCGCGTGGCTCGCGCATCCGGGGTCGGCGGGCGTGAGCGGCCAGGTCGTGCGCGTGTGCGGTCAAAGCCTGATTGGAGCATGACCATGGGTGAGCCGGGGGATCCGTTCGGCGGCAGTCATGCATCGAACACGGCGCGGCCGGACGCGGTGCGGCCCAAAACCGTCGTGATCGACACTTTGCCCGCACCCGCGAAGCTCTACGCGCGCGCGTTGTCGGGCATCGTCAAACGCGGGCGCGAGACGCATCTGCCGCCGCTGCGCCTCGTGCGCCCCGCCGTCCCCCTCGACCCGGGCCCGATCTGGCGCTACGCGCGCGTGTGCGGGTTCATCCCCGAGCACGGCGTGCCGCTCACCTATCCGCATCTGCTGGCCTTCCCCTTGCATCTGCTGATGCTGACCGACCCGGCGTTTCCGTGGCCGGCGCTCGGGCTCGTGCATCTGGCCAACCATGTGCGCCTGCGCCGGCCGCTCGCCTACAAGGACATGCTGCGCGTCGAGGTGGAATTCGGCGCGCTGCTGCGCCACGACAAAGGCCAGGCGTTCGTGCTGCATACGCGCATGTACCGGCGCGGCGAAGCCGTGTGGGACGGCGACAGCGTCTATCTGAAACGCGGCGTGCCGGCGAGCGGCAGCGCGCTCGATCCGCTCGAACTCGGGCCCGAACCGTTGCAACGGATCGCCCGCTGGCAACTCGCGTCGCAACTGGGCCGCGACTATGCGAGCGTGTCCGGCGACTACAACCCGATCCATCTGAGCGCATTGTCCGCGAAGGCCTTCGGCTTTCCACGCGCGATCGCGCATGGCATGTGGACGCTGGCGCGCGCCGCCTCCGCACTGCAACCGCCCAAGCCGCTCGCGGAGGCCACGCTCAGCGCCGAATTCAAATTGCCGATGCTGCTGCCCGGCGAGGTTTCGCTGTGGAGCGCGTCGCCTTCGCTGATCGAACGCGACATCGAAGTGCGCGACATGGCCGGACAAAAACCGCATTTGCGCGGCCGTATGCAGTGGAGGCTGCAATGAGCTGCGCGCGTCGCTCGTGGAATCATGGAATCGGGACCGGCTGCAATCGTTGTTCTATCAGGACCGTCAACAGCGTCGGGAGCGTCGGGAGCGTCAGAAGCATCAGGGCCATCGCAAGAGGTCAGCGCAGCAATCGCACTAATCGCATTCGCCCCATCCAATAACCAGGGAACGCCCCGAAGGAGCCGAGCATGTCCAACCCGCTGCCAGCCGTACGCCGCGTCGCCATTGTCGGGGGCAACCGGATTCCGTTTGCCCGCTCGAACACCGCCTATGCGACCGCGTCGAACCAGGACATGCTGACCTTCACGCTGCAAGGCCTGATCGACCGCTACAACCTGCACGGCGAACGTCTGGGCGAAGTCGCGGCGGGCGCCGTCATCAAGCATTCGCGCGACTTCAATCTGACGCGCGAATCGGTGCTGTCCACCACGCTCGCGAGGGAAACGCCCGCCTACGACGTGCAGCAGGCCTGCGGCACCGGACTCGAAGCCGCGATCCTCGTCGCCAACAAGATTGCGCTGGGGCAGATCGAAGTGGGCATTGCGGGCGGCGTCGATACGACGTCCGATGCGCCGATCGGCGTCAACGAGCGCATGCGCCAGATCCTGCTCGAAGCGAATCGCGGCAAAAGCGCCGGGCAACGCGTCGGCGCGCTGACCAAGCTGCGGCCCGGCATGTTTTTCAAGCCGCTCCTGCCGCGCAACGGCGAGCCGCGCACGGGCCTGTCGATGGGCGAGCATTGCGAACTGATGGCCAAGCGCTGGAACATTTCGCGCGAGGCGCAGGACGTGCTGGCCTACGACAGCCACCGCAAGCTTTCGCAGGCCTATGCACGCGGCTTCGTCAACGATCTGATGACGCCGTACCGGGGCCTCGCGCGCGACAACAATCTGCGCGAGGACCTCACGCTCGAAAAACTCGCGGGCCTGAAGCCTGTGTTCGATCGCGACGCCGGCACGCTGACCGCCGGCAATTCGACGCCGCTCACCGACGGCGCCTCCGCCGTGCTGCTCGCAAGCGAGGACTGGGCCGCGCGCCATGGACTGCCCGTGCTCGCGTATCTGAGCTGGTCCGAGACCGCGGCCGTCGACTTCTTCGACAAGAAAGAAGGCCTGCTGATGGCGCCCGCGTATGCCGTGCCGCGCATGCTGGCGCGCGCCGGCCTCACGTTGCAGGACTTCGATCTGTACGAAATCCACGAAGCGTTTGCCGCACAGGTGTTGTGCACGCTCGCGGCGTGGCAGGATGACGAGTATTGCCGCACGCAACTCGGTTTGCCGGCCGCGCTCGGCGCGATCGAGCGCGCCAGGCTGAACGTGAACGGCAGTTCGCTTGCAACGGGTCATCCGTTTGCCGCGACGGGCGGACGCATCGTCGCCGGCCTCGCAAAGATGCTCGCGCAGCTCGACAAGCCGGCGGGCACCGCGCGCGGGTTGATTTCGATCTGCGCGGCCGGCGGCCAGGGCGTGGTGGCGATTCTGGAGCGCTGAGCGGCGTGCTTGGGTTCCGGTTCGGCGTCTGCACCGCCGTGTGGTTCTGGTTCGCGCATGCGAGTTGTTTTGATGACTGGCCGCACGATCGGCATACAAATAGATGAAGCCACAGCTTCAGCGATTATCTTGCATGAGACCGCAGTAACGCGTGACGACCAGAGTAAGTGCCAAAGCAGCCACTCTGGTCGACACGCGAACTCCGGTCGACAAAGGAGACGACTATGACGCAGCCCACTCAAACCCCGTTCCCGCTCGCCGCCGATGCCGCGGCGCCGAACGCAGCACAGCACGCGCCCAACACCGACGGCATCTGGTACGCCTCCTATCCGGCCGACGTGCCGCACGACATCGACGTCGCGCGGTACGAATCGGTCGTGCAGTTCTTCGACGAATGCATCGCCCAGTTCCGCGAGCGCGTGGCCTACGTGAGCGTGGGCGCGGACCTGACCTACGGCGAACTCGGCCGCAAGGCCAGCGCGTTCGCCGCGTATCTGCAAAGCCTCGGCGTGAAACCCGGCGAACGCGTGGCGATCATGTTGCCGAACACCTTCCAGTATCCGGTGTCGCTGTTCGGTGTGCTGAAGGCCGGCGCCGTGGTGGTCAACGTGAATCCGCTCTATACCGTGCGCGAACTCGCGCACCAGTTGAAAGACAGCGGCGCGCAAACCATCATCGTGTTCGAGAACTTCGCGAAAACGGTCGAAGACGCGCTGCCCGGCACCAAAGTGCAGAACGTCATCGTGACGGGCCTCGGCGATCTGCTTGCCGATGGTCTGAATCTGAAAGGACGCCTGCTCAATTTCATGCTGCGGCACGTGAAAAAAATGGTGCCGGCGTACAACCTGCCCAACGCCGTGCCCCTGCTCGAGGCGCTCTCGATCGGCTACTCGCGGCCGCTGACACCCGTGCGCCCCACGCACGCGGACATCGCGTTCCTGCAGTACACGGGCGGCACGACCGGCGTCGCCAAGGGCGCGATGCTCACGCACAAGAACATCATCGCCAATCTGCTGCAGGCGAAAGCGTGGTCCGAAGGTCAACTGACGGGCGACGTCGAAACGGTGCTCACGCCGCTGCCGCTCTATCACATCTATTCGTTGACCGTGAACGCGCTGATCTTCATGGGGCTCGGCGGGCGCAACATCCTGATCGCCAATCCGCGCGACATGAAGCGCGTGATGATGATCATCCGTCACGAGAAATTCACCGGCATGACCGCCGTGAATACGCTCTACAACGCGTTCCTTGAAAACGAGGAGTTCTGCAAGCGCGACTTCTCGAATCTCAAGCTCGCGATGGCGGGCGGCATGGCCACGCAGAAGTCGGTGGCCGAGCGCTTCAAGGCGGTGACCGGCAAGCCGATCATCGAGGGTTACGGGCTGACCGAATGCTCGCCGATCGTCTCGATGAATCCCGTCGATCTGAACAATATGCGTGACTTCGAAGGCTCGATCGGTTTGCCCGCGCCGTCCACTCACGTGCGTTTCAGGAAAGACGACGGCAGTTGGGCGAACATCGGCGAGGCGGGCGAATTGTGCGTGAAGGGCCCGCAGGTGATGAAGGGCTATTGGAACCGCCCGGAAGAAACCGCCAAGGTGATCGACGAAGACGGCTGGCTCGCCACCGGCGACATCGGCGTGATGGATTCGCGCGGCTATATCCGTCTGATCGACCGGAAGAAGGACATGGTTCTGGTGTCGGGCTTCAACGTCTATCCGAACGAAATCGAAGACGTGATCGCGGCGCACCCGGACGTGCGGGAAGTCGCGGCCATCGGCGTACCCGATGCCGCGCAAGGCGAACGGGTGAAGGTGTTCATCGTCAGGCGCAATCCCTCGCTGACCGCGGAACAGGTGATCGCCCATTGCCGCAAGAACCTGACGGGCTACAAGGTGCCGAAGCTCGTCGAGTTCCGCGACGAGCTGCCGCAAACCAACGTGGGCAAAATACTGCGCCGCGCACTGCGCGACGAGGAACTCGCGAAGCAAAAGCCTGCCTGACTGAGATTGCGCCTCGCGTCACCTTTCGGAGAGATTCATGAAGCACCGCATGTCCGCACGCTCATGCCGCACACCGGCCTTCATGCCTCTACGGCGCCTTGCGGCGCGGGCCATCGGCTTACGGGCGTCGCTTCATGCGTCGCTTCATGCGTCGCTTCATGCGTCGCTTCATGCGTCGCTTCATGCGTCGTTGCGGGGCGCGCCGTCACGCGCAATGCTGCTCGCCGCGCTCATGACGGGCGCGGCCGCGCTCGCCACACCCGCCGCGTTCGCGCAAAACGACGACACGCCGCCCGCGCTCGATACCGTCAGCGCCGTCAAGGCGCCGACCACGCCGTCCGCGCAGGTCGGCAAGCTCACGCTGGATCAGCAGGTCAAATGGCTGCGCGCCGCACAACAGAGCGGCGCCATGGAAAAACTCGACGACGCGCAACTGGTCGCGCTATTCCAGTCGCTCGATCCGCTCGCGTTGCCGCGTTATATCAAGGAAGGGCCGAACGGCTATCCGTCGTACGAGTTCACCATGTCGCGCTCGGAACGCATTCGCGGCCAGTGGCCCGACAAGCCCGACCACATGCTGGTGCGCGTCGCGCACGAGCCGCTGCGAATCTACGCGAAGTGGCTGCCCGACGGCGCGCACGCCGGCCAGGAAGTCATTTACGACGAGTCCAGGCGGACCGACGAGATGTACGGACACCTGGGCGGCATCCTGAATGTCATGCCGTTATGGACATCGCTGAACGGCGCCCTCGCCCGCGCCCAATCGAATCATGACGTGCGCGATCTCGGCACCGAATACATTGCGAACCAATACCTCACCGAGGGCAAAAAATACGCCGAGTCCGGCTTGCCGCGCTCGACCACGGTGGCGGTGAAAACGATCGACGGCGTGCGCGTGGTGACCTTCACGTTCGAAACACCCGCCGGCCAGCCGCAGTTCTACGCGAGGAAAGAAACGCTCGGCCTGGATCTGCGGCATCCGTATTTCCGCACGGTCGAGTCTTACGCCAACGACGGCCAGATCTTCGAGAGAATCGTGTTCGAAACCATCTCGCCGAAAACATTCGACGACGCGACGTTCGATCCGAAAAACAAGGCGTACAGGTTCTAGCGCGCCACGCGCGGCGCGAACGCGAACGCGACATGGGCCGGCTGCGCGCCAGCGCCCGCGCCCTGCTCGTACCGATGTTCGATCAGGTGTCCCGCGCGAGCCGCGAGTTCGCTGAGGACGAAGTAATCCGACGCGCGCGTCAGACCGATCAGCGTGGCCGATGCACGCGCGGACGATACGCCAAGAAGCGGCGCGAGGGTCGAGTACCAGAGCGCGCCGATATCGTCGCCGGTTTCGAACACGGGCCACTGCCGGTGCGCGGCATACCCGGCGAGCGCGGCGCCACCGGCCAGCGTGGAATCGGCCACCGCCACCGTGTTGCCGCACGCCGCGGCGTGCGCGAGCCACGGCCATGCGCTCGCCGCGACGCCCGGCAGGCATGCGCCGGTTATCATGAAAGTGCGCCGGTCCATGGATCGCTCCTGTCGTCATGTCGCCGCTTGCGGTGCGCGCTCACGTATAGCCTCGCCGGTCGCGCCACGCCGCCGGCCAGATGCCCTGCTTGCCCGGCGCGAGAATGCCGTTCGGGTCGAGCGCGTCCTTGATCGTCTCCGAGAGCCGCAGCAATGCGCCATCGTTGAAGTTGTATTGGGCCGCGGCAAAATCCATATACGCAAGATGCGCGCGATATTCGCCGTAGCCCGCCGCGCGTGCGTCGCTCATCAGCGAACGCAACAACGCGCCGGCCTGCTCGACCTGGTTCGCGTCATCGCGGTCGAAGATCGCCGCGAAAATGTGATGCAGATGTCGCGCGCCCGCCGTGAAGCCACCGTAGTAATCGAAGCCGTATTCCGCGGCACGCGCCTTGACCATCGTGTATTGACGCAACGCGTCGCGCCCGGTCGCCGGACACACCGGCGCGAAATCCACATGCGCGCCCGCGCCGCCGCGCCAGTCGAGCATGCGAAACGCGCTCATCGCGGGAATGCCGGCGAGATTGCGGTCGCCGCCCGCCACGGGCTGCGCATCGCCCGCATAACGCCGGGCGGACAGCCGCGCCTGCGGCACCCGGGCGAACGCGCGCTGCACGATCGCATAACGCGCGTCGATCAATTCAGGCGTACCGTATAGCGCGAAATGCAGATTCCAGCGGCCCACATTCAGCTTGTCGAGCATCGCGGCCACCGCGCTCTCCGGCATCGCGCCCGGACCGTCATACCACTGCGCGCGCGCCGACAAACCGGCCGCGCGGCGCAAACCGCCTTCGATCACGGCGTGATTGCAGATCGTTTCATCGAGCCGCAACGGACGCAAAATCTCCACGATGGTTTCGAGATCCGCTTCATGCCGGAACTGGATTTCGCCGAGCAGATACGCGGGCGGCGCCGGCATCAGCCAGACGCCCAGCTTGGTGACGATGCCGTAGTTCGACTGCATGAACATCGCATCGAACGAGGGTCCGTAGCCCGGCTGGTACAACTGCCACGCGGTACCGATTTCGATTCCGCCCATTCCGGTGCGCAACACGTCGCCGTTGGCCAGCACCACTTCCATGCCGCACTGCGCCGCCGCGTGATCGCCGTACGCCGTATAGCCGAAGCCGCGCTCGAGCGTATTGCCGACCACGCTGCCCCACCCGGCCGCGGGCGGATCGACCCACAGCCTGTAGCCCTTCTCGCGCAGATACGCGTACAGATCGAAATAACTGACGCCCGGCTCGACCAGCGCGTAGCCCATCGTCTCGTTCACTTCGATGATGCGGTTCATTCTGTGCAGATCGAGCACGACCGAACCGGCAAGGCGCGGCGCCGCGCCGCCATAGGCGAAGTTGCGGCCGGTCGAGACGGTCCACAGCGGAATGTGAAATTGGTTGGCAATCCGCAATACCGCGCGAATCTCGTCGACGGAACCGGGCAACAGCGCGGCGCTGGCCGAAAACGCTTCGCGCTCGCCGGGCGCGAACGGATCGAGATACGCGGCGAGTCCGTCCGCCGCGGTCACCACCTGCGGCTCGCCGACAATCGAGCGCCAACTGGCGAGCGCGCGATCGAACTGCGCGGCGGATACCTTCGGCGGCAAGCTGCGAATCAAAGCATCTCCTTGGCCGCCACGCGTGCGAGCGGCAGCGAGTTAGCGGCGCATTCCACCGCCGCCGCGCGACATGCCGCCCCATGTGTGCGTGGGCGGCCCACCGCGCGAGGCGCCATGGCCCGCGCCGTACGGTCCGTGCAAGCCATGCAGATAGCGCACGTGATCCATGTGATGAAAGTGGTGAAAGCGGTCGACGAACACGAACGCCACGCCGACTCCGAACACCACCGGCGGCCCCCAATACCATGGATCGTAGTAGTAGAGCGAGCCATCCGCCAGAGCCTGTGCGGCGGCATCGTCCTCGACGATCTGCCACGTGCCGTCCGGTTGCAGGCACGCACGGCCGGATATCTCCTGCATGACACCGTCGATTTCCGCCTGCCCCACCACGAAGCGGCACGTCGACACATCCATTGCGAGCGCGTCCGCGTGCGCCTCGAGCGGCGCGGCGCACGCGGCGCAACAACACAGGGAGGCAAAGCCGCGCAACAGCCGGCTGCCGAACTGATGAAATATGAACATGATGTTGCTGCCTCGACGCACCGGCGTTGCGACCCGCAAGAGACGTGTCGGCGCCGTGAAGACACCGTCGGTTTGCCTTGCCCGGAACCGTGCGGCCAGCGCGCGGGCGCGACGACGACACGATCCAGCAACCAGTAAACGATGCGCCGCGCGGCGCTATTCCGCGCTCCGCGGCCGCGCCGGCGGTTTCGGTTACCGCATGTTGCGAAGCGATGCGGCGGCCCGTCGAGCCGCCGAACGCCGCTACTGCCACGACTCCGGTTTGCCGCCGAGCGCGCTGCACACGTCGATCGCGATCGTGCGCAGCTTGCCTTCCGCGATCGGCCCGGACAGCGCGTAGCCCATGCCGTCGTTGATCCAGTAGAAGGTGCGCCGATTGCCTTCGCGAAACAGGCGGAACGCGGTTTCGTCGCGCGACGTGCCGGTGACATAGAGGGTGAGGCGTGCGCCGCTGCCGTTCTCGTACATGAATTGCGCCGCCGGTCCCGCTTCGCCGGGCAACAACCGACCGCCCACCAGCGAGTAGCCGTATTCCTGCAATGAAGGCACCGAAAGCGGCCGGTTCAGCCGCTTCGAGAGCCAGTTGATCAGATGCTCTTCTTCGCTGGCGGCGACTTCCACCGGATGACGCCGCTCCGGCGTGTACACCGCGTAAGCGATGTCCGCGCGCTGGGCGAAACTCGGCGGCTGGCCGCCCAGACCGCCCCACGCGCCGCCCGTCAGGCGCGGCGCGAGCGGCCCGAGCGCAAGCGCGAGCCCGGCACCGGCCGCCAGCCAGCAGGCCGCGACACCCGCGCGCTGCCACCACGGCGTCTTCCGGCGCAACACGATGAAGGCGGGTTCGTCGGCGGCTTCGTCCCCGCGGCGTTGATTGCGCTCGTCCCGCTCGCTGTGCTGCGGTGCCCCGCATAGCGCACGCAAAGCGGATTTCTGCGCGCGCCATGCGGCCACGCGCGCGGCGGCCTGCGGATGCTGATGCAGTTGCGCCTCGATCGCGGCGCGCTCCGTCCCCGGCAGTTCACCGTCGACAAACGCCGACAGCGCTCGCAGGTCGAGCCCTTCGGGCAAGCTGGAATCGTAGTCGTCGCTATTCATCACGGGTTTCTCACTACTTTCAACGGCGGAGTTTTACGCGCCGGCCCCTGCGCCGGTCCCTCCGTCAGCAACGCGCGCATGTGTTCGCGCGCGCGCGACAGCCGCGACATGACCGTGCCGATCGGCACGCCGAGCGCGCGCGACGCTTCCTGATAAGACAGATCCTCCACGCAGACCAGCAACAGCACTTCGCGCTGTTCGACCGGCAGGCAATACAGCGCGCGCTGCAGATCGCGCAGCACCAGACCGTCGACTTCGCCCTGAGGCGCTTCGAGATTGCGCCACGGCGCGCTCTCGTCGTCGACGGCGATCTCGCGGCGGCCGCGCAACTGGTCGATGTAGAGATGCCGCAGGATCGTCAGCAGCCACGCGCGCAAATTGCTGTCCGGCCGGAAAGCCGCCCAGCGCGCGAGCGCGCGCTCCGCCGTATCCTGCACGAGGTCGTCGGCCCAGGCGCGGTCGCCCGTCAGTGCGCGCGCATAGCGGCGCAACTGCGGGAGCCACGAAATCACTTCAGTTTCGAAACTCACCCGGCGTGAGACGCTCAGTAGCCGCCGCCGCTGCCCGTGCCGCCACTGGTGCCGGAGGCGCTGCTATCGGTCGCGGACGTGCACGCGCTCGTCGCGAGCGTACCGCCCGCGAGCGCCAGCAGAACGAAAACAGCGGAAAGGATGCGGGATATCTTCATGGTCAGACTCCTCGTGAGCGCCCGGACGCCTGCGCGAACCGGGAAGCCGATCGGCCGCGCGCACGATGCAGCGCCGCCATGCCTGATATAACGCCGGCGGCCGGCGGTTTATTCCGCCAGCGGCACGCCATGCGCTATCTTTTTCCGCCATCCGCGCCGCGACGGCCCGCGCGTGGCGGAAGAATGCGGCATTCGTCCGCAGATTCGTAACTCAACGTTACAGTCAATAGTTATCAGATGCTTATGTGCCCACAAGCCGTTATAGTGGACGCAGTTCGCCCGCCGACGCGTTCTGCCCCCACACAGGGTAGAATCGCGGCGAACAACCGTCTTTCTAACCTGAATTGTCCATGGCTTCCGCAGAATCGCATCCGCAAAACGACTTCATGAACGCCGCGCGCAAAGAACGAAAGCGCGTTGAGATCTACCTTGTCAATGGCATCCGCCTGACCGGGTGCATCGAGTCGTTCGATCAGTATCTGGTGATGCTGCGCACGCCTGTCGGCCTGCAAGGCATCTACAAGCGCGCGATCTCCACGATCCAGCTCGACACCGGCACGCGTCCGGCTCCGCGCGCGGGGCGCCCGTCGCACGGCGAGCACACCACGCGCGGCCCGCACGGGTCGCGTGAACCGCGCGATCATCGTGAGCCGCGCGAACCGCGTGAACCACGCGAGTCGTATGGCGCGCCGTCTTCGGACCGGCCTGCGTCAGATCGTAGCAGCAGCACGTCGGACGGCCCGGTGGTCGTGACACGCCGCCGGCGTCTGTTCGGCACGGGCGGCGACGGCGGCAACCACGGTGGTGGCAATCACGGTGGCAGCGGCGGCGCCGAGTAAGTCGCCGCAGTAGCGCTCGGCTACTCTGCCGGATGGCCGAGCCGCTGCAAGATCTTTTCCAGGCGCATCACCTGCAGTTCCGTCAAGTCGAATCCACATTTGACCGCCAGCACGCGGCGACGCCAATACCTGGCGTCCAGCATACGCTGCGCCGGTTGCTTCGTCGCCCAATCCAGATGATCCAGTTCTGCTTCCACAACGTGTGACGCGTTGAGGCGCTGCGCGCACGCGGTCTTTTTTCGGTTCATGTTGTTCGCTGCCTTGTTGTTCACAGGTTCTGGCCGCGCCCCTCCCGAGCACGACACTGCCGGTTCGCGGCGTGCGCTGCGTTCTGCCGGCCCCACGCGGACGGCGATCGATTGTTGTTGTCCCGCGCCGCATTCCGTCGACACAAGGAAAACGAGTCGATATGCATTGGTTTTAAGTTCTGGCTGATGACATGTTGATGACGCCGCTGCGGCGCGAGCCTCGTTCGGCTTGTTCGGCTTGTTCGGCTTGTTCGGCTTGTTCGGCTTGTTCGGCTTGTTCGGCTTGTTCGAATTGTTAGCCCTTGGCTCTGGAGCAGACGTTTGCGGCGCGCAGTCTTAAGCCTTTCGGCCGATGTTCGCCTGCGCCCGCTTTGCGCTATGCTGGATTGCCGACTCTCTTCTCACGGAGCACGTCATGACCAGCAAGAAGCAGCACGCCACTCACACCGCCGAAACGCGGACACCCGCGGAGTCCGCCGACAGCCGGCTCGATGAAGCGCTCGAGGAAAGCTTTCCCGCCAGCGATCCGATCGCCGTGGATATGGGGGATCCGCATCACGCGGAAGACAAGGAAGGAGTTTCGGAGGGAAAGAAGCGGCGCTAGTCATGCCGCGCTGGCGTCACTGGACACCGCGAAGCGATGCCGCGAGGGTCGCGCCTGTCAACGCGCATTCGGTGAATCCAACGGGTACGCTTGCGCAACGCGCTTGTCACACAAGGTATCGCAGGGGGCACGTGCGCACGCATGGCCCGCGCCGCGCTGCGTGAGGATCACGCATAGAGATCACGCACAGCGGGCAGGTGTCGGACGGCACTTTCGATTCCGCGCCGCCCTGTCCACCCGATCGTCTTCAGACCATCGCCCTCAGTGCGCGGGCAAGCCGCTTTCCAGTTGACGCTGCAGTGCACGCACCTGACGCTGCGCGGCACGCAACTGATCCTGCGCGGACGCTTTCTGCTGAGCGAGCGCCGTGGCTTCGGCGCGAGTCTGCTGCTGCTGGGTCGCCACAATGGTCTGCTGCTGACGGGCAACATCCAGGTCGGCCTGCAGACGGTTGGCCCGATCTTGCGACAACGCGATCATCCGCTCCGTGAACGCCTTTTGCGCCTCGAGTTGCGTGCGGCGAATCTCGACGTCGGACAGTTGCACCGTCTGACGCACGAAATCCTTGTAGATCATGTCGGCACGCGCCGCGTCCTGCGTCTTGATGACTCGCCAGAAATTTTTCTGCTGGAACAGCGCCACGTAGTACGTCATCTCCTTGCCGTGAAACAGCAAGCTCGCGCCGTAACTCCCGTTATAAGTGGTGCGCAGTTCGCTCAGATCCGCCCCGTGGATCATCTGCTGCAATTCCGCCACATTGCCCGCGGCGGATTGCTTTGCTTCGTCGGGCGTGAGCGCCGACGTTTGGGCCTGCCCTGCCTGCGAAGTTGCCGGCAACGCCGCCATCGTACCTGGCTGGGAAACAACGCCACCCCCGGCGCCGGCACCCGCGCTGCTGTCCGGCAGAGCCTGCGCATTGACGCCTTGCGCTGCCCCCATCGCGATGACTGCGGCGAGGGCAATCTGTCGTAGTTTCGACTTTCGGTCCATGTAATTCCTGCTTGAACAGTTTTTGTTTTAGTACAACCGTCTCATTATTACTCACTTTCGCGTGTTTCGGGCTCTTCGTCGAAAATTTGATACTTGCGCATCTTCTCCCACAGGACCTTGCGGCTGATGCCCAGATAGAGCGCCGTATCCTGGCGGCGCCAACCGTTTGCGTCGAGCGCGGCCAGCACGCGGTTGCGCTCGGCCATGTCCCATTTGCTGCGGTCCACCAGCACCTCGGCGACGCTCTCGGCCGGCACCGGCTGGCTGGTGCGCGCCAGCGCGAGAAGCCGTTGCAGGCGCGCCGCATCCCACGCGCCGATCTGGCGCACGGTCACGCCGATGCGCTCGGCCAGGTTGCGCAACTCGCGCACGTTGCCGGGGAAATACGTGTCGGCGACGGCATCGGCGAGCCAGTACGGCAGATCCGGCAAAGCAGCGAGACGCTCGGTGCCGACGATCTGCGCGATGAACGCCTTGAAGATGGCGATCTTGTCGACGGCACCCCGCTCTTCGAGTGACGGAATCTTCAACTCGATCACGGCGAGCCGGTAGTACAGGTCGGCGCGAAACGTGCCGTCCTTCACCAGTTGCGGCAGCAGTTTGTTGGTCGCCGCCACCAGCCGGAAGTCGAGCTTCACGGGCGTGGCCGAACCGATGCGCGTGACGGCGCTGTCTTCGAGCACGCGCAGCAGCTTGACCTGCTGATAGAGCGGCAGATCGCCGATTTCGTCGAGGAACAGCGTGCCGCCGTCGGCCTGTTCGAAATAGCCTTTGTGCGCGACCACAGCGCCGGTAAACGAGCCTTTCGAGTGACCGAAAAAGAGCGACTCGAAGAGGCCATCCGGAATCGCGCCGCAATTCACCGCGACGAACGGGCCTTGCCCGTAGCGGCTATGTTTTTCGTGCAGCAGTTGCGCGATGCGCTCCTTGCCGACGCCGGTTTCGCCGTGCACCAGCACGCTCGTGTCGCAATCGGCGAAGGTGTCGACTTCGTGCAGCAGCGCCTGCATGCACTCCGAGTTCGCGATCATCGCGTCGGACTCGTGCGTCTTGGCACTGTGCGCGCGCATTTGCAGCACGAGCTTCATGACCATGCCGCGCAATTCGGCGCAGGTGAAGTCGAGCGGCAGAATATGCGAGTACTCGGACGGGTACGTGGCCGGATCGTGCTCGCGCGGCGCGGCGCCGACCCACACCACGGGGATGCCGTGCGCCGCCTGCCAGTCGCGCAGGATCAGCGCGCCGCTGTCGATCACCGACACGCTGATGATCGCGAGCGACGGCCGCAGCGCGGTCCGCTCGGGCGAGATCGCGATATCGTCCGCACGGATCACTTCGACATCGAAGCTCGCCATGCAGCGCGCGACCCGGTCGACGATGTCGGCCTTGCCCTCCCAGACGTAGATATCGAGTTCCTCGATTTTGGTGGTGGTTCTCATCTTGGATAGGCTAGTTGACCAGTTGCGCGACGCCGCACGTCAGCAACATGTTGTGGACCGTCGCAGTGCCGACCTGAACGCCCAACAGGGACAGCGTCGGGACGAGGACTGCGTCGAGCAGGTTGAAAACGGGTTGGAGCGCCGTCGACAATACGGGCGCGAGGGCCGCGAGCAAGGGCTTGGTGACCGTTGTCAGATCAAGCCCCGCAGCGGTCACTTGCAGCAGGTTAGGCAACGCCTTGAGTAGCTGCGCGGTTAGCGTCGACGCGTCGCTTCCGACGGCATTGGAATTGACGGTGATCGACGAGTCGAAACTGCCGGATGAACCGTTGAACGTAATGGGCTGCGGCGAAGGCGGCGCCAATGGCAATTGGCCCGTCCCACCAAGCGCGATCTGCGTGAGGTCGATCGTGCCGGTCAGAATGGTCCACGCCGTAACGTCAGCGATGTTGATCAAGCCGCCGCAAGCCGCGTTTGCCCCGAGGCAGACCGTAGCAATACTCGGAGCGACCTGAATCGTGGCCTTGGTCGCCGCCTTGGTCGATTCGCAGCCGACCGAGCTGAGTGAGGCAGTGCCCTGCGCACTCGTCAACGAAAGCATGATCGGGGTATTGAGAGCGGCGATGCTGATCGAGCCGATGCCGAGATTCAGGCTGATCGGCGTGAACATCACCGGCAACAGATTCACACTCGCGTTGATCACCGCCGTGCGCGCTTGAGTCCGGTAGGTCCCGTCGGCCGAGGTGCCGCCCTCGCCCACCGCCAGCACGGGCGGGTGGATGATCTGCAGCGAAATGCCCGCCACGCCGGCCAGCCCGGCCGCCACATTGATCACCGGCGCGCTGCCCTGGCCGCTGTCCGGACCGCGCTGCGCGATCTGCGCGGCCACCAGCAACGCATCGAACGCGTTGATCGTCGCGCTCGCCGCGGCATTCGGATTGGCGAGGCCGAGCGCGAGCAGTCCGGGCGCGGACGGACCGCCGTCGCCGATCGCGATGTTCTGCCCGCCGGGAATCGCCACGGCCACCTTCTGCAGAATCGCCGCGTTGACGGTGTCGCCGCCCGCCTGCAGCGCGCTGACCATCGCGACCATCAGTTGCTGAAAACTCACCGTGGTGCCGAGCAGTCCTTTCATCGTCGCGGCGCCGAGCGCCACCTTCAGATCCTCCAGTTTGACGTGCGCCGTCGCGAGACTCTGCGTATCGCCCACGCTCAGCGACACGCTGGTGTTCAGCAAGCCGCCGAGGATCGCATTCAACAGCGCCGACTGTTGCGTATTGATGGTCGCGATGCCGGTGCCGAGCGAGAACGCATCGATATTGGAAGCGAACGCGGTGGCCGTCGCCGAGACGTTGCGGCTCGGTCCGAGGAAGAAGTACGGCACGCGTTGGGTCGTCTTCACCTGCACCGCATTGAGCGGGTTGCCGCTGGTGCCGAAGTAGGTGTTCGAACTCGTATCCCAGCGGCCGCACGTGGTGCCGATGGTCGTGGTGCTGCCGGTCTTGAAGCCGTTGGCGGCCGCATTCTGCTGCGCCGCCGTGGCGGCCGTCGCGCAGCCGCCCGAGGAGGCGACCATCTGGACCGCCGCCATCGCCGCCAGATCGGCCGTGCGCTGCAACTGCCTGCGCGCGAAATACACGTTGCCGACATCGATCGCGCCGAGCGCCGCGATCGCCAGACTCAACCAGATCGCCGCGACCACCGCGACCGCGCCATGCTGACGGCGCGCGCTCGCGCGCCGCGCACGTGAATGGCGCGCCGTCAGGGGCATGGCGAAAGGCACTGTGCGCATGTCAGTACGATCCGCCGCTGCTGCCGCTGCTCCCACTGCTGCCGCCGAGCCCGCTGTTCACGCCCATCGCGCCGCTGCCGCCGTTGCCGGTATTCAACGTGGAACCGTACAGATCGGGGATCTTGCTCTTGAACGATTCCATGTAACGACGGTACGCCAGCCCGGCTTCCGCGCCGAGCGTCGGCAGCGCCGGCGCGGCTTGCGTATTGCTGCTCTGCAGGTCGAGCCATGTGCGGGCCGCGTGACCCACTTCATCGGCCCGCATCGCCGGCTGCGCGGCCTGCTCCGGCTGCGCCGTTGCGCCCGTCTGCGCCATCGCGCAGACGCCCGCGCCCAGCAGCGCGCCGGCCGTCGCAGCCGTGGCCAGCCACCGGCACGGCCTCGACGCCCGCCAACCCCGCTTCATTATTCTGTTTTTCATTGTTGCTCCATGATTGCCTGATGCCTCAGCACGAAGTCGCCGCGCGCCCGCTCATTGCGAGAAACGCTGCAACAGGCGCGGCGCGGGTTCGATGCCCTGCGCGCTCGCGACCGTGCGCGCGCCCCCCGCGCCCAACGGCGGTTGCGCGGGCGCGCCGCGTGCTTGCGCGCGTCCTGCCGCAGCCACCTTCGCCGCATCGCTGCGGATCGCGGCGCGCACGTCCGGCGCGAGTTTCTGCTGGTTCATCACCGCCAGCGCCTGCGCCTGGTCGCCACTGGCGAGCAGATAGAGCGCGAGGTTGCTGACGATCTTCGGATTGGTCTGATCGAGTTCGGCCGCCTTCATGAGCGGCACGCGCGCGCCGTCCACGTCACCGTTGCGCAGACGCGCATAGCCGAGGTCCGACAGCGTCGCCGCATCGGTCGGCGCGAGTTGAACCGCCTGCTGCAATTCCTGCGCGGCGCGCGCGAAGTCGCCGGCCGCGCCGGCGATCAGCCCGAGCCCGCGATAGCCGCGCGTGGCGAGCGGCGTCTTCAGCAGTTCTCCGTACGCGGTCGCGGCGGCGCCCGGCTGGTCGGTCATGCGCAGCGCGTCGGCGCGCAGCAGGATCGAATCGGGGCTCGCGCCGTATTGCTTGTCGTACGCATCGATATGCGCGAGCGAAGCGAAGTACAGCCCCTGCGATTGCATCTTGTCGATCAGGCCAAGGTACATGCCGGGCGTGTCCGGCGCGGGATCCCGGTTGGCCTGCTGGGCCAGCACGGCGCGCTCGGCCTGCGGACCGACGCCGTAACCCGCGAGATCCTTCGACGCACACGCGCCGAGCAGAGCCAGCAAGGCCAGCGCCGCGGCGCAGCGGGCGCCATGTTTGGCGGAATCGAACGAGAGACTGTGAGTCATGGCAAATCCTTAGTGCTTCACCGTGCCTAACGAATGCTGGACAGCCAGCACGCCAGGGCCGGCCGTGACGATCATCAGCGCGGGCAGCAGCGTGACGATCATCACGCCCGTCATCTTCACGGCGAGCCGGCCGATGCGTTCGCGCAGCATCGCGCGGCGCGTCTCCCGCAGACGGTCGCCGAACTGCTTGAGCGGTTCCTGCACGGCGCCGCCATGCCGGTCGACCTGCACCAGCAGACGCATCACCGCGCGCAGATCCTCGTTGTCGTAACTCGTCGCGAGCCGGTTCAGCGACTGTTCGCGCGTGCGGCCGGCGGCGAACTGGCGCTGCGCGATTTCGAGCTCGCCGGCGAGCACCGGCAACATGCCGCGAAAATCGTTGACTACCACCTGCAAGCCCTGATCGAGCGACAAGCCCACGCCTTGCAGGAGGCGCAGCAAATCGACCAGCAACGGCAATTCGTCGACCACCGCATTGCGGCGCCTGCCGGCACGCCGCCGCAACACGAGCTTGGGCAGCATGAAGCCCGCCATCGCCGCGATGATCACCAGCGCGACATGCCGCGATCCCTCCAGTCGACCGCTCGCCAGCGCAGCGGCCAGCGCGGGCAGCACCGTCGCACCTACGAGCCGCGCCACCAGAAAGAGGCCGCGCGTGCGCGTATCCACGAAGCCGCATTGTTCGAGCAGCCGGCGATCTTCCTCGGCGACGACCTGACGGCCAACCGGCGTATCGAGCCAGCGAATCCCGGTATGCGCGAAGCGCTCGAGCAGGCCTTTGAAACCCGCGGGCTGCATGCTGCGCGCGGCAGCCTTCGCGCCGCCCGGCGCGCCTTCACCATGGCGTGCCGCCGCGGCGAGCGCCGCGCTTTGCAGCGCACGTTCGTCGAGCGCGTGCCGCAGCGTGCGTTCGCTGCGCCGCGCGGCCGCCATGCGCGCGAGCAGCAAGCCGGCGATCAGCAGCAAACCGAGCGCGGCCAGAGCGAGTGCGAGCGCGACGAGTCGGTGAATCTGCATCGTCAATTCCTCAGGTTCGCGAGGCGGTACAGCAGATACGCCCCGCCCAGCTGCAGCGCAAACGCCAGATAGACCAGTTGCCGGCCGGTGGGGTCGAACCACATCGACGCGAAGTACCTGGGATTGGAGAGGATCAGAAAGCCGCCGATGCCTACCGGCAACATCGCCAGCACCCACGACGACAGCCGCGTTTCCGCCGACATCGCCACCAGTTCGCGCTCGGCGTGTTCGAGATCGCGCATGAACGAGGCCATACGCTCGAGCATCACGTCGGCGCGTCCACCGTACTTGACCGACAGACGCAGCACGGCGCCGACCAGTTCGAGTTCGCGCACGCCATAGATCAGCGCGACCTGCGATAGCGCCCGATCGATTTCGACGCCGGTGCGCAGCATCCGCGATACGTAGTCGAGGCATTCGCGCAACGGCGCCTCGGTGGTTTGCATCGCGGCCTGGAAGGCCGCGGGCACACTGTTGCCGAGCGTGATCAGACGCACGATGCCGTCGAGAAACAGCGGCAATTGCCGCACGATCTGCTGACGCCGTTTGTTCACTCGCAGCGTCACCAGAAAATAGAAGAACATCACGCAAGCGCACAACGCGACGCCGGCCGCGAGCGCGCCGCCCACCAGCGCGGCCCAGCCGCACAGCAGCGACACCAGGGTGCCCGCGAGCGCGGCCGGCGCTTTCGCATGGGCAATGGCCGCACGCGCCATGGCGTGCCGCACCATGAAGCGCACGCGCGCCCGCAGATAACGCCAATGCTCGAGCCAGCTCGCATCGGCGGGCGGCGCCTGCGGCGCGATCACCGCCTGGGTGGCCCCCGCGCGCGCGGCGGCGCCGCGTGCTCCGCTTGTACCGCTTGCCGGGCCGTTGCTCATGCCGCCCGCGGCGAGACCGGCCGGCATCGGAGACGCGCCAAACGAGCCGCCGTTAGGGGACGCCATGCGGCTGTCGATATAGCGCTGCGCGCTCACCTGGCCTTTGCGTTGCGCACCGCGCTGCCAGAGCAGCAAGGCGAACGCCGCGCAGAGCAGCGCAAGCGCCGCGAAGACCAGGACCGCGCTAGACATTGAAGCCTCCGCCAAACCCGCCACCACCGCCACCGCCGAAGCCGCCGCCGAAGCCCGCGTTGCCGAACCCATTGGCGGCCTCGCCGCCGCCCAGCGCCTGACGGAAGCGCGCCAGCTTCGGCGAGTGCGGATGGATGCCGAGCGAAACCCAGTTGTCGAGCTCGTCGCCTTCCGCGCTCAGGATCGGCTCGTAGCGATACAGCTCCTGGGTGGCGATGATGTTGTCCGACAGCCCCGTCACTTCCGTGATCGACAGAATGCGCCGGCGCCCGTTGGAAAGCCGGCCGATCTGCACGATGAAGTCGATTGCATTGGCGATCTGGCGGCGCAGGCTGGACTCGGTGCCCTGAAAGCCCGCGAAGCCCGCCAGCATTTCCAGCCGGTACAGACATTCGCGCGGCGAACTGGCGTGCACGGTGCCCATCGAGCCGTCGTGGCCGGTGTTCATCGCCTGCAGCATTTCGAGCACTTCGCCGCCGCGCACTTCGCCGACGATGATGCGGTCCGGCCGCATCCGCAACGTGTTGCGCAGCAGGTCGCGAATCGTCACGACGCCCGCGCCGTCGAAGCCGCCCGGCCGGCTTTCCAGCCGCACCACGTGCGGGTGGTTCAGCGACAGTTCGGCGGTGTCCTCGATGGTCACGACCCGCTCCGGCTCGGGAATGTGAAACGCCAGCGCATTGAGCAGCGACGTCTTGCCGGAGCTCGTGCCGCCCGACACCAGCACGTTGCAGCGCGCCGCCACCGCAGCTTCGAGCAGTGCGCCGATTTCCGGACTGTAGGTGCCGTTGCCGAGCAGATCGTCGGGTCGCATCGGATCCTTGCGGAACTTGCGGATCGAGACGATCGGCCCGTCGATCGAGAGCGGCTCGATCACCACGTTCACGCGCCCGCCGTTCGGCAAACGCGCATCGACCATCGGATTCGATTCGTCCAGACGCCGGCCGATCGGCGCGAGAATGCGCCGCACGATCCGCAGCAGATGCGCGTTGTCGGCAAAGCGCACCTGAATGCGCGTCAGAATGCCGTGGCGCGACACGTACACGTCGTTATAGCCGTTGATCAGAATGTCTTCGACGGCCGGGTCGGCGAGCAGATCTTCGATCGGACCGAAGCCCGCGAGCTCCTTGGTCAGCGCCTCCGCGATCAGGCGCACCTCGCTCTCGTTGATCGGAATGCGGCGCAGCCTGACGAAGCTGTCCATCTCCAGATCGACGAACTGGTTGATCGCGTTACGCGACCAGCGGCCGAACTCGGCGCCGAGTTCCTCGATACGCGTGAGCAGATGTTCGTGCGCAGCGTTCTTGATGTCCTGGAACTGCTGGCTATGCGCGAACGAAGGCGCGTCGTCGGCAAATTCGATGTCTTTTGCCATCGTCTATGACCGCTTGTGAGTGGTTGGAATGAGGCGCTTGAGCGCGCCGAGAGCCGATTTGCCGCGTGCCTGACGAGCGCTGCGCTGCGCGCCGCCGAGCCGCTCGATCAACGGTTCGAGCGCGCGCACATACGGATCGCGCGCGGCGACATCGGCCAGCAGATGCCCCTGATTGACCGCCTGGCCGAGCGCGACACGCCGCTCCGGCAAGGTGGCGAGCAACGCAATGTCCAGTCGCTGCGCGATCTGCGCGGCCGCCAGGCCCAGATCGGCGTCGAACTTGTTGACGATCAACTGCACGTTCGCGGTATCCACGCCCTCTTCGCGCAATGCGTCGAGCACGCCGACGGCCGACACGATCGAAGCCACGCCCTGATCGCACAGCAGCCAGGTTTCGTCGGCGGCCTGCACGACATGAGCGATGAACTCGACATTGGTGAAGCCGCCGAGATCGACGATCTGCTGGTCGAAAAACGCACGCAGGCGGCTCAGCAAGCCGATCGACGACGAGTACGACACCTCGCGCATGTCGGCCAGGTTCGGCGGCAGCGTGGTGAGCGCAAGGCCGCTCGCGTGGTGCGACAGCGCGGTATGCACGAAAGTCTGATCGAAGCGGCGCAGGTTGCGCACGGCTTCGACGAAATTGAATTCACTGCGCGTATTCAGGAGCAGCGAGGCGTCCGCAGCCGGCAGGCCGAGATCGAGCAACGCCGCTTGCCGGCCCTGCGCGACGTCGCGCCGTTGCAGCATCACCGAAAGATTCGCGGCCAGCGTGCTCACGCCCATGCCGACGCGCGCGCCCAGCAGCGCGGTGACATGGCCATGGCGGCTAACCGGCTCGACGAGGTTGTCGAGCACCTGGCGCGTGATTCGCAGAGCGTCTTCGCGGGGCGCCGTCAGATCGATGAAGTCGCGCACGCCGGCACGCAACGCGGCCAGCGCGCTTTCGGGTTCCGCGAGCGAGCCCAGCGCGACGATCTGCATGCTGGGATAGGCGGCGCGCACCGCGCTCGCGGCAGCGCTCGCCGCCGCGGCGCGGCCGCAGGAAAAATCGACGAACACCAGCGACGGATTGAGCGTCGCGATGCGCTGTGTCAGCATCGACGGATCGAGCGTGGCCGTTTCGACCACACCGGCGCCCACCAGCGTATCGGCGAGCCAATGCACGTGTTCGTCGGTGAGCGACGCGAACACGAAATAGTCGGTGACCGCCCGTTCAGTCAATGAATGCGTTCTCGCGTTCATGTTGGACTTCCTTATGCGGCATAGGCGACAAAGCCCCCGCGTCGTACTGCTTGCCGGCGGGCCCACGCGGTTCGCGCGCACGCCGGCTCACCCCTGTATTCATCCGGCGCACTGCAAGAGCGCCTGCCGGCTTCACTTCGAAAATCCCGGCGACGAATCGCGCGCCGCCACGCCGCCGATCAGCGAGCGCCACACCGGCCCATTGCGCTGTTCGGACTGCTCGCCCGGCGTCGACGGCAAGGTCGCGCCCTTGGCGAGCGGCGAGACCAGATGCGGCGTCACGATGATCACCAGCTCTTTCTCGTTCTGCTGATAGTTCAACTGTTTGAAGAACGTGCCGATCACGGGCAGGTCGCCGAGCAACGGCACTTTCGCAACATTCGAAGCCGTCTCGCGGTCGATCAGGCCGCCGATCACGAAGCTCTCGCCATCGCCGAGTTCGACGGTGGTGTCCGCACGCCGCGTGATGAACGCGGGCACCGACACGCCGCTGATCGTCACGGCGTTGGCGAAGTCCAGCTGGCTCGCCTCCGGCGCCACTTTCAACGCAATGCGCTGTGGGCTCAGCACGGTGGGCGTGAGCGTGAGCCCGACGCCATACGGCTTGAATTCGATCGAGGTCGAACCGAGCGCCTGCGGCACCGGAATCGGCACCTCGCCACCGGCGAGAAAACTCGCGCTCTGGCCGGACAGGGCGACCAGGGTCGGCTCGGCCAGCACGCGCGCGAGGTTGTTGCTCTCGAGCAGGCTCAGGTTCGCGAACAGCCCATGCGTGGCGGAGTTGAAAATCAGGTTGAACGCCGAGGAGATCGGCGTCACGCCGGTCAGACTCGGCGCCTGCCCCGCCGTGGCCGATACCGAAGTCAAAGCCGACGGCGCGAACGAGCCGAAGGTGAAGCCGTTGTTCTGCTTGAAGAAGTTAAAGCCCACTTCCTTCAACACCGAGCGGCTGAACTCGACCACCCGCACGTCCACCTGCACGACCGCGCGGCTCGCCACCATCGAGGTGTCGAATACCGCCCCATCCTTGCCGAGCGACCCCTCGGCCGCGACCACGGCGCGCTGGTGGGCCTCCATCGTCGCGGACGTGCCCGACACCACGGCCGTGCCGCCGAGCACCTTCACAGCCGGCGTATCCGGTCCCAGCAACGACGCCGCGGCCGGCGTGGTCACGTCGACGGTGTACTGCAGCGGCGCGTCACGGTCGCGCGCCCACAGCATCAGGTTCGTCGTGCCTGCCGCCTTGCCGACCAGCAGCACGCCGCCGCGCTTGTCGCCCTTGATGATCAGCACGTCGGCCACCGACGGATCGCCGATCGCCACACGCTGCAGCGTATGGCCGACGGCGATCTGCTGCTGCGCGCCGACCGTCAGCGCGATGGTCTGCGCAGGCGCGGCGAGCGTTGGCTGGCCCGGCTGAGCCGCTTGTGCGGCTTGCGTCGCTTGCCCGCGCTGCGCCGGCCCCGCCGCATCCGTCACGGTCGATACGGCCAGCAAGGCCATCCCGAGCCACGCCGCCTTGCGGAAAACAAAAATCCGTTCTGTCATGTAGTTATGGACGCGACCGGCCGCCCGCTCCCTGAAACTGCTTTACCAGGCGACCGTCTCGGCTCGCCCACCCCGTATCACTTCGATACCGCTCTTTGTACTGTTGGTATTGCCCGCCACGCGCGTCGGCGGCATGCGCGGCAGCGGCGGCAGCCTCGAGGCGGCGCCCGCGTTGCCCCCATTGGCGCTGCCCGACAAGGTGTCGAGCGCCACGCCGGCCGCGGCGCGGGTCGAATCCTGGAGCGGCTCGGCGGCGCCCGCGTGAACCGCCGTCTTGAGCACGCCCGGATAGGCCGGCAAAACGCTTTGATCGATTACTTCGGCATCCTTCGGATTACGCAATGCGAAGATCAGACGGCCCGCGCTTTCCGCGAGCGTCAGACGATCGACATCGGCGACCGGCACGGCGAGCACCGCCGTGCGAATCATGCCGTTCGGGTCGCCCGCGCTGTCGCCGCTCGCGGTGGCGTTGCCGAACGCCAGCACGCGCACTTTCGACATCAGCAAACGCGCCTGGGTCCGGTCGATCTCGCCGCCGTTACCCATGCTGCCGCCGTCGCGCTTGAGCGTGAAAAACACGTCGACGAAATTGCCGGGCCGCAACCGGTTGCCGACCGCGTTGCCCTCGTCCACTCGCACGGCGAGCGCGCGCTCGCCCGGCTCGATGCGCTCGGCAAGTCCCGACGACAACTGGCTTTCCAGCACTGGCGACTCCGCGCCGATCTCGGCGTTCGGCACACGCCCGGCCAGTTGCACCGGCTCGGTGAAGGCGCCGTTCGGATTGATCGGCAGCGATTGCACGCGCAGATCGTCGAGCGTAATGGCTTTGCCCGCCGTCAACGTGCGGGTCGCCACCACCACCGGGAAACTCGCATGCGTGGCGGGCGTGACGGCCACCGGCGCCGGGCGGCGCGAAAGCGTCCACGCGAACAGCCCGAGCACGAGCGCCACGGCGATCAATACACCGGCAAGTATCCTGGTCAGGTTCGGCATGACGATCGGCCAGTTCGGTTAAACGATGCAAAGCCGTGCGCGCGTGCAATCACGCGTTCACGGACGACGAGGCCTGGAGCCGGCGCGCGCGTCACTGGATGTTCTCCGGATTGAGTTGTACGGTGGCGCTGCTCGACAGCGACTTCGGCACCACGATTCCCAGCAGCGGCAAGACCGGCACGATCGGATTGGCCTGATAGTTATAAGTGAGCAGCACGTTTACGCATTGCATCGCGCCGCCGGGTCCGCACGTCGAGGAAGACGGCGTGCATTGCATGGACTGCACCAGTTTCGCGGCCACCAGCTTCGCCGCCGCGCAGGCCGCGTTGCCGCGGTTGGTCAACGCGGTTTGCAGCGACGTATTGCTCTGCCAGTTCAACGCGGCGCGCGCGCCCTCTTCCGCGGCCAACGTCAGGTTCTGCTGTGCCACGAGGATCAGACTGAAGGTGATGATCGCGTACAGGATCGCGAAAAAGAGCGGGAACACCAATGCGAATTCGACAGCCGTGGCGCCGCGCTGCGCGCGCGCCCGGCGCAAAGGGAGAACTCGGCGTGGCGAGCCTGCTCGCTGCGGCGTGGCGGGTTTCATCGCAGCCCTCCGGCCATGCCATGCAGCACGAGCCAGCCGCTCGCGGCCACCGTGAGACACGCGGCGTACGGCGTGGATGCCTTGCCCGCCAGTTCGAAGGTCGCGCCGGATCGACGGGCGAGGCCCGCGAGCCGTGTGCGGGTCGTGATCAGCAGCCAGAGCGCGTGCCCCCCGGCAGCGAGACTCGCCGCCATCCACAGGCCGAGCAACGCATGCATGCCGCACCACGCACCCAGGACGGCGAAGATCTTGACGTCCGCGGCACCCATCACGCCGAGCGCAAAAAACGGCAACAGCGCGACGAGACCGATCAATGCGCCGATACCCGCGTGAGCGAGGGAAATCCCGAAAGGCCCGCATTGAAATAGTGCGCAGCCGAATGCCGCCGCTAAACCCACCACGACAATTGAATTGGATATACGCCGCCAACGGCAATCACTAATCGCGACTACCGCAGCCCAGGCGATAAATAACAAAATGCCAACGAAAACATTCATTTCGCACTCGACAGGCGAAGCTACGCCATGTGAATTGCAATGCAATTCACATTAACCATTCAGCGATGCGTTAATACGTCGGCGAAACGCGCGGTCGCCGCGGCGACGACCGCTTCGCACGACGTTTACGGCTTGCCTTTCATGATCAGGACGTGGTGATCAGGCTCGCGACTTTCGTCATGACAGCCGAAATATTTGAACCGACCGACGACACCGCCCCCGCGATGACGAGTACGACAAGACCCGCGATCAACCCGTATTCGATGGCTGTCACGCCTTTGTTATCGCTCAGGAAGCGTTGTGTGAATTTTTTCATTTGAACCCTCGAACGTCATTTATTTCATTCGTATATGTGCTGCATCGGTCAGTGGAGTACCCGAGTGCGCGAACCGTTGGTCTCTCATTTCCGGTTCTGTTTGTTGCACCACAGTAGCTTCACGTTGCAGCCGTTGTCAATAAAACGGATGGCTATGAGCTGTCTGTTCGATAACCCACCTCCCTCTCAATCTCCGATGCTTCCGGGTTTTATAGCCGAACAATGATATTTAAGCAATTGTTCGCTGCCCCGACGCTCGTAACGTGTGCGTTTTAACCGCCCTCGCAGATTAACGGCTGTCCGTGCGTTGCAGCACATAGGTATAACCATGAGTTAGATTCGCTCCACTAATTACCTGTTTGAACAGAACGTTTCAAGCGCGCGGACGCATTTTTGGCCCCTGCGTTACGCCGGACATCGTAACGGCACGAGCGGCTCGTTACGTTACGCCACTCGCAAAACGCCCCCCTCACATCGCGTTTTGCGAGTGCGTTCCGATTCAGTGCGCACTCCATCGACTTCTCGTCAAGCCTTATCGGATAAGGCGCAACGCGACACCGGGAAATAATCCTTCGCATTGCTCAGTTGAAATGGCACGGCTCGTGCAGAGACAGGCACGCAGCAATATCCAATAACACATGCGATGCGAGGGCGACATGAACATTCAAACGACCAACACGACGATACGGACAACCCTGATTGCGGCCGGCGTAGCCGCAATGCTTTCTCTCGGTGCTTGCGGCGGCTCCGGCAGCCTGAGTTCCGGGACCGGCAGCAGCGGTAGCGGCTCCGCCGGCGGCACACTTTCCACCTCCGGCGGCAGCGGTTCGATGGGTTCGGGGGGGGCGGGGTCGGGGTCGGGGTCGGGGTCTAGCTCGGGCTCGGGCTCGGGCTCGGGCACCACCACCGGCAGCAACGGCTCGGGCACGTCCGGCACGGGAACCGGAACGGGCACGGGCAGCGGAACGGGCACGGGAACGAACCCCACCGCGGTCGCCAACGCGCTCGGCACGGTGGCTGGCAACACGGGCGGCGTGGTCAGCGACGTCGGCTCGACAGTCGGCAGCATCGGCACTGTGATCGGCTCGCAGACCGTGCCCGGCGTCAGTTCGCAAACCACCCAGGCCGCCGGCGGCATCGTGCAGCAAGTCGGCGCGGCCGTGTCCACGCTCGGCGGCGGCGTGTCGCAAGGGCTCGGGCAACTCGGCACCGGCGGCAACGCGGTCGGCACGACGGTCGCGAGCCTGGGCGGCGTCGTCGGTCATGTCGGCGGCGCTGTGACGGATGCGGGCAACCTCGTAACGAGCCTCGGCAGCGGCCCGCTCGCTCCGCTGTCGGCGATCACCTCGCCGCTTGGCGGCGTCGTCAACACGCTCGGCGGCGCGGTCACCAACGGTGGCGGCACGCTCACCACCGCGCTGTCGACGGGTCCGGTCCAACAGGTCACGCAAACGCTGAGCACGGCAATCACGCCGATTACGTCGATGGTCGCCGCGACCACCCAGACGGTCGGCAACACCACCGGTCTCGGCGCGCCGCTGAACGGCCTGCTCTCGACGGTCGGCGGCGGTCTCGGCAAGGCTGGCGCGCTGCTGAGCGCGACCGGCGGCAACCCGGTCACGGCAGCACTCGGCCATACGGTGACGGATACCGGCACGACGGTCGCTTCGGTGGGCGGCCTGCTCACGGGCGGCAGCGGCGGCAATCCCCTCGCGCCGCTCACCAGCGCCCTCGGCGGCCTGACCGGCGGCACCACCAGCAGCCCGCTCGCGCCGCTCACCGGCGCCCTCGGCGGGCTGACCGGCGGCACCACCAGTGGCCCGCTCGCGCCGCTCACCGGCGCGCTCAGCAGCGTGACCGGCGCGGTTGGCGGCGCCGCGAGCGGCGGCAGCCCGCTGGCACCGGTGACCGGTCTCGTCTCGAGCGTGACGAGCGGCCTCTCCGGCGCGGCCGGCGGCAGCAGCGGCCCGCTCGCTCCGGTCACCGGCTTGCTGGCGGGCGTCACCGGCGCGCTCGGCAGCGTCACGACCGCGGCAACCGCCACGCCGACCACCACCACGGCCACCGCCTCCACCAGCTCAGGCGCCGGTCTGTCGCTGTCCACCAGCACGGGCAAGAGCACGACGGGCAACCCGCTCGCGCCGGTGACCTCGCTCGTCGGCGGCCTGCTCGGCGGGTTGGGCAAGAAGTAAGCGGCACGCTCGGGGACAGCAAAAAGAACGAAGCGCGAGACCCAGCCTGAGCGCGGCCCGCCAGCCGCGCTCAGGCGCTACCCGAGACCTGGCTGGACTGGGCCGCGCCGCTCAGACACCCATTGCAACGGCGCACCGGAACCCACGCACACGACATCCAGAAAACTTGGAGGAGCACATGTCCACTCAACGTTTCTTTTCTCTGCACACGACGTGCGCGACCGTGTCGTCGTTGCGCACGCCGTTGATCGCCGTGGCGGTCGCCGGCATGCTCGCCGCCTGCGGCGGCAGCACCGTCAGCGCGCCGCCGACCACTTCGAGCACCGGTAGCGGCAGCGGCTCGGGTTCCACCACCACGGGCAGCGGCACCACCAAAACGGGCACCACCGGCCTCGCCACCGCGGCCGCACAGACCACCAGCGACCTCGGCTCGACGATCGCCTCGCAGACCATTCCGGGCCTGAGTCCGCAGGTCACGCAAGGTCTCGGCAACGCCGTGTCGAGCACAAGCGGCACGCTGAGCGCGCTCGCCAATGCCGTGAGCAGCGGCGTCGGCCAGACCGGCACGACGGCCAATCCGGTCGGCACCACGGTCGCCGGCCTCGGCTCGGTGGTCGGTTCGACGAGCGGCGTCGTGCAAGGGCTGAGCACCGCGGTCGGCGGCCTGGGCAGCGGCAATCTCGCGCCGCTCTCGCCGCTTACGACACCGCTCGCCAGCACGCTCGCCACCGCGGCGGGCGCCCTGAACGCCGGTGGCGCGACGCTCGGCAATTCGCTCGGCTCCGTGCCCGTGCAACAGATCACCCAGCCGATCAGCACCGCCATCACGCCGATCGTGACGACGGCCGGACTCGTCACGCAGACGGCCGGCACGCAGACCGGTCTCGGCGCACCGCTTGGCGGCGTGCTCGCGCAAGTGGGCGGCGCGTTGAGCTCCGCCGGCTCGCAAGTGGGCGGCGCCACGAAGAATCCGCTCGGCGCCGATCTCGGCACGGTGGTCGGCTCGCTCGGCAACACGGTGACGAACGCCGGCGGTCTCGTCAATCCGAACGGCCCGAATGGCGCGCTGCCGATTCCCGGATTGATTACGAGTCTCGTGGGCAGCGCGAATGTGAACGTCGCCGATGGACCGCCCGCCAGCAGCAACCCGTTCGGCCCACTGCAAAGTTCGCTGGCGAGTCTCGGGCTCGGCGGCAATCCGGTCGGCTCGCTCTCGACGCTGCTCGGCGGCACGCCGCTCGCCGGGTTGACCTCGGCGCTGAGCGGCACGCCGCTGGGTTCGTTGACGTCGGGTCTTAACAGCACGCCGCTGAGCTCGCTGACTTCGACGCTGGGCGGCTCGGGTAGCGCATCGAATCCGCTCTCGACGCTCACCGGCGCGCTTGCCGGCGTCACGAACGGCACGTCGGGCGGCGGCGCTCAGGCGCTCGCGCCGGTGACCGCGCTGGTCGGGCAGTTGACCGGCACGCTCGGCTCGGCGGCAGGCTCGACGAGCGGCTCGAGCTCGCCGACGAGCGGCTTGACGACCCTGCTCGGCGGTGTGCTGCCGGCAAGCCATAAGTAGCAAACCTAACTGTTTTAACGCATCGAACGCATCGGCCATCGCCTGAGACTTGCTCGAGGCAAGCTCGTCGGATGGCGCATGAGACTGCGAGTCAGGCAATGCGCATAAGCCATCCGACTCATCACGTGCTCCGGTTTCTTCTGCCAAGGCTCAAGCGCCACGGAGCATGTGACGTAATACATGCAAGCACGGCAGTATGCATCGAGCCACCTATAAGCGTTCGCAATCCGCCCGGCCAGGCGACGCGCGCGCGACACAAGAACGGCATACGAGGAAAATCCGATGAAACTCGGGTATCGCAGCACCAGGACCGTCGTACTCGCTGCGATTGCGGCGAGCACCCTGCAGATGCAGGCACACGCGCAGTCCCGCCCAGGCAGTTCGGCCGTCGGCGGCAATCCCATGGATTCGCTCCCGCAGATCAAGGCGCCCGACAAGGGCCCGAACGTGACCGTGCAGGTCGCACCGCAAGCTCCCCAACTCGAGGCATTGCTCGCCCGCCACATCACGCCCTCGCGCATTCAGGTCGAAGGCGTGAAGTCCATTCCATTCGACGAAGTCGCACAACGCTTCACGCCGCTCGTCGGCAAGGACACGACGATCGGCGATCTGATCCAGGTCGCCAACGGCGTCACAAAGCTCTATCAGGAGCGCGGCTTCGCGCTGTCGTTCGCGTTCATTCCGGCGCAGACATTCGAAGGCGGCGTGGTGCGCGTAACGGTGGTGGAAGGCTACGTGTCCGCGGTCAAGGTAACGGGCAAGGCCGGCGCCGTGGAGGACAAGATCCGCGCGATCGCCGACCACATCACCGCCGACCGCCCATTGCGGCGCGCCACCTTCGAGCGTTATGTCAACGTGCTCGGCCTGCTGCCGGGCGTGAAGGTCGCGGCTAACGTGCCGCCGCCGCAGAACACCGACGGCGCCACTACGCTCGAACTGAACGTGGAGCGCAAGCCGTTCGACGTGAGCACCGGGATCGATTTCAATCATCCCGGTGTGCAAGGATTGTTGACCGCCACCGAAAACGGACTGACCTCCTTCGGCGAACAGTTGAGCGTGTCGGCCTTGTTGCCGAAGGGGCGTGACAACGTCACCTATCTCGCCGCCCACGGCGCGGTGCCGATCGGCAGCAACGGGCTGCTCGCGAAGATCGACGCCTCGCACTATCGCGGCAATCCGACCGACAATCCCGGACTTCCGTCTTCCATCGAACGCACGGTCATCAATGACAAGATAGGCGGCTCGCTCGCGTATCCGATCCTCTTGAGCAACACGCAAAGCGTGATCGGCACGGCCTCGGTCTACGCATCGCACGATGAGGATCGCTACAACAACCACGATACGGGTGCGCAGCTCGGTTTCCGTTCGCAAATACGGGTCTTGCAATTGCAGGCCGACTATACCGGCGTGCAGACCGGCCAGGTACGCCGCGCGAGTGTCAACGTGGCCAAGGCATTCGACATTCTGGGCGCATCGAAATCCGGCGACTCCAATGTGCCGGGCTCGCCGGTCACCAATCCCGCTTCGATCAACTTCGTGCGCACCGGCGCCAGCTTTTCGCAAACCAATGAGTGGCCCCTGAAGATCGGCACTGCGGTCTCGCTGACCGGTCAATACAGCGGCGTGTCGCTGCCGACTTCGGAACAGATCTCGTTCGGTGCGCAGCGCTTTGCGCAAGGCTATCAACCGGGCGAAGCATCGGGCGACTCGGGCTGGGGTGCGATGTTCGAAGTCAATCGTGCGTTCACGCCGGGCCTCACGTATCTGCGCACGCTCACGCCCTACGTGTCGTTCGACATGGCGCGTGTCTATCTGCATGCAGGCACGCCCTCGCCTTCGAGGCTCTCGTCGATCGCGTTCGGCTTCCGGATCTCGGACGCGAAGTACTACAGCCTGGATCTGTCGGTGGCCAAAGCGATTGGCGATGCGCCGGTGGAAAGCGCGTCACGCAGTCCGCGCATCAACGCGACGTTCTCGTATCAACTGAACTGATTCAACAGAGTGCCGCGGCCTGATTAGAGGGTCCACTATCAAACGACGCGCGCACTTTCACGTATTCTGCGCAGACGATGTTGCGACCGGCGGCGCGCAAGCCGCGTTCCGCCGGTCGCGCACCGAACCGGGAACCTGAGAGCCCAGACAGGCATCACCAGGCATCATGGCGGCCGATGTCCGAAGACCGCCCGAGACGCCAATAACGCCGCGCGACCATGATCGCGCCGTCTTTAATCAAGGAGGAAGACAATGATCCCATTCACCCAACGTGTTCGCGCAATCGCGCTTCGCTCGGTCAAACAAGCCGCGATGGCCGGCGTACTGCTCGCCAGCGCCGTGACGGCCATGGCGCAGGCCGACAGCCCGGTCGGCACCTGGCAAACCATCGACGATCACACCGGCCAGCCGAAAGCGCTCGTGCAGATCGCGCAGGACGGCAACGGTTCGCTCAACGGCAAGGTGATCAAGGGACTCGGCGCGAACGACCAGCCGGATCGCCGCTGCACGGCCTGTACCGACGCGCGCAAGGATCAACCGATTCTCGGCATGACGATCATCAGCGAGATGAAGAAGGACGGCGACGCCTGGGACCACGGGCAGATTCTCGACCCGGAAAACGGCAAGGTCTACAAGTGCAAGATGCACCTGGAAGAGGGGGGAAACAAACTGGTGGTGCGCGGCTATATCGGCGTGTCGTTGCTGGGCCGCTCGCAGACATGGGTGCGTCAGCAATGATGCGCGGGTAGTTCACGTTCGGCGGACTGAGGCCGCTGTGAGGCGCCCTCCTCTGCGCCGAAGCGCCGGGGCTTCTGGCAGACCCCCCGGCGCTTCGGCGAGAAACGCAACAAACGCCGAAAACGCAACAAAAAATGCCGGAGGCGCTCGGGCCGAGAGTCCCGCGAGAGCGGGCCCGCCGCCACAATCGTCCGGCCGTTTCTTTTGCTCGAAGTCGCCCGGCTGAGCCGGTCATGCAGCGTGTTTGAAGGGCGAATGGAACGCGAACGGTGACGACGGCAGCGGCTGAGGCGATGCCGGGCTGAACACCGCGGGCGCGACAACCGGCGCCTTTTCCGATGCAGCGCTCTTCTGTTCCGCATTCACGTGCGAACGCATACGACCTTCCATCAGCGCGCACAGCTCTTCGCTCGCCGCACCGAACAGTTGCTCCATCACGCGTTTGAGGACACCGGATTCATACCACGCCTTGAAGCGGCGATGGCAGGTCTGATAGGAAGGGTATCGACGCGGCATGGCGGACCAGGTGGCGCCGCTGTACATGACCCACAGCACGCCATTGAGCACCGAGCGCGTATTGGCGAGCGGCCGGCCACGCAGTTCCGAGCGCGGACGCAACTCCGGCAACAGTGGTGCGATACGTTGCCATTCTTCGTCGTTGATATCACGGTGGGGATTCATGGTTTCTCCTTTATCAAAACCTCGATAAAAGATATCCAGTCGTCCGCGGCCGGAAAATAAGACCAGTCCGAATCTTGAAAATACGTCGGCTGAAGACACCCCGTCGGCCAACGCTATTCGATCTATCGCGAAAGCACTGCCGGCCGTGTCACCCGATGCCTCAGGTCAGCGACGTATCGACGATCCGCCGTGGCGCGTCGAGATACTCCTTCGACTGCATTTCGACGATGCGCGAGACCGTGCGCGTGAATTCGTTGGCCATCGGACCGTCCACATACAACTGCTCGGGCACCACCGCGGCGGACATCAGCAGCTTCACTTTATGGTCGTAGAACACGTCGATCAACCAGGTGAAGCGGCGCGCTTCCGAAGCCATGCGCGCCGACATCTGCGGCACGCCCGAGAGCACCACGGCGTGAAAGCGGCTTGCCAGTTCCAGATAGTCGTTCTGCGAGCGCGGACCGCCGCACAACGTGGCGAAGTCGAACCACACCACGCCGTCGGCGCGGCGCAGCGCCTTCAACTCGCGCTTTTCGATATGCAGGATCGGGCTTTCGTCCGGAACCGCGGCAAGGCGGCCGAATGCGTCGCGCAACGCCTTGTCGGCGGCGGCGCCGAGCGGCGAGTGATACACCTCCACTTGAGCCAGCGTACGTTGCCGGTAGTCGATGCCCGCGTCGACGTTGATCACGTCGAGCTTTTGCTTGATGAGTTCGATCGCCGGCAACATCCGGTCGCGATGCAGGCCGTCCGGATACAGCGTGTCCGGATCGTAGTTGGACGTCATCACGAACTGCACGCCGTTTTCAAACAGCTTGTCGAGCAGTCGGTACAGGATCATCGCGTCGGCGATATCCGACACGTGGAATTCGTCGAAACAGATCAGGCGGTAGCGTTTGGCGATGCGGCGTGCGAGTTCGTCGAGCGGATCGGCCGTGCCCTTGAGTTCCTCCAGTTCGCGATGCACTTCGCGCATAAACTCGTGGAAATGCAGACGCGTTTTGCGCTGCACCGGCACGATCATATAGAAGCTGTCCATCAGGAAGCTCTTGCCGCGCCCTACACCGCCCCACATATACACGCCGCGCGGCAGATCCGGGTGGATGATCAGTTTCTTGAACGCATTCGAGCGGCGCGACTTGTATTCGGTCCACTCTTCATAGCACCGCTGCAGACGGTCGACCGCCGCGCGTTGCGCCGGGTCCGATTGGTAACCCCGCGTCTGCAGTTCTTTTTCGTAGTATTCGGTGACGTTCATCGTGTTGCTGCAAATAGAAAGGCGGGAGGGAGTGAACCCGCCCGCCTTCGTGGTAATGCCGGAGTACTGTCAGTCAGGCGTGCGCGTGATTACATGTTCAGCGCGCGCTTGTCGACGGCCAGTGCCGCCTCGCGCATGACTTCCGACAGCGACGGGTGCGGATGGCAAATGCGGCCGATGTCTTCCGACGCCGCCTTGAATTCCATCGCCACCACGGCTTCCGCGATCAGGTCCGATGCGTTGGCCGAGATGATGTGCACGCCGAGCAGTTCGTCGGTCTTCGCGTCGGCGATCATCTTGACGAAACCATCCGCCTTGTTGATGCCAAGCGCGCGGCCGTTCGCCATGAACGGGAACTGGCCTGTCTTGATCTCGCGGCCTTCAGCCTTCAGTTGCTGTTCCGTCTTGCCGACCCATGCGATTTCCGGTTCGGTGTAGATCACCCACGGAACGCAGTTGTAGTCGATATGCGGTTTCTGACCGTCGATGATTTCGGCGACCAGCACGCCTTCGTCTTCAGCCTTGTGCGCGAGCATCGGGCCACGCACCACGTCACCGATCGCGTACACGTTCGCCACAGCCGTCGCGCAATGGTCGTCCACGTCGATGAAACCGCGCTCGTTGGCCTTCAGGCCGATCGCTTCGAGACCGAGGTTGTCGGTGTTCGGCACGCGGCCGATCGACACGATCAGGCGGTCGGCTTCGAGCTTCTGCGCGTTGCCGTCCTTGTCCGTGTAAGCGATCGTCACGCCGTTGTCGGTCGTCTTCACTTCGCCGACCTTCACGCCGACATGGATGTCCAGACCCTGCTTCTTGAACTGCTTGGCCGCTTCTTTCGCGAGCGCCTGGTCAGCCGCGCCGAGGAATTCCGGCAGCGCTTCGAGCACGGTCACTTCCGCGCCCAGACGGCGCCACACCGAACCCAGTTCCAGACCGATCACGCCTGCGCCGATCACAGCCAGCTTCTTCGGAGCCGTGTCGAAGCTCAGCGCGCCTTCGTTGTCGGCAACGATCCTGTTGTCGACCGGAATGTTCGGCAGGTGGCGTGCCTTCGAACCCGTGGCGATGATCACGTTCTTCGCCGTGACCACTTCGGTTTCGCCTTCGCCGCTCACTTCGATCTGCACGCCGGCGTCCGTCTTGCCGGTGAACTTGCCGTGGCCCTTGAGCCACGTGATCTTGTTCTTGCGGAACAGAAATTCGATGCCCTTCGTCATCTTCTCGACGATGCCTTCTTTACGGGCCATCATCTTCGAGATATCGACCTTCACGTTTTCCACGGAGATGCCGTGGTCGGCGAGGTGATGCGACGCGTTTTCAAACTCTTCCGACGACGCGAGCAGCGCCTTCGACGGAATGCAACCCACGTTCAGGCACGTGCCGCCGAGCTTCAGCGTACCGGCCGGGTTCTTCCATTTTTCGATACATGCGACGGTCTTGCCGAGCTGCGCTGCGCGGATGGCGGCGATGTAACCGCCAGGGCCCGCGCCGATCACGACGACGTCAAATTCTTTGGACATGACAATCCTTTTGAGGGCGGAACGGCGCGCGGCCACGCTTCGTGGCACGCGGCGTTCCTGTACTGCGGAATGCGAAAGACGTGCTGCTTGCCTGATGCTTATATGGTGCCGACTTGCCCAACGACAAGCCGGCACCGGCCGGGCCGGTGATTACAGGTCCAGCAGCAGGCGCGCCGGATCTTCCAGCGCATCCTTCATGGCGACCAGCGACAGCACCGCTTCACGACCGTCGATGATCCGGTGGTCGTACGAGAGCGCCAGGTAGTTCATCGGGCGGATCACGATCTGGCCGTTTTCGACCACAGCGCGTTCCTTCGTGGCGTGCACGCCCAGAATGGCGGATTGCGGCGGGTTGATGATCGGGGTCGACAGCATCGAGCCGAACACGCCACCGTTCGAGATCGAGAACGTGCCGCCGGTCATTTCTTCGATCGACAGCTTGCCGTCTTTCGCCTTCTGGCCGAATTCGGCAATCTTCTTTTCGATTTCGGCGAGGCTCAGCTGATCCGCATTGCGCAGGATCGGCACCACCAGACCGCGCGGCGAACCGACAGCGATACCGATGTCGAAGTAGCCGTGATAGACGATGTCGTTACCGTCGATCGACGCGTTCACCAGCGGGAACTTCTTCAGCGCGTGAACCGCCGCCTTCACGAAGAACGACATGAAGCCGAGCTTCACGCCGTGTTCCTTTTCGAACTTGTCTTTGTACTTGTTGCGCAGGTCCATCACCGGCGCCATGTTCACTTCGTTGAACGTGGTCAGGATGGCGTTGGTTTGCTGCGACTCGAGCAGACGCTCGGCGATACGCGCGCGCAGACGCGACATCGGCACGCGTTGTTCCGGGCGGTCCTTCAGCCATTGGTCAGCCGAAGCCGGCGCCTTGACGTCCGGCAGCGACGGCTTGGCAGCCTTCGGTGCGGCGGCCGGAGCCGGTGCCGGTGCGGCCTTGGCAGCAGGAGCGCCCGCGCCCAGCACGTCGCCCTTGGTGATGCGGCCGTCGCGGCCCGTGCCGGCGACGTCGCCCGCGCCCAGACCCTTCTCGGCCATCAGCTTGCCGGCGGCCGGCGAAGCAGCGGTGTTCGCACCCGTTGCGGATGCGGCTTGAGCCACCGGAGCCGGTGCAGCGGCGGGCGCCGGCGCGGCTTGCGGAGCGGGCTTCACTTCAGCTTCGACAGCAGCGGCGCTTGCGGTGCCTTCGGTGTCGATCTTGGCGATCACCTGATCCGCCGTGACGGTGTCGCCGTCGTTCGCGATGACTTGCGCGAGCACGCCGGCCGAGGGTGCCGGCACTTCGAGTACGACCTTGTCGGTCTCGATTTCGATGAGAATTTCGTCTTGAGCAACAGCCTCGCCGGGCTTCTTCTTCCACTGCAGCATCGTGGCTTCCGAAACCGACTCGGAAAGCTGGGGAACCTTGACTTCAACAATAGCCATTATGAATATCCTGAATACGTATCGGGTGACGGCGCGCGATCCATGGACCCGTCGACCGCCTGCGAACCTTGACTGCCGCGCTGATCTTTCAGATGCGGCACGGGAAAGCGCCCTGCGCTTTCCCGGTTCGGCTCTTGTGATTATTTAGCGATCGACGCGCTCTTGAGGCGGCCGAAAGCGCCTTCGACCAGCGCCTTCTGCTGCTCGTAGTGCTTCGCGTAGTAGCCGACTGCCGGCGAGGCCGAAGCCGGACGTCCGCTGTATGCCAGCTTCTGACCTTCCTTCATGCCTTCCTTCAGGTGGTGCTCGATGTAGAACCACGGGCCTTGATTCTGCGGCTCGTCCTGCACCCAGACCACTTCGGTCGCGTTGTCGTACTTCTTCATTTCCGCTTCGAACTGCTTGTGCGCGAACGGATAGAGCTGTTCGATACGAATGATCGCGACGTCGTTCGACTTCGATTCACGGCGATGCGCGAGCAGGTCGTAGTACACGCGGCCCGAGCACACGACCACGCGCTTGACCTTCTTCGCGTCGATGGCTTCGTCGATTTCACCGAGGATCGGCTGGAACGCGCCCTTCGCCAGTTCCGACAGATCGGACACGGCTTCCTTGTGGCGCAGCAGCGACTTCGGCGTGGCGACGATCAGCGGCTTGCGGAACAGGCGGATCATCTGGCGGCGCAACAGGTGGAAGATCTGCGCCGGCGTAGTCGGTTGAACGACCTGCATGTTGTGATCCGCGCACAGTTGCAGGAAACGCTCGATACGTGCGGACGAGTGTTCCGGACCCTGGCCTTCGTAGCCGTGCGGCAGCAGCATGGTGAGACCCGAAACACGGCCCCACTTCACTTCGCCCGACGAAATGAACTGGTCGATCACGACTTGCGCGCCGTTCACGAAGTCGCCGAACTGCGCTTCCCACGCGACGAACGTATTCGGTTCAGCGGTCGAGTAGCCGTATTCGAAGCCCAGCACCGCTTCTTCCGACAGCACCGAGTCGATCACCGTGAACTTCGCCTGACCCTCGGCGATGTTCTGCAGCGGCACGTACGTGCCGTCGTTCCAGCGTTCGCGGTTCTGATCGTGCAGCACCGCGTGACGGTGCGTGAACGTGCCGCGGCCCGAGTCCTGACCGGTCAGGCGAACTGCGTAGCCCGATGCGACCAGCGACGCGAATGCCAGGTGTTCGCCCATGCCCCAGTCGAGCTTCGCTTCACCACGGCCCATCGCGCGACGGTCGTTGATGACGCGCTCGACCAGCGGGTGAACCTTGAAGTTTTCCGGAATCGTGGTGATGCGCTCAGCAAGGCGCTTCAGTTCCGCGAGCGGCACCGCGGTATCCGCGGCGTCGGTCCACTTGCGGTTCAGGAACGGCACCCAGTCCACCGCGTACTTGCTCTTGTAGTTCGAGAGCACCGGGTCGACCGTGTGATGACCTTCGTCCATCGCCTTGCGGTAGGCCTTGACGTATTCGTCGGCGTCGGCAGCCGTGATCACGCCTTGCTGCACCAGCTTTTCAGCGTACAGCGCGCGCGTGCCCGGATGCTTCGCGATGGTCTTGTACATCAGCGGCTGCGTGACAGCCGGCGTGTCCTGCTCGTTGTGACCCAGCTTGCGGAAGCAGACGATGTCGACGACGACGTCCTTGTGGAACTGCATGCGGAAGTCGATCGCCAGCTGCGTCGCCAGAACCACCGCTTCAGGATCGTCACCGTTCACGTGCAGCACCGGCGCTTCGATCATCTTGACCACGTCCGAGCAGTACAACGTGGAGCGCGAGTCGCGCGGGTCCGACGTCGTGAAGCCGATCTGGTTGTTGATGACGATGTGCAGCGTGCCGTGCGTGCCGTAACCGCGCGTTTGCGCGAGGTTCAGCGTTTCCATCACGACGCCCTGGCCCGCGAAGGCCGCGTCGCCGTGGATCTGCACCGGCAGCACTTGCAGGCCGCTGTCGTCGCCGCGGCGGTCCATACGGGCCTTGGCCGAACCTTCGACCACCGGGTTGACGATTTCCAGGTGCGACGGGTTGAACGCGAGCGACAGGTGAACCGGGCCGCCTTCGGTCGAGACGTCCGACGAGAAGCCCTTGTGGTACTTCACGTCGCCGGCCGGCAGGTCGTCGACGTGCTTGCCTTCGAATTCGGCGAACAGGTCGGCCGGCATCTTGCCAAGCGTATTGACCAGCACGTTCAGACGGCCACGGTGAGCCATGCCGATCACGATTTCCTGAACGCCGTTGGCGCCGCCGTGACGCACGACTTCGTCCATCGACGCGATGAAGCTTTCGCCGCCTTCGAGCGAGAAGCGTTTCTGGCCGACGTACTTGGTGTGCAGGAAGCGCTCGAGGCCTTCAGCGGCCGTCAGGCGGTTCAGGATGTGCTTTTTCTTGTCGTTCGAGAAGTTCGGCGTCGAACGGATCGATTCGAGCTTTTCTTTCCACCAGCGCTTCTGTTCCGGATCGCTGATATACATGTACTCGGCACCGATCGTGCCGCAGTACGTGTCGCGCAGCGCCTTGACGATCTCACGCAGCGAAGCACGCTCGAAACCGAAATACAGATTCGTTGCGCTGAACTCCTCGTCCATGTCGGCTTCGGTGAAGTCGTAGAACGCGGGTTCGAGTTCGGGAATAGCGGGACGTTCGCGGCGCTTCAGAGGATCGAGGTTGGCCCATTGCGAGCCGAGGAAGCGATATGCGCCGATGAGGGACTGCACATAGACTTGCTTTCGCGCGGTGGCGAGGTCTTCGCCGCCGGTTGCGGTGCGCGGGATGAAGGCGTTGGCCTTGGCGCGTTGCGCAAACGATTCGACGATCGGGCCATGGGCCACGTCGTTGGCATTGCTGCCATCCGATGCAGGGACGTTCTGCAACGCGTCGAAATAGCTGCGCCAGTTCTCGGGCACTGACGCCGGATTATCGAGATACGCTTCGTACATTTCTTCTACGTACGGAGCATTGCCGCCGAACAGATAAGAGTTCGACTGGAATTGCTTCATCATTTTTACGCTCACCTTTCTTCGAGTTTCTCGAGAAATAGCGGGTTACAGAACCTTCCGCGACACGGCCTGACCGTTTAGCGGATTGCGCGAATCAAGTCTTGCTTGGAAGGACCTAAAACTTTGCACCCGGGGAGCATATCACAGAACGGATAGTGCACATAGCGGACCGACCGGCGCCAGAGCCCGTCCCGACGGGTTTTGCGGGCCGTTTCGAGAATCCGCAAGAGTGCATGACGCCACGCGCAACGATGGCTTGCAAGTCGCCTGGGCCGCCTGCCAAAGCGGCCGGCAGAAAACGTGGAAGTCTCGCCTGATCCACGCCCATTCGGCAAGGCGGCAGTGTGTCGTATCGACGGGCGCTCTCGCATCCAATCGCCACCACTCAGGCGTAGTGACGGCTCATGACCCGAACTGGCGGAATTTTTCACACACTGCGTCTGCGCGATACGGTCCGGCACCGGCAGCCTGACGAGAGGAAATGCGGCTGCACGACGGAGGCGTCGCGTATCGGTATGCGGTTACTTTCGCGGTGTTTTAACACTTCAAGGGAATAGCAATATGGCATTTACCGTCCAGAGCACGAGCTCCGTCATGCAAAAACAGACGATCGAAACCAGCCCGTCTTTGGCGCCGGCAAGAACGCCGGCAGACCAACCCAGGATTTTTCCCGGCCAGATTTCCTACGGGGACACACGCACCGCGCGATATGAACGCTCGGTTAACGAGACCCGCGGCGCAACCGGCAATGGACCAGCCGAGCCTGCAAAAACAGGCTCGAACGTCGATCACAATCGGGAAAAACGCGGCCAGGTGCTGGGTGCGTGTGGAGGGTCCCGGTTCCGGGACTGCCGGGGTGGCGACGCACTTGAGGAGCATGCCGCGACGCACGTGAAATTCGATCAATTCAACCACGACAGGACGAAAGGCGGTGTCGATGGCAAGGGTAGTTGCCAAGGCATTGTTTTCGAGGCGATGCGTCGCATCGATCGTGCGACCGATAACGCGGAAACCGCCGACACCCTGCCGTCCGCAGTCCGGCATATGAACAGCGATATGGACACCCTGTCAGCGGTGAACCCCGGTGGCATTTACGACCGCATCGACAGATTCCAGGAAAGGAACAGCCGGCCCCCGCTAACGAACTATCGCCAGTCGTCGAGCGTCAATTTAAACCCTTCCGGCGACTCTTCACGCGCAGAACGCATCAATGGATTGATCGACAGCTTGGGCGACATGCCTCAAGGCGGCCTCGCATACATACGCCTCGGCATCCGGCCCGCTGCCACGATGGGCGGCCCCGAGACGAATGGGCACGCGTTGCTCGCACAGCATCTTCCGGGCGGAAGCCAATACGCCCTCTTCGATCCTAACAATGGCGTCTTCACCTATAACAATCTGGCGGATATGCAAGCCGCCTTGTCCGGATACATGCATTCAGCATTCGCGGAGGACGGGAACGCCGCCGCCCCGGACAGCGTTCATTTTTATACCCCGCCGACTGCGCGCGACTGGAGGTCAGCAATGCCGGCCACCCAAACCCCGCCGCCCGGCAGCCCTATGCCCGAACCCCGTGAATTGCTGCAACATTTTGGACTCGACCACTCCGGACTTTAAGCCCCGACCCGGACAAGTCTGGACCACCGGCCGGGAAACGCAATCTGTCACGGCCGGTGGGTAAACGAAAGGAGCCGTTCCGGGCAAGTCCGGAACGGCTCCTTTTCCATACTCACAGCGCAGAGGTCAGAAACAGCACAGCCTCAAACGCGCCCGCGATCCAACTCAGTCCACCGCGCCCTTACGGCTTGCGCTGCGGCGCTCGTGTTCCTTCAGGTAGCGCTTGCGCAGACGGATGGATTGCGGCGTGACTTCGACCAGTTCGTCGTCGTCGATGAATTCGACCGCGTATTCCAGCGACATCTGGATCGGCGGCACGAGGCGCACCGCCTCGTCCGTACCCGACGAACGCACGTTGGTCAGTTGCTTGCCCTTGATCGGGTTCACGACCAGGTCGTTGTCACGGCTGTGAATGCCGATGATCATGCCTTCGTACAGCGGCTCGCCCGGCGACACGAACATACGGCCGCGATCCTGCAGCTTCCACAGCGCGTACGCGACTGCGGCGCCGTCGTCCTGCGAAATCAGCACGCCGTTGCGACGCTCGCCGACCGCGCCTTCCTTGACCGGCTGATACGAGTCGAACGTGTGGCTCATCAGGCCAGTGCCGCGCGTAAGCGTGAGGAATTCCGACTGGAAGCCGATCAGGCCACGCGCCGAAATACGATACTCGAGACGCGTACGGCCACGGCCGTCCGACGCCATGTCGAGCATTTCGCCCTTGCGGCGACCCAGCTCTTCCATCACGCCGCCCTGGTGGCCGTCTTCCATGTCGACGGTCAGGTTTTCGTACGGCTCGTGCTTCACGCCGTCGACTTCCGTCATCACCACGCGCGGACGCGACACGGCCAGCTCATAGCCTTCGCGACGCATGTTTTCCACCAGAATGGTCAGGTGCAGCTCACCGCGGCCCGCCACTTCGAACGTGGTTTCGTCGCCGGTTTCCTTCACGCGCAGCGCGACGTTGTGGTTCAGTTCCTTCATCAGGCGGTCACGAATCTGACGGCTCGTGACGAACTTGCCTTCGCGGCCGGCCAGCGGCGACGAGTTGACGAGGAAGTTCATAGTCAGCGTCGGTTCGTCGACGGTGATCATGGGCAGCGCTTCCGGCTGCTCCGGCGCGCAGATGGTCACGCCAATGCCGATTTCTTCGATGCCGTTGATCAGCACGATGTCGCCGGCTTCAGCCGAGTCGACCTGCACGCGCTCGAGGCCCTTGAACGACAGCACCTGGTTGATCTTGCGGTTCAGAATCGCGCCGTCGGGACCCGAACGGACGGCGACCGCCATGCCGGGCTTGATGCGGCCGCGCGTGATACGGCCCACGCCGATACGGCCGACGTACGACGAATAGTCCAGCGACGTGATCTGCAGTTGCAGCGGCGCGTCCGGATCGGCCGGACGGACCGGCACGTGTTGCAGCACGGCCTCGAACAGCGGGCGCATGTCGCCTTCGCGCACGTCCGGGGTCAAGCCTGCGTAGCCGTTCAGACCCGATGCATACACGATCGGGAAGTCGAGTTGTTCGTCCGTTGCGCCCAGCTTGTCGAACAGGTCGAACGTCTGGTTGATCACCCAGTCGATACGCGCACCCGGGCGGTCCACCTTGTTGATCACGACGATCGGCTTCAGACCGAGCGCCAGCGCCTTCTTGGTCACGAAGCGCGTTTGCGGCATCGGGCCTTCGACGGCGTCGACCAGCAGCAGCACCGAGTCGACCATCGACAGCACGCGCTCCACTTCGCCGCCGAAGTCCGCGTGGCCCGGCGTGTCGACGATGTTGATGTGCGTGCCTTCGTATTCGACCGCGCAGTTCTTGGAAAGAATCGTGATGCCACGTTCTTTTTCGATGTCGTTCGAGTCCATCACGCGCTCGGCGATCTGCTGGTTGTCGCGGAACGTGGCGGTCTGGCGGAGAAGCTGGTCGACGAGCGTAGTCTTGCCGTGGTCGACGTGGGCAATGATGGCGATGTTGCGTAGGGCGCGAGTCATAGGAACCTGGAGACAGTTGAGTGCGCCAGCAAAGCAGCATTGTGTACGAAGCCAACAAAGCCCAAAGCGCACTTTTGGGAACCCAACATTATAGCACGCGCAAATGAACCTATCTGGCATTCCCTGATAGGCAGCCCCCTTCCACTTCGCGCGACGCCATGAAAGGCAACGTAAGCACGCGGCGAACCCTACGCAAAATCGCGCCGATTCTGGCTTGAGCAAGAAAAGTCCTTTGCCTAAGCTGCAATAACACTTGCCGCGTCAACGAACCGCCCACTATAATCCTGCCTAGTCAACCATTGCATTCGCACGAGAATCATGACCGAGCCGTCCTCTACACCCACGCCGGACGTCATCAGCGAGTACCAGCTAGGCGAAAGTGTCGGCTACCTGCTATCGCGCGTGAAATCGACCATGTCGAACCTGGTGAATCAGCGCAGCATGGCCGAGTTGGGCATTACCAGCCAGCAGGGCAGCATCCTGTTCATGGTGGCGAGCGGCAAGTGCCTGCTGGCAGCCGAACTGGCGCGCGAATACGGCGTCGACGCAAGCGCCATCACGCGTCTGATCGACCGTCTGGAAAAACGCGGCCTGCTGACACGGGTGCGCAGCAACGAAGACCGGCGCGTCGTGCGCCTCGCGCTGACGCCCGAAGGTCTCGCGATCGCCGCCAGAATGCCCGCTATTTTCAATAGCGTGATGGACCACCTGCTCGGCGGCTTTACCCCGGAAGAAGTTGGTTTTCTGAAGAGCATGCTGCGTCGCGTGCTCGTCAATTCCGGCGAACATACGGGACTAACCCGTGATGCAGCAAGCAATTTTGACAGTAAATCGTAAGAAATTGCTTGCAGTGTCCATCATTACATTTCACTCAAAGAGTCGAGCGATGAAATCCCTTTCCCTGCCCGCGCCCGCGCTTTCGAGCCGGGCCGCCGTCGCCGCCGCGGTGACGGCGCTCGCCCTCACAGGGTGCGCGAACTACTTCGGCATGAAAACCGACAAGCAGATCTCGTCGCCGGCCCAATACGAGTCCGCGCAGAGCCTGCCCGCTCAGGGCGGCCAGTGGCCATCGCTCGATTGGGCCAACCAGTTCGGCGACCCGCAACTGCCCAAGCTGATCGCGGAAGCGCTGGAAGGCAGCCCGTCGATCGCGCAGGCGCAGGCGCGTCTTGCCAAAGCCTCGTCGTATATCGAGAGCTCGCGCGCGGCGCTTTATCCGAAGGCCAACGCCAGCTATTCGTGGACCCGCGAACTCTTCTCCGAAAACGCGCTCTACCCGCCTCCGTACGGCGGCACCTGGTATAGCGAGAACAACGTGCTGGCGAGCGCGTCGTGGGATCTGGACCTGTGGGGCAAGAATCGCCAGCGCCTCGGCCAGGCCGTGTCGCAGGAAAAGGCCGCTGAGGCCGACATGCAGCAGGCGCGCGTCACGCTCGCCGCGTCGGTGGCGAGCACGTACAACCAGCTCGCGCAGCTGTACGCGTTGCGCGACATCGCCGCCCGTGAAATCGCCAACCGCCAGGAGATCGGCCGCATCACCAACGGGCGCGTGGCCGCCGGCCTCGACACCAATGTCGAGCGGCAAACCGCGAACGGCAACATCGCGACCACCCAGGCCAATTTGACCGACCTCGAAGGCCAGATCACGGTGGTGCGCTACCAGTTGGGCGCACTGCTCGGCAAGGGCCCGGATCGCGGCCTGCAGATCGCCGAGCCGGTTCTGACCAGGGGCGACACCGTGGTGCTGCCGAACAATCTGCCAGCCGACCTTGTCGCGCGCCGCGCGGATATCGTCGCCGCGCGCTGGCAGGTCGAAGCCGCGATGCATGACGTGAAGGAAGCGAAAGCGGAGTTTTTCCCGGACGTGAACCTCGCGGCCGGCTTCGGTTTCGACGCGTTCGGCTGGGGCCGCTTTCTCAAGGCCGGCAGCCGCCAGATGCAATTCGGCCCGGCGATTCACCTGCCGATCTTCGACGCCGGCGCACTGCGCTCACAACTGAAGGGCCGCTTCGCGGACTTCGACCTGGACGTGGCGAACTACAACCAGACGCTGATCAACGCCCTCTCGGACGTCGCGACGCAAGTGTCGTCGATCAAATCGATCGACCAGCAGCAAGGCGACGCGCAGCGCGCGCTCGACGCGTCGACCAAGGCGTACCAGCTGGCTGTGATCCGCTACAAGGCGGGTTTGTCACCGCAACTGCAGGTGCTGACCGCTGACCAGAACCGCCTCGCCGCCGAACAGACGGTGACCAGCCTGAAGATGCGCCGGCGCGATATGCAGATCGGCCTCATCAAGGCGCTCGGCGGCGGTTTCGACGCGACCCAGACCGGCCTCGTGGTGCCGACCGATGCCCCGGCATCGGCCACCGCCGCGACCGCCGCGGCCAACTGAGCGCGCGAACCACGGTCAGGCTGAACACACGCACGAACATCCGAATAAACGACGACGTTTGAGAGAACCCGGAGCACATCAATGAGCACCCCCCAGCAGCCCGCGGCTAACCAACAGCCGAATCAGCCGGCACAACCGGCGAACAACGGCAAACGCAAGCGCATGATGACGCTGCTCGTCATCGTGATCCTGATCGCCGCGATCGCTTACGGCCTTTACTACTTCCTCGTCGCGCGCTTTCACGAAGACACCGACGACGCATACGTGAACGGCAACGTCGTCCAGATCACGCCGCAAGTCACCGGCACGGTCGTGGCCGTAAACGCGGACGACACCCAGACCGTGAAGGCGGGCGACCCGCTCGTCGTGCTCGATCCGGCCGACGCCCGCGTCGCGCTGGAACAGGCTGAAGCGAATCTCGCGCAGACGGTGCGCCAGGTGCGCGGCCTGTTCGCCGACGACAATCAATACCAGGCGCAAGTGGCCGTGCGTCAGGCCGATCTGTCGCGCGCCCAGGACGACCTGAAGCGCCGTATGACGGTCGCGCAAACCGGCGCCGTGTCGCAGGAAGAAATCTCGCACGCGCGCGACGCCGTGAAGAGCGCGCAGGCCGCCGTCGACGCCGCCCAGCAACAACTGGCGTCGAACCGCGCGCTGACCGCCAACACCACGATCGCGAATCACCCGAACGTGCAGGCCGCCGCCGCGAAGGTCCGCGACGCGTACCTGAGCAACGCGCGTAACAACCTGCCGGCGCCGGTCACGGGCTACGTGGCGAAACGTTCGGTGCAGGTCGGCCAGCGCGTCTCGCCGGGCACCCCGCTGATGGCCATCGTGCCGCTCGGCGGCGTGTGGGTCGACGCGAACTTCAAGGAAGTGCAGCTCAAGCACATGCGCATCGGCCAGCCGGTCGAACTGACGGCCGACGTGTACGGCTCGTCGGTGGTGTATCACGGCAAGGTGGTCGGCTTCTCGGCGGGCACGGGTTCGGCGTTCTCGCTGCTGCCAGCGCAGAACGCGACCGGCAACTGGATCAAGGTGGTGCAGCGTCTGCCGGTGCGGATCGCGCTCGATCCGAAGGAACTGGAACAGCATCCGCTGCGTATCGGCCTGTCGATGCAAGCCGATGTGAGCATCAAGGACGACAACGGCGGTCAGCTCGGTCAGGCGCCGAACACGGTCTATCAGACCAACGTGTTCGAGAAGTACGGCGACGAGGCCGACGCGGAAATCGCTCGCATCATTTCCGAAAACGCAGGCCCGAACGGCGGCTCGCAGAAGTCGGCGCAAGCCGGCGGCGCGAAGCCTGCCGCCGCGAAGCTGATGTAAGCCGCGCGACGAATCAGACAAGGCTTCCTTAATGGCTCAGGCTCAGGCGCAAGTCCCTCATCCGCCACTCGAGGGCGCGCAACTGGTGATCGGCACCATCGCGGTGTCGCTCGCCGTTTTCATGAACGTGCTGGATACGTCGATCGCGAACGTGTCGATTCCGTCGATTTCCGGCGACCTCGGCGTGTCGTCCGACCAGGGCACGTGGGTGATCACCTCGTTTGCGGTCGCCAATGCGATCTCGGTGCCGCTCACCGGCTGGCTCACCGACCGCATCGGCCAGGTGCGGCTGTTCATGGCGTCGATCATTCTGTTCGTGATCTCGTCGTGGATGTGCGGGCTCGCCCCGACCCTGCCGTTCCTGCTCGCTTCGCGCGTATTGCAAGGCGCGGTGGCCGGCCCGATGATCCCGCTGTCGCAAACGCTGCTGCTCGCGAGCTATCCACGCGCCAAGGCGCCCATGGCGTTATCCATGTGGGCGATGACCACGCTGATCGCGCCTGTGGCGGGCCCGATCCTCGGCGGCTGGATCTCCGACAATATCTCGTGGCCGTGGATTTTCTACGTCAACATTCCGGTCGGCGCGATCGCCGCCGTGGCGACGTGGATGATCTTCCGCAATCGCGATTCGGTGATCAGGAAAGCGCCGATCGACGGCGTCGGGCTCGGTCTGCTGATCGTCTGGGTCGGCTCGCTGCAGGTCATGCTCGACAAGGGCAAGGATCTCGACTGGTTTTCGTCGACCACCATCGTCGTACTTGCGCTGGTCGCGGTGATCGCGCTCGCGTTCTTCATCGTGTGGGAATTGACGGCCGAGCACCCAGTGGTCGACCTGTCGCTCTTCAGCCGGCGCAATTTCACGGGCGGCACCGTCGCGCTATCGATCGGTTACGGGCTCTATTTCGGCAATCTCGTGCTGCTGCCGTTGTGGCTGCAAACCGATATCGGCTACACCGCGACGGAAGCCGGCCTCGTCATGGCGCCGGTCGGCCTGTTCGCGGTGCTGCTGTCGCCGATCACCGGCAAGGTGTTGCCGCGCACCGATCCGCGCTATATCGCGACCCTGTCGTTCCTCGTGTTCGCGCTGTGTTTCTGGATGCGCTCGCGCTATACCACCGGCGTCGATACCTACTCGCTGCTGATGCCTACCCTGATTCAAGGGATCGGCATGGCGGGGTTCTTCATCCCGCTGGTGTCGATTACTCTGTCAGGGCTGCCGGGTAACCGGATTCCGGCGGCGTCGGGCTTGTCGAATTTCGTGCGGATCATGTGCGGCGGCATCGGCACGTCGATCTTCCAGACCGCGTGGGATCACCGCACGATCATGCATCACGCGCAACTGGCCGAGCAGGCCAACGCGTACAACCCGGTATTCGACCAGTCGATCCGGCAGATGGGCGCGGCGGGCTTCAGCCAACCGCAGGCCTACGGTCTGTTCAACTCGATGGCGACGCAGCAGGCCGCGCAACTGGGAGTGAACGACCTGTTCTTCGTGTCCGCCGGCATCTTTGTCGCGCTGATCGCGCTGATCTGGATCACGCGGCCTGAGCGCGCCGGCGGCGATGCGGGGGCGGCGGCCGCGGCGGCGCACTGAGTTTTCAGCGCCCGTTCCCCTGGCAGTCGACATGAAAAAAGGCGGAACCGCTCGACAGCGGTCCCGCCTTTTTTCTGCGCCTTTGAGCGGCCTTGCGCATCGAGCGCCCCGCTAGCGTCTACGCGGCTTTCAGTTCGCCGCCGTGACGATCAACCGTTCCGGCGCGAGTACGCCCTCGCCTTGCTTCGCGACGCCGAGCAGACGCCCTTGCGCGGCATACACCCGAACGCGCGGCGCATTCACTGCTTCGCCCTTAATGTCCAACTCGGACAGTTTCAACCGCTGGCCGTGCAGGAAGCGGCGCGTCGCGTCTTCATCCAACTGCACGAGCGGGAACGTGGACAGCAATGCGTCCACCGGTTGCAGCCACGCGTCGCGCTCGCCTTCTGTCGCGTCAGACAATGCGTCGAGCGTCACCGAATGTTCGAGGGTCAGCGCGCCGACCCCCGTGCGCCGCAACGCCACCAGATGTGCGCCGCAACCCAAGGCCTCGCCGATATCCTCGGCCAGCGTGCGCACATACGTGCCCTTGCTGCACGTCACGCGAAACGTCACGTCCGGCAACGCACAGGCGAGCATGTCGAGCTTCAGGATCGTCACCTGGCGCCCTTCCCGCTCCACCGTCTGGCCGGCGCGCGCGTATTCGTACAACGGCTTGCCGTCGCGCTTGAGCGCCGAATACATTGGCGGAACCTGGGTGATCTCGCCGAGGAACGCGGGCAGAACCGCCCGGATCGCCGCTTCGTCGCACGTCACCTCTCGCGTGTCGAGCGCTTCGCCTTCGGCGTCGCCGGTGGTCGTGCGAATACCGAGGCGCATCGTGGCCTCATAGGTCTTGTCGGCTTCGAGCAGGTCTTGCGAAAACTTGGTGGCTTCGCCGAAACAAAGCGGCAGCAGGCCGGTCGCGAGTGGATCGAGCGTACCGGTGTGGCCCGCTTTTTTTGCCAGATAGAGACGCTTCGCGCGAATCAGCGCGTCGTTGCTCGACAGGCCGAGCGGCTTGTCGAGCAGCAGCACGCCGTCGAGCGCGCGACGCGGCACGCGGGGGCGTTGAGATGCGGTCATGTCGGAAGGACGGAGTCTTCGATAAATACGGAAAACAGCACTGAGCGCGGCGCAACTCAGGCATGGCGGCGAGCGCCGCGGCTAACCCGCGTGCTCAGTCTTCTTTCGCGCGATTGGCGTTCGCCTCGTCGATCAGACGCGACATTTCGACGGCCCGCTCGATCGTCTTGTCGTAATGGAAATGCAGCGTCGGCACGGTGTGGATGTGCAAACGCTTGAATAACTGATTGTGCAGATGGCCGGCCGCATGCGTGAGCGCTTCGAGCGTGTGCTGCGGATCGCCCGTGAGCGTCGTGAAATAGACCTTGGCGTGCGCATAGTCCGGCGTCAGTTCGACACTTTGAATCGTGACGATACCGATGCGCGGATCCTTGACCTCGCGCATCAGCTCGGACAGATCGCGCTGGATCTGATCGGCGATCTGCACGTTGCGATTGGGAGAAGAACGTTTTTTAGGCATGGTGTTAGGTGATCCGCTTTAACGGATGCAAAAAGGGGTTCGCGCTAGCGCGGTGCGGGCGTGTTATGCGGGCAGCATGCAGGCGGCCGGCATGACCAGCAGCTCCGCGACGGGCGCTGTACGCGAGGTACCGCGACACACTCGCGACAAATCGCAACGAACGCGTGGCACCAAAAACAACGGGCGGAGCGGGCGTTAAAGCCCGCTCCGCCCCTAGAGCCGTGCCGCGCGAATTACAGCGAACGCGCGACTTCGGTGACCTCGAAGACTTCGAACTGATCGCCTTCGACGATGTCGTTGAAGTTCTTGATCGACATACCGCACTCGAAGCCCTGACGGACTTCCTTCACGTCGTCCTTGAAGCGCTTGAGCGAATCGAGCTCGCCC